>Ga0190310_1000091_pt1 | contig 33932 bp, 78 predicted proteins | sample 48700778_MG_FD_165059 | JGI IMG/M metagenome (GOLD analysis project Ga0190310, IMG submission 165059) | Hydrothermal vent sediment bacterial communities from Southern Trench, Guaymas Basin, Mexico - 4870-07-7-8_MG | ecosystem: Environmental > Aquatic > Marine > Hydrothermal vents > Sediment ... | reverse complement strand
TCTCTACTCCAGCTAGTAGCCTGAGGCTTACCTTTAGTGAAGGTTCTTCACTGAATTCACATGGTGATGGTTGGGGCTCACCATCACGATGTGAGACTCCTCCTTCACACGTGAATTGAAGGTGGCTCACTGAATTCAACGATCCTCACTTATATTCACATGAGTGAAGAAGTGTGAGGAGCCTTCACTGAAGGTGAAGTGAAAGTCATCTTCGCTTCACATGAGGATAAAAAATATTAAGTAAGGGTAGAGTGAAGATTAGTGAAGGTAGAGTGAAGGTGATGTGAAGGCATGGTTGTATATGGATGCAAAATAGAGGGATGTGACTATTCACCGAATAATAAGCAGGTTGCCCTTAAACATGTAATTGAGGTGCATAAAATACCGCCTAAAGAAGCGGAAAATTACATCATTCAGGCTGATACCAAGGAGGAGTACCTGAAGATTAAGGAGGAGATGTATAGAAAAGAGCGAGAAGAGAAGAATAAAGGGGCAGGGGATGCGCTTGATGCCGAGCTTAGAGCTATGCTTGAGAGCACAATGAAGCAACTGTTGGACAGGCAGAAAAGCCTTGAGAGCGATTTCACATCGTTTAAGGAGAGGTTGGAGAGGATAGAGAAATTCATAGAAAGCCTGCAACCAAGCCTTCAGCCACAATCACTACAACCACAAGCTAGGCAACCTCAAGTGACAGTCGATGTCCTCGAGGGAGATTACATACCCATAGCGAAGAAGGTGTTTCTGAACCCCCGAGTCCTCATGTACTACCAGTACGCCAGGAGCCAAGGGTATGGAGGGGATCTCGGCGACTTCATAAATGAGGTCATAGAGTCCTTCTTTAGGGATAGGAGGATCAAGATAGCGGTCTTGAAGGGGGTGAGCGAGCTTGAGTGGGGAAAGGAGCAAGGCTAGGAGGATAGATGAGATATTCCAGGTCAACGTTCCAATAGGAGGCACCACGACCAAGGGCAACTCGCTAGATGACGTTTTGAGGGAGGAAGACGAGGAGCTTGCGAGGGAGGCGAGGAGGAAGAGGCTTGAGGAGATACTTATCGAGCGAGACCTGAGGATAGCCGAGAAGAGGAGGAAGCTTGAGGAGCTCAAAAAGAGCTCATCGTTTGCCAACGTTAAGGGTGAGCTGGGGCTTAATCTAAGCCCGGAGCTGGCCACGGTCGTGGCGAAGATGAGTGATGAGGAGCGAGAGAGGTTCACGCAGTTCCTAGCTCAATACAACATGTTGAACAGGGTAGATCCAAACCTAGCCATGCTCTACATGATGAGCCAGCAAGGCAAGGGCAACCCCGGCAACCCGCAACAAGCTGGGGTAAAGGACTTGGCGGAGGCAGTTAAGGCCCTCGTGGAGGCAACCGCGACGCTTCAAAGGCAACCTCAAGCTCAACCCGAGGCTACAGGCATGGTCAGTAAGATAGTCGATAAGCTGACCGACAATATAGTCAGGCTATACAACATGATAACCGACGAGAGACTCAAGAGGCTTGAGGAGAGGGCATCATACAACCCGCTTGACACGACAAAGCAAATCGTCGAAATCGCCCAGCAACTTAAGAACCTAGTTAAGAGCGAGGGCATGAGCCCCGAGATGGTTGTAAAGCTTAAGGAGCTGGACTTCAAAAACACCCTTCTATCAAAAAAATTGGAGTTTGAACACGAGAAGTGGCAGAGGCAACAGGAGCTCGAGAAGGAGAAGTGGAAGAGCATAAGCGAGATATTCAAGGGGCCAGTAGGCGGCGTGCTGAGCGACTTGGGTAAAGCAACCGCGGGCAGGATAAACCCCCAAGCCAGCCGCAACGCGCAACCAAGGATAGTGCAGACCACATGTCCCAAATGCAACAAGCCCTTCTACGTGGATGAAACCCTTGATAGAACCGTCTGTCCGCACTGTGGAACCCTACTCCAAAAGGTGAGTGAAGGTGGCCAAGTGGGTCCCAGTGGGGGGCACATCAGAGAGGTCGAGGAAGGCAAGTGAGCCAGAGCCCTTCACGCCACAGTGGTTCCTCTTCAACTTCCTCAGGGAGTGGACGCCGGAAGACCTAGAGATGACCATCAAGAAGGACGTTCAAGTCGACCTATCGTTCCTAGGCGACTACATCATAGATGCCGTCGTCAATGAGGTATTGAAGTGGTTTAGGGAGTATAGGCCAGACCTCCACAAGGTATTATCGACGGATGAGGGGATAGCATGGCTAAAGAGGAACATCAAGAGGATATTGAAGAGAGACTGAGACAAAAGAGCGTTCAGGGCATCCTAAACATCGCCAACTCCTTTTTATCAAATCCAGAGGTCAAGAGGCTCATAAGGAGAATCACGGTAATTGAGGGGTTGAGGATGGGCGTTATCCTAGCATTCCTTTTTACAGGTCTAACATGCATATTTAACTGTGTTAGGAGCGCTATACAAAGCCCAGTCATCGATTTGGCTCTGGGAGTAGCTTTAATCTCTGTTGCACTAATAATACTGGCGAGGGATCTATGGCGGAGCCGAAGGCTATCGATGTAGTTATCCGAGAGGAGCCCATAGCTTTTGTTCGCGAGTATAAAGGCAAGAACAACATCAAGCTATACATTGGAGAGTCGGGAGCCCTAGCCAAAATCCGCTACGAGCCCGTTGATAGCTTCCCCGGAGTCGAGAGAATTAAGGAGCGTTTGAGGAGTTGCCCGCTATGCCTTGTAAGCGAAAACTTAAATTCCTCTCATGCTAATCCTAGAAGTGGTGGGTCAAGAATGGCTTGGCGTGAAACTGGGATAATAGTGGGCTCCCAACATATAGGCAAAGGAATTAACAAGTTGTTTGACATGTATGTGGAGCCAAGCGTGGGATCTGACACTAGGAACCTTATTGAGTTCGGCGTTGGCACAGCGCTAGTGTTGATCCCAAGATTCGTCAGGATGCCCAATATCGCCGATATGGCTTTGACGGTCATAGGGGGACAGATGACAACCAAGATATGGGACTACGCCGAATCAAAGATGGCTCCAGCCGCAACCGCGGTCTACGCTCCAGCCACAGTTCCAGCAGCCCCCGCGCCTGCTCCTGCTCCAGGGCAGGCTCCAGCCTACAAGTCGACGGGACCTATGCTAGTCTAGATCAAGCGGTAGCCGCAACGCTCATACGTCTCGAAGACGTCCATAAGTAGCTCAAGGGTTTCCTCCCCGTTTTTGCCTAGTCTAGCTCTGAGTATGTTCCACCTCTTTTTCGTCTCGGGCGTGCACCTTATCCTTATCATCTCGGTCTTCTCGCTCGACATTAGGTGACCCCTGTGCTACCTGTGCCGCAAAGGCTTTTTATCTTTTCGTGTCTAGCTGTCACTTTGAGGTGGTTTGGTTGGCGTTCGTGACCGAATCATATAGGAGCGTAAGCATACCTTCAGCCGAGCTATCAGTTGACGAGTACAGAGCCATAAGACAAGAGGCCGTTAGGAAAATCGAGGACGCCATCAAAGCTAAAGGCAAGAGCCCAGCTGACTACGCTATTAGAGATTTACAGCCAACTGACCTAGGCTTTTCAAACGACGTTTGGAAGTACACTTATTCAGCTGCAACGACGGAGGAGAACATAGTCAACATGACTATAGGTGACGACACGTTCATAGCCATATATGCAGTAGCCAACAGGTCAACAAATCCAGTTACCACTAGGCTAACGTTCTACAAGGGCACGATACCCCTAAAGAAGATAAACGTCGAGGACATGTACGTTGAAGACGTTCCAAAGAAGGTTCTAGACGAACCATTAGTATGGAGCGAGAGCGACATCCTCAAGATAGTCGGCTACGCCGAGTCTGCTTCAACCGACAGGCTGATATTCAAGGGCTTCATAGCTGAGCCAAAGGGCAAGACGGTTAGCACCAGATAAGGAGGGGTAAGCGTTGACAGTGCTCGGCAGCGTCGACCCAACACCCCTAGCCGGTAGGGTTCACAGGCGCCACGTAATATATGAGACAGTCACAGGCCCCTCAACCGACAAGACAGGCATAGCCGACGGAGCAACGGCAACACTCGACTTCAGCATAGCAAGCGAGTCCCCTAGAAACGTGCAGTATGCTGGGCTCGCCGCCGGCTTAACAGGGCTACCAACAGGGGTCTACGTCAGCGACATATCCGTTGACGCGGCAAACAAGAAGCTCAACGTCATAGTCATAAACAAGAGCGGAGCATCAGTAAACATATCCGCCAACTCGGTTACAGCGAAGGTTCTAGTCTTGTCCTGACGTGCCTTAAACCACCCATTTTTTTATATCTCTCTCCTGCTCTTGTTATGTCAGCGATCGAGGAGGTGTAAACGAGAATGTCTGTGACATGCCTATATCTACCCTACAAGAAGGGCTTTGAGCCGATAGTGCGCTCAGGCGAGAACATAGCTCTCCCGATGGGTAAGGAGCGCTTCAAGTTCTTCAGGGTAACATACGTGGAGCCGGTGCAGCCAATAATAATAGCTGTGAGCCTAAGTGCAAGCGAGAGGAACAAAGAGTACTCTCTAGACGAGGTAAAACTCGAGAAGAACGAGTTCGGCCAGTGGCGCCTCTGGATACTTGACTTCGCCACGGTTAAGATGAACTATCCAAGGGCGGTTCGAAAGTGGACGACGAAGGAGGAGGAGACGTATGCCTTCCCATTGAGCATGGCAAAAGAACAAATACTAGAGTTTTACAGCTGGAAGGACGAAGTCCCAATACTATACGTTGACAACCCGTTGACTGAAGCCCAGACGGTCAGATTCGCCATCTGGGGCTTCAAGTACGCCATAGAGGAGCTGCCAGAGGCGCCCGAGACATACACGTTGATACCTCTCTACAGCCTCGAGTACATAGTTGGAACTAGGAGCTGATGAGCCATGCCAGCCGTGATAGAAAACGGTAAGACCTACATAATCACAGACCTAATCGACGTCTCAGGGACAGATCCAAAGGTGCTCTACACATGCATGCCGCCATACAACAAATTTACATTACATAAAGTGTACATCTACAACAAGGACAGCGAAGACCACGAGGTCATCCTAGGAGCCTATGACACCACAGGTGCCTCTTGGAGTCAAGACAAGCTGATACTAAAGGTGACGGCGGGCTCAACAGTCATACTGGGGCCAGACGACCTTCCAAGGGACTTCGTGATGACTACTGATCCGAGCACGGCGATAATGGCTTGGGCCGCAAAGCTCGACGCCGCCGTGACAGCCAACAACGTTAAGGTCAAGCTTGAACTGGTAATACTCTAACTTCATTAACCTCCTCCTCTTTTTTACCTCTAGAAACCGTTAAACGAGAGGAGGCAACCCTATCAGTATAGGGGCAGAAAATGAGGGAAGAGCTAGTTAAGAGGATAAGCGAGGAGGTCAGGAAGGGCAGGGTCGTCATAATACACCCAGCGGCCAGCAGCAAATTCAAGGGTGCGAAGGTATCCGCAATAGACTACCCGAGGTGACCTAGATGTTCTCATGGATGAGCGCGTTTGTCGCCCCGTTCGTTATAGCTCATGGAGGCTCGTTTTGGCACGACACCATAGCCCTAGTCATACCTCCAACCGAGATCCCAATAGACATCTCATACGTGCCAGACCCCAAGTTTAAGTCCCTAATAATCGGGCTAACCTTTGGGACTCCTAGGGAGTATGATCCTAGCACAGGAACTATAGGTCCCGAGCTGGTAAGCACGGATGTTGGTATTTACCACGCCCAGACCGGATACATGGATTGGCATTGGGACCCATTCGTCGAGTCGATATTGAAGACGAACCCGTACCCACAGCTCCTCTGGAGCAGCCATGAGCGTCCATACCAGCTTAGAGTCGTTAACTACACGGGCAAGTATATATGGTGTGAAGTGACCTTCTGGGTGATAAAGTTCCCCAGGAAGGTGCGTTGCCCCATCTATGGTGAATGCGACCCCGAAGATCTATTCAAGAAATACATGTCTGGCGTGACTAAGTTCTTTGTTGCTATTGGTGCGTCTGAAGCTGAAAGCCTAGTCAAGGTCTTCGAGTCGCTGGCTAAGGCCGAGGGAGTGACGGTCAGGGTGGGCGAGAAGTGATGGGACTAGTCATACCCCCGACCGATCCAAGACAAATAGAGAGGGCCCTAGACGACAGCCTCCTGAGGTTTGTGGATAACACGATCATAGTCAACCCTAGGTTCTTCAAGAAGATATATGAGGGATACGGGTTCGCCACAAGCCACAGGTTTACTGGTGTGGCTTCAGGCTCATCCATAGACATGTACTTCGAGAACCCCTCCGATTCGGGCAGGACTGTGTATATAGTGGCGATAGAGGTTACCGCCCTAGCCCAATGCCACATAGACGTGTATAGGAACAACACTATCTCATCCCCTGGGACGCCCATAACCCCATTGAACCTAAACCTAGGCTCCAGCAATACAAGCGTGGCTCACGTGGAGTACGGCGGCTCCTACAGTTACGGCACCCTAGCCAAGGACACCCTATGCCCAGGAGGATCAAAGAAGGAGGCGGTCGGAGGACACGCAGAGATAGGCGAAAGCGCAGTTATACCCCCAGACCACAACTTCATAGTGCACGTGACCAACGCGAGCGCAGCGGATACAGACATAGCAGTAGAGATATTATGGTGGGAGGAGTGATAGATGAGCACGAGCACCTTCAACCCCTATCTTGAACTCCTGAAGAAGGCTCTAGAAGAAGCAACCATAGGAAACCCGTCAAACCTAGATGTCGCCCTCAGCACTAGGGCTAGCGAATCCACGCTCCAAAGCGTGCTTGGTCAGCTAGACATAAAGCTGAGCGAGCATAGGGACGCATTGAAGCCTTCAAGAGGAACGCCAACCCAAGACTTGTCGAGTCAAAGCATAGCGGCTGGTGGGGTCGCCGAGATAACTAAGAGTGGTCTCGACGGCTGGAGCGCCGTGGTAGTCACGGTAAAAGCGACATACGACGCAAGCGCAACAGCCGGAGTAAGAGTCAGATGGCTCTACAGCCCAGACGGCACAAACTTTGATTCACCTGAAGACGCCGAGGCACAGGGAAACTACGAAGACCTCACCTTCAGCGCAGGCGCAACAAGACAAAGGACAATAGTAGTGCCAATCTTCCAGCCATACGTGAAAATACAAATAGTCAACCAAGACACAAGCTACGCAGTAACAATAGACGCCTGGACAACACTAATGAGGTGATAATATGCCGTTCGACGCTATCTCTTATGCGTTAGCTAAGAGGGCTCTGAGAAGGGCTCTGACCCCTAGACTATCCGATTTAGTTGTAGATGTCGATAAAGACTGGGCTAAGAAGAACATAGTCAACTTTGGGCCCAATGGAATAGACCTGCATGGAATGGTTACATCACATGCCAACAGACACGTCAAGGGAGGGGCAGATGAAGTCTTGAACCTAGCCAACATCAATGATGCTGTTGGCTTCTCGCTTGAGGCGCACGCATCGAGGCACGCTGTGGGAGGGGCAGATGAGATACCGGATAACGCCTTAAACAGAGCAAAAATATCTGACTTCTTCAACTCTCCGTTCTGGGACAACATACCTGATAAACCAAACACTTTTCCAACCAGTCTAGCTATTAGTGGATTAGCCTCTTCATTTGAGAATGAATCTGATGTTGATGGATTAGCTAAAATGGTTGAACTGCTAAACGAAATAGATTTACTTGCTACGATTTTCAACCATACTAATCTATCTGCTGACAAAGCTGCGTCAATATTTAGAAGTGACAATATTTCACTGTCAAGAATTTACGACATTTTAAGTTCTAATATAATTACCGGAGATAGAGTACAATCAATACTATATAGTTGGGTCGAAAGTCTAGACAAAATAAGCAAGCTTATAGACTTATTAACAATAACAGGTAGTGACGTTATTCTAAGTTCTAACGCAACTTATACTGGTTTTAACGTTTTTTCATCTCTAGACCTTAATGGTTACACCTATACGGCTGATGGACAACCTCACGTAATAGTTGCCAAAACTATCAATATACCAAGTGCATCATCCATTATAAAAACTCCGACTGGCGGTCTTGGCGGACAAGACGCTTATGGAAGTAAGTCTGGGGGCAATGGTGGTGGCGGTCTAATAATCATTGCTAATACCATAAACATTTATGGCTCAATTAGTGCTAACGCAGAAAACGGTGTTGATCATACTTCTGCGCCGGGCTCAGGTGCAGGAGAAGATGGCGGATCGGGATTGCGAATCATACTATCAGAAGATTTATATAATGTTTATGGAGGGGATGGAGGAGATATAGGCGGCGTTTATTGTTCTGGTGGTGGTGGTGGTGCCCCCAATGGAGACGGTGGCTCAGGAGGAAATGGTGGATATAACGGTGGCAACGGAGGACCTATAACAACCATTACATTTGATACTGCTAAAGATATGCTTAAAGAAGTTCTAAAATATATCGTAGATCTATGGATACAAAATGTTTTGGGCAAATCATTAACATCACCAAAAGTAATGGACATTAAAGGAGCTGGTGGTGGCTCAGGCGGAAGCACTAGTAGTATATCTCATGGCGGCGGTGGTGGTGGACAAGGAGGCGAAGTAATAATATTTGCTTTTAATTTAGATTTTACTGGAAGTATTTCAGCTAGAGGCGGTGATGGCGGTAATGGTTGGGATAGAGGAACTGACTACTCAGGTGGTGGAGGCTCAGGTGCAGGCGGTTTAATATACCTATTATACGTCAATTCAGTAAATTTGACTGGTTCATTTAATGTAAGTAGAGGAGCTCTTGGTTGCGGAACAATAAGCGGTTCGACAACCAATTGTCCATATCCAGGGTTATATGGTACGTATGGTAAAGCTAGAACCATACATGTCTCTATAACTTAATTTTATTTAAACTGTGAAATTAGTAAACTGGTGTAGGTGAAGAGTATGAGTCGTCTTAGGTTTTTGTATTTGTCTTTGTTTCTTGTTTTTCTTGTTTTTATTTGTGGTTTTGTTCATGAGTTTGGTCATGTGTTGGTGTTGCTGTTTTTGGGTAGGCGGTTTGAGCTTGTGTTATCGTGGTTTATCTTCTATGTTGAGCCTTTTGGGTGTAGCTATTGGGAGTGTGTTGCTGTGGCTTCTGGTGGTCTTGTTACTACTATGCTGTTTCTAGCTGCTTTATACATGCTGGTTAGGGATGACGTGTTTAGGTGGGCTCTGCTCGGCTTTTCGTGTGGGGTGACGGCGTACTGTTTATGTGAGGTGGCTTTGATAGCTATGAGGCTGAGCGTTATCGATTTAACGCCTCTAATATCGGTTTTATCTGCTGTGTCCGTAGCTACCTCGATGATTGTGACCCGCAAGCTATTCCTAAAGGCTTAACGTTTATTTTCTGCTTTACGCTTCTTCTTTTTTTGGTGTTGCACGTTGAGGTATGAGGTTTCCGCCTCGGTGTTGCTGGCCATAGCGGTGATACTGCTACAAAAGGCCGTCGACCTGATCAACCAGGGCTTATACCTTCAAGGTGTCATAGTCGCGGTGATAGCTGTGGCATTGATGCTTGTGACGGCGCTTCTGGTGAGGGAGGGTGTTATAGAGTCGGTTAGGAGGAGGTTTGGCTATGAGCCACCCGGTGGTTCACGGCAAGAGGTTTGAGCCGTTCTACCTCTGGGAGCTATGTGACCACTGGAGCTACATGGTTCAAAGCTACGTGAAGTGTTGCAACACAGTGAAGGAGGCGGCCGAGAAAGTCATAGTCGACATAAGATACCCATTCTACATGGGTCAGCCAGACGACAAACACGACGTCAACTACTTCCACGGCAAATTCTGCAAAACAATACACATTGATTATTGGGCTAAAGCTAGCGAGGTCGCTTTAGTCAAGTGGGGTGATTGTGAAGACGGTTCAACGCTGTTCCTAGCTTGTTGTAGGGCTCTCGGGGTTGACGCCAAGTCTGTGTATGAGGCTTTCGGCGTGGTTAGGGACGCTGGAACCGGCGAGGTGCTCGGCGGTCACGCTTGGGTTGTGGTTAATAACAGGCTTGGTGACGGCTGGAGGCTCTATGAGTCTACTCTTGATAGTCCCCCGAGCGTCTACCCTAGGGTTGACGATATAGCCAAGCCTTACAGGGTGAGCTCTGTGGTCTATGAGCCTTGGGTGCTGTGGAACGACGAGGAGTACATGGAGCTACCCAACGGCTACGGGTTGCAGGGATACCTAGACATGAAGCTCAGCGACAAGGAGAGCAAAGCCAAATACAAGTGTCTAGAGGTGGCTTGGAGCCTACACGTGAAGCCGTTTACGCATAAGTCGCCCCTCAAGTCTTTGAGGTGGCGTTAATGGAGGAGAGGCTTAGCAGACTTGAAACGATAGTTGAGTACCACGAGAAGATGATAAGTGAGATGCAGGGGCACATCAGGACGATTAACGACGAGATGGGCTCCATAAAGAGCGAGATAGCATCACTTAGAACAGACCTCCAAAACTTGAAGGACGACATGGAGAAGAGCGCCGCAAGGAGAATGTGGATAGCCACAACCATAGTCGCAATAGCAAGCATAATAGCAAACATATTGGTAGCTCTCTTGAGGCCGTGAGGGCGTATGGATAGGGGGCTAAAGGCCCTCCTAGAAGCGTTGACCAAAGAGGAGCTCGTGAGGCTAGTCGAAGCACTATACGATCGAGTCGAAGGCATAATCACCAAGGAAGACCTAATGGCTATGATCAGGAGGGTGATGAGGTGACGGTTCTAGCAGTCGTAAAGCAGGTGCGATCCCTAGCCAAGTGCAACCTATGCTTCGAGCCTAGACCATCAGTAGTCCTAACCGTGGACTGCGGAGACCGAAGAGTAGAGATAGTTATATGCGTCAAATGCCTAGCAGAGATGCTCGAGAAGCTCAAGTCCACAATGTGATGGCCTCGACTACCACCACCAAACCCAACAAGAGACATATAAACCAAAGAATATTGACCGCCCGGCTCTTAATCGCCTCGACGTTCCACGGTGATGGAGGCAAGCCTGATAGCACGGCGCCGACAAAACCCGTGGCCACATAAAACACCGAGAACAGGAAGACAAGCAAAACCAAAGCCAACATCAACCTCTTCATGAGGCCCCACTCCTATTAAAAATAAATAAGGTAAAAAAGAGGGGGTTTAAGGGGCTTTAATGCTTCTTTTTCGCTAGGGCCGCTAGGACGACGGCTATTATCACGGATAGAGGCGCTGAGACGTGGCGCACTGGGCAGGCCGCCAAGGCTCCAACGAAGACCCCGCTCCACAACCCGCTAAGCCAATACAGTAGCCCCTTCACTCCTCACACCCCCTTATAGTAAACCGCATGAGCATACCCGCACTTGGGGCACACGAGCAGTTTTTCGCTCTCCGTCTCCCTCTCCATTAGTTTTGAGTGGCAGTTGGGGCATTGCTTGAAGACTGTTGCATGTAACGCCTTGACCTCCTCCTTCAACCGCTCTATCTCCCTCCTAACCTCCTCAAGTATAGGGCACCTAGCCATGCCTCCCCACCTCTATGGTTACGACCTTGACGTACTCAAGAGGATAAACATCCTCATCACGGTTCTCCTCAAGGTATAGCTCCAACGCCTCCTTGATGTTCCTGATCGCCTCCTCCTCGCTTAACCCTTGACTCGCCACACCTGTGCAAGGCTCATAAGCCACATAGTGCTTACCTTCACGCCAAAGGAAGACGGTCAACCTCATGGCTTCACCTCCTCGTAATCCCTACATTTCTCTGAGATGTTATCTTCCAAGTGTGAAAGGATGGTTAGAAACAAGGCGTAATCGCTGAAGACTAGAGAATCCCTAAGCCCATCTTCAAGCGCCTTGATCTTCTCGTAAACCCTACAGGAATCCCTATGTTTACATAAACGGCAAGGCATCACTCATCCACCTTCAGCTTCTCCTTTATCTTGGTGAGGTCGCTCTTAATGAACAGGAGGTGTGTTAAGAGCATTATGTCTATGAGAACCTTGAAGGGATCAATGGTGTCAAGCCTCACATCGACAATCCTCTTGCCCAATAGCCTCTTGAAGTCTTCCTTAGGCTCTTCAGCAGGCGACTTCGCTTCCTCCTTGTTTTTGAACATCTCGATTATCCTCGCAAGCCACTTCCGTGAAAATTCAAGTGCCTCCTCGGCATTGCTTGTCTCTGTCCTGTCGAGCCAGTCCTCCTTGTAGGCCACGTAGACTTTGAAGGTCATCTTGCCATCATCATTGACGGCGTTTATTTCTATCGTGCCTACATTGTAGTAGTGCTTTAAGTATTCGCCCCTAGCCATCCGCTTGTAACTGTCAAAGTCCTCGTACTCCTCCTCAAGCTTGAATCTGTTGAGCTCCCAATGCCTCCTAAGCTCCTCCTCGCCGAAGAGCAATTCCCCGCAGGACGGACACATGTAAACCTCATCCCTCACAGTCATACTCCTCCGGCTCCTTCAGCCATTTTCTAGGGGTTCTCATGGGGCAACCCATAGCCTTGAGCTTCCTGATGTGGTAGACTTGACAGTCGATGTACCTGTCGCCATTGCATCGGTTCTCGAAGAACAGGGCGTCGACCTCGATGTTGCAGGTTTTAAGGTATGGACACGGCATCACTCATTCACCTTCGAAACTCTGCGTTTTAGAATGTATAAGAATAACCATGCTATGATAGCTGATATCGCAAAGCCATGACACATCCCTAAAAGGTAACTCGATATTTCGACGGTCATTACTCATTCACCTCCCTCCTGATTTGGTTTATGATTCTCTGGGCTCTCGCCGCTTCTAGCTCTACCTCTCGCCTTATGTCGTCAATGGCTTCCATAACCCTGTCTAGATGGAAGACCGTGAATATGAAGCCTATCATGCCTACGAGCGCCGACAACAAGCCGACGGCGTCGTTACCATAGATGAACGACATTATAGTACCGATGAAGCCGCCTATCAGCATCACCACGCCTATCAAGCCTAGGCAATCCATCTTGCTCATGTTTTCACCTCCTCAAACCACTCTCTCGGGCTCTTCTTAGGAGCGGCTTTGTTCCTATAGTAGTCGCAGAATATCATTCGCTTCTGGTCTCCCAGCCTTGACGCACACCTCAATGAAGAACGCCTTGTCAACCCTTTTAGGGCACTCCTCTACAAACGGACATAAACCCATCACTCATTCACCCTCCTTGGATATACAATACGCCCACTTCCCACCCAAGAAGTACAGCTCCAAGACGGTGCCGTCATCAAACACAAGGTCGAAGCCCTTCAAGGGATCAACGGTGTCAAGTCTTATGTCGATGACTCTTTTGCCTATTAATCTTTTAAGGTCTTCTTTAAGTTCTTTGATGGCGTCTTCCTTAGCCACTTAAATCACCTCCTTTCTCCTCTTTTACTTGCATGTATGCCTCCGTGAGAGTTTCGTATAGGTACTCGAACTTCAAGAGCTCAAACATGGCGGCGACCTCGAACGGACCATAGCCAAGACACCAAACAATGGACTTGAAGAACGACATCAACAAAGGCACCCTATCCTCATCGCCCAGCCTCCCTAATTCACTTACAACGTCGTTTGCGAGCTCAGAAAGCCTCTTTAACACCTCATCTCTCACTTAAGCCACCTCTTGATTGTTTCTCGATTCTCCTTCTCCCTAACCTTGTTCATTCCTCTCTGAAGCAGCTCCCTGGCTTTTTCCGATAGCTCATCAATGCTACGAACCGTGGTCCAAGTGATGGGGCCACTATCCTCACCAAGGCCCTCGCCGTGAAGCATCAGAATGCCCTTCTCCAAGTTAAACCTCAAAACCAAGGGGTCTCTCATGCACCTCACCTAGACCCCCTAAAAGGGATACCCTAAAAGCCCCCTATAAACCTAACCTCCTCATAGGGATTCCTATTAAATAAAATAAGGTTAATAGGGGAGGGGCCAGGGGCCCATCGTCAGCCTGGGCGTGCCGGTCATCCCGTGAGGTCTCCTCATCGGGGTTCATCACCGAGAAACACTACGAGCGGAGGCCTAAAAAGGCTTCCTCTTAACCATCAGCGTGGCAGATGCTCATCATCCCAAGGGAGGAGGGTCAGCGAAGTCTCAAGTCATCACTCATTCACCTTGATCTCGATTTTTCTCATGACATTCCTTGCATAAGATTTTTAGCTCGGTGAAGAAGGGCTTTACAGCTATGATGAACTCCTCGCCCTCATAGTAGCCGAGAAACCTGCCACACCTACTACACTTAACCAACGCCCTCATCATGCCCTCACCTCGATTTTGAGGTATCCTTTGGCTGTGAGGTATGCGATGTCGTCGTATAGTTGCGGTGACCAAGGGCCTCGTCGACCCCACTTGAAACTGTAGACTTTGACTATCTCGTTGACGAAGTACATGACGTGTTGAAGAGCATGCTTACCCTCAATGGTGCCAAGCCTCTTAACCACGTAAAGCAGGACATCCAAACGGTCAACCATCACACCTTCACCTTTCTTAGGCTTCTAACTGGGACTATCAGGTAGCGGTCGTCGGGGTGCAGTATCAAGGCGTTCCTTATCTTTGAGCCCCTGGTCCAGCAACGCTTGAGAAGCAGAACCTTGACACCACGCCAAATACGAGGCTCCACTACTAATCACCTATAGGCTTCTCGTAGACCAAGATGTATTCATTAGTTATTTTGGGTACCTCTGGGTGTTTCTTGTAGTATAAGAGCCGCCAGAAGCTCATATGTTTAAGCTTATACTTGAAGAACTCGTGGGGCCTGAAGCCAACCTTGGTCATTAGTAGGTGGGTGTGCCATGGAAGGTCTACAACCTGCTTGTTCCTTATGAAGGGCTTAATGATGATGGCAATCTTGCCCCCCGGCTTGAGTACCTTGTAGCATTCAACATACACCTTGAGCATGGCTTCAAGGTACGTCTCGCCCTTAAGGTTCTCTATGTTGTCTCTGCTGGCTCCATAAATGGTTACGTGGCGCTTATCCTCCATGAGCTCGCCGGCCCTAGGGGAGCTGTGCTTGCTACCCATGGACTCCTCGTATGGAGGCGAAGTTATAATTGCATCTATATCTCCGTGAGGTAAATTACCTATGTTGTCTTCGCTTTCACTGTAAGCCCTAGCCGTCAACGTTGACTCTCCAACCCTAACCTTGAGTTGACCCGTAGGCCCACCAGCATGCTTATTGATAGTCCCACTGTAAGGTGGACTGGTAATAATAACGTCTACATCTCCGTAGGATAGATTACCTATATTGTTTGGATCATCACTATAATGAGACAACGAGAAGTTTCTAGCTCGCCCTCCCATTACTTTTCTCGGGTCTTCACCAGCCCTAATCATCCTCTCAATTCTCTTATCTATATCGCCACCACTAAGCCTCGTCTCAGCGTATGGAGGGCTAGTCACTATAACGTTTACATGTTCTCTTAGTAGTTGGCTCAGCTTCCTTGCATCTCCATGAACCACAGTTATCTTACCTTTAGGGATTAGGGTTTGGTGTTTCTCGACTAGCTCTTTGGCTTTATTCATCCACTCGACGAAGCGCTCTTCGATGTCAACTAAGATGGCATGCCTGCCGTGAAGTGTAGCCACGACACCCGTCGAGCCGGTCCCCGCCATTGGATCAAGGATTATGTCCCCCGGCTTGGTGTAACGCTTAACTATCCACTCAAGCACGTCGGTGTAAGCCTTGGCTGGGTGTTTGACTGCCTCCTCAGGGAAAAACACCTTATACCTACCAAACGCCTCTGGCTGCTCGAAATCCAACTCTTTAACCTCAAAGAAATCCTCAAGCCTACTCCTAAACTCACCCATGATTATTTCACCTCTCTCCTGGCGTAGTGCCAAGCGTAGTGTGGCAGGAGATCCCTACGGTCTAGGAGGATGGCGCCGCACACCCTGCAGATGTAGACCTTCGGGGCCTCACTACAGTCAATGTTCGGGTTGACATTACAGAAGCGCTCACCACCCACAACCCTGAGGTGCCGACAATACCTTCCTTCACAGGGCTCCCTACACATGGGCTCGACCCTGAAGATCCCCATGAAATCCATCACGCCTCACCCACCGGCCTATACAGCTCACACGGCTCATCCCTAGGATCTGGGTATATGCCGGTCTTCGGGTCGCTGTTCGGGCAACCCTCGCCGTACAACGCACAAGTACCACAAAGCCTAGCCGTTGGCTTCAAGACAACTGTGGTCCTACCAACCTTCCTAACCACGACTTGACCCTCCTCAGACATTGACATCAGGTAGTTCCACGCAGTCTTCGACAGCCAATGCCTCTTGTTACATATCTCCCTTAAAGTCACGTATTCCCGGCTTCTCAGCATGTCGTTCACATCGCCTATGAACTTCAAGTACTCGTTTGAGCTTGAGGGGGCCTCGAACATGCTTAGAACTGTCGCAGAGTGTCGCACCAGCCTGATGACTAGGTCTGCGACAGTTCTGAGTGTCGCCTTGAGGGTTGCGACAGTAGGCGACAGTAGCGACAGCTCCTTCACTCCACATCGCTCAAGCATTTCACCGAACTCAGCCTGTGTCGCAGTTACCTGTCGCATTATATAGGGATCCTCATCAGGTAAACCCCCACCATCCCTACTCACCTTCACTACCTCCACTCTAGCTGCGACGCGACAGTTGCTACAGTCCGATAAGGCCCAGTCGACCAATGTTGCATATAGGATCTTCAAGGTGTAATCGAAGACAAGCCTGTCTAGGAGGGGGTCGCCGACGCTGGGCACGGCCTCGAAGAAGTCGTTTACAAGTTTGACCGCCTCTTCGTTTAGAAGCACTATGAAGGCCTTATCTCTGAGGCCTCTGAGAGTCAAATGCAGGTCCGCTAGGACTTCGGCTCCCCGCGAGCTCTTAACCCATATCTTTCTGCCGGCCACCTCCTTCATGTCCAGTATCAGGAGGCGCCTCTTCATGGCCTGCCAGTTGGAGTACATCCCTGCGAAGTCCCTTTCGGTTCCACCTATAACAGCCGATATGTAGTAGCTTTTTGGTGGTAGAACCACAGTCTTGCTCTTCTTTCTCCTGGCGAGCTCTATGGGGTCTAAGCTGTATATCTTGTTTAGCAGGTCACCCCAAGACCTCATGTATTGACCGGGCTTCTCGGCTTGCTTCAGCACTGTGCCTATCTCGGTCTCATACATGACCCCGTACCCATGCTTGTCTACCACTTCAGCTATGGCTTCTGGGGTTCCCATTGGCAGGTTGAAGTCTTTGGTGACTATCTGCATCATGGTTATGGCCCACGACTTTATGCTGCCCGGTGGCCCCGTCAATGCTATAAGCATGTTGCCGGTGGAGACTGGATCTATGTTGGAGGCTATCACCTTGGAAGCCGTGTTTATTATGCATGACCCCAAGACCTTCCATATATCAAGTTTCTTGGTTGCATAGTCAGGGCTCTTAATCGAGCACCATTCAAGCCACTTCTCCATGAAGCCGCCTGGCAGAAAGGGCTCTAATGTCAATTGGTCCAATCTGCTTCACCTGGTAATTTCTCCAATTAGCGCTTCGACTATGCTGGCTTTGGCGTCGAGGTCTTCACGCTCCATGCATCCATATATCTCCAACAACGACAGAATGATGGCTGCTTCAAATACTATGTCTCTCGGGTAACGCTCATCTAATAATAGCTTGTTTATGTTTCTCATCATTAAAACCATAAACCAGCCCGACAGGTAATAAGCGGGTTCGCCGTTAACGATCGTTTCCTCTACGACGCCGTCGTTCACCAGCTCTCTCAACGCTCTCTCGATTTTGGCTTTTGAGGTCTCATTCATTGTTGTTGCCCTCCTTGTTGGTGGCTGGTCTTATGACTATATGGCCGTTGACTTCGACTTCGACTTCCCGTATCTCGTGGCCCAGCCTTCTCTCCCAATAGTCCAGCCAATCCTTTGGTAGGACCACGGCTTTGCCAGACCCTATCTTGATTACCTTCCTCAAGAGGGGCATAGTTATCGGATTATTAGAAGTGTATTAATAATATTTAAATTTTATTCTAATTTTATTCTCATGTTAAGATAGGAAGAAAAAGGTGGGTCTAGGTTAGGGGTTCGATTTTTACTCCTTCACGTGTGATAATGTTAAAGGAGTCTTCTTGATACTAGCGCTTCAATCTTGAATCGGTAGTCGTCTTTGCTTACTATGAGTAGCTCGGCGCCCGCCTTCTTTACTATCTTCTCGAGCTTCTTCATTTGTTTTGGGGGGATATAGCCGTCGCTTTTGCATTCGACAAGCACGATTCTACCCTTCTTTAAAGCCACGAGGTCAACCGGTTTACTGCCGGCGCACCGCAACACTATGAAGCCACGCTTCCTCAGTAAATCCCTTACTCGCCACTCAAAGCGCCTGCCACGCTCGTAATTGCTAACCATCACTTCCACCTCTTGGATTCAAGCTTCAACCAGTCTTTTGGTAGACGCTTGGTAAAGAAGTGGCAGTAGCGGTAGTTGCCCATGCAGTACTCCGTGAACCACGTCTTGCTGACGGGCTCGAAGCACTCGCTTATGCGGGGGCAAATCATGGCTCTACACCAGCGGTTCGATTTTTACTCCTTGGTCGCTTATTGTCATTCTGAAGAGTGGTTTGCCTCTTGGGTATTTCCTGCTGCGCCAGGCTTTTATCAAACATATGGTTTTGTCGCTTTCGACTGTGGCTGTTGTCCTCCAGACCTCTTTATACTGGTATATCGAGCTGCCAAGCCGTGGGGGGAGGTCCTCCTCCTTGATGTTGGTTTTGCCGAACTGGGATGTCGGCTGGTTGGTGACTACTGCTAGCCCCTCGTTGCGCCAGGTCCACAGTTTTAGTTGGCCGCTCAGCTCCGTGGCTTTCAGCAGCATGGCTCCCTTGTCCGCCATGTTGGCAGAACTATAAGCGGTAATTATGGGTGTGGAGAGGCTGTCTATTATGGCTATGTTGGCTTTGGGCATCGCCTTGACGTAGGCGTAGACCTCCCTTAGGTCCGGCAGGTAATGGTAGTCGAGCTCTCCAGGAGGATTGTTGAGGTTGCGCTCCGTGTCTAGATAAATCACTTTCAGCTTGCTTTTAATGGCCTCGTAAGCTAAAGCCAGGCAGAACGTGGTCTTGCCTGAGCCGCTTGGCCCAAAAATCATTACTGTGTCGTTGCCCGCTATGCTCTTAACCTTCTCCAGTATGCTTATGCTGCTCATTTGAGGTCCACCATCCTGCATATCAGCTTGTACGTGCAGTTGTCGCATGCCCAGCTCCACGGGGATCTCTCTGGCAACCGGTCGAGCTCCTCGTCCTTGGCTTGTAGTGCTTTTATTATCTGGTTGCATTGGTCTATGATCTTCATGAAGGCGTCTTCGCTTCGTTCGCCCTCTAAAACCAATACGTCTAGCTTGTTCCGATCTATAATGACAACCTTAAACCTGTTGCAATCGATCATATTAGCGTAACAATTGGCTTGGGCGAAGTACATCTCCTTGGCTTGGTTGTACATGCTCGTATACTTGAACTCGTAGACCGTATCACCGTCAATCATGTCAGCCCTGCCAAGCAAGACATAACCGTTCTCTAAAGGATACTGACATGACACTTCAAACACTGCATTTGGATAGCGGCTCTTCAATGCTTGTTGAAGAAGCATGTGAATAGCCTTACCAGTAATAGCCCTAGCACTCACAATCATGGGGTTAGCGTTAAACTTGATGTTGAAGAAAGCCCTTCTAGGACACATCACAACGTCGGTGACGTATATATCGGTTGGTCTGCGCGGGCGGTAGTCGAAGTTTATCAATGCCTCCCTTATGACTTGGGCTTCCTCGCTCATGTTTACATCCCTTCGAAGACTACTTCAACCTCTTCGGGCTCGGTTGGAGGCTTGGCTTGTGTCTCTACTTGTGGTGCCTCGGACTCCTCTAGTATCCTGTATCCAGCCACGTTTATGCTGAATGTGGTGCCCCCAAGGTATTCTCGTTGCCTTAGCTTGCCCACCAGGATTATGAAGGACCCTGGGTTGGCGGCGATCTTTTCCGCGTCCTCTTCGCGGTTAAAGAAGGCGCTTATCCAAGGCCCGGTGATGTTCTCCTCGCTGGGCCATATAAGCCCAACCTTGTAGTTGCCTGAAGATGTCTTCTTGACTTGTGGCACCTGCGGGATCTGGCATAGCAACACGTCCCACTTATCGTACTTTACGCTCCACCTTCCTGTTTCCTTTATCATTTTGATGCCGAACTCGATGATCTCGTTGAGCTTCTGCTCTGATAGCCGTTGGGTTTGCTGTATGGCTTGTAGGTAGCGCTCAGCGAAGTCCCTACCGAAGATCTTCTCCAAGACACTCATCCAACCACCTCCGCTCTCCACTCCGCTCCCAGCACTTTTATCTCTTCTCTCTTGTTACTGTTCAAACGATAGGTTTAAATACCCAGGGCTACCCTCTTAAAACACACAGGCGGTGGAAAAATGTCGGTAATATCCCTGATAGCCTTGGGGGTAGCCACTGGGGTAACAATAGTCATGACAATATTCCTAGCACTACTAGCCTACTTCTCAGCCAAAGAAAAGGACGAATCAGTGCTCGCATTCCTATGCGGTCTACTAGCATTAATGTTCGGAGCTTTATCAGCCCTATGCATTGATAAGATTATCAACCTAGTAGGGGTGATACCATGAGCTACCTAATCCCAACCAGAAAGCTGGGAGAAGACTTCAACGAGTACGTCGAGCTTTGCCGCAAAGTGGCACGATTCGACAGAGTCAACAAGGTGTGGATCATAGATGAAGACAAGGTTCGACGCTTGGACCCGGACGAAGTATCCTCAATTGCCGCAAGGCTTGGAGAGCTGGGAGTAAAAGGCGTGGAGGAGCTATTGAAGCTGAGCGACAACATACCTAAAATCGATTATAGCTTCCAAGGAAACTTCCTTGAGCTACGCTTCAGAGACGAAGAGGACTACCAGAAAGGACTAATCTTCGGCGAGACACAATGCAGCTATAGAATAAGGAAGTTTAATCCTTACACGGAGAAGTTTGATGAAGAGGTAATCCGAAGATATTGGGGTTACAGGGATACCCTCAAAATAAGGACTTTCAGAGGGTTATTCCCTAGAGCTGCCAAGTTCTTCAACCTAACACCAAAAGAGCCATACGTGCTGATAGACTTCGATGAAAACGAGATAGCGTTCCTAAGGGACTACCAGAAAGACGCGTTATACCACATACTAAACCAGATAGAGGACTGCGGTTGCTGTTCTCTTCAGGCAGCGACCGGAGCTGGCAAGACAGAAATAGCCATAGCCGCCTACAAAGCAATACAACCAGAAAAATGCTTCTTCCTGAGCCTAAACACGGATCTACTAATCCAAGCAAAGGAGAGGTTCGCCAAGTATGGGGTCGAAGCCGGACTGGTAAACAAAGACCACTTCGAGATAGACAAGCCAGTGGTATGCTGCACGGTGCAGACGTTATTCAAGGCTTTAAGGGAGGCAACCAAGATAGAAAGTCAATATGGAAACGGAGATGTAGACGATGAAGTTAAATCACTATTAGAGGAGACCGACGTGCAAGACAAAGTCACATTAGCAGAGGAGTATAGGAATGCGAACCTAGTTATAATAGATGAGATTCAGCATGTTCCTGCGAGGACCGTGTGGACGTGCGCCATAGCTAACGAGAACGCGTTGAGGGTTGGTCTCAGCGCAACGCCTTGGCGTGACACAGGAGACGACTTGGATATATACTGTGCTATGGGAGACGTATCGCCAAGAAAGATAACCAGCAGTGAGCTGGTCGATAGGGGTTACCTTGTCCCTGCGGAGATCTACTTTGTCCATTACCGGCCGGAATGGGCTGAGGGGTTTGAGGGGGGCAAGGGCTCGGCCCAGCTATATAATAAAATAAAAAGGAAATTATACCAGGACGAGGCGAGGAACATCCTGATAGCCAAGCTGGCCAGGAAAGCCCCCAAACCATTCATGTGTCTAGTCAAGGAGGTTTCGCATGGAGAGCTGATAGTGAAAGCCATGCAGAAGGAAGGGCTCAAAGTCAAGTTCGTCTACGGCGAGATGAACCCAGACGAGCGGGCGAGAATATTCGATTTAGTGAGGGCTGGGAGGATAGACGGTATAATAGCCACAACCCTAGCCGACGAAATAGCGGTGGGAGGTATATTACCCCTCCCGCCGCTACGTCATGGGCTTGATCTCCCAGCCCTCAAAAGCCTAATCCTCGCTGGTGGCGGCAAGAGCTCCACTAGGGCTCTACAGCGGGTCGGCAGGATTGTGAGACCCTACCTAGGGAAGGAGGCTGGAGTGGTCTACGATATAGCGGATCATGTAAGGTACTTCAAGGATCACGCCGAAAAACGGGAGCAAATCTATCGAACCGAGCCTAAGTGGATGATAAAGCATTTATGGGGTGTTGAGGGTGAAGAACAGGTTCAAGGTTATTAAGAGCTGGAAGCGGCAGGTCAGGAAGTACGGCAACAGCTACTACCTTTCTCTGCCATCCGATGTGGTCACGGTTCTGAGGCTTGCTAGAGGCGACTTGAAGGTGAGGGTTCTCCTGACCGATCAAGGCGTGTGGGTGGTGCCGTATGAAGGTTAAGTTCTCTAAAGTCGAGTTGCCGGGGTTAAAAGGATGGAAGTGCGACATCTGCGGGGCAATATTCGTGAGCGAAAAGGATTGTAGGAGGCACGCGAAAACACATAGGAGGGCTTGGTGACATGCCAATCATGTTTATCTGCCACAATTGCAATAACGTTGTTGCGGTCGTCGATTACGATGTTAAGGTAAAGGCCTTCTCGATCAAGATTGCCCGCAGGAAACGCAAGGAGTATAGGGGAGGCCTCGACGATGCGTTGTCCTTCCTCGGGTCCACCCTCAAATCCTGCCCCTACTGCAAATCGCAACTACAATGGGACAAGCCCAAGGTGAAGGTCAACTAGCCTCCGGCTTCTCGGTTTTCCAGAGATCCTGAACCCCTATAATTTCCTATTTTATATAAAAGGTAATACAACCAAGGCTCATGGGGATGACCTTGCACCCTTGGCATTTGAACTAAACTACTCCCACCTCATCGCTGACGGCGAGGGGTGAAGGGAAAAAGAAACGTTCATTCCTTATCCCTCCAAGCTCCCTGACATGCGCTAAAGCACAAAGAAGGCAAACCCTAAGTTAGGGGTTTCGCCTAGTTTTGTTTGGGTTTGCTTTATGGTTGACGTTGCTAGGCTTCACGGGCTTGAGGAGGAGGGTCGTAGGAGGGCTGCTCGTAGGGATGAGCCTCCCTATAGTGATGTCGGGTGGCTCGGCGAGGTTAGGGATGCAAGCTTGGATTTGGCTGAGGAGCTTGAGCGCCTAGGAGACATGGACTTCGCCGAGGTGGCGGATTGGATCAGCTTGGCGTCTGAAGGCGCCCTTAGGGATACCGCTAGGCGATGCGCAGCTAGGGGGGTGCCACGAGGCGAATGCCTTGTTCCGCCGGCAGCCCAAAGCGACCTTGAAGCGATAGATGAAGCCTATGAGCGTGCAACGGGCAAGAGGTGCACTTGGCTTCTAGGCGAAATAGAGAACTACACTTTAAGCGCAGCCCTAAACGATTTGACCTCGTGCTTCCACAGGGTCATGGAGAGATACGAGGATTTGGCTGGGGGTTATGAGCGGAAAGGCAAATGCCTATTCAGGGATGCAGACCCGTCATTGAGGGAGGCATGCCATGAATGGTCTAAAGTAGTGGAGAAGTTCAAGGGGCAAGGACTATACAGCGCGGGGAACTACGACGCACTATACTTCAGGGCCGAGGACGGCAAAGCCGAGATAAGGGTTGGAGAGACAGCAGGCCACCTAACACACCTAGACCTAAACACGGGCACACTGGAATACTACGACGTAAACCCAGACGTAAAGAGGCTAGCCAAGGAGCTATTGGAAGAGGAATGCGGATTAAAATGCGAGGTAACCCCGGAATCCACAGCCTGTAAAGGCGCCACCAAGGAAAACACATCATGCATAGCCAAGATAATGGCAGCACTATCATCAGCAAGGTTCAGAATCTACGAACCAGAAAAATGGTGGAAAGAAGTACCAAGGGAATGCCATCTAGAAGACCCAATCAAAAGAGAAAAATGCCTAATAAGACGAAAGCTAAAAGAAATAAAGAGGTAAGGTAAAGAGAAAAGGGGAAAATCCCTATGGGGTCGGGGCGAGAAAAGAAAATATGAGGTTGTTAAAGAAGGGAGACTATTTTACGTCCAAGCTCCGTAAGCCTGTAGTGACCCTCGGCAAAGCGCTCTACGAGCCCTAGGTGCACTAGTTGCTTTAATGCTTGTGTCGCTAACGCCACTTTGCGTGCTTTTGTGTGATCAAATAGACCTTCGCTAACTAATGTCGTCGGTGTTAAGACATTATACCGCTTAAAGAGCCTTAGAACCCTTAATTGAAGGTCACCGAAGGCTCTATGAAGTAAGAAATTGATAGTATCTAAAAAGGGTTTGGCACTAAAACATAGACTGTGGTTCCATTGTGTAGCACTTTTATTGCATTTTCGTATATCTTGTTGCAATAATCGGGGTTGTAGCCTAATTCACAATGTTTGCATGGTAATAGGCTCCAACATCTATTGCCAAAAGTCTCCCATTTATAGTGATTGCAATTTCTAGTCCATGCAACCATGTAGCTCGCTCCAGATCTGTACACCACAGCAAGTATTGAATTGCACTTTTCACATTTCACTTCATACCTATCAGCTTCACCTTCTCTACCTTTTTCTACAAGAACTTCCTCGGGCAAGTATTTCACCCCCACCGGGTTTCCATCGGCCCCCCGAGCGAGGGGATACCTCGCCCGGCCTAGGGCAAAAAGATGATTAAAAAAGAATTGAGAGTGGATCTAATCAAACATTCTTCTTAAGTGAAGGAATAGCAGTAGTCTTGGTGGCGTCGGAATTTCGACTTGATCATGTTCTGGATGCAGAAGCACTAGCTTTGAGCTCGGATTCGCTAAGACATCAACCAGCACAACCTCGATACGTCTAGTGGTCCTTTTCGCTAGCACTTTTAAACCTTCAAAGTCATGTTGTGAAACTAGTGTTACTGTATGTCCTCCTAATGTTATCGCTCTAACAATCCCTTCGATTTTCTCAATCCATTTTTCGAAGTATTTTGGTATGCTTTCTGGTATAACTTCATAGACAAGCAGATTTGCCTGATTCGCTATTTCCCTTGCATAGAGTGTAACATCAGCATCTCTAATTAAGTATATTGCAAATCCGTTGTGAGTAGTCCTGAGAAGCAACGACTCATTGGGTAGCATTTTTGCGATTTTTTCAAACGTATCTATGTGAAAGTCGTAGAAGCTCTTCACATCACATTGAACGATGTTTTTCCCTTCTCTTGGAATTGTTTTATACAAATCTTCTTCAGCCATTGGAGAGAACTCTGCTACTAAGTCAAGCTTCTTGAAAATCCCTCTTACCTCTTTGATTTCACCGTTTTTCGCTAGAAACCCTATATCCCAATGTAAACCGCTCCTACTTCTATACCCTGAAACCTCAATTACGTCTTCAGCTTTGACTGTCGCCAACTTTATGCTTCTAACACCATATCCATTGAAGCACTTAACCTTTATTATTGATATGTCGCTCATGGGTTAGTCCCTGCTTCTAACTGTGGTTAGGGAGTTATATATACTGTTTCGCTTCTTGAGGGGTCATCGTAGTCAGTCGGGGGTCATTGACTCGGGTTTAAACGGCTGATGAAAAGGGCACGGCTCGACTTGAAGGCTAGGTTTAATTGTTCTCCTTAATTTTTACCTCTCATCGAAACCTCTGGATGAAACCTCTACGCGTAACGTCTGAACAACCTCTATAAGCTTCTCCCACCTCAACTTTTAGCAGGGGTCGGGAGGTGAGGTAGAGTGAAGCTATATGAATATAAGGCAAAAGCGATGACCCTACTCCTTAATTACCAGCCTAAAAGTCCAAGGGAGGAGGAGCTGATAGATAGATTGATGATAAAGCTGAGCGAGCTTAGAGCCATGACCTTGCCGAGGTTGCTAATGAACCTGCACTTGATAATAAATCGCGAAAATGTGTCCGACGACTTCAAGGAGTTGTTGAAGAAGTTGATACCGGGGGAAGAAGACGTCAAAGAAATGATGACCGAATAAAGGAGGCGGGAAAATGGAGCTCTGCCCATTGTTGAAGAGGGAGTGCGTGAAACATGGTTGTGCATGGTATGTAAGTGAGGTTAACAAGTGCGCAGTATTATTAATTGCTAGGGTTCTGCGCTTCGACTTCGTGGCAGTCAGGGAGGAAGGATGATGAAGTGCCTTCATAAACGAGTCAAGTTTCTTTCTTTAGTTGAGGAGGACCAGAACACAATGAAGTTGCTGTTCGAGTGCCTTGACTGCGGCTTAATATTCGTTCACACAAAGGTGAAAGCATAGTGGAGCTTCAAGTCAAGTGTTGGCGTTGCGGTCATGAATTTAAGGCTGAGCCTCCAAGACATCATCTCGGCGTTAAGTGCCCTAAATGCAAGGCGATAATTCAAGTCCCACCATTACCCCTCTAACTTTTTGGTGGGGGGCATGGAGGGGCTCTTGAAGTACCTCGAAAAAGAGGAGCTAATCGAGGTCATCCTTGACATCAAGAGGCTCTACAAAGTTAAGGACGAGGACCTACTGAACTCGGCGAGGTATGCCCTAATGAAGCGATACAAGAAAAATAGCTCTACTTAGACAGCTCCTTTATTTTCTCTCTTACCTTATCTACCTTTCTTATGCACTCCTCCACGTCCTCATCCGTGAGCTCCCAAGGCATCTTGCCCAAGATTGATTCGCAAGCCCACTCATCAGCTATCCTTATGTCCTCAAGCTTTATCTCGCCCGTGTACGGATCTACTTCTAGTTGAGCTTCTATATGCCCGTCTTCCCATGCATCCAAGACATCTGATATTTCGTGGTATTCCTCAATTGACAGCTTCTTCAGCTCCTCCATGATCGGCTCCTTCAAGTCGTAGCTCATGAAGATCTTATCGCAAACGGCTCTAGCGGCTCTAGCCGAGTCTGGGCATGGTGCATCGGTCACTATCACCCTTGGGTGTATCGCAGGCACGTCGGTGTCCCTCACGCTCCAACTAACACAGTAATATCTTCTACACGGCTCCGCCTCCACGAGGGCTTTCTCATCCCACTTGTCTAGAACCTTGAAGCCCACCACCTCAATTCTCTTAACCGCCTCCTCAAACGCCTCCTCCTCATCTATGTCTCCGCGAGCATACTCGTAGTTGACTTCATGTAGAGCGTGGTCAATCAAGGTCTCGTCGGGGCTACAAGTATAATTCGCTTCTGGCTTGACCCTCTCATCAAAGCAATAACCATGACCGAGGTGAGTCCACCTGACAACAGTCTTAACCATCAACCTGACACCAAAAAAGTCAGTAGGTGAACTTTAAATTAACCTTTTCATTATGGGTTGTCACATGAAGAAACCTTTTTCTCTTTGTTTTGGGGTTTATTTACTGGTGTCAGCTATGGGTAGAGAGTGTGAAAGCTGTATCGGTTATTGGATCTGGCTTTATAAACATGTAAGAGACTACATGGATGTGTATAGGGATATGAAGAGGGAAGGGGAAGTGGATTGGGAGGCGCTTGAGGCAGATCTCCGAGACGACCACAATATATTGTGGAATAGCGTTAAGGTTGCATGTGAAATACCTGATGATGAAGCCCGTAGAATCGATGGTCTTTTTGAGTGGGCAATTGAATCGGCGAAAAAGAAGGACGACTGGCATTTCTGGGATGCACTAATAGATATAGAAAAATCCTTATCACTACTAGACGTGCATGTGGCCAAGAAGTGCCAAAGGGAGAGGGGTTAAGCCAGCTTCTCGATTGGATACCTCTTGTTTGACGGTTTGAACCACATGCACTTCTCGCTTGGCTCTAGCCCCAGCCTACACGACCCCCTGTAGTACCTGCAGTATTTGCACTTCAGCATTATGGGTCGTCCTCGGCGGGGTAGTGCTTGGAATAATACTCGTCTAGGTCTACGATTTGCCCGCAGAGCGGGCATCTGATTTTCTTTCCGTTTATGTAGTCTTCGACTGCGAGCCTTATGATCTTAGACCTCTTAACCTTAAGCCTCCTGGCCAGCTCGTCCAGTTGCCTCAGCAGCTCCCTGGGAAACTTAACGGTGACGATCCTCCAAGTCACGTAGACTCCTCCTGTACCTGGCCCACATGTCAAGTTGGTTTAGCAGGCTTAAGGTTACAAATAACAGGAAGAGGGGGATTTCTAGGAGCTCCTCGAGGAGCCTCTTCGCTTTTACCATGAGCAGAGCTCTCTCCTAACCCTCATGACCCTCTCGAAGTCCTCGAGCCAATCCAGGAAGCTCTTTAGGTCTCTCGTCTCGGTTATGTCTAGGCCGAGCATTATGTCTATGAGCTTGTCCTCAGCCTCCTTAAGCCTATCACACAGGGCCTTCCTATCTTCATGGCGATTAGCCATGAGCACCCACCACATATATGTCGTCGCAAGCTGAGATAAAGTTTAATCTTCTATGCCCATCATTGTCATCAATGCCTTCTTGGCCTGGGGCATGTTGCTGAGCACCATGTTCATCCCTATGAACTCGTGGAGTACCAAGCGTATGGCCTCGCTTAGAGATACGCCCCACTTCTCAGCGAAATAACTTATGAACTGGTATTCTGGCTCGCTAAACCTAATCGTCACAACCCTCTTCGGCACCCGTATTCACCCACGAATACAACTGTAAGCGCATAATTTAAAGTAACCCTCTAGACGACACATCTAGGAGGTGAAGGCTTGTGGGTCTAAAGGATATGAGAAAGGATCTATCAAGAGCAGTAGATGGAGCATGGGTTGGAAAGCTAGATGAAAAAGACACGCTAGCCAACATCGCTAGAGGAGCCTATGAAAAATGCTTGGAGAAGTGCGCTAGAGGAACCGAGCCAATAACAGAGTGCTACAGGAAGTGCGCAGAGGAAGTTGGTCTCTCACAGAAGTTTAGAAGTGCGTGGGGTGCACCAACAGGCGGCGGAGCATAAACTCAACCTTTTTCCCTATTCTTTTTTACCCATTCTGTCACGGTTTCCGGGTCTAATTTTATGAGGTTCTCGGCCAGCTTATCAGCATCGATTTTACCCTCTATAAAATCAAGTAGTAGCTCCCAGCACTTAACCCCTTTATCTGGGCTCTTCTCTCTAAGCGCATCACAAAGCGAACCAAAGGTCTGACACAATGGACATTCGTCGCCCATTACTCCTCGCCTCCATAAGTCCTTAAAGCACAACGAAATAGAGAGTTTCTCGCTTTCCTAAATTCCATGTAGGTCTTGAACGCCTCTGGTAGCCTTGGATCTCCTGCTTCAGCTAGGCGCTCCAGATCCCTCCATGCCTTCCACGGGTTTACCCCTAAGTCCCATAGCTTGTCCCAGGCCTCTATCAGCCTCCTTATCTCCTCCTCGCACTTCATGTTTTGCACGCTCCAATCAGGTTGTCGAGGAGCTTCCTCCTATCAGCCAACATTTTCCTGTAATCCCTCATTTTGTCTATGAACTCCGATAGTGCTATGCATCTCGGTCCAAGGCATAGGTTGCTGTCCCTGACCTCCAGTAGGCCCCTCGAAATGTCGCGGTAGACCCTCTCCGTGAAGTCGCTCGGCCTCATAGTCGTCCCGTATAGCCTCCTAGCCATTTCACCTATATCCATCCTGAGAAGGTCAAGCCTTTGAAGCAGCTCGCTGAGCTCCCTAAACACCCTTTCGCATTCTTCTCTTGCCACGGCCACCACCGTAAATGAGGGGGTTTAGAAGCCTATCAGTTAAAACATGCAGTAGGAGCGCCTTAACGTCCTCGCAGTTCCTGCATAACAGTAAGCCTAGGGGGCTGTGGGTTACCTCTCGCCATTGCCTATGGGTTATCAGAGGAATTGGGGGTCTGTCGAGCCTCTCATCTACATCGCTTTTGATCCCAAGGGCCTTCTTGATTAAATTATGCGTTTTCCAGCTCGGCACGTGTTTATATTTACCTCTTCTATTTAATAAGTTGGTGCGCTCTTATGGCTAGGAGGGAAGAGGAGGAGGCTGAGGAGCTTAAGAGGGTTTTGTGTGAGGCTGCGGGCATGGAGCTTTCCGGTCATGCCAAGCGTTTGAGTAGGATTGCCAACGTGATAGATCCTTTCTATGTGGCTGAGATCCTTAGGAGCATGTACAGCTGGGCCGACCAAGCGGAGGACGTGTGTGGATGCATGGGAGTGAAGGAGCTGGTCAGGGAGTTCGACGAGGCAATTGAGGATTGGATAATCGAGAAGGAGGAGGATGCACAGAGAAAAGTTGAGGAGTTGGCGAAAGAGATAACCGAGAAGCTAAAAGAATGCAAGCTCATCTAACGTATGCTGAGGATATGATCATCGTTGTGCCCGCGATAATCATGCCGATTAGAGTCCAAGGCATGGGTTTTGGAGGAGGTGGAGCACCGACTACCTCCACTTCGGTTTTCTTCTCGGCCTTAGCGTATGGCATTACAGTATCCCCGCGAGGAGCATTAGGCCTCCGGCTATCATTTGTGGTAGTGGAGACATGGGTGGCCTCATTAGTCCTACCGTGGTTCTAGCTAGGGCTGCGGTGCCCGCCGTCAGACCCTCGCCGGGATAAACCGCTTTAAGCGTGTATGTGCCAGGCGTGGATATCTTGACTTTAACGCTGTAGTTGCCTTCTCCGTCTGTCTCCGCCTCGCCTATCTTCGTGTCGTTAGCGTATATGGTCACTTTCTTGCCTCCGAGACCCCTCCATTCATTTGGAGCGGCTTCATACGTGAGCTTGCCCTTCACCTCGAACTCGGCTCCAACTGGGATCTTGCTTGGAGCTGAGATCGTGATGCCGGTTGGATACGCTATTGCAGCTGAGACCTTGTTTGACCTCACGACTGCCGAGTCTATCACTGCAGAAGCCATGAAGTTCCAAGTGGAGCACGGCAAAGTGTAGTTGACGCTTCTTATCATGAACGTCCAAGGTATCGTCCTAGTCAGCGTCGCATATCCATCACTATCGGTATACTTGACCCCCTCGAAGTCGGCTGGATTGCCATACGGATCGAGGATCTGAAAAACCACCGGTACACCTTCGAGGGGCGTGCCATCACTCAACACCCTAGCCTTGAACGTCACCGACTGACCGGCCCTCCACGGTGGGGATGGAGACACGGTCAAGCTTACAGTTGCCCTATACACGGTAACGCTCATACTTTTTTGCGTAGACCAATAAGGCATTAAGCCCACCCCAACGCTAAGATTAATTTGGTCTAGGCTAGATTTATCGGTATCGGAGGTCTTGCTTATGCCTCTGGTCAAGCTTGAGGTCTTGGCGAAGGCAATCGGAGACCCCTACATGAGGTATCACGGCTTGGCGGTCGACAGGGATTTGCCCGCGGGCTTCTGGAGGGTTGGCGTCGGTGTCATAGCGGTTTGCCCCGTAAGCCTATGCTATGCGATGAGGCTCAACCTTACGCCTGGGAGGCACTATGTTGTCTACGGTAACTCATGCATGAGGGGCTACTGGGACTCAATAATAAAGGTGAACGGGAGGATAATAGCTAGGGGGAACGTCACGGCAACAAGGTTCCTGAAGGCTGAGTTCACGGTTTAACGTATTGCGAGCCGATTATCGTTGCGCCTCCGAAGATTGCGCTTAGCAATGGGGCGATCGGTATCGGTCTTGGCAGTGGCGGTGACGGTCTAGCGGTCTCTTCTCCAAGGAACACGGCTATGCTCATGTCGACCTCCAAGACCCTAGCTATCAGGGAGGCGTGAGGGTGATCCTTGCCGGGGCCCACAGTCCAATACTCGATCTCCTCCTCATACCTCCTCAACCTGTCCTGGTGAGCCTCAAGCGTAGTCTTACCAGCCATCAACGATGCAACCGTCTGGTTCTCACACAAGAAAACAGCTCTAGCAGCCCTGCTGTCAGGCCAGCAACACGGGTCACCAATGTAGAAGTAGAATGGCTCCCTGCTACCGTAGTACGCTAACGCGCCCTTTTCGATTAGGTGAGGGCCGAGCCTCCTAGCGGTCAGGCATGAGTTTAGGTGCACTATCCTGCCCTTGAAGAGGTCAACCCTAGGCGAGCCAACCCACAAGTACTTGGTCGTGCACTCACAAGTGTACACATCCGGCGCGCCATGGCCGGTCATCCAAGTAACTGCTGGATCATGAGTTTTTATGGCCTCATCTATTTTGTCTGGAACTGCATCTCCATCCTCTAGAACCACGATTTGATGCCAGGGCCTCCTGTTCTGGGCTATTATCTCCTCCATCACACAGCTAGACCATCTCAAAAAGTGTCTCCAGGGCATAACGAAGAGGTAGACGTTTTGTTTGGGCATGGCTTACTCCTCCTCAACACCTCTACAGAACTTAGACTTCACGGTCAATAATAGATCTAAGAAGTTAAACGCCTGCCACATCTTTCTATAATCCCCTTTTTCTATGTGATCCGCTATCTCTCTTATCGCTACCCTTTCCAATTCATTAAATAATATTTTGCAAATAGCTTCTCTCTGCTCACGTTCCAACGCTGAACATCCCCATGTACTTTCGCCAATTCTTTCTCAGGTCTTCTGCCAATTGTTCAAGCTTCTTTATAAGCTCATCATCTTCGCTCTTTACTTCCTCTCGCCTCATCTTCATCGCCTCGCCAAGGCTAATAACCTCCTGGCGTGTTGCAGCTCGGCTTGAATCCACTGCATGCCGACTTGCGTTTGAGCCTCTATCTCCCTAAGGAGCTGTGAGGGGGTGTACACCTTGGGGGGTATCATCAACGTGGCGATTAAAGGCTGCTCCGGCATTCTCTTTAAGATCTCCTTGAGCCTGATCTTAGCTAACTGGATTTCCTGTTGAAGCGTGGTTCCAAGAGAGCCCGCCTCAACCATCATTTGCAGCCTTTGCCCTAATGGCGAGCCCCTCATAACTTCATGCAGTATCATCCTCGGGGTGTAGGCTACCCCGTTAACTATGACTATCGGCATGTCCTTCTCTATATTAGGCAATCTATCAAACCAGCGCTTTATGACTGCTAGGGTCATGTCGCGACCACCTCCTCGACTTCAGTTCCAACCGTGAAGTATGAATACGCCACTCCACCCCCAGCACCTATCAGGGCCCCCCATATCGCATGTCTCTTTACTGGCTTGCCAAATGTCATTGCGTAGGCGGCTAACGCTGGGGCTCCTATGCAAGCTCCTATGGCGGCGTTCTTGAGGTACTCCTCCCATGGGAACCTCTTAATTTTTCTAGGACCAGCTATATTGGGTTGCTCGCCTTCATAGGTCACAACTAGGTCAACCGTGAACCAACTGTCGTGTCCACACCAAGGCATCGGAGGCATGCAGGTCTCAATCTTAACGGTGTTCCCCCCATTCTTTAATATAGGCATGACTTCAACGTCGAACGGCACGGAGCCATCAATATCTCTTATATCTCTTTCCCAGACGACGTAATCGTTAAACCATATCTTCGGGTGGGCCCAGCATGACATGGGGCCAGCAGTAGTCCTAACGGAGCCTCTCAACCTAGCATCTACGATCTCGGTCTTCTTCGGGTCCCACTCAACTCTAGCCGGGAGGCTCTTGCCGGCGCACCCCCAATAAGAGACGCTGAGCTTCTCATCCGCGAAGACGTGTATTATCTTCTCATACCTCTCGCCGAAGACCCTTCTGACCTCAATGGGAAGAACCACGGGGACGTACCTTGCCATCATCCTCCCCTCTCTCCCTTCCTAATCCACTCTTCGATCCTAGCACGTGTGACTCCAGCTCCTCTCGCTATTGCCTCCTTCACCAATTCACGGCCGAGATGAGTCCACGTTAATGCCCCCAAGAAAAGCCATCCTACAAAGAGCCCTGCCAAGAACTCGCCCAGCCCTGGATTAAACGTTTTTACTGGCGTATACCTGACTTCCCTGCTCATTGCTTCCCCCTCTAAGACATCTACTTCCTCCTACTTATCATTTCTGTGACAAGCCATAAGGT
>Ga0190310_1000087_pt1 | contig 34713 bp, 34 predicted proteins | sample 48700778_MG_FD_165059 | JGI IMG/M metagenome (GOLD analysis project Ga0190310, IMG submission 165059) | Hydrothermal vent sediment bacterial communities from Southern Trench, Guaymas Basin, Mexico - 4870-07-7-8_MG | ecosystem: Environmental > Aquatic > Marine > Hydrothermal vents > Sediment ... | reverse complement strand
ATTAGCTAGATAATCCCTAGAGATATTGAACTGGGGAAACTCATAGCCTCTATTTAAAAGGTATAAGATGAGCTCATAACCTGTATCGATATCTACATTCATCGACTTACCATTATACATGTCGTAACATATATAATAAGCTAATAACGAGCCGCCTGGATCGGGAATGCTTGAGATCTCGACATCGTTATAATACACTCTATAGCGAATATTTTCTAAATAGTAATGATACTCCGATACATTATAGCTAAATAAAACTTCATATTTACTGTAAGCCCTCTTTGTTCAAGCGATTCCTTGATACCCCGCATTTCATTAACTAGGTAATTAATGAACTCGTCAACAAATCCTATATTACCTAAGTCTAGGGATATGCGGATCCCATGTGAAAATATAATATCTTCCCTTCTATAAACATGGACATATACTACAACACTTCTTCCTCTCCTGAAAACATTACTATCTAGCTCAAACTCCACGGCATATCTATTGAATAAGCCATCAGAAAATCCTTTTATCACTTCTACCCCAACAATATATCTTGAAATAATATCATAGAGTGGACCCAAATACTTTTCCAGAGAATATTTAGCATAGTTAATAATATGCTCTTCATAACTAGGATCAATAAATACGTCGGCGTCTCCAGCATAAACATATACAGTACTTGCATCGGGATAATACTCATACTGTTCTCTAACATATCCTCTTCCGGGAATATAGTCCTGAACTATAGCCCTATATCCAACATCTATACCCATGTTCCCCTTACACGATCTATATAATAGGAAAAAGCCTCCCGTACGTTTTCCTCCTCCCCATACATAACAGAATCAATGATATAGTATAATAGATCATCCCATATAGCAGCACGGGCATCACCGAGAACTGATGTATTTAGTCCTATGAATGCTCTACTATTCCAATCATTATAGGGATCATTTGTTGATAATCTAAATGCCCATCTTCATGAACCTTCATTATCGTATCTTCCCGAATTACATGCTATGAAATATACTAATGAAGATAGACCTGACAAAAGCCTTGACTCGAAAATATTTCTAATCCGCTCTGAACTCAAAAAGTATACGTAATCGTTCTGACATACATAGTTTACCCAAGTATTGGGTGTAGATCTTCCTTCACCAGAACTTAACGTGTTATTGAGGCATTGTAAATATATGAAATAATCGGTGTTAGATGCTCTGGCTCCATGCCCATATAGTATGAGTGGCTCATAATAATTAGTTTCAGATAAGAAGTCTTCTACTACATTCATAGCTGTCCATGGATTCTGTGGCTCAGTAGTACTCATGTACCCATACATGTCAAATACATTACAATTCTTATATGGATTGAAACCAAGATATCCATAGAGATATTCAAAGAATATGTCTTTAGAGTCCCAGATATATTCTGGCTCAACATAGGTTGAATCTTCTATGAAAGTTGAGTCCCCAGATGTGTATCCCCTACGTATTTCTGTAAGCAATAAGAATCTAAAGTTGTTAATGTAGTATGTAGGTAGGTAAGTAGTTTTTATCTCCGTGTAGGAGTAATTATGAGTATAGTATGTACTTACGGTTTATATGAGTAATAATATGAGAATTATTATAAATGGTCTTATAAACATATAATCACATTAATAACACATTTCATTAATTATTATTAATTTTCTCCCTTATTTTTTCTATATTTTATAAGGAGGCTAAGTCATTATTGAGCGGGCCCGCCGGGATTTGAACCCGGGGCCTCTGGCTATCTACGAACTAATTTTAGGCGCCGCAGGCCAGCGCCCTATCCAGGCTAGGCTACGGGCCCTTCTACTAGGTTTTGTGAATATTTTAGAGCACTATATATTTTCATTTCCTCTTCCTAGTTATTCTTTTTGTAATCTGATCAGCTATTGCTGTTGGTATTGGTAGCTTATATTTTGGATCAAGAAGCGACTTGGTTATTTCTAGAGCGCTCTCTAAAGTGATCTTATAGCCTATGCTTACGTATAGTTCATGTCCCTTATGTATTATTATGGCTCCAGCCCTTAGGCCATGTACATATAAGTATTTCATTCCATTTTCGACTCTTATCTCGCCATATAGCTTCTTCTTAGCAATCCCTATGGTTGGTTTATTTAGTACTAGTCCTAGATGTGTTGCTATGCCTAGTGCTCTTGGATGTGTTAGTCCATGCCCATCAACAAAAATTATATCTGGTTCTCTGGGAAGCTTCAGTAAGGCAGATACATATGATGGAGCTTCTCTAAAAGCTAGTAATCCGGGTATGTAGGGTATTGGTGGTTTTTTGTGAATGACACTGTATGTTAATAGCCTTTTAGTCCTATAGTCTATGAGGGCTGCAACACCATAGATCTCTCCTGATCTATAGCCCGCATCAACCCCTGCAACAGTCTCTATACTAGCAGGATTTATTGGTTTGAAACTATCTACTTCACCCAATACCTTTTCAGAAAGCTTCTTCTGGAGAGCTATGGCTCGCCTAATATCAACCAATTAATCTACCTCTTCAACAAGATCTCCTCAAACTTATAGCCATCCTTCGTTATAACTAGTATATCTACTCCATCACCAGATATAGCATCACGCTCAATAGCTTCTAGTATAGCCTTCTTAGCAAGCTCCTTAGCCTCTTCAACATTTATATTTTCATGATAACTAGTCTCTATAATGCCTATAGCTATTGGACCTCCACTACCAGCTACACTATACTTATCTTCTATCAAGCTACCGACAGGATCCAGTACATAGATTTGTGGACCCCTCTCATCAACTCCTCCAACAATCGATTCTACATAGAATGGTATGATCTTATATGAGAATAGCAGGTTTGAATAATACTTGGCAAGTGATCTAACACTTATTTCTCTACCTATTTCTATCTCGTAATACTGGGCTTGTGCTTTCAATAGCTTAACTAGCCTCTCAATATCACCATGTAGACCAGCAAAACCTATCCCTATATGGTTTGTTATAGGATATACTTTACGTACTTTCTTACTTAGTACAAAACCGTTATATGTTAATCTCTTTTCACTAGCTAGTACAATCCCCTCTTTAGCCTTAATACCTACTATAGTTCCTCCATTTGCCAAAGCCTTCTACACCCAGTTAATTCATTCAAACTACTGATACTACATTACTAGATTAAAACAGTATCCTTCTCTAAATACTAGATTACAGTAGATAGGCAATACTTTCGGTTAACTCCTCCACTCTCACTAGTAGGTGTGAAGCTTTAGCGAATATCAAAACCTATTGGACTATTTAGGTGTAGGGGTATAGAGATGTACAACGACCCATATAGTATCTGTAATGGAAAGATAATATGGGATTATATTAGAGGAGAAGTTATCTGTAGCTCTACAGGAGAAGTAATTGATCGTATTTATGATTATGGGCCTGTACATGAAAGGCTTGAAACAATTGAGCAAAGGAATTTACTGCTTAAGAATAGGCCTAGGGTTAACTTTATCGAACGAAGATATAGGAAGCATTTAAGAACGTATATTGTTGCAGAGAGAATGATTAAGGATAAGCCGTGGTTACATATAGATTACGATAAATTATTTGAGACTGGAAAATTCATCCATACAATAAGGTCTAAAAGTACTGATCGTGCTTTAAAGAATGTCAGAGAGCGCGGCCTTGAAGAAAAACTTAAGAGGATAATAGATCTCATGAAGGAAATTGATCCAGTAGCTGTATCACGTACTGAAAGGGCTAAACTTGCATTAGCATATATACTTCTTAATTATATAGAGAAAAACTCGCCTCCAGATATAGGTAAAACCGTATCGATCTTTAGTATAAGTCATACAACTTATAGAAGGCTTGAGAGAATAGCTCGTAGATTATACAATAAGATAGTTGCTAAGACAGAGGCTCTGTTAGTTACTAGGTAGATATAGCTAATAGTGACAAGCTAAATTTCAGTAGCTTGGGCAAAAGGTATTGAACATAGATGTATTAAAGAGATATTATATACATAGTTATGAAGAGATCTTGGAGAAAATTAAGAGAAGAATGGAAAGTCTAGAAGTACCTAGTCCACCTAAGAAGCATGGAGATAGAATTGGTAAGTTAAAAACACTTTATTTAAAGAGGCTCGAGCTCGTATACAACATTCTTAATTCTGAAATAGACCGTGTTATTGAAACATTATCTGTACTTTCAAAAACACATAAATTCTACCAAGAATTATTCATGATCAGGACTGGTAGGAGCCCTGGGGAGTATAGACGTCTATATATTGGTAAGAAAAAGATTCTCCGCAGACTATATAGTAGATATCGTATAACGCTGAAGACTATTAACCTAGAGTATGAGCTTAAGATAAGGTATAGAGAGGCAATTGGTAGGCTATTATCTGTTCTGAAGAGGCATAAGAGAATACAGATGATGATCAAAGAGGCTGTACGAGAGCTATCTAAAATGCCTAGTATTAGAGAGGATGAGTTAAAGGTTATAGTTGCTGGGATGCCTCAAGTAGGTAAGTCTACGCTAGTATCAAAACTATCAACAGCTGAGCCAGAGATAGCACAGTATCCATTTACTACAAAAACGATTATAGTCGGGCACTTGATCAGGGAACCTTGCTATAGAATAGCATTCATAGATACCCCTGGATTACTTGATAGGCCTTTGAGTGAACGCAATGTCATAGAGCTTAAGGCAGTACTAGCACTTAAGTACTTAGCTGATAAAACGGTCTACCTAATAGATGCATCACCAAACTCTTACTATACACTAGACGAACAATATAGAGTATTAGAGGATGTATTGAAGATATCTGGTGAAGAGATCATAGTATGTATTAATAAGATTGATATAACTCCTAAAGATAGGATCGAACATATTAAGAAAACATTGTCCGAGAAATACGGAATAAATGATGTATTAGAGATATCTGCTTTAAAGAGCATCGGACTTGATAAGTTATTGGAGAAAATAATTCCTAAAGACCAAGCCCTTCAACACATATAGTTGCCGGCTCTCCCTCATCACCATTAATTCTAAAATCTAGTTCTGGCAGGAATTTCCTTGTAACCATAATAGCTGTTAACGTGTGTAAGGTTAACTTTGATACACCAATACATGATCCACCACTTGCAAGGCTAATATATGGAATAACCATATCACCCATATGACTATCAAGAGCCATGCCGCTCCTAAGCTCCTCTAAGAGCTTGTGAGCAGCTTCTTCGCCAACTTTCTCAGCAGGCTTGCCACGGGCACCTAAAGAGTCTGCTCCAAGAATACTGTTTTTACATAATGCATATAGTACAATACCGCTACCGGGTCCTAAATGAGGATCGCGTCCACGTTCATAATATTCGATCTCAATAGATGGCCTAATACCTAGTTTCTCGAATATTATTTTCTCGGCACTATGCGCCTGCCTAATCGCTACATGACTAGGTAGTCTAACACAATGGCTACGCCCCCTAATCTCAGCAATCTCTCCCCTTTCAACAATATTTATTGGACTAAGGTGTTTAATTAGCCTCTTAACACGTAGTACTACATGACCTCCTCCGCGAGGATAATGGCCTCTCCTCTTAACCTCTAACTCAATATCTACTCCTAAACGCTTAAGCATTGGCAAGAATATGTATCTCATGTAATCAACTGGCGGGCTCCAATTAACATCAGTACCGCCAGTAATCTCTACAATACTATCACGATCAGCGAATAATAGGGCTGGAAGAATAGCTTGTATAACGAGTGTCACACTGCCAGCAGTACCAATGTCAAAACGATAATAACCACCCTTCCTATGCCTCGGCATGAACCATATCTCAAGACTGCCAACACTAGCTCCTTGGAGCTTGGCACCAGTTATAGCTGCTAAGGCACGGACGCCAGTAAGATGCTGTGGACGTAGACCAGGATTACTACGTTTAACACGTATATTATAGATATGGACGGGCTTCAATAAAACAGCTGATAATGCAAGACTATACCTTAAAATCTGCCCTCCACCCTCACCCATACTACCATCTATCTCTACATAATCAACCATAAAACATCCACCCTTAACTAACACATAGCTTACGTACTCTAGAAACACCATTAACTCTAATAATGTATTCAGCAACTGTTCTCGGCACACGATTCATCCATTCATCACTATATGTCATGAGATACCTTATGCGAGTACCATTGTATAGTTCAGGCTTATACAATGTAATTTCTATAACACGGAGTCCAAGCCAACCATAAATACCAGCTACATGGGGATTGCCTGTAGCAACAGCATCAATACCCGGTATTAAACCAAGTACATAGCTTGTCCATGCAAGAGGCTTATTAAGATCAGGTACAGGTATTAGCCAGAATCTCCGAGGATCGATCCCTTCAGCCAACAATGTCTCACGGATCATTTCTAAACGCTCACCAGCTGTAAAGGGATTGCGACATGTATAGCCCTCTTGTGCGGAACCAACAACAATAACTATTTCATCAAAACTTTCAAGCAACATTTTAACAACACGTAAATGTCCAAGATGAAACGGCTGGAAACGACCCGGATAAAGAACTCGTCTACTCAATCTTACACACCCGAAGGACATCTCTCTTAACTATACCAGTCTCCCTAGCCGCTGATCCTCTATTTAATCCGATTTCTAGAAAACCCCAGCTATTAATATAACATGCATACTCTCCCTCCCTAACATATCCAAAGCTCTTAACAAATGGGCACTCTATAACCCCCTGACTATATGTGATCTTTATTCTTGAACCGAGAACCCAATCCCTAATAAATTCGCTATGTATATTCGTCATTATATTCCCAAATCCATCAATATAGATTGCACGTGCATTAAAACAGTTATCATCTTTTTCAGCAAACCAGATCCAAGATTTAACTAATTCTCCTTGATATCTCTTGCCAAGCTGTTCTAATGGTACACCTGCACTTAAGTATGCAGCTATTGGTGCAAAAAGATCTCTTCCATGAAATGTCTCTGAAACTCTTTCAAGACCATAAGCTGAGCTACTGATATCGTATACTTCTTCTATACCATCATTTTTTACAGCTGGATATAGACATCCATTATCTGGACCTATGAAATAGTAATTCCTAGTAACGATCAATATAGCCTTCCTACTAGTACCAACTCCAGGATCAACTATACATACATGGATTGTTTTTCTTGGAAAGAACCTATAGCTAACCCACAGTATAAGTGCCGCAGTATCTATATCATACTTAGGCACTTCATGAGATAGATCTATTATTTCTACATCTGGATTAATCCTTTTAATAACTCCCTTCATAACACCTACATAGGGATCTTTTAATCCAAAATCAGTTAGAAGAGTTATTACTCGAGCCAATATCATCCTACACCTACTTACGGGCTGTAAGATTAAGTGAATCTAGGATTACAGGAGTATATATTCTTGCAGTAGCCGGATATCCCATTTTTGAATTACGTATAACTCTTTTAGCAAGTGCTGCTAATGTAGCTATAGCTATTGGTTCTCCATGGTTTAGTATGATATTTCTAGGTCTAGGATTAATTCCTCTTATAAATCTAAGTAGCTCATCTTGATCACTATGTCCACTAAAGCCTTCTATACTATATACCTCCATATTAATTTTAATAACTTCAATTCTATTATCAGGAGTAATCGTTTGTAATTCTCTGAGACCATCCTTAATTCTCCTACCAAGAGTGCCTTCAGCCTGATAACCTACAAATATCAATGTATTTCTAGGATCACTAGCCATAAGCTTCAAATACTCAACAGCAGGGCCTCCAGTAAGCATTCCAGAAGTAGCTATTATTAGTGCAGGTCTATCCTCAACAATATCTGGACGGGCTACACGGCCCTCAATGATATTGAAATACTCTGCTGTAAATGGATTCTCGCCACGATATATCCTATCCTTAAGCTCACGGTTAAGATACTCTGGATACTGTGTGTGCACCGCTGTAACCTCGCTAACAAGGCCCTCGATATAGATGTTTATTGGAGGTATAAGCTTCTTTTCAATAGCATCATTAAGTACAAGCATTATTTCTTGACCACGTCCTACGGCAAATACAGGTATCAATACATTGCCTCCCTTTTCAATAGTCTTCTTAATAATATTGATGAGCATCTCCTCAGCCTCTCTCCTATTCTGTTGCTTAGTAGCACCATAGGTTGACTCCATGATCAAAGTCTCTACACGTGGAAACTTATCATTAGCTTTCTCAAGCAACCGAGTATTGCTGTATTTGAAGTCTCCAGTATAGACGACGTTGTGTAGCCCGGCTCCAACATGTATATGTACCATTGCAGAGCCTAGTATGTGTCCAGCATTATAGAATGTTATCTTTACATCGGGAGCTACATCAGTAACCTCATTGTACTCCAAAGGTATTGTATGAAGTATCATAGTAAGCAGATCCTTTTCAGTATATAGTGGAGATTTACCCTCTCTCTGAGTAACCTCTATGTAGTCACGAAGCATTAGAGCCATTAACTCACGCGTAGGCTTTGTAACGTATACTGGACCCCTATAGCCATACTTGAATAGTAATGGAGCTAGTCCACAATGATCTAGATGGGCATGTGTTATAACTACTGCATCAAGTTCCTCAATCTTTATAGAATCAATATCTATGTATGGATATATCCTCTCATAGTCAGGGCCGCCAACGTTAACGCCTATATCCAGTAAGATCCTGCTCTCACGAGTCTCCAATAATATGGCTGATCTACCTACTTCCATAAAGCCTCCTAAAGCAGTTATTCTAACGTAATTTGTCTTAAACAATGGATCGCGGTGTATGCGGTCTCCAATATATCTTAGGAAGTTAAGCCTATAATCACTCTCACTAAGTATATGATTGATTACTGTATTCAATGTCTTAGACTCCAGGGGACTAGCTCTAAGAACTACTGGTCTCCAGCCAGTTTCGGCCATGATCAGGTGTCTTAGTGTAGCGCCCTTACCGATAACAATACCCGGTTTCTCGGCCTTAATCCATACCTCACCAAGTGTCTTATCAAAGACCATGCTCTTAGGATCAATGCCTGCATCCTTAGGCACTATCTCAAGTATCTTTTCCTTAGCCTGCTCTGGTGGAAGCCTAGCCTTCGGATCGATTCTTACAACAACTCTCTTCTTAACCTTCTTAGCAATAGCTTTAATCAATGCTAATTTATCAGCTATAGCTCTACGATTCTTTACATAAATAGCTATCTCTGGTCCTTCAAACTCTATACGTGTAAGCATAACCTCTGGTGGTAACTCAGCAACTATAGTCTTAAGCACGAACTCTCTAGACTTATCCATTAATATGCTTTTCAAAACCAATTACACACCTCAACATATCTATACCATGTTTCTACTATGGCTAAAACCAACCCTATCCTTTACCATGATACAATAACCATTTATCATCTAGTATATTATAAAGCAAACGATTTAGTTAATAAGCCACAGTATCTGTAAAATGCTCTCTCATGAAACCCTTTTATAATTTTCTATGTAATAGCTTTTAAAAGAAAGCACTAGGAAAGGACTTGTTCTTGCTTTATTGTCCTAACAATATGTTTAGGAGTAAATAATATTGTTTCCTTACTATAAACGTCTCTGCCTATTATAGCAACATCCACGCCTTCTCCGCTCCACGAATCTCTCTCAACAGCAGCCTTTACAGCTGATATAGCAAGTTGTTTAGCCTCTTCAATACTAAGATCTTCTCTATAATTGTTTTCAAGGACTCCAAGGGCTATGGGAGAGCCTGAGCCCGTGGCAATGTATTTCTCCTCACTAACAGTACCAAACAGGTCTACATAGTATAGTCTTGGCCTAGTATCATATCCCGCTAAGAGTAGCTGTACTATGAAGGGAAGCGTTCTAGAATATGAAGACAATATATTAGCTAGATAAGATGCTATCGTCTTTACACTGGGTTTGACTTCTGTTTCAAGTTCATAATAATTTACAATAGCCTTAGCTAGGTTAACTAAATACTGCGCATCAGCTACAAGTCCCGATATAGTCATAGCCATATTATCTGTTATCTTTTGTATCTTCTCAACTTTTTTATGGGCTATATAAGTGCCAGCAGTAGCCCTCTTATCAGCAGCTATTATAACATAGTCTTTAAGTCTTATTCCAACAGTTGTTGTTTTTGACTCCCTAACCTTATTTGAAGAAGCCATTAATGATGCACCTAATCAAACCCGTTTCTAGTAGAGGAAATGTCTATGCCCATTTTTAAGCATATAGTTTAGTGTTCAAGAGATAAATAGTATGAAAAACTCAACTATATAGTAGAGATAATTTATTAAATCATTTGGTGTACATTAGTTGGATCAGCACAAACACCATGTAATAGATCTGCCTAAAAAGGTCGTTGTTGGAGAGGGCATACTTGATAAGATACCATCATATTTAGAGGAACTGGGTTTTAGAAAGAAGAATATCGCCGTAATAACAGGACCTACAGTTTATAGTAAGATCAGTTCTAAAGTTATTGACATACTCATCGATAGCGGTTATGAGGTACAGTATTGGATTATAGATAATGCATCAAAGGATTTAGCTGATAAAGTTAAGGCTGAAGCTAAAGAAGTAAAGCCTAAGATAATAGCAGGAATAGGTGGGGGTAAGTCAATCGATATAGCTAAGTATGTTGCTTCAAAAATAGGTAGACCATTCATTAGTATACCAACAGCTGCAAGTCACGATGGAATAACTAGTCCATTTGCTAGTTTAAAGGGGTTTGATAGGCCTACGAGTGTAAGGGCAGTTACACCAACAGCTATTATAGCTGATATAGATGTAATAGCTAATGCACCAAGAAGGTTGCTTAATTCCGGAGTCGGTGATCTTATAGGTAAACTTGTAGCTGTAAAAGATTGGAGATTAGCCCATAGACTTAAGGGAGAGTATTATGGAGAATATGCTGCACAACTAGCACTTTTATCAGCTAAACATGTTATGAGATATCATGAGCTAATAGCTAGTGGTAATCCAGAGGGTGTAAGAATAGTTGTTGAAGGACTCATTAGTAGTGGTGTTGCTATGTGTATAGCTGGATCAAGTAGGCCTGCAAGTGGCTCAGAACATTTATTCAGCCATGCACTAGACATTTTAGCTCCAAAGCCTGCACTCCATGGAGAACAAGTAGGTATAGGCACTATAATGATGCTATATCTCTACGGCGATCCCAAGTGGAAGAAAGTTAGGAATGTATTACAGAAGATAGGTGCACCAACAACTGCCCGCGAACTAGGTATTCCGGAGAAAATCATTATAAAGGCTTTAACTATAGCACATACAATAAGGCCTAGATACACTATTCTAGGTGAAAAAGGACTTACATGGGAAGCTGCTGAAAAACTAGCTAGAACAACTGGCGTTATTGACTAGTCTCCTTTACCTTAACAGATTGCTCTCCAGCTTGCTTCTCTTCATCTTTAACCTCTACAGCCTCCTCCTTAACCTCCTTCTTTCCCGGGGCCTTCTCCTCTCTCCTCTCAAATATTTCTTGAAACACTATCTTCTTCACATCTTCCTTTAGGAATTCATAGATATTGCTTACGAGGGCTATCTTAGCATATTGTATATCCTTCCTAGTCATGATCCTAGTAGGTATCCTTATACATAGTTCCTTCTCCTCAACATTATATTCTAGATCAACATCCTCCATTTTAAGGCCAAGATGTCTAGCCGCTAAAGCCTTAGCTTTATCGACCGGATCTTCTAGTTTACGTACAACCTTAACCTTATAGATTAAGGTCTTACCAGCAAGTGGATGATTAAAATCAACAACTACACGGCCACCACCAATACTCTTAACAATACCAGTCTGACCACCATACTCGATTACATCACCTAATTTGACATCAATGCCGCGCCTCCTAAATTCACGTATACTGAAAACCTTGATCTTGCCAGGGTCTCTTGTGCCATAAGCTTTTTCAGGAGACACTATAATCTCTTTTTCAGTACCAGGTTCGAGTTCTTTTAATGCTTCATCAAGGCCCTTTATAACCCAACCCCGGCCAATAACGACTAATTCTGGTCCATATAATCTATTAGAGTCGTAGATACCTTCTTTTCTAGCAATCTCCTCATTAGTCGTATCAACTATGTTACCAGTCTCCTTAACACGTACAGTGTACTCTATGAGTATGAAGTCTCCATTCTTTAAAGCCATCTCTACCTAATCCCCCATACCAGCTATTCTTTACTCTATGCAATAAAGTGTTAGTGGTCTAAAATATTTTATGAATTTATTTAGAGGGATTTTGCAAGTTTCCAAACTCTATCTCCAATACGATGTATGTTTTCAAGAACCTTACCACGTTTAATAATTCCTTTAACTAATGCCCTTGATTCGACTAATGATCTTGCTACCACAAATGGTTTTTTATATTTCTCCTCCACTACAACAACAGGTTCGTTCTCCTTAAACTCTCCATGAATCTCTTTTATGCCGGGAGCCATTATATCTGCTCCACGTAATAAGGGTTTTACAGCACCCATATCAACTATTACATAGGGTAACCATTCATAGCCTTTCTCGAGCAGTAGCGTTAAGAGAGGATAATATTTGTCCTCATGTATATAAAAAGACGGTATTCCATCAACAACTATTATCTCTCCAAGATCCTTTTCAATAACTTTCTCAACTCTCTTAAATTCTAGAGGTATATCGGGATAAAGTTTCGATAACTCTTTCCTTAACCTCTTAACTTCTTTTTTCGATAAAAACCATCTTCTAACCATTATCCCCACCGACCCATATACGTACATAGTTTAACTAGCTCCCTTAAACTTAAATAGAGGTTTTTGTAAACCTAGTGTCTATAGTAGAGGATGTATGGATACAACTAAGTATTTATGTGATTGTGGAGAGGATGGAAATGGTTGAAACTGCACATAAGATCCTCCAAGAATCAATTGGTACAGTTGTACTCATAAAACTTAAGGGCAACCATAATGTTAGGGGCAAGCTTAAGAGCTATGACCAGCATCTAAACATAGTACTTGACGATGCAGAAGAAATACTTGAGGATAGTAGCTCCCGTAAACTAGGTACCATAGTTATACGTGGAGACACAGTTGTACTCATAAGTCCAACTCCATCTCTATAGCCAATGGTAATAGGTGTAGTTTATGACAAAAGGTACTACAAGCTTCGGTAAAGCAAGTAAGGGTAAAACACATATACGTTGTCCTAGATGCGGTAGACACTCATACAATGTTGCTAAAGGCTATTGTGCGGCATGTGGGTGGGGACGTAGCCGGAGGATTAGACGCTATAGCTGGCAGAATAAAAAGGTTAATAGGATCAGGATTAGATAGTCCATGGACACCGTCTTCAACAATATACTAGACTTATATTGAGCTCTAGATACATTATAACTTGAGAACATATCTTCTAAGGAGAAGAAAGAGAAGTATTTTGACGAATGGGCTCCCCTATGGGACGCTATTGCATGCGAGTTTAAGGATACCTCTCCCTCTGGAAACTATATGGTTAAACAATCTATCATTAAAGATACAAATGCCATAGACGATAATACACATACTAGTAAGAGCAGCAGTACATGTCATAGTAAAAGGTTACAAACAAAAAGAAATAACATACATACCCAACGCAATTGAACAAACCATGAGATATACAGGATCCGATTATTAACATTTTAGATCAAATAATTACCATGACCTATCACGACTTGTATTTGGATAAACTATTACTAAAGTACAAGTCTAAAGAGTCAAGATAAAATCTCCTCATGTTATTTCTAAATCTAGGAATAATATACTCCTTAAATATCCAATACTGATCTTTAACTTCCTTCAGTAACTCTCTAGCCAACCATTCAAGATCTTCAGCGCTACATACATTTATATAATCCCATATAATCCAAGGATTATCGATGTCTGCCAGATCTTTACTCAATACACTATACTGATCCAATACTTTATTAATAATAGAACGCTCAAACATCAAATAATTCTTACTAAGGTATCTATTGTAGATCTGAAATTTTTCATTAAGTAGAACCATATAGGCTATCCTATTCAATAGCCAATAGTCGAGATATATTGCAAATAAAGCTATCGGCAGATCTAAATCCTTACTTAGGAATTTATACATAGAATACTTATAATTAACACCATACTTTAAAACTATATTATCAATAATCTTGTACTTACGAGATATAGCATAGGCAACTATTCTTCCATGCTCTCTTACAATTCTAGGTTTTATACCTAATTTACTGATTGCATTAACTATTCTTTTACTAATGGTATAGTATCTATCATTTTTCTCAATTCTATGTCTACCAGGCTTTATATGAAATTTTATCCCGTAAAATACTATTCTATACCTAGAAGTTCTACGATCAATTTTTGCATCAACACTACCATCAGAATAAAAGAGACCAGATAAGTACTCAATAGGATACTCAATAGATATCCTATTAAGTACATCTTCCGAAACCAGAGTATAGTACCTGGATCCACGAACATATGGTCTAAAACATATCCTAAAAGGATTTTTATTAACCACATAAACACGTAGCTTAGGTTCTCTATTAAAAACACTAATAAATAAATCCCTTAAAACACATGTCTCTACGAAACTAGTAGAGCCAATACTAACCTCAAAATCCCTAGAACCCCTGTACCCATCACCATCAAAAAGCCCGTAAAAGATAATATTATACAAATCCTGCCCCCGAAACTAGAGAATTATATAAAAAGTGATAAAAAGAATATAAAGCCCCCCAATAACTACTAATAGAGATAGACTCCATAAACGGGCCGGTAGCTCAGCCTGGAAGAGCGCCAGGCTTGCAACCTGGAGGTCCCGGGTTCGAATCCCGGCCGGTCCATTTCTTTTTCTTTGTTTTGTTGGTTGTTGTTTTTCTTTATTGTTTCTTCTTGGTATAATGTTTTTTATGTGTGGTTTTGGTACTTGTAGTGGGTTGTTTGTGTTTTTCTAGTATAGTGGATGCTATTATTAATAGATATTGTTGTATTGTTAGTGTTAGGCTGTATATTGTGTAGAATTTTTTGTCGAATATCATTAGTGTTAGTTTGTCTATTAGTTGTATTAATTGTTGGTTTGGTTGTTTAATGTGAGCATGCAACCACCAGCTTGTAGGGAAAGCTATTGGCCATAGTGCTATTGTTAATATTGTTGCTATGGCTATTACTTTTACTAGTTTGTTATTTGTTGTTATAGTTATTATTATTGCCATTGCAATTGTTGGTACTAAATATTGATGATTTACTCTCCAGTAAGTTGCTGTATATACAATATATGCTATTGCAGCAACTATTATTGGGTTAGGCCTTTGTTTTATCATCCTAATCATTAGTATTGCCAAGAGCATAGCTGATGGTATATACCAGTATCTTATAGCCCACAGCATATCATAACCGTATTCTTCATGGAGATATGTTGCTAAGCTAGATATTCCATTAAAGCTATAGACTATCGGATAAGTGTATCCAGGTTTAGAAGATAATGAAATTGTCTCTATAAAGTTCTTAAATGAGTTAGGACATCCAATAAAGAATGGAACAAGAAAAATGGCAACTGGTACTAATAAGCCTGTTAAATACCTAGTAAAATCCCTCCATTGTCTCCGCAACAACACATATAGAATAAGTACCAGAGCCGGGTAAAGGAATGTGTGTTTAGTAAGCAGTGTTAGTGACAGGAATATACCAGATACAAATGGTCTTTTATTGAGAAACAATAGCGATGCTAAGAAGAAAGTAAGTGCAATCTGATCAAACATCCCATATATTGATGATATATAGATCGTCATGGGGTTAAGAAAATAAAGTGTAAAACCGATGAAAGGCCATAAACCATATTTGAATCTGCGAAGAAACATATAGAGAAGAAGTGCAGATATTGTATCAAATAATATAAGTACAGTTTTAACTCCAACAATCCAATCCATAGGAGTATATACATAGTATGTACTACCAAGCCATCCAAATTCAATATCGGATCTTACAAATAATCTAATGAATGATATAATAAAGACCCATATAGGGCCATATACATAAGGCCATGGATAAGCCCATTTTTCTGAAATCCAATGACTCCCATCGGCATACTTATAGAAGCATAAACCATGTCTAAGAAACGTATCTGCAAAACCTGCAAATTGAGGTATATCTGAGCCTGTGGAATAAGGCGCTATACATATTCTGAGAAATATTCCAATAATTAATACTGTAAGTAATAGGATTCGTTTCCTATAGATTCTTTTCGATAATGAGGATATATATCTCACAGATACCCTCCGATAAATTATTTAATTTTAAGTCTTAGATATACCTCTTCACTTGGAGATATACATGTTATCCTTTGAATCTTTTCAGGATCAGTTATTATGAGTTCGCCTTCCTTAATGAGTATAGAGTATTCTTCATCAGATAATATATTATGGAGATCGCTAAGAACTATTTCACGTAAAACATGGCAAGCTGCAACAGAAGCTATGTGATGTCTAGGTATAGGTTGGTCGGTCTTATGGATCTTACAAAAATATATAGTAACCCTATCTCCCAACTTTCTTCACCTTAGGCTTAATCTTTTTAGGTACAAGGCCTTTAATTAAACCAACAGCATATACTATGGACTCCGGCCTCACCGGGCAGCCTGGAACATAATAAACCCCATCAACTTCAATACCTCTTTCCTTAAGGATCTTTAAGAGTTCAGGTACTCCTCCAATCACTGAATAACTACTATGCCAAATATTACCTCCACAAGCACATGATCCAAGGGCAATTATTATCCTCGGACGAGGCATAGCCTCAATAGCCCTCAATACTTTAGGAAGAGATTCTAGAGTTATAGGTCCTGTCAATAAAGCTGCATCAGCATGACGTGGACTAACAACTAGTTTAACCCCGAACCGCTCAGCATCATGATAGGGAGTAAGTACATCTAAAACCTCAATATCACAACCGTTACAACTACCAGTATTAAGATGAAAAACCCATATACTCTTTCCTAGAAACTTGGGCTTACCCAACTCTACCACCAAATCTATTTTCAATAGCTTTTAGAAATCTATTCCTTCTACAATCTGGATCTAAATCCACATAGTTCTCTACAAGAGGACTTTTAGTAACTACGTAATCACCCATCCTTTTAGTAGAGAATAGTTTTCCGCATTCTCTGCATCTATTTGGCTCATGAACTATTATATCATATAGATCACTGATATCATCTGTTGCAAGCTCGAATTCGCGGGTGCCCTTGATAGCGCCAGTAGGACATACATCAATACATCTCCAACAGAAAATACAGCGTCCAACAAAATAGCGTAGAGATATGTATCCATCGCGAGTATTTATTAACTCTAAAGCGTTGGGTGGACACGCGTTAACGCATGCACCACAACCAATACATTTAGTCTCATCAATATCTATTTTACCACGGAAATCACTAGTTACAAGAGGCTCTTCATAAGGATAGCGGCGTGTAACTCTTCCACTGCGGCCAGCAATTACTAAAGCTCGGAGAAAACCTAGTCTAGATCTCCGCATATCCTTCAGGCTCATAACATATCATCTCCAACGATACAATATCGGATCTAACCTCTTTTTATATCCATTTTTATCTACTATAAATACACGATCAGTGCATGAAAAACATGGATCGATACTAGCTATTGTGAGGGGGGCATCAGCTAAAGGCTGATCGCGAAGCATTACACGGAGAGCAGGTATATTCTGATATGTAGGAGCACGGACCTTCCAACGATAGGGTTTTCCACGGCCAGTTATAACGAAATGTATATCCTCACCACGTGGGGCTTCAACAACGGATACGGCCATACGTCCTTCAGGTATATCAAATTCTTCAATCATTACGGGTCCTTGAGGCAATTGATCAAGTAATTGCCTTATAATTGATATACTTTCATAAACTTCATCAACACGTACAAGAAACCTTGACAAATTATCGCCATCGTCATATACTGGTACATTAAAGTCTACATAACCATAAGCTGCATATGGCAAATCACGTCTTACATCACGATCTAGTCCTGAACCTCTAGCTGTTGGTCCTACAACAGATAGTTTACGTGCATCTTCTCTAGGTAATATACCCGTTCCCTTAAGTCTCTTCATGATCTGTGGTACATCAACCATTGTCTTAACTAATTCCGTGAATTCTTTTTCAACAATTTTTAATACATCAAGTACCCTCTGCTTCTTTTCCTCATTAATATCCTTGCGTACTCCGCCAATCAAGTTAATACCGTAAGTCTTACGGCTACCAGTAAGCATTTCAGCAATAATCATTACATGTTCACGTATCCTCCATGTATGCATAAAGCCGGTGTCATAGCCTAATAAATGCACCGCCACGCCTATCCACAATAAATGACTATGTATTCTCTCAACCTCTAATACAATACTACGTATAAACTTAGCACGTTCAGGGATCTCTATACCAGCTGCCTTCTCTATAGCTTGAGCATAACATACACTATGTTCAAAACCACATATACCACATATACGCTCGGCAACAAAGTTTACCTGCTGATAAGTAAGTTTAGACTCACCAAGTTTTTCAATGCCTCGATGAATATGGAAGCCTCGATAACGTACATCAACGACACTTTCTCCTTCAACATAAAGCTCGAAATACTCTGGCTCATGAAGAGCTGGATGATATGGGCCTATAGGTATAGCTACTCCAGCAGAAGTCTTATCCCAGAACCCAACCTTCTCACTCGAAATAATAACCTGTGGTTTAACATCATAAGATACTTCCTTACGCAATGGATATAGATCTTTAGGCCAGTAAGGTGGAAGTATGAGTCTATACTGTTTACGGCCACTAAACTCTATACCAAGTAGATCCCGTGCCTCCATCTCACACCAATCAGCAGCAGGAACAATATCGACAATAGATGGTAGGGTAGGGTTATTTGGATCGGCATATACTTTTAATACTATATTTAATCCATTATTATCATCGCCGAATATATGGTATAAAGCATAGAATCCATTAATACTTCTCTCATCAGAGCCTGCACAAGTACGAAAGAAACAGTTCATATCCCAATATATGGCCTTCGCTAAGTCACGTAACTTACTAGAAGATACTGTAGCATATACTGTATCATCGGATACGTGGATATCCGCTTTAGGTTCTACAGCCTTTATAGTGTCAATGTATTTAGAAATGATGTCCATACTACAGCACCTTAATATCCCGTTAAATACAATAGTATAGACACCGTTATAAATGGTATGTAGATCTTTAGGATCGATGTAGGTGCAATATCTACTCTAGTTCTACCGAGTAAGGCAGCTATTAGACCATACAACATCCACAAAATAATAGCCATGACGAAAGACCCTATTAGAAGATAAAGCCGGTTATTAATAAATGGTAATAATATTAGCATTGATGGGACTAATTTTACGAATAATCTCTTAATAAAGTTACTATACATGAATATGCCTAATATGGGGCCGCTAAATTCTATAAGAGCTCCTGAAGCAAGTTCAGGTTCTGCCTCAGCTATGTCAAAAGGTATTCTACCACTGGCAACATATGCTGACACAAATAACGTTATCACAAGTAAGATCACTGATGCTCTTAATAGACTTGTAGAACCCAATAGGAGGCCGGGAGAACCAGTAAAGTACATATAGAGGCCAAGTATTATTACAAAGAAGACTTCATTAACTAAGGCAAGTATAACCTCTCGCGAAGCACCTATTATGGCAAATGGATTAGATGTAATAAATGGTATTGTAGTGAATATTGCTTGTACAAACAAGAACAGTGTTATAATTACAATGAGTACATAGTGATAACCCATTAACACCATAGAAACCGTAAATACAATAGTTAATATTGCAAGCATCACATATAATAAGGATAATATTATTATATGAAGCCCTCCCTCTGGAATAACTAGTTCCTTCTCAAATAATTTAAGCAAATCATACCATGTCTGTGTTATAGGGGGACCTATACGGCTATGTACACGGGCTCTAATTTTTCTTTCAATACCGTCCATTAAAGGTGGGATTAAAAGAGATAATGCTATAAACACTATGGAAAATACTAAGTACTCAATCAAACATATTCACCTCAATACATTCAGTATAGCTATTACCAATAGAGCTATAGTAAAGAGTAATCCGGCCCAGAGAGAAGCAAGTAATACTGATTCAAATAATGATTTTTGAAACTTCAATAAATACTTCATTATTAAATTTATACAATGTACAAGGCCAGTTTCTATCTTCTCACCTACTCTTACAATACCTACCATAATATATTCAAGTAGCTTAGGAGGACTTCTACCAATGATTCTAGTGCCTTTTTTAATCTTGTCAAGAAGCTTCTCTAAATGCCTTAAAGCAGATGCTCCCAATGAGCTCATGCTTCAATCCCTCCGAGCCATACATCAGCTTCTCTAATGAAGGCACTACGATACATAATTAGTGATAATACGAGTACTATTAAACTTGATCCATATACTATAGCTACCACTAGACTATATGGTATAGCAAGCTTAATCAATGGTATTATCGGTACTATGATAAGCGATAATGCTAACATCTCTTCAGAAATTAATTGTGTATCTTCAAGAGATATAACAGGTCTGTAAGCCTCTTTAGCATAAGAACCTGTATATACACCCAAATACTTTATGGCATATACTATAGAGAATATTGATGAGAATACCATACCTACAAGTAATGCTAAAGAGTAAAATGTGCCATAGGTAAGTAGTTGGAATGCTATAGCAACTACAAGGAATTTCATGAGAAACCCTAATGTTGGGGGGATCCCTATTAATGAGAGAAATCCTAGAACTACAGAGAAATATGTTTCTTTAGCTATACGTGATAGGTATCCTAAACGATAGATCTCCCTAGTATTCGCTAGTAACTCTATAGAGCCTGTATTGAGAAACACTTGGGTTTTAACTATACCATGATACAATACGTAGATATATGTGATAATAAGAATTACTTCTCCAAGTATTGGCAGAAAACTAATGAACATCGTCATTGCACCGTAATGACCCATAGAGCTATATGCTAGTAATTTCTTAACATCAGTTTGTGCAGACGACATTAGGAAACCATAAATCGTTGTCAATAATCCTTGTATTAATAAGAGGTACATGAATACATTAGTATCTAATGATAATGTATAATATAGTCTCAAGATACCGTATATAGCCATTTTAGACATTAAACCACTAAATATAGCTGTAGTTACTGATGGCGCTTCACTATATGTGTCCACGAGCCAGAAATGTAAGGGTATTTGTCCAAGCTTTGTAGTGAATCCTATGAGTAATAGGAATGTTATAAATGGATTAACACTTATCCCCATAGAGGCTAACTCATTAAATCCTGCCAATAAGCCTTTTTCAATACCTAGGTTAAGAGATACTATAGCAAGCCATGTAAATAACGATATATCTCCAGTTGTTGCACATAATATAAGATACTTAGTAGCTATATTCCAGTTACCAATGCCCCGCTCAATAAGTATTAGTATAAATCCAAGTATTTCGATACTAACCCATAGAACTACTAATTCAATTAAATTATAGGCAGTAAAGAACATTATTAATAGTACGAGTGTAGAATCTATGATGAATTGTAATGGAGCTATACGACCAAATAATATTCTTAAATAACCTTCACTATATAGGCTTATGGCTAAGCAAGCTAAGGAACAGAGCATTATAAAGAATATCTGTAGATAGTCTATTTCTATAACTCCTAGAATTAGTGGTATCCATATACTAAGATACGCTATTGAACGTAATACTCTACTCAATCTTCTCCTACGATCAGGAGATATATTAGCTACTAGAATTAACATGAATAATATCAACCAGTAGATATACTTGGCAATCACTATTTCCATAGATCATCACGTCCTTTTAGCCATTACATAGAGCGAGTATATGAGTACAAGTAGTGGAGGTATGGATACCACATATAGAATCATATAGATCATCGGCTCTAAATATAGTAATATTATTAATGGAAATATAAGGTTTGAGCTAGATAAAACCAATGTACAATACTCCATAATCCTAATATGATCTGTTCTTGGATTACTATATAGTAATACTGGTTCGCCATAATAGATCCTTATATATCTAAGGCCAATAAGTATGGATGTAACAATGGCAGAGACTATGGATAATATGAGAAGTACACATGCAATACTTGGAAAACCAGTAATGGCTGAAAACACTGCTAATAACTTAGATATAAAACCAGCTGTTGGAGGAATACCCATTATAGAGAATAATGCTAGGTATCCTGCAAGAACAGAGTATGGGAGTATCTTAACAAGGCCTCTTAACCTATGTATGAATCTTAAACCAGTTACTTGCTCAGCTAATCCTATATCCAGAAATAGCGTGGCCTTATATCCTGCATGAGCTGCTACGGATAGAATTAATGCAGTAAATACCTCTGTTCCGCCATGAAGTAAATAATAGCCTAAAATAGCTATGGAAAATCCATTTCCCGCGATAGTACTATAGGCTAGAAGTCTTTTACCGTCTCTTTGAACATAAGATTGTAGGCCCCCATAAATTATAGAAATAAGCCCTATGAACATGAGAGTATAAGCTATAACATCGTATCCTATAGATGCAATCATTGAAACCCTCAATATTCCATAAATACCCATAGCTGTCATGACGCCGCTTAAGAGGGCGGATGCAGGGGCAGGAGCTACAGAGTGTGCATCAGGTAACCAGAAGTGTAGTGGTACTTGTGCAGCCTTAGCTATAAAGCCAACTAGTAGTAATGGTGCTAGGTATAATGGTGTTTCAGCGGCTCCAAGTTCCCAATAGGGTTTTAGAAGGACGTCAAGTATATTGAGTTGTGTAGCAAGAGTTGATACAAGCATGAATACGCTAACATAGATCATTGTAAATAATGTTAGCTCAAAAGTAGCTGCTGACATTAGTAGGAATCTCTTAGATGCTCTAGTACTGCCTTCAATACTATGTTCTTCGCCGAGACTAACTAGATAAAAACCTATGAACTCTGCTAGAGTCCATGAAATTGCAAAGAATAATATATTTGGTGAAATAAATGCTGTGATTAAGAGTATAGAGAATAGATCTATTGTAAATGATAGGTTACGGGGATACTTTCCGATCGTAGTATATCTAATAGTATATATGGATACTGGAATAACAATGAAGAATGATATAGATCCAAATACTAAGGATATCTTATCTATATAACTATTCATGAATAATACTAGGGATATAGCCCATAAAAGGATGTAGCTAAGGATCTTTATACTAATTACTGTCTTCTCCTTAGAAACTCTATTACTAAAGAGAATGATTAATACTCCTATTATGTAAGAAAGTAATAAAAAATATATAGAATTATAGTGTGTAAGCTCGGCTAACATAGGCTAGCGAGCCCCCTCGCCTAGAACTTCATAACGAGACTTAGCAAATACCTCAGCGACCCTCTCTTTAACCCGATCAAAAACTCTTGGTTCTTCTCCATAGAGTATTGCTCCGGTAGGACACATTGCATAACATGCAGGCTCTAATCCTTTTTCTCTAAGACGGCTACATAGATCGCATTTAATTGCCACTCTAGCCTTTGCATCGAGTTCCGGTATACCAAATGGACATGCATATAGGCATGCCATACAGCCAATACATTTACTCTCAACAACATATACTGCTCCAAACTTATCACGCGTCATAGCACCAGTTGGGCATACATCAATACATGGTGCTTTACGGCAGTGCATACATGAAACAGGTATTTCAAGACCTATACTGGTTCTATAAACCTTAATAAACGGGGTGTTATTGATAAAGCCGCAGGCCGCCTCACATACACCACAGCCAATACATGTAGATAGATCTATTATTCTCAGATACTTTGTCGATGATTTGAGATCATCTACCGTAGAACTTGTTTCAGATCTAGACATGGCAATCACCCTTTCAAGATCTAGGTAAGGGTATAAGTTTTAGTCTGCGTGCTCTCATCCAATAGTCAAGGCTTCTGGCAGCCCTTAACCCGGAACCAACTGCTGGCCCAAGTTTTGATGGACCATTAACGACATCGCCTGCTGCAAAAACCTTTGGATTGCCTGTCTGCATATTATTGTTTACAACGATCGTATTCCACTTAGTAAGTTCAATACCTAGTTTCCCAAGTGCTTCCTTATCCTCTGGAGATACTGGTGGAGTGCTGCGTTCCCCGGTTGCAAATATTACGGTATCTGCCTCTAATGTAAATTCAGAGCCAGGTATCGGTATAGGTCTAGGCCTACCACTCTCATCTGGTGGGCCAAGCTTCATACGTTGGAATTTAACACCTTTAGCAACACCATTTTCAACAATAACCTCCACTGGTGAGGCTAATTCTATAACGTTTACACCAAGTCTACGTATTCTTTCAATTTCATATAGACCCGCGGGTGCTTGCTTAACTGTACGGCGATATACTAAGTAAGTTTCTGCATCATTTTTAAAAGCTTGTTCAGCTGCATCAACAGCTGAATATCCTCCACCAATAACTATAACTTTCTCACCGCGATGCGGAGGCTCCTTCCTAATGCCTAGCTCATATAATCTATGTTGATATACATACTCTAACGCTGTATATACACCCTTAGCTTCTATACCTGGTATACGAGGTATCCTTGACCTCCATGTACCAGTTGTTATAAGTACTACATCATATTCTTCGATAAGTTGTTCTAGAGAAATAGTTTTTTCAACAAATTCATCGCCTTCCTCATGAACAGGCTTTGTACCAGAATAAACCTTTGTCCGAAGTATGAACTTTACACCAAACTTTTCCTCAAGCTCCTTGATACCGCCCATAACAGCTTCTCTAGAAATTCTCCATGGTGGAATGGCAAATATCATTAATCCGCCAGGAAGAGGAAGCTTATCATAAATATCAACGTCATATCCATGACATACTAGATATCCTGCAGCAGATAAACCCGCTGGACCAGCACCGATAATGGCGACTTTGACGCCTATAGATTCCGGTTTATCATGGCACATAAATGTAAATCTCATTATCTTAACCAATTTCATGGAGCACCTCTAGTACGCTGTTATTCTTATAGCTAAATTAAAGTTCTTCTAGGGTAAATATTATCTGTGATACAACCATTTTATACCTATGTGTATAGACTAGATAAACTCTACGGTAAAAATATATACTGTTGTATAGAAATCCCACAGAGTATATACAGTTGAAAAGGATAAGTATTCATCTAAACAAATACATAGTGTGTAAACAATGGGATTTATTAATTGTTTACCGGGGAGTTAATGGGGATCGACACAATTGGATCAAGAAATTCCTAGGCTATGAAGTAAAAGGTTAGCTATTGTAAAATATATCGTCAATCCTAATACATCAGATACTGTGGTTATAAGAGGAGCTGAGACTATTGCTGGATCGGATTTTATTAGAATAGCCATAAATGGCAGTAACACGCCAACAAGACTTGCAATAATTACAATAAATGGAAGGGCCATAGAAACTATTATTGCAACAACAATATTGTGTGATACAATAAAAGCTATTGCGAGCCCTACAGGTGCAACAATAAGAGCCAGTAGAAACGATGAGGTAAGTTCCTTAGAGATGATGCGTAGAAAGTCATATGGCTTTGCCTCTCCCGTAGCTAAACTACGAATAACAAGAGTAGCTGTTTGGGATCCTGCATTGCCGCCAGTATCCGTTAATAATGGTATAAAGAAGCTTAGAGCTACAAGGCTTGATATCAAACTTTCAAACGAGCTTATAACAGATACGGTTATTGATTCTAATATATATAATATTATTAGCCATGTAGCCCGTCTTTTTGCCAATTCTACGGGCCTAGCTGTTACATAGCTTCCTTTAACTGTTTCCCATAATCCACCAAATTTTAATAGGTCTTCAGTAGATTCTGCAACAATAACATCTATAATATCATCAACAGTTATAACACCTAATAACCTACCATCCTCATCTATAACGGGTATTTCAGTAAGATCATATTTAATTACTAGTCTAGCAGCTTCCTCTCGATCAGCTAGCACATGGACCTTAGCAGGAATAGGCTGAACTATATCTTTTAATAACTTGTCTTTTGAAGAGGCCATAAGTTTTTTAAGATCTATCCATCCGATAAGCTTACCATTGCTCTCAACAACATACACGTATTCAAGTCTATCATATAGTCCAAGCTGATACTTAACAAGATATTTTTCAAGAGCTCTACCAACCGTTTCATTAGCAGAAAATACTGGTATACGCGTAGTCATTACACCGCCTGCACTTTCAGGTGGATATTTAAGTATCTCCGCAACTTCCTCAACTTTCCATGGTGGTAGTAAAGCTATTACTTGTCTCCTAATTCTAACAGGTAATTTCTCGAGAATATCCGCTATAACGTCAGGCTGCATCTCAGCTATTGCCCTAGCTACCTTGGAAACCCCCTTAATCATAACAACTTCATACAATAGATCTTCAGATAAACGGGGAAGAATTTCTACGTAATAGTTTCCAGGTATGATGCCAATTAGTTTTCTCCTATAATTACTATCTAGTCTCTCGAGAACATCAACTAGATCATATGGTTTTAGTCCTAAAACGTACTTTCTAAGATCATCCATTCTATGCTCATCAATTAATTCCTCAATATTTTCAACAATTTCTTCAATACTTCTTTTTATTCCTACTTCTTCAGCATTAATTCCCACTATAATCACCTCTCAAAAATCTTAACTACATAGAAGGGATTATCGATCATATCTAAAATATTCTTGGCTTAAATAATAGGTACATAAATAATAGGCTAGCTTATAAAGAAAATTATTTTATGAAAAACAGTTATACATGAATATGATGCCTTGTCGTGTACTATTTTAGCTTTCTTTCTTAGTCTTAGACTCTACAACAACCATTGTAGACGTAGTCCTTATCTCAGGTAATTTTCTAATCTTATTTGTGATTATCTCTCTTATTCTCTCTAAGCTTTCAGCCTCAATAATGGCTACTACATCATATATACCATATATTACATAAACTTCTGTAACCTCGGGAATCTGGAAAAGCTGCTCCATAACTCTATTTTCAGCACCAATATCTGTCTGAATTAACACAATTGCCTTAGCTTTAGCCATTCTAAAATACCTCCCATTAAGCCTCTCTATGAATAACTATATAGGTGTAAATAATTAAGGTTTTCCTCAGCTAATACAGTAATCTAGGTTAAAGTAAAGGATATATTGTGGATGGAAATGGATGTAAGAATATATGTCATACACTATAGTGAAGATGATCCTCGGAAAAATACTGCTTTAAAAATGGTTAGAAAAGGTTATGCCATAATAACTAGGAGAATACCCCGTAAAGCCATTGTTTTAGATCCTTATGCTAGAGACTATCTTGGACCCTGGGATAGAATCTTTATTGAAAAATTTGGTTTAGTAGTTGTAGATGCTTCATGGAAGAAGTTGACACCAAATTATTTTAAGAAAATGCCTGGATTACATAGAAAACTTCCTTATCTAGTAGCTGGTAATCCAATAAACTATGGGAAACCATATATGTTAAGTAGTATCGAAGCCGTAATTGCTGCACTATACATTACAGGATTTAGAGATGCCGTTATTCAATTAAAGGGACTATATAAATGGTTAAGTACCTTTTTAACACTAAATCAAGAACCCTTAGAAGAATATAGTAAAGTAAGAAGTAGAGAGGAATATATTAGAGTAATAGAATCATATATTCCGTAAAGCTTTCAAGTACTTCCATAGTCTAAAGGGTATAAACTATGATTTTCTACAAATCCAGTGTCATATGCCTAATAATTACAACCTTGATTATAATTTCATTTATTTCCATAACATTTACTGGAAGAGCATATATTCAGGAAGAACCTATAGCTAAGCCAAATAATTACTTATACCCTATTTCAAGTAAAGACTTAGGACTAAATAAAGTAAATGAGTTAAGAGTTATAGGAGATTATGATAACGATGGACTTCCTGATGCCATTATAGTTAATAATACGCATCTAATGATACATTATTCATCATCTAATCCAATCATAATATTTACAGGTCTACCACCATTATACATAGATAGCCTATCTCACTTCTATATTTTAGATAATTTATTATTCTTGATTTCAAGCTATTCTAACGATCTTAGATTAACCGTAGTCGATCTCATCAATAGATCGGTAGCCATAAACACTATTATAGATCGGCCTTTCATAGGTTTAGGTGTCCATGGTTTTTTGAAAGAAAATAATAGCTATACCATATATATTAGAATATTTGATCCATTTAGATTTAAAGAAGGGATCTTACCCATAAAATTCATTAGTAATGTTCTTAATGAATCCTATGTACTAATAGAAGACCCCTATTATCCTGATGGAATAGAGCTTACATACAATGTTATTAATGGATTTAGTGGAAACTCCTCAGTAGTTACTACTTATAACCTGAATATACCAATTAATATCTTCTACAGCAATAATGAAAGTTTTACTGTTTCATCAATTAACTGGAGCATATATTTTAATGAAGAATATATCTCTATGATTACATATAACGCTTACCTTCTAATAACCTCAAAATCATATAACAAATATTATTTGAGAATAATAGATCCTTTAGATGGAACTATTGTATATTCTAAATATGTCCCTCTCATTATTGGAAACTATGTTTTCATTGATTACTATTTATCACATAATAGGTTATCGATACTATATAAGAAATCTAGTTCGTACAAGATATACTACTATACACTTCCAGATCTAACATTCCTAGGATACATAGAATTTCCAAGTAGTATTACACCATTAGCTCCATTAACAGATATTGATGGAGATAGGCTGCAGGAATACCTAATTGTTAATAGGGATTATTTAGGAATGATCTATACAAGTAACATAACCACTGAAATGATCAAATGGATCCCATCAACATATATGTTTGACTGGAAAGGTGCCTATGTATATGGCAATCAAACGTATATTTATATTATAATGGATTACATGGACAAAGGAACTTTGTTCTTACTAAAACTTGACATGAAAAGAACACTTGACAAGACTCCTCCAAATATATTAATTAATTCACCTATTGAAAACATACTAGAATCTCCAATATCTATAAATGCAACCATACTTGATGATAGACAAATCTATAGTCTAGAAATTTCTATATCAGATTATCTAGGAAATACTTTATTCTATAAAAAAATATACAATAATACTCATATAATCTATACAATTAATCTAGAGCCAGGACATTATATATTGAATATTTCAGCGACAAATATCGATGGCCTACATAGTTATGCTACCCATGTTTTTGCTGTTATTGAGAAAGAGAATCCACCTACTGGGCCACTTATTATTATTACTGAGCCTAGGAACTGGTCAGTTATATCATGGGAAAATCTTACCTTATCCTTAACAGTTATTTATCCAGAACCCATAGATCTCTATGTGTATATTAATAATACCTATATTACTTTATTACATGGGAATGATTCTCTATCCATAGATATTGATCTATCAAATATACCGGATGGAATATACATGTTAACCATTAATACCAGTAATGTCCATGTAAAGTTATATATAATTAAGGACGTATCTCCACCAATACTAAACATTATAAATCCACTTAATGAAACCATTATTGACCATAGATTTAATCTTATATTTAATGTTTCAGACATCTTTTTGAAGGAAGTATATGTATATATTGATGATATAAGATCATTCTCCGTAAGAGATCCTGTTGAAAGATTCTTTTCAATAAACATTAATCCATGGACCTATGGACCTGGAAGACATGTATTAACCATTATTGTCTCAGACATAGCTGAACACATCGTTTCAAAAAATATAGTATTATATTTCAATATATCGGTAGAGAATATACACGTACATGTTTCGGTCAATACGACTAATGCATCTTATGTTCAAGGAATACTGCAGATAAATATTACGTGTAGTCAAGATCTAGTAGGGATTATTAGGCTTACTAATATACCTAGTGAAGAAACTTATGTTGCTGGGCAATGGAGTGGTAATACATCTTATCTACTAGACACTTCATTATATCCTGATGGAACCTACAGACTATCTATTGATATAATATGGCCTAATGGTTCATACACTAATACATGGTATACCATAGTATATATAGATAATAATGCCCCAAAAATAACTATTCAGATCCCATGGGATATCAGTGTATATGGATACTTTGTACCAGTTAATTATTTGGAAGGATATAGGGGATATTATGGAGTATCAAATGTGTTAGTAACTATATATGAGCCTTTCTTAAAAGAGGTTAAAGTGAATATTGATAATCAATGGTATAATATTACTGAACTAATCATTAGATCATGGAACCTCAGCAACGGATTTCAAGCATCACTTATTATTCCTGTATCGGGTTCGGGAAGTACCAATATAACATTTTATGCACTTGATGCACTTGATCATTACTCTTTAACAACAATAACTCTATACCTGGACTTTGAGCCTCCAATAGTATCCGGGGTTAGATACATAATTTATAGCAAAACACATACTATAAACTTAACAATAAATGCTTATGATCTAAGCGGTATTGTTGAAACATATCTTATAATTAATGGATCTAGGTATCCATTTAATTTAAATCATACATTATCATTAAATCTAGATAGTGGGATCTGGAAAGGATATATTATTATAGAAGATAAGGTTGGTAATGTATTTAATAAATCAATTACCTTGATTATTGATAACGAGGCTCCATTTATAAAAATTACATACTCGTTGTCTAATATAAGCAATGGCTATGAATTAGATCTAACTGTATATGTAAGAGACAATATATCCGGTTTGCATAAGGTAGATATATTCATTAATGAAGAAAAGATTCTTGAAAAAGAATATAGTAGTGAAAAGGAGGATATTCTAACACTTAGAAAGATCCTGAGATATAGACAAGATCTACTGATCTATGTCAAGGCCTATGACAACTTAGGCAATATGGGTAATTATACATATTATATAGAATTAGAAAAAATTCCTGAGAAGCCAAACACTCCATCAAGTACAGCACCAATAGTCTCTGAAACCTTTACCTCTCCAATAACAATTATAGGCCTAATAATCCTCGCCTTAGTTATACTAATAATCATATACTGGAAAACCAAAATAAGAAAAACCAGGTAACAGAATAAAATAATGGGAGCAGCCCCGCCAACCACCAACGGGCCCGAAAGGGGTCTGAGGAAACACCACACACCCCACGGCACCACGGCCCCGAAAGGGGCACGGCGAGTAGCCGTGGCAACGGCACAGAAACGACACGGCCACCCCCGGATGGCTATGAGGCGGTGTGGGTCCTTCGGCAACGGAGGGCCGGATAACCCGCTGATGGACGGTGGGTGGATGCGTTGAAACGGCCGGTCCCGTGGGGTGCAAGGCCACGTTTCCCGGGATGAGTAGCCGTGTGATCCGGGGGGTTGGCCGCTTAGTCGAATGTGGTTGATACTGAATGCGGGTTATGGCGGGGCTGCTCCTCTATCTATATATGGCATTGCCGCGTAGTTTTATTTGATGTCTTTGCCTTGAGGTCTAGATTATTGTTACTTTTCCTTATCCTCATGTTATTTTCGGGTTTTATAGTTAGTAGTGATTCCGGGATCCTCTGTTATGATCATCATGTTGGTGTTTATCGTTATGGTGGTATACCTTATCAGGATGCAATGATCTTTTATAGTGACGGGTATGAGCTATTAATCGTTATATCTCATTACCATGTGGAAACCAGTAATTCTACAACTCTATACTATTTCCCCTTACCATCTAAGCCTCTTCTCTATGGAGCTTTTAGAACAATAAAACCCTTCACAATAAAAATTCGTAGCATAGCCCTTAAGAGTATTGGTAGCATATCTAGATATCCTGACAGTAATCCATTGGCTGCTATACTAGTCTTCTCACCAATTATTGCTAATGTAGGTGGACTAGGTAGATCACCTATGCTAGAGATCGGTAGGATTGAAGGTGAAGAAATTGATCTACGGATCGTGGAGGCATCTAGGCCGACAATAGATGATGTAAAGGCTTTTCTATCTATGAACGGTATGTCTATCAATATACCTGATAGCTTTAGTGAAATACTAGATCATTATAATGGGCTTGGATGGGAGTATGTGGTTTTAGGTAAAACAGTATTAAGTAATGAGTCGATACTAGTTACATATTACTTATTCAAGACAGATAAGATCGTTTATCCATTATACGTTGATAAACTAGCTCCCGGACAGACTAGAATTTCTCTAACAATAGTTTCTGAAAACCCATTATCTCCCAGAGATCTTGGTGTTGAGGAAAGCTATAATATCAATATTGTCCTTAAAACTATACTTAAGAATGCATACGTAGAGTTTTTAGGAGATCTAAAGGATAGTATTCGTTTTCATAAGCTAATAGCTAATGCTTCAGAGTATATAAGTTCCATAATAAGCTATGGTAAAGGCAGTATAAAATGCCATGGACTACTATATACTCTAGAATATGGCAGCATGCCAACAGCGAGACTTGTAAGCGACTTTATAGCTTATCCATATGAGGATGAATATACTGTACTATATAGCCTAAAAGACTATAGTTTAAAACCGAGCCTAGATTTTAGAGAGTCAAAATATTCTATAATGCCCGTACCAAATGTATTTACTATATCGTTAACTATTGTCTTAATCTATTTACTAACTAGTATTATGAAAGGTAAATGGGGATCTAGGACAGCTACTGATCTTTTAATAGTTATACTAGTAGCATATATACCAGAATTACTTATTGGATTACATTATCTACAAATAAATACTATTTTTACAGCATATGCTTATTATATGCCAATAACTAGCACTTACATACTATTATATAATCTATCGATATTATTGATTCCATTATTCATTGGTATATCAGCCTATTATATAGCATATCATGAGACCTATAGAATATCAAAGACCATTATTTGGTTGCTAGTAGTATTATGGGATCTAATGTTTCTAACACAAATCGTTCTACCAATAGATCATATTGTATTACTGACAATATTCGTTATTAAATCAATAATACTGTTAAAGACAAGCATTACAACCACATATAAGAGTTCAGCCATTGCATATTCAACACTATTTATCCAGGCAATAATCATAACTATAACATCAACACCATTAACCGTCTACCTCCTAGAGACTATAGGGTCACTCTATACAGCCCATATAATCGCCATAACAACTATAATAGCGATAACAATAGCTCCACAACTCTATGGTTTATTTAAGAAATAGGTAAATAGAATCCTAGACCCCCGGACTTCCACTGCAACACTACTATATCTATAGATAAAGTTAGCATACGAATAAAGAAAGAATCATGTAGAAATGGAGTCAAATACTAGTTTATACAAACTCTCTATAAGTAAGGCGGTGTATAATCTAGAAACATAATTTCCATAAGAAATATTGGGGTTCATCCTCTTGACATGAAGTTTATGAATTCATATAAGGAACTGGAGTAATATTTTCTCCAGTGGAAATGGAGGCTCTGTTTACTCCCCGGTAAACAATGGAGCCTGACAATTATCTCTATTATTCAAGTTCCATTGTTTACCCCCCGGTTCACCAGGCTCGTTGCAACTGGAGATTTCATGGACCCTGTCCGGGGTTCTGGAGGCGAAAGTAGAGAGATTAACCCCCCGGTTAACAGTGGCCTTATGCAACAAATATGTAAATAGCCTTATATAGATACATCAAATGGTTATCCGGGTGAGCTGTATTTGTATTGGGTTAGGGTAAGTGATCTTGATAGGCTTGTGCAGAGGCTTAGGGAAAATGGTTTCTATGTTGGTAGACACTCGTATAGCTATAGACTATTCTATAAAGGCAGGGTCGTTGCTGGGCTCCATTTATACCCTGGATACCGTGAAGCCGGTTTAAGGCTTTACCGTGTACACCGAGATCTTGCTGAGGCTGTACGTGAACGAATTATCATGGTTATCCGAGATGTATTTCCAAGCTACAAGATCGTGGTTAAATGGTACCCTCCTGAAAACCCATAATAGGATCTTATATTATAATATTGATTCTATCCCTATAGTTATATAATATGTATATACAGTAGTAATAGTTCTACTAGGTGCGTATTTGTTATGAAGAAACCCCGGATAGGATTCCTTATAAATCCTATAGCTGGCATGGGTGGTCGTGTAGGGCTTAAGGGTACTGATGGAGATGCGTATTATGAGGCTTTAAGGAGAGGTGCAGAACCAGTAGCTCCTAGGAGGGCCATGGAGTTTCTGGAGAAACTAGATCCCTGGACAATAAGATTATTGGTTGCTCCGGGTCCTATGGGATGGGATATAGTGTCTAGAACTAGGGTTAGGGAAGCTGTGGAAGAGATCGTTGGGACATTAACCGGGGGGTTAACATCAGCTGAAGATACTCGCAGAATATCGCGTGAAATGGTTGATAAAGGAATAGATTTACTTGTATTTGTTGGAGGCGATGGTACTGCTAAAGACATACTTGATGCTATCGATCAAAAGGTTCCTGTTCTCGGTATTCCTAGTGGTGTTAAGA
>Ga0190310_1000084_pt1 | contig 35694 bp, 20 predicted proteins | sample 48700778_MG_FD_165059 | JGI IMG/M metagenome (GOLD analysis project Ga0190310, IMG submission 165059) | Hydrothermal vent sediment bacterial communities from Southern Trench, Guaymas Basin, Mexico - 4870-07-7-8_MG | ecosystem: Environmental > Aquatic > Marine > Hydrothermal vents > Sediment ... | reverse complement strand
CATCCTCAGTCTCCAAAAGAAAGTATAGTTCTCTTTCTAATGTCGAGGCATCCACGTATCCCGTCAATAGTTTTACTTCGTATCCTATCGATTCTAGATAGTCTGCCCAGCTATATGCGTCATCATCAGTATACTCTAGGTCGGGATTCAATGTGTAGTCCGTGACACCAACAACCAATGCGTATTTCTCCACGACCCCATCAGCAGGCTGACTACCTGGATTCGGAAATTCCCAGGAGGTTATTACCTCCACACTATTTGGATCCGCCGCCCTTAATTTTGGAAGTCGAAACCTAAAAATTGGTGTGTGTATGCATATCAAAGCCAGAAGGAGCATTGATATCACAATTAGCTGAATTCGCATTTCTATTCACCATATCCGACTAGCTATGGCTATAATACTACTAATTATTAATATGCCAATTCCCTTTTAAGAGTTATTTTTCGACGGAAACCTCATTAGGATAGATAAATCTATCTTTGAGATGTTTTCCCTTGGTGACTTCTATTGACTTTAAGTGTGATTTAGTTGGTGAATGGTCTATTTACTTTTTGGTAGAATTATTCTGCAATCTTTGCCGAGATACTCTTTGTATTTTCCGATTGAAAATGCGTATCCAGCCACAGCACATATAAACGCATCGAATTCGTCCTTTGTGAGTCTGTTTGCGTCCACTATGCTCTTAAGGTTGAACAATGTTCTTATTATGCCAAAGTATTTTTTCCGTTCGTGAAAATTTCTAGGTTTTCTCTTAAACCCTAGGAGACGTAAGGCACCGAACGGAAAAGTCTCTATGCATATTGCTCTAGTTTTTTTCTCAAGATTTCTAACGATTATTATAGCTCTCCTAATAAGCTGTTGCATACCCAACATGTTGAGGGGGAGAGGGCTCAACCCTTCTTTTTTTAGGAGTAGATCACAATCTCTATATGGCCCCTCTGCGGGGTAGCCTAGGGGGGAATCTATAGCCACTATATCGGGTCTTAGCATAAGGAGGTACTCCAAAAGGTATTTGAGCGTTTTGAACTCACCTATCGCGGTGATAGTCGCATTATAGATCAAACAGAAACCAGAGGCTTTTCCGTCTCTACCCGAGAGATCTACTCCCACTATTTTTCTGGTTTTTCTGCTCATCTTCCACTTCTACGCAAGTTCTTTTATTTTTAACACCAACACTGGAAGTATCTTACCTGCGTGTCCTCTGAGAAATATGTCGGTTATCTCCGTTATGGCGGATTCCGATACATTAACTTCGATTACTTTTCCCCCATAATTCTTAACGACATGCGGGATTAAACCTGCTGGGTAAACAACACCAGACGTCCCAACAACAAGAATAACATCGGCTCTACGAGCAGATTCGAATGCTTCTTCAATCGCTTTTGCTGGTAAGGGCTCACCAAACCAGACGACGTCAGGTCTAAGTATATCCCCACAGGAAGGACATTTGGGAGGTAAATCCTTTGGAGGAGCTGATAAATGTTGCTTATACCCACAAGATACGCATCTCGCAGTTAGAATATCGCCATGAAGCTTAATGAGTTTCTTCGTTCCTGCACGTTCATGCAAATTATCAACATTCTGAGTTATTGTTATCTTTAAAATACCCATATCCTCGAGCTCCGCTAGAGCTCTATGAGCGGGGTTCGGCTTTGCACTAAGCACCATATCTATTCTCCAAGCATACCACTCCCACACAATGCGAGGATTCCGCATGAATGCCTCGGGTGTTGCTAGTTCTTCTGGCTTATACTTACTCCATAAACCCTCTTCGCCTCTAAACGTTGGTATTCCGCTCTCAGCACTTATTCCAGCTCCTGTGAGCGCAATTAAATTCTTTGACTTCACGATGATTTTAGCTGCCTTCTCTATAAGGTCAGACAATATCATCCACCATGCCACACAGGTATAAGCTTTATTGTTGCGTTTTCTTTCACAGGCCTTCCTAAGAGTCCGAGGGAATTCCAATCCGCACCGTTAACCAGAATTAGTAGCTCACCACGAACTTTCCCCTCCCTAAATATTAAATTGCCTATATTGAACCTCTCAGATACTTCTTTTAGGATCTCCATGAGTGTTCTACCTCTACCGTCGATCTCAAATTTTTCGACTCCAGCTCGGCGCTTAAGATCCCCATAAAGTATTACTGTAACCATAGCACAGCCCCCAACAGAAATATAAACTCTATTCCTTGACAAAAGTTGTTTTAAGCAAATTTAATGAGTAACAAATGAAAATCTAGCATGGTGGGTGTTAGAGTTGGATAATGATATAAAACTGTTTATTTCCACCGTACTTACATTAATGACAGTAACATGGATTATAGGTTATTTTCTCGTGAAATCCTTTGGAGATTTACTCTTTCTGATACTGGGGATAATATCTATGTTCTATCCCTTGGTCTCAGCGCTAATAGCGAATAGGATGATAACTCATAGATCCCTAGAAGAACTTAATGTTAGACCTAAGGTAGTATTTGTTCTAACGCCTTTACTGCTTTCATTCACATATCCGTATTTAGTGATATATGTTGGAGCATTGATATTCTCCCCGTTTGTGCCCGTTGATTGGTTAGCGTCATGGGTAATCTCAGAGATTCGACAAGTACTTAGAGAATCTACGGGAATAGAATTCCCCATAAGCACAATAGTACTGATGCTTATAATTACACATATCTTTGCGACTCTAATAAATAGTTTCCCAGCGTACGGCGAAGAAGCGGGTTGGAGAGGCTTTCTATGGACGAGACTGAAAGAGTCATATAGCTTAGAGAAAGCATTAATAATACTTGGTGTGGTTTGGGGTGTATGGCATTGGCCCATATATTCAGTTCTCTATATACTGACGGAAGTACCACTGGATATGCAGATAACGTTGATGCTTGAATTTGTTGTATTTACTACGGGAATAAGTGTTTTCCTTGTTTGGTTGGTAGAAAAAACGCATAGTGTTATTTACCCCACCCTAGCTCATGGGGCTATAAACGCTGGGCTTTCCTTCGGATCGTATATAGTCCTAGTTGAGGATCCTAGGATAGGCTTCGTATCTGGGCTAATACCTATAGTAGCTATATGGATAATAGCGATTTTTTGTTACATCAGCCTAAGAAGAAGCCACGGAGAGAAGAATCAGAGTTCCTTTCTAAAAAATTAATAAAGAGTCTAATAATGTCTAGCGTCCTTATTTTCCTCTAATATTCTCACGAAGTATTCTATCTGACTTCTCTAGCTGTGGTCCATATGTATGTGAGGAAGCCTTGTAGTGTATTTACCCAGTTTTCATCTGATGTGGCTATACCATATACCTCTCCACGGGGAGGGATCACGGCAAAAACAGCTTCTTTTCCATCAATCACGCAGCCAACTATGTTTCCCTCCTCGTAGCTTCTTATGTGGACTCCTCTTCGTGCTCTAAGCTGATTCAGTATCTTGATATGAGATGAGCTAGATGGCAAAATTCTTGCTACTACCTGCACCCTTACAAGCCCTCTAAGACCCGCTATTCTCTCCAAAGGTACCTGATCTAGTGACGGTAACACAAGTATTACAAATGTTTTTGCTCTTGTTATCATATCCTTTATATGGGCCCTAACTCCACTAATCCCCCTCACAAGCCATACAGTCCTCTTCTCAGGCATCGCTTTTTTGACTGTTTCCTCGTAGAGCTTAAGCATTACATCTAGTGTCTCTTCGAATCCCACTAATACCTTCTTAGTCTCTTTTAGTATGGCCTCCGAAAACATCGATCTTATTCTATCCCCAAGCTTTGTAGATTCCTCCTCAACCCTCTCTGATATGGTTGATATGGCCTCTTCAGTACTTATTTTCAGTGAATTTACAATATTTTCTCTTAACTCAGAGATGCTTCTATTCGTATCCTCAATTGTCTTTTTTAGGGACTCCTCAACATTCTTTCTGAGATTCTCTAAGACTCTATTTGTTTCCTCTATTTGTTGCGATATGCTAGATATTGTTGTCTCACTGGTCTCTTTGATTCCCTCCATAAATTTGTTTGATGCCTGCTCTATTGACTCAGAAAAAGTCTTTGCTATGTTGTTCATGGTATTTTTTAGCTCATCCGCCCTCTCAGAAACCCTACCTGTTGTTTTCTCCTTAGTCTCATTAAATCTCGAAGTAAGATCTGCTACTTTTGATGAGAGTTCTGAGGAAAACTCGTTTAGCGTAGCTTTTGTTGTCTGCTTCAGATTCGCTAACATCTCATCAAGCTGGGATTTTATTTCGTTGCTCATAGCCTCGAAGTTCTCCTTCATATTCTTGGATATCTTGTTGAATTCACCTTCAATATCACTACTCAAGTTCTTGAGTCCCATAGTTACGTTCTGAGCTGTTGTTTCTATCTGACTATTAGCACTTGAAAGTGCTTCCTGCAGGATTTGCTGTATTCGTATAAATGTGTTCTGTAGATTCTCAACTTGCTTTATTATCCTTTGAGCAAAATCACTCATAGTTGTGGTCAATGTATCTATCGATCTCGAAACTTGGTCACTAACCTGCTCAACAGTCTTTGACATTGTACCTACCACACCACTAGCAAACTTGGCGATACTATCTTCAACAGTTCCCAATGCTCTTTCCAAGCTTTCCGTTGTTGTTTTTGAGAAATTCTCTAGGCTTTCCGATGTTGATAATATAACATCTCCCATCTCCTTTGAGACGAATGTCGTTAATAGGCTGAGTTCTGTTTCAAGTTTCTTAAGTATGGATGATAGTTCTTTTGACACTCCAGCACTTAATTCTGAAACCAGCATATTCATATTTTTTGTTGTCTCACCAAGTTGCGTCTCTAGATTTTTCTTTAGTTCCTCTGACTGCCTAAGGAAGCTATTCGAAAGACTAGAAACAGTTTCCTCAACAACCCTTGCAGTACCTTCTACATGCTCCCTCATGGTGTCCGATACTCTATTAAGCATGTCTCCTAGGCTCTCAGAGATTCTTGTTAGGCCTCCATTCACAACATCTATTATCGTCTTGTTAAACTCAGCTACACTCTCACCAAGCGTCTTCATACTCTCCTCAATAGCTTGCTTTATCTCCCTCTCCGAATTTTCAAACTTTGTTTTCAGTTCCACGAGCTGATCAATAAACAATTTGTACGGAGGAATAACCTCATACCTAGGAGGAGCCCCCTCGATAACCCTAGCAAATCCCTCCTTAACCAGAGTTTTCATAGCGCTTTCAACGGTATCTAGAGGCTTACTTAGAGCCATGCTAAGCTCAGCTAAGGACATAGGGCCTATACCGAGACAACTCATGTAGAGCTCTATTGCAGCATCAGGAATCTTCTTTGATTTGAGAAGTTCCTCCAATATACTCGACAAACCAAACACCACATCTTCTCCATCATAGCTAAGCAAAAAATAGGATATAAACATTATGGTAGAACAGACTTATGAATGTGTTGGGTAAATAACCTGTCCTCAGCTGTTAATAAAAGGATATTAGAACAAGGCGTCAGAACGGCTCTTCGTCATCACAAAAGCATCAGGGCGCCACAAGGTCATCATCACAATAAAATGATACTTTCATTGGAAAAATATAAGAGATATGCTATGAATATTATATTCGCTGGTTCAATGTTAAAAGAAATTTCTCAGAGTATAGAGAGGGAATAAAAAATACTCAAATGCTAAAAAATTGAGTCAACCCAGGCTTATGGGGTTTTAACCATAGTTATCAGCCCTCAGAAGGCGAAAATATTTTATGCTATATATATTTCCTGCTATGGTCTCAGGTTCCATTATCGCTCTATGTCTTGTATTTTAGGAGAAGATCACTGAGATTTTTTTAGGAGGATGAGAAATTTCCTAGTTCTCGGAGAGATATGCAATTATTTTTTGAATATTTGGTATCGCTGGAGGCTTTCTTTTATGTTCATATTTTGATATGCGGCTTAGAACAAGAGTTTTGACTTTTTTATCTATATCTCCGATTTTAAGAACTTCTGATGGGTCTAATCCGAGTTCTATCAGTGCGTAGAGCACAACATCTATGTCCTCATATTTGGCTCCAAGCTCAGCTTCGGCTTCCTGCCCAGCCCATAAAGCAGGACTACTAGTCTTAAACGCTATTTCTTCGGGGACGCCTAATTTCAGGGCTAATCTTCTAACTTGTGTTTTGTATAGGTCGCCTATGGGCATGATATCTGCTGCACCATCACCATATTTTGTGAAGTATCCTATCATTATCTCACTCTTATCGCCAGTTCCGACAACGAGGCCACCTAGATTATTTGCATAGGCATACAGAGTAATCATTCTTGTTCTTGCCATGATATTCCCGATGGTTACACGTTTTAAGTCACCAAGATTTCTCTCTAGAATGCTCTTGAAGTTATTAACCATGGGCTTTATGCCTATCACATCATATTTTACTTTAAAACTCTCGGAGAGGGATATCGCATCTTCGATATCTCTCTTTGGGGAAACTCCCTCATAGGGCAATATCAGTACGTGGACTCTGTTGTTTCCAAGTGCTTCAACCAGTAGGGCGAGTGTGGTTGATGAATCAACACCGCCGCTGAGGCCCATAATGGCTACTTTAGCGTGAGAACGAATGAAATAGTTACGGATATAGCTTACTATTAGTTGTTTGGCTAGTTCGAGATTAACACTGAGAAGCTTTCTGAGGATCTGATCTTTGGTAAGCAAGAATACCCCCTCATACGATTATTTGTGTAATGCAAATACATCCACATTAATTATTGCATATCTACCATTAATACTTTTGACAAATAGCTCCAAACAAGACATTAGCATATATTGCTATGGAGGGTGTTGTGAATGGAGATAACATTGGTATTCTTCCTTAAGCCAGATGCGGTTGTTAGGAGATATGCTGGTGCTCGATCATTAAGAATGCTTATGGATGGTGTAAGCGACCTAGAATTTCTATGCTTCGAAAGCATTAAACCAGACAGAGACTTCTTGGCAGATCAGCATTACGCTGTACATAAGGGAAAATTCTTTTTTGACTGGTTAGTTGGCTATGTAGCATCTGGCCAAATCCTCGTTTCAATAATAAGAACTACGAAAGAGGGGGTCTACAAGATCCGCGAAGTTCTCGGACCTACATTTCCAGAGAAGGCAGAAATTGAGGCGCCAAACACTATCAGGGCTAGATATGGAATTATGGCTGGGGTGAACATCGCTCACGCGTCCGATGCTATTGAGACTGCTAAGGAGGAATCTTCGATGTGGATTCCATATCTAAAAGAGAAATTAGGCGTTGATGTAAACGAGGCAAACCCTAGGGTTATTGAGGACAGAATTGAGGGGTACATATCAACGTATATCGACTATCCCATGGTGGATCCTATAAGATATAGGGAGCTACTAAGAAGTGTTATGGAGGATCCCAGTAGGCGTCTTGAAGTCGAAGCAAAAATAACTAAGTTATTGTCGCTAGAAACAGATAAGGAGTTCATAATGTCTGGCTATACAGGTGAGCTTGCTAAAATTATTGTTGAGAGCGTTCTACTTAGAAGAAAATAGATTATTGTTGCTCAGAGAAATCCTTCCAATTATTCTTTCTTTGTTCCTGAAAACTCAATGTCTTCTTCGTCGAGTTTCTTTGGCGTATTACTTTGACGAGACATCCTAGCACTTATAATTAGGTAATTCTGGTCGGACTCAAATAGCTCCGCTTCTCCTTCCAACGAATATCTCTTCTCTAAATAGCTGTAATCTTTGAGCGAGCTAAGGTCTTTTCTCTTTACCACCTGCGTTGCTTGTTGAACATCATCGGATTCGGCAACATATACCTCTATTCCATATGCCTTTAGCACCTCGTAGGCAACTTCACTTATATATTTTACAACGACAATATCCACCATCAATTTTTTCAGCTGCCTACATATTGTTATTTCCCTATCCTTCATACCATTCGGCTCCACAGGTACCTCCCCTCTTTCAACGAGCTCGCCCGTATTTGGATAGAAGTGATATATCACAATTTTTTCAGCTTTCGCCAATCCTGGTGCTAATCTTCTTTGTCTATCCGGAGACTCAACTATTGGAACCCCCACTACGAGGTGCTCTGTTTCGAGGGGTTCAACTTCGAATACAATTTCCTTCACATCGGGAATCTCGGAGTATATCCTATTTTCCACAGCTTCCAGAATTTCATCTATCTCTTCTAGCCTCAGGTCTTGATGAGCATATATAGTTACTTCACCAAAAATCATTGGGCCAGCTCTTCTTAGGCGTATTTCACCAGCTTTGAAAAATCCCGTGGCTTCTATAATTTCCCTTATTTTCCTAGTGATCTCTGGTCTATTCCAAGCGTCTAATAGGTTTCTACCTGCTGTTGTTACCCCACGCAGAGCATTCTGTATGATTAGAATACCTATAATCATTGTTGCGTATCCTTCTAGTGGAAACAAAAGTATTCTATTCAGCACAATGCTTAGAGCTACGAATATTGCTGAGACGACATCTACTCTCATGTCCCTAGCGCTGAGAGCCAAAGACGTTATATTGGCTCTCTCCGCAACCCGATATTGATTCCATGAGACCACAAAAAGTATACATGCCACAACAATCTCAGTTATAGCTGCCTCAAAATAATACGCACTACCCTCAAACCCATGAACAACAGCTCTGAATCCATCTATAATTACAGCTATGGCAACGACTATAAATGCGAATGATATTAGCAGGGATAATAGGTCCTCTAGCTTATAATAGCCATATCGAAATTTTTTATCGGGTTTCCTTCTAAGCACTCTGAGAGCAAGATATATGATTATTAATAATGTTGAGTCCGCAAGCGAGTTAAATGCGTCAGCAACAAGGGCAATACTACTGGAAAATAATCCAACAGCAAGCTTAATAATAAACACGCTCGATATCGCAAATATTGAGAGTAATACAGCCTGCTGAGCCTCTTCTAATTTCCCCGCCTTATCAGAATCTGGATCATCTGCCAACTCGATTTACACCCATATCTGAGAACCGATAAAATAGTAACTACACACCATAGTATTTTGATGCTAAGTAATATACAAAAAATTTTGATTATAAAAGCCGAGGCTATATAGGGAGTCAAAAACTCAAAACAAATGAAGAATTATTTGATGTGGTCTTTGGCCTAGATAGCTAGGAAAGCAAATTTCTGACGAAGGTCGCTTCATCACAAATCAGAGCTGGAAGCTCTCATCATTAGGGAGATTCCACACCTAGTAGATAGCTTACCATCCAATCAACATATTTGCCATGGGCCTCTGCTTTTATTGTAACTATCTCTGGTACTGTGTATGGATGGTTATGTTTAAGATACTCAATAACATCCGATATTTTTTCTTCTAGTGTTTTTATTATAAGCATAAACTCAGACTGTTTTTCCTCAATTTTTCCCTTCCAATAATATGTTGATTGCGCCGGAAAAACACTGACACACGCAGCTAATTTCCTCTCAACAAGCTCCCTAGCTATTTTGTTGGCGTCGCTTTCCTTATAAACAGTTGTTATTGCTATCATCAATATTAGTCACCCTTACTCCCAATCAACTTATATGGGACTGCATCTTCCCCAATAGTTTTTGGAAGTATCGAATTTAAAGAGTAATATTTTGCTTATTCTTGAACATACCAAGGGTGGTGTTTTTGTCGATAGAGAAGCTACACTACTTTTTTGAGCCTAGGAGCGTCGCTGTTATAGGAGCGTCCACACGTGTTGACTCACCAGGATATGTGATATTTAAAAATTTGTTGGATAATAAGAGGGCAGGTATACTTAAGGCTGAGGTCTACGGAGTCAACATCAAGGGTGGGGAAGTTCTAGGTGAAAAACTTTTCCGATCAGTATTGGAGGTTCCAGATGATATTGACCACGCTATTATAGCTATACCCGCCAAATTTGTTCCAGAGGCTATGGAGGAGTGTGGTAGGAAAGGCATAAAAGTTGTTACGATAATAAGTAGCGGCTTCTCCGAGGTCGGAGAAGTTGAGCTAGAGAATAAAGTGAGGAAGATAGGTAAGAATTATGGAATGCGAATCATAGGGCCCAACGGGCTTGGAGTTTATGACCCATATACAGGTATAGACACACTCTTCATACCTCCCAAGAAGATTATTGATGGTAAGGAAACAGTCAACCTTGCTAGACCACCGAAAGGATTTATTGCTTTCCTCACTCAAAGTGGCGCTCTTGGCGGTGCGCTTCTAGATTATTTGTGGGGCGAAGAACTAGGGGTTTCAAAATTCGTTAGTTGGGGCAATAAAATAGATGTTGATGAGGTTGATATGTTAGAATACCTAAAAGGAGACCCCAACACACGGGTCGTAGCAATATACATGGAGGCCCTAAAGGCCGGGGGAAGAGAGCTTATAAGAAAAGGAAGAGAATTCACTCTGAGAAAACCCATTGTTGTTCTCAAAGGAGGAACAACAGAGGCTGGAGCGAGAGCTACTCAAAGCCACACAGCATCCCTCGCTGGTAATTATAGGATATATGTAGGAGCATTTAGGCAGATGGGAGCAATAGTAGCCGAATCTGTGCTTGAGCTTATGGATATGTGTAAGGCTCTCGCACTTCAGCCTCCTGCTCATGGGAAAAATGTGGGCATTGTTAGTAACGGTGGGGGGCCTGGAATTATTGTTGCGGACCAACTTGAGAGGCGAGGCCTCAGAGTACCAAAATTATCTGATGATACCCTAAGAGAATTGAAACAGGCTGTTAAAGATGGAACTATCCCGAGTATCGCAACATTCGCAAACCCCATTGATATAAGTGGTACTGCTAGTGATGATGCATATGTCAAAGCTACAGAGATAGTACTCAATGATAAGAATATTGATTTATTAATTGTTCTAGCACTTCATCATCCACCAACACTTACAGGAAGACTCCCAGAGAAGCTCTTATCGGTGATGAAAGATTCTAAGAAACCGGTTTTGATAATGGATATAGGCCTTGGTGAGCTATCACGGTACGTTAGAAGAATATTCGATAAGAATAATATTCCCTCATACACACTACCGATACGTGTAGCTAGTGGTGCAAAAGCACTTGTTGAGTATGGCGAATATTTAGCTAGACAAGGCGTTATAAATGACTACCTTGAATCTTGGGAACCGCCAAGAAGGCTTAGTTAGCCCCCATGGAGAGATCTTTGCAGCAAAAATTATAAGAACTGTGAGAGAAAATATCCAAGTGAAATCCATATATCTAAGACCATTTAGACCTATGAAGAAGCCAAAACCAGGTCAATTCGCAATGATATGGGTTCCAGGTTATGAAGAAATTCCGATGAGTTTTTCAGGATTCTATGGTGATTCATTCAGAATAAGCGTAGCCGCTGTCGGTCCGACAACAAGAGAGCTACACAAACTACCTATCGGTGCGCTGTTGGGAGTAAAGGGTCCTCTTGGAAATGGAATAAATATTAGAAGAGGAAAATATCTTCTTGTGGGTGGGGGGTATGGTGTCGCGCCTTTAGTATATGCTATGAGCGAAATCAAAAACGTCGATGGTGAGGCACACATCATCATTGGTGCAAGAACAAAAGATCTGCTCTTATTAGTGGATGAGGCAAAAAAATTCGGTAAAGTATATATATCAACAGATGACGGATCTGAAGGATTTCGGGGGACAGCATTAGACCTCGCGAAAGAAATACTCCTCTCAGAAAACTTTGATGAGATACTTGTATGCGGCCCTGAACCCTTACTCATAGGTATGTCAGAACTGTGTCTTAAATATAAAGTGCCCTGCCGGATATTTGCTGAAAGATACATGAAATGTGGGGTTGGTCTCTGTGGCTCATGCGTCCTTAATGGAAGCGGGCTTCTAGTATGCAGAGACGGCCCAGTATTTAATGCTGAAACTTACCTCAGAGCTTTAGGAAGAATATGAGGCGCTAAGAAATGAAGACAAAATATGTGTTGTTCCTGATGGCCTTTATCGGTTCGTTAGGAGGTGCTATGGTAAGAGTCGAGACTGCTGCAGGAGCATACGAAATATCCGAATCATTTCTCCTCCTCACATTGTTCTCGGCAAGCTTCATGTTGGGAAGGGCAACAGCTGCTGTTTGGTCAGGAAAAGTCTTCGATCGAAAGTATGTCATGGCGTATAGAAACATGATTATATCATTTATATTGTTAGGTATTTTGACGCCTGGCTACCTCTTCGTAAGTGTGGAGATATACTTAGTTCTTAGGTTACTATTTGGCATATTGTCTGGTCTTTCATGGCCTGTACTTCAGAGTATTCTTCTGTCGATAGTACCTGATACAACTAGGGGTAGGGATATGAGCCTCTACTTCATTTTTGGATCCCTTGGTATGTCAACAGCATATCTTCTGTTTGGTTTCTCCACAATGCTTATAAGCATAACAATGGGGATGCTTCTCTATATTCTCGTAGGCATAATGGGCCTAGTACTACCGAGGAGGAGCGTTGCTAGTAGGAGAAAAAATAAGACCCCTCAAAGAGGTGACGGTATCAAAATAGAATTCGTTATAATTGCTATGGAGCTTGGTTTCGTATCAGCAATACTCGCCACGGACACAATAACAGGTTTGCTTCTTCTAAAGGGTTTTAGTAGGATTCAGATAAGCCTTATACTGTCAGTAGCCACATATATAAGTATACCCATAAGCCTAGCAGCATCCTATGGGCTCGCAACGGTGAGTGATGAGTTTGGAGAAAAGATAATTCTTGCAGGACTAACACTTCTCATGGTATTCTCAGTCATAGTATTTATCTACACATCAGGGGCAACATCAATAATGATTTCAATTATACTCCTAAGAGTATTCGCAAGAAGTTTTCGGCCTATCCTATTAGGCCTAGCTAAGAGTACAATGAGTCTTGGGTCCAACATAGGAGCTATGAACGCCTCGCACAACATATTCACAACCACATTATCACCCATAGTCGGTGTTCTCATAGAAGCTCAGCTCCCCATAGGGATAGCTGTCCTAACATTGGGTGTAGCTTTGCTTTCCCTAATCCATATAAGAAAACTCTCTTAGAGGAGATAACATATCTCTCTTCCAATACTGGGTTTGAAGGTGTGAAAATGAGGTGGAATAATTTGTGTTTTTGATCAAACTCTCTCAGCTTTAGCGATAGTCTCTGCTATGTTTTTTCCTGAAAGTACGTAAGACGCTAAATATGCTAAGATTGCTGTCGGTATTACCACTATTAGGAATATTCTCATTGTTGTTTCGCCATGAATGACAATGGATATTCCCAGCTCTCCTATCGCATTCATTATGTAGGTTGCCTCATATGTAACTATGTATGCAGCCACAAAACCAGCTAAGAATCCTATGATCGAAACCATGACGGCTTCCAACATGAATATTAATGCTACATGACTTCTCCTCGCACCTATAGCTCTTAGAACTCCTATCTCCCATGTACGCTCTTTAACAGCAGTCATAACACTAAGCATTTCTCCTAATATCGCAACAAAAATAGCGAAGGAAAGTAGTGTTGATACTATTTTTTCAAGGAATTTAAGTGCTTCTTCAGATCTCTCCAGATATTCCTCAATTGAGGCTACCTGGATATCATAGCTGTCGCTTAGGGTAGACATTATATCCTCCACGACTTGTTCGATATAGCTTCTGCTTCTTACTTTTATCAGTATGCGGGAGAACCATATGTTTCCAGTAATATTTCTAAATGTTCTTAGAGAAACTAAGATATCTGTTCCTTGGGCTCTTGATTCATAAGTTGTAAATGCGAATCCAGGCGCCTTAGGAGATATATGGGTTATGTTGAGTAGATATGTTTTCCTACCGTACTCGAAACGTATCCTATCCCCTATACCAACATCAAGAAATTCTGCTAAGCCTTTGCTAATCATAGCAGACATATTCTCGTTTATAGTTGCGATACCGTCAGGATCCAAGTTGAAGTCCTCCATATATGTTGTATGAGTATAGTTTTCTGGGTCAATACCATATATCTTCACATATGCCGTACGCCAATACACCACATCTCCAATCCTAACGCTTATGGGGTAAGTTATAGGACAATAGGCTTCTATCCCGATTATCTGCTCTAATTGGCTTGTTATGTTCTCTGGTAATGGCTCTCTGCCATAAATCACTATGTCCGCTCCAATACCCAACTTTATTGAGTGTTCTGTAGCCTCAATCTGAGTGTTTGCTAGGAAGCTTATAGTGAATAAAGAGGCTACCGCAAGGGATAACATGAAGAATAGTATTATAGACCTATGCTTATATCTGAGAATATTCCTACCCGCTATCCTGCTGAGCGTCTTAAATATCGATGAAAACACAATACTCATAAACTTAACTATTTTCGGAAAGAAACCAACGAAGATAAGAATTATACTCGCAATGACAATCAAGACCGCGGAGAACAACATTAAAATTAGAGTTCTAAGATTATTTGAGATCATCATTGTTGTCAGCATAACTGCTATCATAGAAATACTCCCAGCAACCCCCAAACCTAACAGTATAAGACGACTATCGATAGCTTCGGGGGCTATCTTTTTCTCAACAATTTCTAGGAGTTTAATCCTTCTAGCAGCGGGTTGAAGTGCTTCTCTTGGTGGAATAAAACTGGCCTTTATCGCTGGATATAGGCCCCCTATCATCGAAATCAGCAAGCCTATTAAGATGCCAGTAGCAAGAGTCTCAATTCTTATGACTAGCAGATTCTCAGCATATTTATGCAAGACAGAAGGAAGTATCATATCCCTCAATAAGTAGTGTACCGATATGCCCAAGAATAGACCTATGATTCCCCCAAACGTGCCTATCATTAGGACTTCTAGGAAATATAATGTGAATATACGTATTCTCGAAGCTCCTATTGCCCGAAGAATACCTATTTCTCTTAGCCTGTCATGTATGTTCATTAGAGATATCATCAAAACCAGTAGTACCGCCATTATAGTGGTTATGGAGGCAAAAGAATCATAGAGCATCCTTTGGAACATTAGCCCCTCAGATACCGCACTTAGAATCTGAGCTTTCAGTGGCGAGACAGTAAACTCAAATCCCAGACAAACCTGTATTCTCTCCGCCAAACCCACTATATTGCGAATAGACCAATCAACATCTCTTGGATCTATAAGTTCTGGTCTTATCTTTATCGCAAGAAAATTTATCTCATCCTCAGCACCAAATATTTCCTGTGAAAAACTCAGATCTAGAAATATGACTGAGTTCATGTCAGCTGGCAACTTACCATATTGTCTCACAATACCAACAACCTTTAGTGTTAGGCTTCTAAGATAACCTAAGGTGTCATAAAACATAATAGATATGTTGTCTCCAGGGGAAACTCCAGCGACCTTAGCTATATTTTCGAGGAGTATACATGTATTCTTGCCTAAGTTTAGATCTCCTTCAATTATCTCGAAACCTCCTATTTTCTCCTCCTCACTAATGTTTATGCCTGCTATGACGGCATATATTGTGGAGACATTCCTCAGTATCGCGGCTCCAAATAGCAGTCTGGGGCCAATAGCATATATCTCTGAAAAACTCTGTATTTTGGAGAGAACCTCAGACGTATTAAACAACACAAAATTCCCCTTAGTCACTATGATATCGAAATCACCAACATACTCTGTGTATGCTCTAAGAGCCGAATAGAGAGCAACAGTTGTTGTCATTTCCAGCGAGACTAATAGAGAAGCCGCTAAGCCTATAGATATTATCATTATTGCAGCTCTAAACTTTCTCCTTGATATGTTGCGGAGAAGAAGTGTTATCAATCATTGCTCACCTCTCTCCACTAATTTCTCTCCCTGAATCTTCCCATCCCTAAGGTATAGAATCCTATCAGCATATCCAGTAACCAGAGGATCATGCGTAGCCACAATCAATGTGACTTTTTCCTCCTTAGATACACCCCTAAACACTTTGAGAACCCTCATACTCGTCTCACTATCAAGATCTCCAGTTGGTTCATCCGCAAGAATTATTGAGGGGCTATTCGCGAGTGCTCTCGCTATGGCGACTCTCTGCTGCTCACCACCACTTAGCTCATCTGGCCTATGATCCATGCGATCTTCTAAACCAACAAGTCTCAGAAGATATCGTGCTCTTTCTCTCCTCTCTCTTCTAGGAATACCTGCAAGAGCCATAGGAAGTTCAACATTTTCTAGTGCTGTTAGAACTGGTATCAGGTTATAAAATTGAAATACAAAGCCTACCTTCCTAAGCCTGAACTCCGTAAGCTCCCTCTCACCAAGCTTAGTGATGTCTCTACCATCAACTATGACACTCCCCTTAGAGGGCCTATCTAGAGCCCCAATGATATTAAGAAGCGTAGTTTTACCACTCCCACTCGGACCCATTATGCAGAGAAATTCACCCCTCCTCACCGAAAAACTAACGCCCCTAAGCGCATGAATCTCTATGCTTCCAAGTCTATATATTTTATGGACATCAACTACACGAATAATGTCCATAGTTGACACCAAAACCTCGAGTAGATTCGAGAGATACTCAGTGGTTATCCCAACGTCATAGGCGACTCCAAGCAAGATTAGAAGCATTTTCCAGATTTTAAAACTCTACAACTCAATTTTCATTGAGGCAATAGAAGTCAGCCCCTATATAACGAGGAGCAATGATAAAAATATAGAAGGAGTTTTTAAGATCAACGAAAAATAGATGTTGTTTTAGTTTTGAGTTAATATCTTAGTTCTCTAGTATGATGTTCCATGAAGCATCAATAGAATGTTATTCCCCTCTATTTTTGCAGACTTTTCTCGACCTCCTTCTCAATAAGCTCTATCTCCTTTCTTCTATCATCTGGCCATGTATCACGGATCATTGGATGCCAAACCTTATGTTTCTTAGCAATTTCAATCGCACGTTCATAGCCAGCATCTGCATGCCTAACAATACCTATGCCTGGATCTGTTGTTAAGACTGTTACTATTCTCTTATCCATTTCTCGTCTACCATCGCAGACTAGACACATACCCGCGTGTATAGAAAGACCAATTCCCACACCTCCTCCATGGTGTACGGCTACCCAAGAAGCACCAGCTATCGCATTAAGTAATGCATTCAGTATCGGCCAATCAGCTATTGCATCACTACCATCTTTCATACCTTCTGTTTCTCTTGTCGGAGATGCTACAGATCCCGTATCTAGATGATCTCTCCCTATCCATATGGGTCCTGATAATTCGCCTTTTCTGATCATCTCATTGATGATCTTACCCATCTTTGCTCTTTGCCCATAGCCCATCCAACATACCCTTGCTGGTAAGCCTTGAAATGCTACGAATTTTCGTGCTTTCTCAACCCAATTCACTAGTGTTCTGTCGTGCTTAAATTCTCTCTTAATTACCTCGTCAAGTTTGTATATGTCTTCTGGATCGCCCACAAGTGATGTATATCTAAATGGGCCTCTACCCTCGCAGAATAGAGGCCTTATGTATTTCTTTACGAATCCTTCAAATGCAAATGCGCCCTCATATCCGGCATCATATGCTTGTTGACGTATACCATTTCCATACTCAAACACTATTGTTCCTTTCTTGAGGAATCCCACCATAGCCTTGACATGCCTAACAACACTTTTCTTTGCCAATTCTATATATTCCTTAGGATCAGACTCTCTGAGCTGATCTGCCTCCTTTCTGGATAGCCCTGCAGGATAGTAGCCTCTCAATAAGTCATGTGCCGCTGTTTGATCCGTCATAAGGTCTGGTTTTATACCTCTTTGAAGAAGTTCCTCATATACATCAACCGCATTTGCTAGAACAGCAACACTTAATGGCTGTTTTTCTGAAACTGCATTCTTGACCATTTCTATTGCCTCATCCAAATCCTCAGTCCATTCCATTAGATATCCATGCTCTATACATCTTTCAATTGCTTCTTTCCGTATTTCAGCAAAGAGACCAACACCATCATTCATAACAACAGCTAGAGGTTGGGCTCCACCCATTTCGCCCAGACCAGCACTTAGGACGAATCTTCCTCTCAAAGTACCTCCAAATGGTTCTGCTGCTCGGGCTAGTGTTTCGTAGGTTCCCTGGATTATACCTTGGTGGCCTATGTAGGCCCATGAGCCCGCGGTCATCTGCCCAAACATTATTAGTCCTTTCTGCTCAAGCTCTAGGAAATATTCCCATGTTGCCCATCTTGGGACTAGTAGACTATTAGCAATCAACACCCTTGGCGCGTATTCATGTGTTTTAAATACCCCAACTGGTTTACCGCTTTGTATGAGGAGTGTTTCATCTGGTTGCATTTCCAAGAGAGTCTCCACAATGACTTCCAATGCCTCCCAGTTCCTAGCTGCTTTACCTGTTCCTCCATAAACAATAAGATTCTGGGGATCTTTGGCAACATCTGGGGCCAGAACATTAAACAACATTCTTAGAGCTCCTTCTATTTGCCAATCGGCACAATGTAGGTCTGGCCCAGTGATAATATCTATTTTCCTCGTCTTAACCTTAGCCAGAATTTCTTGTTTTTCCCTAAGTTTTTCAAGATCATATGCACTCATTAAAATCACCTGAGAATCCTAATAGATAAAGGAGAAAATATTTTTTAGTGTTTTTCTGTTGTGCTTACAATGTATTCTGCAAGTAGATTAACTAAAGTGCTTCTCTTTTGCTCACTCATCCTTATATCCATTGAGATTTCTACCTGTATGACTCCGACCCGAAGTAGGGCACCATATCTCATCGTTGTATAGTATCCAGATAGACCGTGATTATCAACATCGACGCTAAATTTCTTCTCCAGCGTTTCTTTGAGTTCATTAAGTTCTTCTCCGAATCCCCTTATGCTCCTCCCATAGTTTGTACCTAGTATTATGTCTGGGCCGTAGTTCTTCATCCCATGAATATCAAGTATCAGTGTTCTACTATGTTTTTTTCGGGATAGGTTTATAGCTCTCCTTATAGCCCTATGATACGTCAGGTATATCTTCGCCGCTTTTTCATGTTTAGGCATCCAAGGTCTATTCAAATCGACAATATTTCTGTGTATTCTGCTTATTATGGCTGATGGAACAGCAGTCCATCCGCTCAGTTCAAAGGTTTTCTTCACTATATTCTCTGTAATCTCTAAAGTAAAACTATCTCCATACATGTTGTTGCTTGGCGGCGTGTCTGTTGGCCTAGCAAGCCCACCATGTGGCGATGTTAGTACTATAGGGGAGTTTCCATGGATCCACTTAACGAGGAGATCTTCTGAGAAATTATAGCTTATGAACCCATATTTGAGAACATAGTAGGCGTCTGGGTATCTGAAAGTGCGTGATTTAAGACCTCTCTTCCTATCTCCTACATGGATATACATCTGGGCGGGTATGGCCTCTGTTCTAACAAAGTTTTCTATTGGAAACACATCTACTCTTCTTCGAATCAATTGAGACTCGGTACTGTTTAGATACTCGATGACCTGCGGAGAAACGTTTGGATATAATTCTCCTAGGACAATCTTATTACCCTCTTTGATTAGAGGGTATATACTTTTTCTCGGCCAGATTGCTAGGACCTCTTTGATAACGCCTCTTATATATGGAGAACCAATTTTTATCCATCCACTATTGAGTTCACCCACATACGGGTTCCAGTACTTCGACAGAAGGGTTCCGTAGACAAAAATTGTTTTCTCAGGGTTTATCCGCTCTATTACCAGATTCCTAGGTTCTCTGAGGGATAAGTACGAATTCGTGTTTATAGCGATGCCATCGGAACATATTTTGTTTTTGATTAGACTATTGGGAAGAACACATGCTATTATCCTGTTTCTACCCGACTTTAGTACTGCTAAAGACCCTATCTCTTTAGCTAAGCTTCTTGGTAGGAAAATTGTTGGGGACACATCGCCCCTCACTCTGACTACTGAGAAGTTATCTATGGGTATGAGCATCTAGGACCGACCGATTTTACGAACATTGAGCTCGTCAAGAAGCTTCACATCTTCTTCATGTAGTCTCCACCCCATAGTATCTATGTTCTCCTTTATGTGTTTCTTTTTCTCGGCTTTGGGTATCGTCACTATGAGGGGTTTTGAGATGAGCCAATTAAGTGCTATTTGTGCAGGGCTTCTACCATATTTCTCCGCGAGCTTTCTTATGATTTCTAAGCGTAGAACCTTACCATGTTCGAGAGGCGTATATGCCATCACAATTATTTTCTCCTTTTGGCAGTAGGAAATTATTTCTTTTTCTGCATGGCGATCGAGGAGGCTATACTTTATTTGGTTCACGATTATATCTGTTACTGAAAGATATGTTCTGGCTTCCTCCATGAGGCGAACATCGAAGTTGCTTACACCTATATACCTTACTATGCCCTCATTATACAGCTTTTCTAGTGCCCTCATTGTTTCGGAAAGAGGTATTCTTGGATTTGGCCAGTGGACTAGATATAAATCTATGTAGTTGGTTTTTAGTCTTTCTAAACTGGCCTTAGCCGATCTTATTACTCTTTCATACCTGAGATTCTCCGATTTAACCTTCGTCACTATGAATACTCTCTCCCTTGGGAAGTCCTTGATAGCTTCTCCTACGAGTTCCTCCGAGTGGCCTGCGCCGTAGAGCTCTGCCGTGTCAATGAGCGCAAAACCTATTTTTTCTATACTGTATTCTATCCCATATCTTAGGGCATCTATCCAAAGAGTGTCCTTACTATAATCGGGAACAAAATTTCCCCCAATTTTCCATGTGCCCAGACCTATCGCTGGAATCCTATCCGTTGAGTTTTTTATAGGTTTGAGGTCCGAAAAGTCGATAGTGACCATCTAGAGCACCGAACAGAGAACATATTTTAAGAGTTTTTTATTACATGCTATTCATAGAAAAATAAAAGAGCAGTCTATATGCCAAGACGTCTCCTTATCCTTTTGAGGGCCGAGATAGCATCATCTATGCCCAGTTTCTTAAGCATATCAGGCCTAGGTATGCCATACTCATCATAACCAATATCCTCATAATACTTCTTCTTCAATTTTTCTACTTCGTTTTTATCTGCCTTCTTTCCTCTATGTGGTCCGCTTGGTAGCGGCTCATAGAACCTCTGTGGGTTCTCATCATGTATTCTAGGGTCCCAGTAGATATCTGGGCCTCCTAGGAGAAGAAGTATCCTCTGCATGTGTATTATTCTTAGTGCTGTTTCGTTTACCCATTCCTCAACAGTCATATTCCATCCAGTAACAGCGTTTAAGAATTCAATTAATTTATCAAATCCTATCCAGCTCGTAAACGAGCATATAACAGCGGAATCAACAAAGGCGGCTCTAACCTCTCCTGCTGGTGTTCTAGGCTCATGAAACGCTGGGGATGTATGGTCCCCACCTTGAACAGATATAGCATATCCTATGGGCGATGGGTAGTCCTCACCGCTCCTTATTCCATGGGCCCCAACAGCTATTCCTTTTACTTGAACAGCATATTTTGTTGCATCAACATTTTTCATCTTACTTATTGCTATCGCAGCCCTATATGTGCCCTCAGCGAGGATTTTTCCTATACCTTCCTTATTCGCTATTAGTTTCAGTAACTTAGCAAAAGCATCCGCGTCGCCCCATCTGAGCTCAAACCCTATGTCTTCCTCTGTTAATATTCCTCTTTGATAAAGCTCAGCAGCGAAACCAAGCACGTTTCCAGCATTGATCGCATCGAGGCCAAGTTCGTCGGCTAGATATGACAGATACACAATTTTTTCTGATTCGAATATCCCAAGATTAGTTCCTAGATATGCCATTAATTCGTAATCTGGTGCATCACTTCTAGCCCCTTTATACTTCCCACTACGAATATAGGAGATTTTCATGCATGTTATTGGACAGCCATAATCTCCCCAATACTTTTTCACCCAAAAGTTCAATTCAAAGTTAATAACGCTTATTTCTTCCCTATCATGCCATTCCTCCTGCCAGTTTTTAATTGGCTCGCTTGATAGCCTATATCCAACTTCATATCCACCAGCTCCTGTTCCCCAAGCCCTAAACGTTGTTGATTCAAACAACTGCTGATATACTTCTCTCAGATAGCCTTCGTATTTCTCTCGATCAGCTATTGGTGGTAGAGGTCCATTTCCCTTAACAACAATGGCTTTAAGATTCTTGGAGCCCATAACAGCACCATATCCACCATAGCCCGCCGCGTGGACCCATTTAGCCATTATCGATGCGAATCTAACTCCTTTTTCTCCGCCTCTTCCAATGTAGATAACAGCTGGTTCTTTGGGTATACCTCCTACTCCTGCGAGTTCTATTGCCTCCTTATGAGTTTCGCGTATCAGCTCTGGGAGAAATTCGTGGGGATCTCTCCCCCAGTACTTTTGGGCATCCTTCATCTCAACATGGTCGTCAATTATTAGGAGATATTTTGGTGTCTCTGCTTTTCCTCGTATGATTATTCCATCGTATCCTGCAGCTTTGAGTTCTATAGCAACCTCGCTAGAGATTGTTGAGCCAACAACACCATTGCTTTCGGGAGATTTTCCTGTTATACATAGCTTTATGCCGGGATAATAGCCTGTAAGAGGTCCCGTTAGCGCTAATAATATATTGTCTGTGCCAAGGGGGTTTATGAATTCCCATCTATCCCCAAGCTCTTTCCAGAGGATGCATGTTCCTAGTCCCCGTCCTCCTAACCATTTTCTGTAGGTCTCCTCTGGGAATTCTACAACACTAATATCGCCGGTTGATAAATCAATATCAAGAATTCTACCTGTGAACCCATATGGCAAAATCATCACCTACTCCCCAAACATCTTCCTAGCTAGAATTAAACTTTTCTCTATGGGGCTACGTGCGAATGTTCTGAAGGTCGGTCTGAAGTCCCCCCTGTAGAGTTTCAGAGCGCCATATCCAGCCTCACTACAAATCTTGACGCATTCGGGGTCGCCACCACATAGATCACATATCACCACACTTCTCTTACCCCTTGGGATCCTAGGAACATTTCCTGGACATGCCTCCACGCATTTACCACAACCAACACACTTCTCCTCATCTACAATAACAGCACCAGTTCTATCATCAACTGTCAAAGCTCCAACAGGACAACTATTAACACATGGATAATCCGAACACTGCACACATAGATGCGGTATTGTGGCTCCAGGTACTTCCTCAAAAATTCTGATCCTAGAAGCTTCAGGCCATATTCGTCCTTCATTCTTTAAGGAACAAATAATCTCGCATAATCTGCAGCCCGAGCATCTATAATAATCTACCAAAATCCACAATCTTCCCCCTTCCTTCAAGAGAGACCCTCCAATAGGAACTGTCGGATACTGGAAACTAGAAAAACTCTGATAAAAAATGAATCCTGAAGATAGGTTCTATGATTATCCTCTAAAGAAAAAATGGAATTGTTAGGCTAATAATTTCCGCAGTTGTCAGGTTCAAGGGCGTCTGGTGTTCCATCATAGGCATCTACAAATTGCATTCCTGACACTGTTGCGTTCACGGTATAGTCTGCATTTGGATGTGGCTTTATTACCCAGTTCCCATCGACATCCTTCATAAGTATTATCGAATATACGTTGTTGGCATCATGAAATTCCCATTGTACTGTGTCATATAGCAGTACTATTTTCCCTTCAGCCACATTTAAGTTTTGGTCTCCAGATGTGATGAAAAATGTTGGTGTGTAGTAGTATAGTACCCACCAGAACATTACTATTTCAACCTCATAGCTCAGCATAACCATTGTCCACATATCACCATTCTCGGTACCTCCCCAGAGAACAGATATTCCAAGAACACTATCTACATCCTCCTCCTCAGCCCTGCCAATGACATTAAGATATTCATCATCATATTGTTGATCAAGATACGCATTTCCAATATAGTCATGCCAAGCATCGGTCCACTCAATATCTATTGTCGCACTTAGCTCCTTAGTACCTCCACTACCAAACCACTCAGCATAGCTAGGTAGGCCGCTGGATGGAGCATCCTTTATCTGTGGGGCATCATAATATCGTGCAACATCATGTGCGAGTGGAGTTGCACTATCACTTAGCGCTTTAAATTCTTCAGCTTCGCTACTTTTATAGGCACCACTTGTCCAGCCCCCAGTGGTTGGTGGATCATCCCCAACATCGGTATCAGAGAAGAATATTGGATCGTCGTCCCAAGTAATTAGCATCGAGTAATATACTAGCCATTCGGGGCTTATGGGTACTTCTATCTTGAAGTTAACTGTAACGTATACCCACTTGTTGAGATCTAGAGCTACTGACAATCCCGACATACCTTTGAATTTTATTGATTGGGATAGTGATGATATGTCATAGATTCCAGTAAAGTTTAGTCTTTTAAGAGTAATGTTCTTTATGTAGCAACCCCACATTCTTAGATCAAACATAACATTTGTTATGCTGAAGTTGTAGCTATAGTACTTTACCATGCTCCATAGCCAGTCTTTAAGAGTACTGTTCTCGAAGTCGCGGAACCTATTAACTCTCCAAAGTCTAACATATGCGTCAAAGACATTTTCTATTCCTTCCACTAGAGTTAGGTTTTCGATGTATATCTCACCAAAGAAGTCATCCAGAGATCCCGAAGCTTGCTGGCCAGCTTTGTTGCCAAAGTAATATTTTCCTGAGTAAACCATTATTGCTTTGAAATTTTCAAGAGTTACATTGAATCCATAGTCGCCTACGACTTGATGGTATTGCAGCAAGATCCAATAATAATTCCATAGATTTATTGTTGTTGGATCGTTCTCCCACACTGGATCAGCGTAGTTAGTGGCATTTTCTATCCCACCATACAAATCATCGGCATAGTAGGTTCCGTATCCTATTGGTATGAGTGCTACGACATTAGCATTTATACTATTTACTTCCTCTGAAACAATGGAGTCTAGAGCTCCTTGAATAATATCAGGTGTTATGATATACATGAACTTTGCGGAAAGAGCTTCTAGATCCGTAATGTTAACGCCGAATATTTCAAGGTCTATTTTTGTGCTCGCCCAGACATCTATTGACCAGTCATGTAGTGTCGCATCAAGAAATTCCTGTAGGTATCTATTCTTCATGAATGTTATCTCTATTGTTATATTCGTTGTTTCATCGGCTCTTAGCTGTACTGTTCCCACGATTGTTTGTATTCCGAATGCTGTGTACTCATTCAGAGGTTCCATATGCAAAGTTGTTTCCATTCTAAATATCTTTATATTCAACGAACTCGAAACTGGTTCAATTAGCCTTAGAACAACATATCTACGATCCTCCGAGACTATTTCCCATGACACATTCTCAGCATGATATTCAATTATGTTATTTAGCAATGTGGATGCGTCAACTTCTCCCTCCATTAGAGCCTCATAATAATCGCTAACACTGTATCTTGTGTTATTATATTTAAATTCTATGTCGAGGATTAGATTATCTGATCCAAACAGATTTATTGTTGTTGACCCCCATACATCCATGGTAACATTCTTCTTAACCAATAGGTCTTGAAGGAATCCTTGTAGCGCTGGTTTATTAAGCTTGTATATTGTTATGTTTGTGTTGAATGTCATATTATGATCCATGCTTAGTTCTAAGTAGTCTATAAACACATTAGCAACCTTAGCACTCTCATAGATTATATCGGCATTAAAGCCATATATCTGTACAGGAACCTTCGATCCAAATATTGTTATATTTACATTGAGAGTTGCCGTAGTATCACTCTCATCCAATACCGTTATGCCACCAATACTCATGTTGAATAGGCTTAGAGCAGTTTCTTGAACATCCATCGATTCTAATTGTTCACTCATACTCCATCCAAATACCTGTCTAAGAGATATATTTCTGATGGAAACCCCAAAGAAGTTCACTTCATCCACCAATATATCTACATCAACTTCGATACTATAATTGTTTATTAGATCCTCAAGGAACTCTGCGGTTTCAGGTCTATCAACAAGTAAAACATCCACAGCTATAGTTGTATTTTCACTAGCAGAGATACTTATTTGAGGAACCTCTATTTTAACAACGGTAATGTCATTTCTAAGAAGCTTAGCTTTTAGTCCATACACTGCCAACGAGATGTTAAATTTGTTGATGAAGTCTACGGTTACTCTTAGAATATAATATCTAACCCCCTCCTCTGAATCAAATCTACTTCCAATATATTTCATATCTTTATACTGTATCAAGGATTGTAAGTTTACTGGTATAATACTGCTTCCGTTGTTTGAACTAGTCATGTTGAATGCTAGATCCTTTAAGTCTAAGGTTAAGTTCAAAGTGAGGTATTGCGTGGATTCGTCAAATAGCTGTACTGTCACCGCACCACTAACATCAACCACAGTACTCACACCTCCTATGTAATCCTCAATGAATTCTTTCAGAGCTAGAGATCCTTTGAATATCGTGATGTTTATGGTTATGTTAGTTGATTCCAACGGCGAGAGTATGATGTCTCTCGCATATAGCCTAGCTATCCTGCCTAAATCATTGCTTATGGTCAAGTTCATGTAGCGTACTTTGAGGAATATAGGAACACCACTAGCGTTTAGATCGACTATGATGTTTGCTGTTGAGTTGTCCTCGCCCCATATCTTTATTTCATTAATACTGTACGAGAAGAAATTGGACGCTATAACATTGGTGCCAGAGCTTACTTGGGAGGACATATTCATTGTTTGATAAATACTATAGTTGAGGTACAAATCATCTATATCCGCTCCCAAGAATGTGAGGTCAAGGGTTCCTTCTATCGTTATGTTTATTTCACCATTCGACAACGCACTTTCAAGTAAATGCTTAGCACCGGGTGTATCGTAAACAGAAACCATTATCGACATATTAGTCCACATATCAGATGATATCCGATACACATCGTCTATACGTGTTCGTATCGCTTCATATCCAGAATCATAAACTGTGATGTCCACATTTCCTATCCAAATGGGTGCTGCGATCGGATTCTTAACAGAGATATTCGCCTCCAAATTATAGTATTGTCTACTACCAAAGGATCTCTGCTCTATATTTCCCAGTAGGAAGAGATCTTGTAGAGGCATCATCGAAGAGATAAGTTCTGCGTCAAGGCCTCCTTCATCCGTCCCAATTGTGAATGTTTCTAAGGTCTGATTTACTGCTAAATCTATGGTTATCCCCTCTATCCAATATCCAAAGATTGTTAAGTCAAGGCTTCCACTAACATTTATACGTAGCAACCTATCCTCTACGAGTTCTCTGATAAATCTCTCAAGGGGAATATTATTTGGTCTATCAAACAAAGCTATTACTGCATTTATTGTTGCGTTCTCACCATGACTCATCTCTGCATGAGGAATCCATATATATCCAACAGACCCAAGATTATTCCTTAAGGTTAGGTTGAGATTATCTATGACTATGCTAACTGGAACATCTGGAATCTCAATCGAAACATTAAGTTCGAGCTTTCTGCCATCATAAGATGTTGATAATAACTGAGCATTTGTTATGTTTATCGCTGGTGCAACCGCTGTTTGGGGAAGGGCTTGATCCACTAGATCAATGAATATCTTTCTTGCGAATGGTACTTGGGTTATATTTAATCCGAACAGAGATATTGATGCTACGCCACTAACTGTTGCGTTGAACTGTTTCTCTATTAGTAGCTCCTCGAGGAAGTTCTGCGTTACTGAGGTGTCTTTGATTTCTATTTTGACTTGCATAGTTATGTTTTCTCCTGGCTCCACATTATATGGGCCTTCTGTACAAATCTCTACAACAGTGTAATTCTTATAGATGACATCAAAGCTCAGATGATCTATGCCTAGCGACACATTAACAAAGTTATTGAAGGTATACTCCACTATTAATGTTTTAGGACCTATCTGCTCGAGCCTCTCCAAAACCAGAATATTCTCAATGTTTAGTGGAATTATGGATTCCGAGAGAGAATCTGAGGACGATGTATATGCTATATCCTTAAGCTCAATTTCTACAGTGAAGTTCCATTCAAGAAACATTAAGTGTGCAGACACATTTATATCTACTATGGCACCTCCCTCAATAAGACCTTTAATTATATCTGCTGTCACGTTTTTCTTGTAAAGTAACACATCCATATCAATACTCATAAAGTCTTTGCTTAGATTAAGTATGTCTAGCAATCTTGCCTTTATTGCTTCCTCACCATTCTGGCTAAGAACCGCAGTTAGGTTCCATATAGTCGCTGGGAGTTTGTACAGATTTGTTAGATTTAACTTAATAAGAATCTCAGCTAGAGTATCATTTTCTAGTAGTGTATTTATGCTTAGATGATTTATCTCAAGCTGACCCATCGGCAAGGCACTTTGAGTTAGAGCTTGTTGTTGTCCGACGAGTTCTTCGCTTAGCTCGTAGGCGAAGCCATAGGTTATATTGATATTCACTACTTTTATGCCAAATACGGTTATGTTTCCATAGCCTTGTATCGAGGCAATGAACACATTGTTCTCTATTAGATCCCTAAGGAATATATATGTTTCGTTCCCACTATATATGTACATATCTACTGTCAGGTTTGATGTACTTTTAGGTAGTATCCATGCATCTTCTATCAGAATTTCTACGGTTACAGCATCCTCTCGAATAACCTTCGCTGAGAAGGGACCAATACTTATGTTTACTCCGAATGGGTTCTCTAAGGTTATTGATGCTGAGAATCTATATGCCTTCCTACCATTAACCATTTCTTCACCCTCATACTTGAACTCATTAATACTAATAGTAGTACTCGGGAGAGTACCTGCCACAACAACACTTTGTGTATTTGGCATCAACGAAATATTTCTCATTTCGAAGGGTAGTGTTATGTTTACGCCGAAAATCTCAGCATACACTTCCCCTTTGATTACTAGAGGGTAAAATTCACTCTCAATAATTCTTTTAAGAATCTCAGCTGTATAGTCCCTGTCAGATTTGTAAGTCTTTATGTATGTCTTCAGTAGTTTCTCTGAGGAATCATAAAGATCTATCGTTGAGTTTGAACTAAGTATTATCGCTGGATCGCTCCAACCATCAAGCGAAATATTCACTTCGTAGCGGAATATTTTTATAGGCAAACGATCAATCTTTGTTAATAGTGATACTTCTAAGAGAGTTTCATTCTGATAATCATAAATCAATGAGATATCTTGTAGACTCATTCCCCCAAGACCGCCAAGATCCTGATAGCTTGTCATTCCGATACCATCAGATATGTTGAAAAGCATTTTCTGGACAAAAATTACTTGTGGGTACTCTACTCCGAATATCTTTATGTTTATTGTCCCCTGGATAGTAGCATTAAGAATTCCTTTGTAAGCCAGATCATAGAGAAAACTCTTCATAGCCTCCTTTCCCTTGAATATGTATATGCTTATGCTTAGAAACTCTGTGGTTCCTGCCGCGAGAGTATATCTATCGCTTAGCACTATTTTTATTAGCTTTTGATCGTCTTTGACCACATATATACTTGTATCCCAGAATTCTATCGATATACCTATGGTATTATTGAAAGTTACGTTTACATCAAATCTAAAGGCTTCTTCACCATCAACGACGGTCTCTCCCATATATCTATATCCTTCTAGGCAGAATAAATCTGTAAGACTTATAGCCGAAAGAGCAGATTGCTGTGTTGCTTCAGATGATAAGTCTATTCTAAAATTGTCAATGGCTATTATTCCAAAATCCCAACCAAATAGCGAAAGCCCTAACTCAATATCCGCATATAATTCCGATACATTACCATATATAAAGCTCCTAATGAAGTCCACGAACTCACTTGATGAGTTACGGAGTATTAGTCTAACCACAACATCATTTTCGCCTGGTCCGACGATAGGCTTCACAATCTCAATAGTTGCTGGTGGTTCGACCGAATCTTCATATAGGCTTATATCGGCAATCATAAGGCTTATTATCATGGGTATTGGCGCCTCTACGGAGGTCTTCACATATATCTCGATTCTATCAGGAAACTCTGTTACATTGAGTATCTGAACGCCTCCTCCACCATATATGGCGGATGTACTCTCACTTGTGAACGGTGTTAATGAGTCTATTAGTGAAACAACAAAATTCGTTTGGAAATTCTCCAAGTTTATTTCCGCTCCGCTAAGATGAACTGTTAGGTTCCCACATACAATAACATCGACGGATTCTCCATGGAGAGTACTATTTAGGAAGATCCGCGTAGAATCGGTCTTATAGATATATACATCAACAATCAACGATTTAGACGCGAATGGTGGTATTTCCACACGCTCTGGTATTATAATCTCGATCACTGGTTCAATATCGTTTGGCAAATACGCATACAGATCCCCTGGCCCTATATCTAGCTCCACGCTAAACGCATTTATTATTGAGGCATTAACTAGCAGTTCATAAGCTTCTAAATCGTTTCTGACAATTTCACCAATATATGCAACACTGTTTATCTTGTAGAACTTGGATGCCTCCTCTGCCACTGACAATTCGTCGGACAGGGAAATCATACTGCCGCCGACACGTATCGGTATGTTGTAGAATGTTCTGTTGAGGAACTTTATATCTGCCGAACCAACAAAATCTGTTTTCTCTGCCCATGTGCCCTTAACAAAAGATTCTATGAATTCACTTAGTTTGGGTGAATCCTTCTTAATTCTGATCTCTATTATTGGTCGACATATCACTTGTTGGGTTTCGAATGGTTTGTCTAGGTCAATATTTTGTATCTTAAGTGAGCCTATGTAGCTCGAGTCATATATTATGTCGCCCCTAACCTCGTATATTGTTAGGGGCATAGGCTCATACACTATGGTTATCTGCGAGTCTATTATTATGTATCGATCTGTAGCGGCGATATCATATTTCGTCTCCGTAATATTAAATCCGGTCATAAGGTTAGATACATCAAAACCTTGAGTCACAAATTCATCGAAACTAGCCGCTACTCCGCCTTCGCCCATCGCTTCTCCTGAGAACTTCGATAGGTCGATATCTTCTATCCACACACCAGCAAAGTATATGTCCACTGTTCCGCTTAGTGTCGCATTAAATTCATAATTATATAGAAGCTCATCTAAGAATTCATATAGGTCATTATTTTCTGTGAACTCTGCGTCCACTAAAAACTCTCTTGTTTCTCCTGAACTCAACAATATCCTGCTATCCTGCCTAATTTTTAGGATTGTTGCCCTATTTTTCCCCAATATATTTATGTCTATGGGCCCCCATCCGAGAGTCCAATTAAGATTGTTTGTTATTAGAGCGTCAGCGTTGAAAAGATATTTTGTTTCTCCCTCAATGATTTGTTTTCCAAGGTAGTCAATATCGAGGCTACTTATCAGTATGTTATCTCCTAATAATTCGAGGAGAGCTCCAAAAACCGAGGAGGATGTCTCTGCTGTTGATGGAGATACCAGTGACTCAGAGAATTGTGAGACGTCGAGTTCGACTTCGGCATCCTCTACCTCAATTCCAAATATTTTTAGGGATAGCTGACCCTTAATTTTTCCGTTAATAGTACCTTCCTTCACCGCCTTATTCAAGAAGTTTTTAAGGGCGTTCCCTTTGATAAAACGCAGATATACTGTTGTGTTGAAGCTTCCTTTTGCTGAGTCAAGGATATATTCTGGGATCCATATATTCAGAACATGCCCAGTGCTCGTCAGCATGTTTAGGTTAACGTCTCTAAGTTCCACAACACCTATCTGGGTAAGTTCCGCAGGGACAACGCCACTCACAACTATTTTGGCTTCAGCATATGTATTTGTTTCTCTGGTCAACTCAATTTTTTCGATTGTGAACCCTGGGAAGAAACTTGATATTGAGACTGCCACGCTTTCTCCTGTCGTGCTCATATCCAATATGTCACTTAGAGAGACATCAAAGGGAATAGTAATAATGTCTATTAGGCCGAAGAGCGAAAATGGATATTCCACGCGGATCTTCGCATCTGATTTCTGAGTAACCAAGTATGTTCTTATCAGCTTCTCCGTTGCATCTGTCTTATATAATTTCAATGTTATTGTTAGTATCCCCATGCGTCCTGGATCCAGCATCATTGGACTCATATATCCCATGCCTATAAGACCATTTGTCTGCGGATCTAATATTCTGAAACTCGCTTTAGGTATTTTCGCCGGTAACCAATAGTTGTTTCGGACGAGAAGCTTTACGCTAAGTACACTAAAATCTTTTGTCTCGCCAACAAACTTTATTGAGAGAATCTTAAAGTCCATATTTGATAGGGGCAATACAGTTATGACGTTCACCACTACGTTACCAATAATTAGTAGAGCGACTACTGTCAATATCTTCTTTTTTGTCGATCCCAAAGGCACATATATCACCTCATAACTCTAATTCCTCTGACTCAAACACCTCCAAAAATTCCTCCTCAACACTCTCTTCTTCAAGAACCTCCTGTTCGGGGGTTCTAGGCCTAGACCTAAATCTGATCCTTCTCGACACAACAAAAATCGTTCCAATACCTCCGAAAACACCAACAAGAATCAAACCATATGTGGTTCCGCTCGCAACTGGAAGCGATTTTACTTTAACAGAAATTTCACGCATAGCCCCCACATAGTACGCATTTTCGAAGACTCCAATTTTAACTACATGGCTTCCGCCAGAATCTGGAATCCATATAATGCTGAGGGAGCCATTACATATAGTCCGCACGAGAGGTTCATTGTCAATACTTATCTCAATAATAACACCTTTGACTACCTCGCCATCATTATCTTGAAGCCTAACTCTGATGTTTACCTCACTGCCTGCCTCCAAATCGTCAGGAAGTTTTGCCTCGATACTCACATGCTCCTTTACTATAACAAATCCACATTCATAGAAGCTACTGGCATGGATACTCGTGGCTGCGCTTTGGATGCTAAGCATGTATTGGTCTGGTAAGAAATTCATATCAGCGAGTATTCGCGTTGAGCCATTCTCATCAGTTGTTGAAGCGCCAACCAGATATCTTGTGCCATTACTACTTATAAGATATACAGTTATAGGAACTCCAGCCAAGGCTTTGTTCTCCCAGTCTATAAGGGTTATATTTATCTCGATGGGGTCTCCATACTCGGTCTTATTTGAGGATATGTTAACAATGAGGAATGTTGGTATCTTCTCGATGTTGAGGATTATTCGGGATTCATTTACATATTCATAGACACCGCTCACTAATTCTATCTCTATATGATATGTACCTGGAAGTAGATCTGCTGTGCTGAATGGGTAGCTTATCTGTATTTCGGATTTAAGCGTGCCATTATATATCATGTATGTCCCATCAACAACTATGACGACTTGGCCCATATCCTCCAGAACAGGTTTTCCATCGTTATCCTTGAATACTAATGTGAGATTCGACACATTCTGATATATTACAGACCATGTATAATTAACTATCGTCAATGCATAAGCATATACCTTTTCCTTGTATATAGATACATAGTATTTGTCGCTTACCTCACCCTGATACAGAGAACTCCACACGTATGCATCTATAGCTATTTGCTGATAAGGAGAGAATATCTGTGTATCGATCAGCCACTCCGCCATGCCATTCTCTACTTCAAGTACTGTACTAAGAACTATTTCTCCTGCAACATCAATACTTATATTTACCTTTCCATGTACTATCGGATACTTATCATCATCCATAACGAAGACTCTGATTAGTAGATAGTCGCCCCAATCAATGGTACTAGCATTCGTGATTATTTCGACGCTCTCAAGAACATCTTTCTCAACAACTAACATTGCTTCTGCCGACGCTCCATAATACTTATCACTGCTACTTACATTTAATATGTATGTGTAATTACCAAGGCCCAGCCATTCCGGATAGGAATTCTGATCTACACTAATTTCCAGGTATCCATTATCCGTTGTGTTGTACCCAAGCAAATATTTTGTATCATTTATTAATACATATATCTCAGCATACGCACCATCTACAGGTACATCTAGCTCCGTAAGGATATTAGCATATATGATACCACCATCTGAAAATATGAATGTTGCATTGCTAGGTCGGATTACCAAGTTTGCTCTACGCACATATATTCTTGTTAGTGCCTCCGACCAATGATAGCCCCTTATGCTATCCTCATCAAATCTGGCGATAAGTGTATGGTTCCCCTCTGGAATATCCACTTGCCATTGTATTAGAGCCATACCTCGATTATCGGTGTAATCCCCAGCGAGAAGAACTGTTTTGTTCTCAGCTGATAGCAATGATATGTAGACATATGCATTAGGTACCGGATTTCCAAACATATCAACTAGTGTTACATTTATTGTGACAGTCTGACTATAAACAAGGGTTGTGTTTAGATGAATCTTAATTGTCGTCGTAGACCAAACATGAATCCACACATCATTCGACTTCGAAACGAAGATGCTATCATTCAGGTAGAACTCAAGTGTGATATAGTCGCCCACCGTATGTAGAGAAGCCAAATCTATGGTTGCGACGGTACCTTCTCCTCCATAGATAACCGTCATTGTTGAAATTAAGCCACTTGAGTTGTATATCTCAACGTATACTTCTTGGCCTTCAAGAGGCATTATTCCCCCATCATTTCTGCCTATTGTGAAGTTTATTTCTACTGTCTCGTTTGCAAGGGCATCTATCTCTGTATCGCCGAATAAAAATGTTGCTTCCTCAGCACTAACATGTATCTGCTGTTTGGATGCGCTATAGGCAGAATCTCCTTTCCATCCATCGTTATCTAGGTCATATATCTTTATAGCTACTTCAATATCTCCAGCCCATAGAGGAGAGACATTTATCAGAATCAATGTATAGAATGTCCCATTGGTATAGGATATCTGTGCCTCCCCAACAAATATTTTGCCATTAAGCATAACTATTACTGTTGTATTGACTCCACTAACATCGCTCACATTTATTTCTATTCTTAATGACTCATCTGCCTCAATGACCCCATCGCCACTAACACCATCACCAATGTATTCTGATATCTTAACACCGTGTATTATTGGAGGATCCAGGTCATCGTCCAGAATAACCCCGTATTCATTAGGTTCGGATGAAGCTAATGCTGAGTCTCCTGGCCAATCATTATCTCCATCATATGCTAATACCTCTAGGGATATTACCGAGCCTACGTATTTCAGCCATACATCTCTGGGAATTATAACATATGCCTTTTGACCACTCCACATAATCGAGCTGTTGTCATATATTATTGATGCGTCGCCGAAATATATGATAAATGTAACATTTTTTACCCCACTTTTCTGGTCACTTATATTAACCCAGATCGTGAGATCCGCCGTGTTTGAATCATAAATAGTAATCGTCTCATTTGGAAAGTCTATGCTCGGTGGTTCGGAATCATCATCTATAAGATCTACATAGAACTGCCCACCTAGAACAATATTACCAGCCATGTCAACACATTTTGCCTCCCAATGCAATCTCACTCCAACATGAGGCTTCCATTCGCCAGCTGATATCACGATTCGGTATTCACCATCCACATTACTGGCTAGAATCCAGGGGCTCCAGTCTCCATTATTTCCATACTTATATCTAATGTATACTTTATCGATACCGCTTATCTTATCCTCACAAGTAATTCCTAGTATTATGTCTCCAGACTCATTATCTATGAAATCTATTCCATCTTGTGGCGAATGACTAGTAATCTTTGGTGTTATTATATCTATTTTTATCGGTCCTTTACGAAGACTTTCCTTCTCATTTCCTGCTCTATCTATAGCCACAACACATATGCTCCAGACACCTGATGG
>Ga0190310_1000083_pt1 | contig 36002 bp, 34 predicted proteins | sample 48700778_MG_FD_165059 | JGI IMG/M metagenome (GOLD analysis project Ga0190310, IMG submission 165059) | Hydrothermal vent sediment bacterial communities from Southern Trench, Guaymas Basin, Mexico - 4870-07-7-8_MG | ecosystem: Environmental > Aquatic > Marine > Hydrothermal vents > Sediment ... | reverse complement strand
GATATCGTGGGCGGGACGATTGCAAGGATATCGGGGTGGGTCTTGTTGGTTAGAGCTAGCCCTACTCGGCTGAAGTTTGCTAATGATGTTTAAAAATTTGAGGGTTAGAGTTGGCGGTTTATCATCAGAACGGCGTCCACGAGTCTATTGCTGTATCCCCATTCGTTATCATACCATCCATAGACCTTTACGAGATCGTTTCTCTCACCGACCAGGGTTATGCTAAGCCCGTCGATTATGCATGAGTGCGGGTTTCCGACTATGTCGATTGAGACTATCGGCTCCTCGGTGTATTCTAAGATCCCCTTCATCCTCCCCTCGGCGGCCTTCTTATAGGCCTCCTTAACCTCATCCACCGTGACCTCTCTCTCAAGTAGGGCGACTAGATCGGTTATCGATCCGTCCGAGACGGGGACTCTCAGAGCCCATCCATGCATCTTACCCTTAACCTCCGGGATCACTAGGTGTAGAGCGGTCGCGGCTCCGGTGGTGGTTAGGATTATCGACATGGCGGCGGCCCTCGCCCTCCTCAAATCCCTGTGAACTAGGTCTAGGAGCCTCTGATCATTCGTATATGCGTGAACCGTCGTCATGTAGCCCTTCTTCAGGCCGAAGTTGTCCAGGAGAACCTTCACCATGGGTGCTAGGCAGTTCGTGGTGCATGAGGCCAGGGAGATTACATCGTGCTTCTTCACATCGAGCATCTCATCGTTAACTCCTGGGACTATGGTTACGTCGGCGTCTTTTGATGGGGCTGAGATTATGACCTTCTTCACCCCATTTCTGAGGTGTTTCGCCGCGTCCTTCCTCGCCCTGAATCTTCCCGTCGACTCTATCACCAGATCAACATCCCGCTCGTGCCATGGTATCTGGGCTGGATCCGGTACCGAGTATCCGCGCATCTCATATCCATCGATCCTTATGCCGTCTTCGGTCGCCTCGATCTTTCGATTAAGCTTTCCATGAACCGAGTCGTACTTCAGTAGGAATGCTATCGTCTTCGGGTCGGTGAGATCGTTGAAGGCCACTATCTCGAAGCTCTTCCCATACTCCGGGTTTTGAAGGGCGGCTCTCGTGAAGAGCCTCCCAATCCTACCCATCCCATTAACGGCTACTCTCAACATCGTTGGCATTTAGAGTTCTATGTACTTTTAACCATTTTCTCGGCCAAGTTGTGAATAGAGTCGTTTTAGGCCGGGCTGTCGGTGCGAGTGCATAAAGGTTATATGTAGATGATTGCATAAAAAATGCATGAAAAAGCATAGGACTAGCATAGAGTTCCCCCTGGATCTTTGGAATGCCTTAAAATCCCATGTCCCACCCCGTAAGCGGAGCGCCTTCATAATCGAGGCGGTTAAGGAGAAGCTCATAAGGGAGTCTATGAAGTGCCTCGTCCTCTGCGGAGGCCCGGGAATAGGTATGAGACCCCTGACCATCAGCATCCCCAAGCCCATGATGCCCGTCGGCTATAAGCCGATCCTCGAGCATCTAATCCTGAAGCTTAAGGAGCAGGGGATCTACAACTTCGTCCTGGCGATAGGCTACCTCGGAGAGCACCTAATCAAGTATTTTGGAGATGGGAGCGCTCTGGGGGTAAATATAGAGTATTCGCTCGAGAAGAGCGCGCTTGGAACCGCCGGGGCGATAAAGAATGCTGAGAAGAGGCTTAACGGAACCTTCTTGGCCGTGAATGGGGACATCCTCTTTAACGACCTAGACATCTCAAACCTCTTAAGATATCATATGAGGAAGGGCGGGGTTGCGACGATAGTCTTGGCGAGGGTCGAGGATGCGAGCAGATTCGGGCTAGTCTCCGTGGATGAGGATGGTAAGGTGATAGCGTTCAGGGAGAAGCCCAGACAACCTGCCTCAGGCCTCGTTAACGCCGGAATCTACGTCTTCGAGCAGGAGATCTTCAACTACATTCCCTCCAAGAGGCCCTCATCGCTTGAGGAGGAGATCTTCCCAGTCCTCGCGGATAGGGGGAAGCTATACGCCTACATCCACGACGGATATTGGGTGGACGTGGGCGCTCCTGAAGACTATGAACGGGTTTGCAGAGACTTCTTCGAGGGCATCTTGGAGTAATTCTACCAATTTTTGGGTATAAGCTCATCTCTTAAAATCGGGCTTGGTGGAAGATGGAGTCAGGCATGAGCATGCGTCATAGATTGAGCTTACTGATATCAGCGGTCTCGATCTTTGGAGCCTTGGCCTCGATCCTCGCGATCCTCCCCCTAAGCATCCCATACCCTCCAATCCCATACCTAAAGTTCGATCTCGCGGAGATTCCAGTCATGGTCGCGTTATTATGTTTTGGCCCGATTCCGGGTGTAGGGTCCGCGCTGATCTATTGGGCGATCCTTCTCTTGAGGGGCGAGTTCTCGCCGATCGGGCCGACCATGAAATTCTTAGCCGTTTTCAGCATGCTGATCGGGCTTTGGATCGGGGTCAAGGTCTTCAGAGGATCCAGATTCACGCTTCATTTGAGCTTTCTCCTCGGAGCATTTCTCCGGGTGTTGAGCATGTCGGCCATGAACTATCTCGTGGCATATCTCTTGTTCCCGAACTTCATGAGCTTGGCGGCGGGGACGATCTCCATGGTCTTGGGCATAAACATATCGGGGGGGCTTTCATGCCTAATCATGGTCTTGGCCTTCACGGCGGCCTTCAACCTAATCCACTCGATCCTAAGCATAGCTCCGTCGATCCTAATCGTGAAATATATCTCATCTAGGGAGCTTCCCCATCTAAAGAAGACTTGGTATAGGCTTGTCTTGGAGAGGGGCTAGGGTTGCTTCGATAGGAGGTCGTCGGCGATCTTCAACGCCCTCTTCATTAGATCCTCCTGAATCCTCCCCTCCTCGACCGCCTTCTCAAGCTCCTCGACATCTATTATGCTCGCCTCGCCGTTAGGCTTTACGATCACGTCGACCTCGAGGTCGAAGTAGTGTATGTGGTCTGGGTAGAGGGCTATGGGCGTGCAGACGTTATAGTATGAGCCTTTCGGGATTCCGGAGATGTTGTAGTAGCTCGTCTTCATCCACCACTCAAGCCTCCTAACCTCGGTTAGAGCATAGTCTCCTGGAGTCTTCTCAACCTCCAGCCCATCATAGACCCCGCATCCGAGGATTCTCCTCTGGACCTTCACGGATTCATCTCTTCTCCAGATGACGGTTCCGGGCCCTATCCTTATCCTCTTTCCATCGAGCTTTGAGTGGATTATCTTGATCCTCGCCCTAAGTCTTGGGATCATCTTCCTAACTTGCTCATCGAACATCTTACTCATCTCATCCGGATCCATCAACCCCCTCTCGACGAGATCCTCTGCGAAGCTCACCATGCTCGATAAAGCCTCTCCCCCGGCCCTGCAATAATGGTGCCATGGAACCGTGTAGGCGACCCTTGATCTGAGTTCATCGAGCTTGAGCTTGGCCTCGGTTGGGAAGCCTATCCTAGCCATCGAGGCCTTCTCGCCTCTTACAGGCCTCAGGACTATCAGGTCATCTAAACCCCCTCTAAGCGCCTCGATCACGGCTTCAACGACCTCAGGCTCGCCCCTGACCTCGATGTAATGTCTATCGTTTGAGGAGTCGGTTACGCTTGCGTCTGCATCTCCCCTCGAATCCACACCAAATCTCTCGACCTGAGATCTCGTCGGATTTATGATCTCGAAGCCCTTATCGAGGAGCAGGACTATCAGGGCCGTCGAGTAGATTCCCCGAACCTCAAGCCTCATCGCTCAAATGGATCTCAACTCTTGAGGATTTTAAGGCTTAGCCGATCGTTGGAAACTGGTTTCCAACCCAAGGCTTATCCGCTTTCCCAAGCCAGTTTAATTCGAGGTGATGCGACGTGATAGGATTGGTTGAGAATAAGAGGATACTACTCCTAGCGACCCTCCTAGCGTCAGCGCTGATCGCCGCAGCCCTCTTCACAGCTATAGCGCCGACCGCGGCCGCACCAACATCGAGAGGATTTAGAGCGATATTGAAGGACGGTGTCGTAGAGCTATATCGAGACGGCGAGCTCGTCAAGACTATTAAGGCTCCGGAGGGCGCAAAGAGCGTAGAGGTCTTTACCAGCGAGGACGGCGGCATATACTTCAAGTTCGAGATGGAGGCTCCTCCATTCCCCGGAAAAGATCTCGAAGAGAAGGCCATGGAGATAGTCAGGAATAGTCCGATGGTTCAAGAAGTCATCGGCAGCGACTATGAGATCGTCGCCGTCGGGTTCAAGCTACCTTCCAGCGGAGAACCTGTGATCGTCGTGGTCAAGGCATCGGATGGAACATGCTTTAGGCTGACTGTCGACCTAGATCAAGGCACGGTGAAGTCCATAGAAAAGACCGATGTATGCGGGGTGGAGCTGACCTCGAGAGCTGGCTAATCATGAAATCGGCGTTTAACCCCCCTCCATTTTTTATCTTTCTATCCCCTATCTTGGAGGTGTGGTTTGATGTGGGATAGGAGGGCTTGCTTGGCGCTGGCCTCGGCTCTATTCGCAGTCTCAGCCTTCATCCTGGCGCTTAAGCTCCTCCAGCCAGCCTCGATAAATGTCTATCTGGGGACGGGCGAGAACAGCACCCTAGTGACGAGGATTCCGGGATTCTATACCCAGATGGATTTGGTGGTGGTTTTGGTCTTCTCGATAATCCTAGGAGCATCCGGGACATTCATCCTACTATCGAGGCCAGCTGGGGTAGGTGAGCCCCTCTGGAAGCAGACCCTAGAGGAGAGGAGGAAGGGTTGGGAGGGGGTCTCCAAAACCCTGAAAGACGATGAGAGGAGGGTATATGAGGCGATCTTGGAGGCTGGCGGGATGATAAATCAAAGTGAGCTGCCTGAGAAGACCGGATTATCCAAGACGAGCGTGAGCAGGGCCCTAGACCTCCTAGAGAGCAGGGGATTGGTCGAGAGAAGGAGGAGGGGAATGGGGAACGTAATCCTCCTGAAGTGATGGCGCCATGTCCTAGGTTACGGTCTTCGGAGGCTCTGGAAGTTCCCCAATCTTATCCCTGACCGCCTTCGGCCATTCATCGAAGTCGAACCCATGCCTCGCCAAGAATCCCGCGGCCCACCTAGTCAGTCCATGGCCTACGCATCCAGTCCAGATCTCTCTACCCCTCGCCTCCTTTATCTTGAAGCGGCTGACGTAGAAGTCTCGGTGGACGCTCGCCGCGGTTATCTCAAGCCACTCAGCCTCATCCCTTGGCCCACGATATGGTAGATAGACCTCGATGTCGAGGGTTGGGATTCTATCTATACTTGAGACGTCTATCATCCTCTTGGCAGCCTCCTCCGGGGAGAGGTAAAATGGGGCTCCCGCGACTATCCTCCACTCCATATCCAAGTCCTTATCAACCAGCTCGACGGTTAGGTCTGTGACCTTGTTCCTTATCTCGATAACCTCTTCGGGCGAGCTTAGGAAGACCATCTCAAGCCTCCAGAACTCGTTCGTCCTAACTATCCCCTCAACCCCTCCAGCCTCGTTCCTCCAAGTCCACCCTCCCAGGAGGTCGTATGCCTTTATGGGTAGGTCTTCGAGTCTGACGATCTCTCCGCTGAAGAACTGGTAGAATGGGGTGCATTGGATCGCCTCCAACACGTATTGAGGCTCGCTCAGAATCTCCTTCAGCAGATCCGTTCTAAGCTCCCTCCTCAGCCTATACTCCCGCTTGAATTCGTCGAATTTGCTCGGATCCCTCGGGGGGACGCATACGTAGAATACTCCCTCGGGCAGGTGCTCGACGTAGGTTGAGAGCTTCTTGAAGACCTCGATGGGCATAAGCCTCGGAAACATCCACTCCCTGAATCCAAGCGGCTTCGCAACCCTCTCGATCAGGAGCTCCGAGATCGCTCGGAGGAGGGCGGCCATGGGTGGAGTGTAGATCCACTGCCCCCTCGCCGGATAACGTTTAATCCAGCCCAGCCTCTCAGCCTCGGCCGCGACCCGCGCGCTCAGCTTGAAGGGCTTCTCCGCTCCACGCTTGATGGTCGCTCCGAATGGCGCGAGCTTCTCGGCCTTAACCTCGGCTCTCTCCTCCCTCAATAGGCTGAGCCTTATCGCCCTGTCGACGGTTCTCTCCCTGATATCGCGGTCGGTTAAACCTCTAAACCTTAGAATAAGATTTCCTTCAGCTTCCCGGACTTCAGCGACCCCTTTCAGGAGTTCTCTAGCCTTGGATTCTCCGACATGGCCGCCCTTGAGGATCACTTCGAGCTCCTCGACGAACACCCTTCTCGCACCTATTTTTTTGGCCCCAAGCCTCCTCGCCAACCGATTCTTTAATCTCAGAAGGGCGTCGTGCGCTCTCAGAACCCGCCCCGATCTAAGCTCAAGCCTCAGCCTCCTCCCATCGATCGAGTATCTCTCTATCTCCGTCCCTTCCTCCCCGGCTCTCCTGAATGCTTGGCCCGCCTCCTTCACGGCGTCAGCTATCTCCTGAGCCGCCTGGCTTAGGTCTGAGCTAAACTCTATGAATCCTTTAAGATTTATTCTTAGCTCCACCGCCGGTCAAATCAAATCATTACATCAACGTGTATATCAAGATACCGCCCAACCGCCGTCGAGGATTCTTAACGTGATGACTTCGGCGGGGGCCACGATCGCCGCGCACCCTCCCACTAAGATCTGGAGTATCTGCGGGTATGACCTAAGAGGATATTCGAAGGCGAGGTTGAATCAACCTTAATTAAGCCCCAGCGCACTAGAAATCCCGAGGAGAGATGTCGTTTAGGATGAGGTTGCCGAGCGCCGACTACTTCTCAGACCTAATGAAGGCCATCCAAGCGGTGGTCGATGAGGGAACCTTCAAGATAAGTCAGGACGGAATGAGGCTTATAGCCATGGATCCTGCGCACATCTCCCTAGTCGACTTCGAGCTAAGCAGCTCCGCAGCCGAGGAATACGCCTGCGAGGGAGAGCTTCAGATGACCATAAGCATATCCGAGCTCATGAAGTTCTTGAAGAGGGCTAAGAAGGGTGAGAGCCTGACCCTCTCCTACGACGAGGATGCGAAGAAGCTCGAGCTGACGCTGGTCGACGCGACCGGATCTAGAGAGAAGATATTCACCTTAAACACCCTGGAGACCGTCGAGGCCAGAAGCGTCACCCCGAGATTGAGCTTTGATGCGAAGGCGAGGGTAAGCGTCGACGTGGTTAGGGACGCGGTTAGGGATAGCGGGGTTGTTAGCGATTATGTGAAAATAACGATAAATCCCGACGCTGTGATCTTCTTGGCTAAGGGAGAGCTCGGAACTGTTCAAACGAAGCTCTCGAAGATGGGAGCGGCGGTCTATGAGATCGAGGCGGATAAGGAGGTTTGGGCGCATTTCAGCATAAACTATCTCGATAAGATAGTTAAGCCCGCATCCTCTCTAAGCGATGAGGTGGTTATGCAGCTGTCGACCAATAAGCCGATAAAGCTCTCATTTCCGATACCGTCTGGAAGGCTCGAATACCTCATCGCTCCTAGGATAGAGGGCGCCTAGATGGGGTCACCCCATCCGATAAGATAATAAGCTCCCAAGATCTTAAGACCTTGAGGGAGAACGATATTTGATCACCGCGGGATCTCCTCATCGAGGTCCAAGGGGAGTGGTCTAAAGGCTTGAAGGCTCTCATAATAGGTGTAGGTGCAGTTGGGTCCGTTATAGCTAAACATTTGGCGAAGAGCGAGGAGGTTGAGGAGCTTATAATCGCCGATAAGAGCCTTGAGCGGGCGAAGAAGGTCGCCGCCGAGACTGGGAGGAGAAAAGCCGTTGCCAAGAGGGTAAATGCCCTAAATTATAGAAGGGTTGCGAAGCTCGCGAAAAACGTCGACATCTTGATAAACGCCACCCTACCGAAATACAATCTCTCACTCATGAAGGCGTGCCTGGAGGCCGGAGCCCATTACATAGACTTGGCGAGCGACGACACCGATGAGCAGATAAAGCTCAATCGGAGGTTTAGAGAGCAGGGCTTAACCGCTCTGATCTGCATGGGCGAGGATCCGGGACTATCCAATATCTTGGCCAGATACGGGGTTGAGCAGCTCTCGAAGGCCAGGTCCATCAAGATAAGGGATTGTGAGAGCAGCATAATCAAGGGGATGAGAACCCATCTAACCCCACTCTACTCGAAGGAGGTCTACTTCAGCGAACTCTCAGAATCGGCCTACATCTATCAAAATGGAAGATATAGGAGACTCCCTCCACTAAGCGGGTATGAGGAATACGAGTTCCCGCCGCCGATCGGGAGGATGCCCGTCTACGCCGTCTCCCACGAAGAGGTCTTCACGATCCCAAAATATATAAAGGGTGTAAGGTATGTGGACTTCAAGCTCTTCATACCATCCGACGTCGTCCAGATACTCAAGGTCCTGAAGGTCTTGGGCTTGCTGAGTAAGAGGAAGGTCAGGGTGGATGGCCAGGAGATCTCCCCCGCGAAGGTCTTATATGCAGTTCTCCCGGATCCGGAGGAACTTGTAGGAAAGGTCTCAGGTTATGCCGGGATAGTCGTTGAGGTCGAGGGTAGAAAAAATAAGAGGCGGGTCAAGCACGTCCTCTACACCCTAATGAGCCATGAGGAGGCATATAAAGAGTTTGACACAACCGCCACGGCATATTTAACCGGGACCCCGCCGGCGGTGGCGGCCTTAATGATTGCTAGTGGTGAGATAAGGGAGAGGGGAGTTTACCCGCCTGAGAACCTGAAGCCCGAGCCCATCCTCAGGAGCCTCGCGGAGTATGATATAATGATAAGCGACTTGGTTACCGAGGAAACGCCAATAACGAGATAAGCTAAAATAAAAAGCCGGATCAACTAGCAGAGTGGGGGCCGTGGTCTAGCTTGGCTATGATTCGCGGCTCGGGCCCGCGAGGTCCTGGGTTCAAATCCCAGCGGCCCCACCTCCTCAATAAGGAGCTATAGGCTATCTGGTGAAGCTTGTCATTCAAATCGGCTTTCTTTTCGCCTCCCCGCCATTATCTTGATGTTCTCATAGAAGAATATTATAAAGGAGATCGCCAAACCTGAGCCGCATATAATCGAGAGAGTAGTGTAAATATTGCCTCGGATTAAGTTGAAGCAGTAGAATACGTGGGCGCTCACGTTAACGGTCATCATGATAATTCCCATGAGTAGTATTTTGAGAGCTCTTATTATCCTCACCCTCTCTAGGAAGATTCTGGCTATGAAGGTTTCAGGGCTTCTTCTAGCCAATAACATCGCTGTGAATGCTAGGATTAAGGCGGTTCCGGTGAGCGCCATTCCTAGAAACGCCCCATAGCTTACTCCGCTCATCTGATCACCTCATAGAGTTTATGGAGCCCATAGAAAAAGAATGGCAGGGATAGTGATACGAGATATCTCCCGACCTCCCTCACGATATAATTCTCGACGAGGAGCGTTGCGGTGAACGTGTAGACCAGGATTAATCCCGTAAGTATCACCAGATTAACCTTGTGAAACTTTTTAGCGGCGAGGAAAAGCCTACCAGCGACCACGGTTACCTTCTTAAGTCTCATTAAGATCTTAATTATGTCTATTAAAATGAGGACGCAGAAAACCAGAGATACACACGCACGCAGGAGGGCGCTTAGCTCGAGCATCTTCGGCATTTAGCCCATCATAGTAGATTTAAGAGTTTCGTGTCAAGGAATTCCAACAAATTTATCTTTTACATTTGAGCATTAAACCTCCGGGAGAGCTTCATGGTTAGATTGGGATACGTCTCAACCTATCCTCCAACCCATTGCGGCATCGCCGAATATACCCGATTCCTTACCATGAGCCTGAAATCGATTTATCCGGAAGCTGAGATAATAATATTCTCCGACAGTGGATCGGATTATAGGAAGGAATCGCACGCGGAGATTAGGCCGTCATTTGAGAGAGGTTCAAGAGATTATCATAGGATATTGGATGAGCTTGGAGAGGTCGGAGGAGTAGATGTAATGCACATCCAACATGAATATGGGATTTTCGGGAAAAACGATGCGATACTTGATGCGTGTCTTGAAGCTAGGGATGAGAGGCTGGTTAAGGCGGTGATATTTACGATGCACAGCGTTCATCATCCATTGGCAGGGCACTCCTACTCCTTAAACTTTCAAAGGAGATTGAACTCGGTTAATGCGGTCATAGTTCACAGCTACTTGATGGAGTTTGAGATTCAGCATCAGGGAGTCGATCCGCTGGTGATTCACAGGATTCCTCACGGCACACTCCTGAACCCCTATCTGGGACATCCTAGATATAAGTTGCTGAAGGACTTGGGGTTGAAAGAAAGCATGATTAAAGGCTTAACGTTATCTCTCTTCGGCTTCCTGAGAAAGGATAAAGGATTAGATATGCTGCTGGAGGCTTTGAGAGAAATCGGCTACGAAGCGGGTTCGATGAATGTCATAATAGGTGGAGAGCTGAGGGACAAGGAGCTTTTAGAGCAGATAGAAGATCTTAGCAGGATCGCGAAGTTAATCTTCGTCGAGAAATACTTGACAAGCGACGAGATCCTCAAGATAGCATCTATCGCCGACGTAATATTGCTACCATATCGAGATAAGTATGGAGTGTACTCCGTGAGCGGGATACTGCATCTCTCGATGGGGAGCTTCAAACCCCTACTAGGCAGCAGAGTCCCAAGGTTAATAGAGATGTATCAGTTTGCGCCGAGAATGACAGTTCCTCCCAAGAAGCCGGCTGAGCTCGCAAAAAAGCTTAGATGGATGATAGATAACTACGATTACGCCGTTGCATATATGGCTCACCTCTATAGCTATGCTGTTAGGACCCAGTGGTTGAGGATTGCCAGAAGGCATCTAAACCTCTATCACGAGCTACTACGCTCCAAAAGCTAATGTTCTTAAAAGTTCTCCGGCTATCTCCTCAACCCTCTTAAAGAATTCGGTCTTAGAAAATTTCTCTACATCTCCTAAAGCATCTTCTAGATCTTCATCGAAGTCTATCCAGCCGAGATATTTGATCCCCAGCTTATTGGCATTTAACTTAACGAAATCCGATTCCCTAATCTTCATGTTCTCAACAATCCCTATGATTTTCACATGTAGATTCGAGAGGAGCTTGATCAATTTTTTAACGGTTTCAAGCGCCAGCTTAGATGGAGTTGTTACGATCAAGAACTTTGAGCGCTTAATGAGTCTAATGATGTCTAGGGTTGCGTCGCTTATTCCCGGAGGCATGTCCAAGATCAGGAAGTCAAGATCGCCCCATCTAGTTATCGCCATCAACTCGATCAAGGCATTAGAGAAGTCTAACCCCCTTAGGGGAGTTGGTCTGTCCCCAGAATAGTAGGTGATGGACATATAGCTTATTCCATGAATCTTGGGCGGAATTATTCCTTTATCCTCGATCGGCCGGCTTTCTCCAACATCTAGGATTATGTGAGTTGATGGACTTGTGAGATCGAGGTCAAATAAGCCAACCCGATAGCCTCTCCTCGCGAGTGATAGGGAGAGAGCCGAGGCCACGAGGCTCTTCCCAACACCACCTTTACCGCTTGAAACGGCAATCACGTTTTTCACGTTCTTAATCCTCTCATCTATGACGCTCAACCTCACATCTTTAAGCTCGTCGCTCATGACATCATCCTCCCACCCACAGGAAGATCTCGTTCATCACCGCTTTCCCCTAACATATTCCAACCATACCCCCCTTCCCTCGATTATGTCGAAGTCTATACTCCCGCATCTCGGGCATCTTAGATATGCGTGTGCTACCTCGGGGATGAAGTGTATCACCTCCCTAACACTTTCATCTAACTCATCTCTTCTAGGAGACCATTCATGGCCGCAAACCCTACATTTAAGCTTGGCCTTAACAATCTTAAACTTGAATTCGGCGTCTTTAAGATGGATGGGGCCCAACTGTGCGAGGGCAAACTTAAAGACCTCAAGATCGATATCTTGAAGTTCTCCAATCCCAACCCCGATCTCAAGAATCTTCGTCAATCCCTTCTCTTTGGAGACTTGGATGGCAGTCGAGATCAAGGCTTCAGCTAAAGCCCACTCGTGCACACCAAATCTTTAACTAAGTTGGATTTAACCTACGCGCCAACAAAAGATCTAATAACCATAAAATTAGAAGGTCTGGTGAAGGGCCCGTGGCCTAGTTTGGATATGGCGCCGGCCTTCGGAGCCGGAGGCCCGGGGTTCAAATCCCCGCGGGCCCATCTCGTCTCTTAGGATCGATCCTTTAATCCTATCTCATGAGTTTCTCGGCTGTTTCCAAGACTATCTCGTAATCTCTCTCGGTCAATCTTATGATGCTTCCCCTGAATACTCTCGCCGGATTCTTCCTCCCGAGTAGGAGCGGCATCCTATCTGCCAGTAGATCGATTGGGACGAGTCTCGGCCAAATCTCAGCCTCACTGAACTCGACGGCGTAATCGAAGTTTATCGACGGGGATCCAATTATATGAAATCTCTGCTCGATGGTCATTGGGTGAGCCTTGCCAGCTAAGACCCCCCTCCCCATGAAGCCTCTGCCCTCCGAGCTCGCGAGATAGAAGACCACTTTATCTCCTTTCATGAGTTTTCTGACGTTTCGAGCCCTGGAGTTCAGGGACCAAAACTTGTTCCTAACTCTATCGGCCAAGACATCTCTCGCCAAGATTATCTTCCCCTGATAGGTGTGGTCGCGGACTACGAAGGTCCAATACTCGACCATGTTAGTATGAGGTTCCTTAGCAGATATAAAAATTGTTAATCCAGCCTCTTGGCGGGTAGTTTCGGGGGATTACATCGTTAAATTCTAGGCCTCATCGGGATAAGTTAGCTGATAAAATGCCTGGGGAGATCGAGTTAAGCGAGGACCTAAGAGAATACTTGGATAGGCTGCCCGATCTAGACCTAGATTTACTGATTGAGGCCTATCGAAGACCTCTTCCAACATCCTTTAGGGTGAATACGCTCAAGATGGACGAGCGCGAAATCCTGGAGATGCTTGTGGAGAGGGGCCTATCCTTTAGGAAGATTCCTTGGGCGCGTTATGGATATGTTGTGGAGGATGAGTCGATCGACTTGGGGAAGACCATTGAACACATGCTCGGCTTGATCTACATCCAAGCCCCGATCTCGATGGTCCCGGTCGAGGTCCTCGATCCAAAGCCTGGGGAGAAGGTGCTGGATCTATGCGCTGCTCCGGGAAGTAAGAGTACGCAGATAGCTCAGTTATTGGGCGGTGTCGGGGTTCTCGTCGCAAACGATATAAGCTTCGAGAGGGTTAAGGCCCTCGCATCAAATCTCCAGAGATTCGGCGTATTAAACGTGATCGTAACCTTGATGGATGGCAGAAAGTTTCCGAGATTCGCCCGCGGATGCTTCGATAAGGTCTTGGTCGACGCCCCCTGCAGCTCTCTGGGAATAGTGAGCAAGAATTGGGGAATAGCAAGGTCGTGGAGCCCCGAGATTGCCAAGAGGTTGAGTAAGACTCAACGCCAGCTGATAGTTGCGGGATTCGACTGCCTGAAGCCTGGTGGAGAGCTCGTCTACGCGACATGCACCTTGACGGTTGAGGAGAATGAGATGGTGATTCAATATCTTTTGGAGAAGAGGGAGAGCGCCATCCTAGCGGAGATAGAGCTCTCATCATTGAGATATAGGCGCGGAATCGTTGAGTGGGACGACATGAGATTCGACGAGGAATTGAGGAAAACTATTAGGATAATGCCCTACGATAACTGGGCTGAGGGATTCTATGTGGCGAGGATCTTGAAGGAGGGTGATTCATGAAGCTCATCAACTTAAGGGAGAGGAAGTTTTTAGAGAATAGGCTTAGGAGTCTATACGGAGTTGAGGCAGGCTTTGGTGATTTGGTCTTGATTAAGTGTGGCCGAGGAAGAATTAGAGCTACCACGAAGGAAACCCTAGAACTAGCATCGAGGTTGAGAGGGATCCAGCAGATAGGATTGTACGTGATGAAGGTCGCGAATGGCGACATATCATTGTCGGTTGAGGGAAGCCAACTGCTAGGTGACGAGATTAGGAGCAACGTCATAAAATTGGATGAGGGGCAAGTGGAGAAGTGGATGAAGGCTATTCCGATAAAGATGGAAATTACCTACCGTGGAAGATATGTTGTGGGAAAGTTTAATGGGCTCTATCTCGGATCGGCGAGGGTGTCGAAGAATGGACTCCTCTATCCGCAGATACCGAAGTGGAGGAGGATTCCCGTGGCTAGAACGCAGAATAATAAGCATAATCGATCTCCTTAACGATCTTTGATGACCGCCAAAAACTGATTATCGTTAACACAGCAGTTGAGATCATGAAGCTTAGAGACGCATACTCCATCCCAATGTATCTCGTAAAGATGAATCCTAAGATAACGTTGATTGAAAGGCTCAAGATTAAGGGTTTGACGAATGGCTCAGGTTTGTAGAGGAATGTTCCAAGGAGCCATCCGATAAAGAAGAGTGGTATGAGGGCATAGCTGACTCCGCTGAAGAGGAAGACTGTCATGTGGAAGTCTGTTGATATCCAACCTAAGTTCATGAGTATGTAGAAGAGGATTATCAGCGACCCTAAGCCGAATCCGAAGGTCATTAGCCAGGCTTTTCGGTAGCGTTGAGCGATCCTATTCCTGTATTTCTCGATCTCCCTTACGGTGAATCTCTCGCCCTCCTTTAAGATCTCTTCATAGATTTTTGTGAGATAGTAATTTATGACGCCGAATGGAGCAACTAGGACGAGTAAGCTTAGGTTTGCGGCCTTCTCATAATCTATGCTGGCCAGCAGCGGATATGGCGTCTTGGTCATGGACCAAACTAGAATTCTATCCGTGAACAGGAATATGAAATATAATGTGCCTATCAGCGAGTAGCTTAATCCAGAATGAATTATGAATGATAGCTTGGGAGTCGTCGTGGGCTCGGATGCCGCGCCGAGAATCTTATATCTGATGTAGAGCATGCTCGTCGAGTACATTATGGCGAAGAACGCTCCAAGCATGATTCCATACACGTGTATCAAGTGTGGGCTTAATCTTGCCTCAACAATCCTGTACATCATTCCAATGAAGAATAGGGATACTACGTAGGAGGATGCGAGGGCGAAGTATTTTCGGAAAGAGTATAATGGGGCTACCGAAAGCCAGAAGAACGAGAAAGGAATGTAGTAGATGAGTGTGTAAAGCGTCCACCAATCTGGATATGGGAGAAATCTGAATATGAGCCAGATTATGACGCTCGATCCCGAGATCGTGATGATGCCCGCGATGTAGTAGAGCATGAGAATCTTCTGCGAAGTTGCGTAGTCCTCTTGATAGAAGTGGAATTGGAGCTTGCGCATGAACATAGGTGGGAGGATCGAGGTTATGATCATGCTTAAGATCAGCGCAATGTCTATGGCGGTCGCCCTCAAGGGTTCCTCGTATACTGGAAGCAGGGATATTCCGAATAGCATATATGATATCGTTATGAGGAGCCATGGAGCGCTGAAGAATACTCCCGAGATGAAGAGCTTCGCGGCCTCCATCATCCTCTGAAGCCTTGTCGGCTTCTCCTCGGCCGAGATCTCTCCAAGCGTTAACCTATAGTAGTCTATGATCTTCATAACATCTTTAGCCAATTCAAATGTGTCGGAGTAGCCGAGTTCCTTCGCCATCCGTTGAGTTACTCCGATGGCCTCAAGGATTGCCGCGGCCTCCAGATAATCCTTAACCTTTTCATCGACCTCTAGGACGGCTCTGGCGAGTGTGTCTAGATCTCTATACATGGTCATGTATGTTCACCAACCCCGTACTCCGAGACCACCTCTAAGTAAAGTCGTCTATACTCCTCGATGAATCGTCTTCGGCTAAATAGCTTTAAGACCCTCTCTCTAGCCCTCTCTCCAAGCCTCTTCCTGAGATCCTCATCCCCATGCAACCTCAGAATAGCATCCGCTAAGTCTCTTGGGGATCTGGGCGGAACCACTATCCCGGCATCCGCTATAGCTTCCTTAACCCCTCCAACGTTTGTGGCGACTACAGGTTTACCGCATGACATGGCCTCGATGACCGTGAAGGGGAATCCCTCCGATAGGCTCGGCTGAACGACCGCCTCGGCCCTATTATAAGCGATCTCGGGCTTATCCGTTGATCCCATGAATAAGATCTTGTCCAAGACTTTTAGCTCGTAAGCCCTCCTAAGACATGCTTTAAAGTATTTCTCATCCACTATTGGGCCATAGATCTCGCATTTAACCTCAGGAGCTTCCCTTGAGACATACCCCATGGCCTCGATCATGTTTAGGATATCCTTCAGCTTCTCAATCCTGCTCATGACAACTATAGGTCTGGCCCCCTCAACCTCCACCTCCATCGGCCTAAACCTCTCGACATCAACGCCGTTATAGATCACCTCAACCTTCCTTCTGGGGATGCCGAACTCCGTCTCCCACCTGATATTGAATTCGCAGACGGGTAGAATCCTATCGGCATAATAATAGTTTACCAAGGCGATCGCTCTAAAGAGGTTTAGCCAGAAGATCTTCTCTGGAAGATTGAGTTCGGAGTACACGTCTAGCAGCCTTTCCCTGAAGTAGACTCCATGCTCCGTGACTATGTATGGGGTCTCTCTCTCCAACTTCATTACGACGCCTATCAGCCCGCATAGACCAGATGCGGATGAATGGTAGAGGTTTGCCCCCGGATAATCATATGCGAGTATTCTGAAGAGGTGTCTGATGACATGGCTTAGCTTGAGTATGTATGAGATTCTGGCGTTTGAGTAAAAATCATCCTCAATTATCTCGTCGAGGAAAGCCTTCCAGACATGGGCGCTCCTGAAAGTCTTCCTAAAACTATGATTCAAGAGAAACTTATGCATATTTACTAGAGCGTCTCCCATAGCCTCCGGATCTCTTCCACCCAGTTTAGCCTCCCTTAGAAATATTTTGAAATATGGGACAAAATTTTCTCTTATATCGTCTTCACGCGTTCCTATGGAGAGCTTGATCCATCTCCAAATCGAGGTCTTTTTCAGATGCTCTCCCAAACGCTCCGTCCCCCAAAGGGGTATGTTCATCACATATCTCAGGTTTGGAGGGGTTGGATAGAGCGTCTTTAGGAGCGGTTTCGTGGTTAGGGTTATGGCTATGAAGTTAAACTCCCTAAGGCTTGAGATGAGGGTGTGAGCCCATGTGCTAACCCCACCCTTATAATATGGATATGTCCCCTCATTAAGCATCACGACCCTCATCTTTCATCCTTCTTCGGCCTATACTGTTTAAAGAGTGGGAAATATCTCTCGACTTTCTCCCCAATTTTTTCTGAGAGCGACTCCGCCTTCTTCAACACGTTGTCCGCGGCTTTCTGATCTCCTGCCCAATTATAGCATCTTGAGGCCATCTTATATGCCCAAGCGGAGGAGTTTGGGGAGATGCTGAGTATCGAGTCCCCGTATTTCTCATATCTCCTCCCAGCCTCCTTGAAGTACTCAGATGCGCGTTCTTCGCCGAGCTTGGCGGCGCATTTGGCGGCTGAGAGCATGCTCAAAGCCGAGAGCGCTAGGCTCTTGGCCTCCTGTTCCCTCGCCTCCTCCAGATAGAGGTTCATGGCCTCCTCAAGCTTCCCCTGCCTCTCCAACCGGCTTGCCTTAAACCACTTGCTCTCACCGCTCACCTTATCGACCCATGAACCCGACATCGTAAATCCAAATATGTCAGCAAATATTTAAATTAACAACTGAGGGAGAGTGTCCGTGAGGAGGGTTAGAAGCGGTATTCCAGGTCTTGATGAACTTATCGAAGGCGGATTCCCAGCTGGGAGGACGTATCTCGTATGCGGTGAGGCTGGAGCCGGCAAGACTACATTCGCCCTCCAATTCATCTACTATGGAGCCCAGCATGGAGAGCCAGGGGTATTCCTTACAATAGATGAGAGGCCTGAGCACGTGGTTGAGGATGCGGAGTCCCTGGGATGGGATCTCAGAAGGCTTATCGAGGATGGGAAGATCTTGATGGCTGAGATAACCCCATACTTCTCCGGGGTTGGCAGGATACCGCATCAGAAGATCGTCGATGAGATAAAGGCTCTGATCTCTCAGATAGAGGCTAAGAGGCTCGCGATAGATCCCATAGCCCCCCTAGTCCTTGAGGGTGGAGGGGATTCGGCGGCCGCTCAAACGGCCATAAGGGGGTATATCAGGAGCTTGATCCACGCCTTAGACGATATGGGTATAACGACAATCGCCACCTCTGAAATACCCACAGGAACGAATCAGCTGAGCAGGTATGGGATAGAGGAGTTCCTGGTATCCGGGGTGATAGTCTTGGGCTTTAGGAGGGGGGAGACGGGCTTCAAGCGAGAGATTTATATAAGGAAGATGAGGGGCGTCAACCATAGCATGAACATTTATAGCTATGTCATCAAGAAAGGTTTAGGGATAGTCATCTCACTGTAGGCGAGAGGGATGTTCATGAAGCTCAAAACCGGTGTAATGTTACTCGACGACATGCTTAAAGGAGGCCTTGAAACCGGGGCAACTACCTTAATAACCTCGAAGCCGTTCACCGAGGCGACACCACTTGCCTATCAGATAGCGTATACGTGGCTGGATGCAGGATATCCCGTGATCTACTTGACGAATAATAAGAGGCCGGATATAATAATGGAGGATGTAAGGAGATATGGATGGGATCTAGCCAGGTTTAGGGAGGAGGGCTCACTCGTCTTCGTAGATGCTTACACCGGTTTTATGGGGATTAAGAGCGAGGAAAGGTATGCAGTATTGAATCCATATAATCTTGAGGAGGTTGATGGAGCTTTACTGAAGGCCATTAACGATGTCGGGAAGAGTTCATTGATAATTATAGACTCGCTCTCAACCATGATTGATCACTTTGGGGAGATAGTAGTCGAGAAGTTTGAGGAGTGGAGGAGAATAACGATCCTAAACGATTCACACATGTTGTATATCTTCATCGAGTGGGATTTCGATGAGGAGGTTAAGCGTAAATTGAAAGATAGAGTTGATAACATAATAAGCTTAAGCCCGATCGAGAAGGGGGTGATACTAAGCGATTTCTTCACCATAGAGAAAGTTGGAGGGAAGCCCATCAAACCGGTATCGATACCGTTCAGATATGTGAAACCCGGGGGGATGAAGATATATGTTCCAAAGATCTTGATAACAGGGCCCTATCATGCTGGGAAGACCACAGTTGTCCACGCCCTATCGACGAGAGCCGTCAGCGTTCAGCGGGGTGAGACCACCGTGGCCCTAGACTTCGGCCACTTCGAGCATAAGGGATTTCAAGCAGACCTCTTCGGGACTATAGGCCAGCAGAGGTTTGATCCAATTCTCGAGCAGCTTGGGGGGGAGACTCTCGGAGTGATTCTGGTGGTCGATAGCACAGATCCGTCGAGCTTCCCGAGGGCCATAGAGATGCTTCATAAGGCGAGAGTCTATGGATTACCCCTCGTGGTCTTCGCGAATAAGCAGGATCTACCAGGGGCGTTGCCGCCCGAGAAGGTTAGAGAGCTGATGAGGCTCCCGAGCGATGTCCCTGTGATCGGAACCGTTGCGACCAAGAAGATTAATATAATCGAGGGAGTTGAAGAGTTATTAAAGCTCATCTTTAAGGGGGTGGGCTGAGGCGATGTCGACAACCCGTGAGATCCTCAGAAGCCTTCTGATGGAGTTTAACAGAAGCTCCGGAGCATTGGCGTCGGCGCTCGTAACGAGGGATGGGATCCTGATCTCCAGCGCCCTACCCGAAGACGTTGACGCGGAGGCGTTCGCGGCCATGACCGCAACCATGGTTGGAGCGGCTGAAACCGCCTTCTCCGAGCTAAAGGCCGGGGCGGCGGAGAGGGTGATCGTCGAGGGGAGTAGGACTAAGATAGTCGCCGTCGGCGCCGGGGAGAATGCGATCCTAGTCGCGATGGCGCCTAGGGAGGCGGCTCTTGGACTGATTCTCCACGAGATCCGCAAGGTTGGCGATAAGATCAGGAAGGTTTTAAGCTAAAACTCGGGATTTTGGAAAGGTGTTATGAGAGCTTGACACCTGCTTCAGGCTTTGATTTTCCAACCAATCATTCACCAAATTCTACTATGTCATTCGAGATGATGGAGACGGGCTGCAAGGCGATCGATGAAAGGATTGGGGGATTTAGGAGAGGGGCCATAATCCTAGTCTTAGGGCCGCCGATGGGGGGAAAGAGGAGCATCTGCAGAAACTTCATCACGAGGGGGCTGAGACTAGGCGAGGGATGCATAGTTAGTTGCACAAATACGACGGCCGAGCAGGAGCATCAGGAGTTCAAGAGAATTCTTGGATCAGATGCCGATAAATTTCTCAATGAGGGAAGATTGGCTTACATAGATTTATTCTCGGCGGCGATAGGCGCCCCGCTGGAGGAGAAGCAATATATTAAGAGGATTCCAAGCGCATCGGATTTAACATCATATAATGTCGCATTGAGGGAGCTATTATCATCCATGCGGAGAAGAGAGCTGGAGGTGAGACTATTATTCGACTCGGTTTCAACCCTCCTACTATACAATCCATTCCAAACGGTTTCGAGATTCCTGCACGTATTATTTGGAAAGCTTAGGGCGATGAGGGTGACAGGTCTATTTCTTCTAGAGGAAGAAGCACATGAGAGAAGCGTTGTGGCAACGGTCATGGGGATGTGTAATGGGGTGTTGAGGGTAAAGTCCGAGGATGGGAAGAGGCTGATAAAATATGAGAGCGAGACGGCGCGAATAGACTGGATCGCATGCGATTAATCATCCGCCAACAGTTATCTTATATGGAACATATCTACTTGAATAGTAGATCGCGTATCCACCTCTAATACCCACACGATAGAACGCGTTCACCTCCCTCTGCAGCTCAAATGCGGGAGTAAACCATCCATCAACATAATCAAAGACATATACTCCATATAATAGATGTTCTCTCTCATTCCCCGATAGATTCTCAAGCACCTTAGACAGGTATCTCTGATAGCTATCTATCGAGACATCATCCGTCCTAACATAGTAGATTCTGTTAACCCATGGAGCCGTCTTTAAGACCACATAGTCGGCATTCTTCATGAGAATTAAGGTCGAGTTCACATCATTTGTCGAATCAATCCCCTCGACGAATATCTCTCCACATCTAGATGATTTAAGTCTTTTGAGCAGAGGGAGGATATACGGCATTTTATCTCCCTTAATCTTCCAATCATTCCAATCCATGAGATATACACCATCGAATCCGAAGTCCTTGACGATAGACTTCACCTTCGTTGAGAAATAGTCGGCGTATAGGATGCGCTTTCCATTCATGTTCACGGTTGAGTTGAATAATAATACATCCTGAGATCCAAGGATCTCTGGATGGCTTTCAACCCAGTCCACAGCGAATCCCTGAACCCCATAATGATACTTGATCTTTTCCTTCCTCAAGTATATTCCAAGCAAGACCTTAACTCCTCTAGAATGTAGCTCGTCTATAAGCCACCTTACATCTTTATACCTCCACCTCTCTGCAACCGTCTTAAACCTCATATATCTAGTAACATCCTTTTCAGGCTCATAACCTTGATATGTGTCCACGAAGTCTGGGGAGAATGAGAGAACCACGTAATTGACGTTATAGTGTTTGAGGAATTGGGATACGCTCTCACCACTACCCGGAATGAATGCCGAGTCAGGGCTCTCAGGAATTCCAACCCTTATCGGGGCATTATGGAGTCTTACTCCACTCGGCGTTGGGAGGATGCAGAGAAGTCCAAAGGCTACTATGGCCACGGTTACTATGATATTCCATCTATTCAGGATCACGAGATCCAGCTTCTTGAAGTTCGCGAAGTCCATGCTGAGAGCTACAAACCTCGTCCCCCCAAATAATCCACTCACTACATGTATGACGTATTCGGGTCTCAGCTCATAGGTCTCCGTTATGTAGAGTCTTCCAAGATAGTTTAGATCATATCCATATAGGACCGTATAGGATGACGCGAGCCAGAGGACTGCAGAGGAGATCAAAAGTATGAAGTTCCTCTTAAGATGTTTTTCAGCCCAGAAGCTCTTTGAGAGTAGGAGGAGAGGGATTAGGGTCAGAGTGTATTGTATGTTTACTTTCGGGGACGTGGCCAAGAAGACTGCAACAGTCGCAGCACAGGCGTCAATATACCTATCATTATTCAACCCAACCTTGATCCTCCTGTAAATGTAGAGGGTGGCTATGAGAAATGCCGTGAATGGTATATACCAGAAGTTTGATAAGTTTATGAAGGTGGAAACCGCTATCCAATAGGTGAATCCTCCCACGCTCTTTGTGTGATGGAATAACGCGTTGAAGTATTCGATTGGAGTCGTTAGGAATGGTGTTGATATTGCGAGGAAGACTGCGGCCACGGGTGAAACGATTTTTAGGATAAAGTTTCTGAGATCAAGTTTTCCAGACTTCAATAGATGGGCTAGTGTTGGGAGGAGGATTAAGGCTGGGAGGATCTTTACAGCTATTCCTATTCCCGCCGCTATCGCTGATCGAATGTATTTCCCATCTAAGATATATTTTATCGAGATCAGCATAAACAGCACTGCTATCGAGTCAAACATCCCCCAGATAGTTGAAATGAAGTAGGTTATTGGATTGAAGAGCCAGATCCCCATTATGAGCAACGACTTCCTCTCATCAAACCCGAGCCTGACCGCGATCCTATAAGCCAGTATTCCCGCCAATATATCGGAGATTATTATCGGCAATTTAATCAAGAATACGTGGAGGTTTAGGTTGGGATAGAGCTTATTTATCATGGTAGTTATGATAAGCCAGTAAAGCCATGCAGGAGGATATGCGTAGAAGCCCCATGGATAATCGACTGGATCTCCGAGTAAGTATATATTCACCTGATTGAGTCCAAGCTCCCCAGACTTCAGCCAGATGTACATGTCCCATGGATGGCCGAAGAATGGGGCTGGGATGAGGCGTGCGATCAGCGCCGCAATTACTATGAGTCTAAAAGAGTTCCTCCTCCCAGCCATAGACATGTCTGATAATGAATTCAACATTAATATTTGTTTCATGCATGTATAGCGGCATGAGAAATGATTGGATCAAACTATATCTCTGGAGAGGGCCGTCGTTTATGAGCTCGGAGAGGGGTTATGGGGAGAGCGAGTTTATAGTATTTGGGGTCCCATTCGATGCCACGGCGAGCTTTAGACCTGGAGCTAGATTCGCTCCCACGGAGATTAGAAGGGCCTCAGAGAACGTCGAGTTCTCGGATTTAAGCGGCGTGAGGCTCGCAGACATAGGGGATCTGACTTCGACAAATAGCGTTAAGTGGATGTTGAGGAGAGTTTCTAGGGTTATTGGGGAGATTTTGAGCGATGGAAAGACCCCGATCATCTTGGGGGGAGAGCACACCCTGACCCTGGCCTCAGCCCTTAAGGTCTGCAGGCGTGGAGGGGGGCTGGTAGTCTTGGACGCCCACCTAGATTTAAGAGACGAGTTCATGGATACGAGGCTGAATCACACGACATGGCTTAGGAGGCTCTTGGAGAGATTTGAGGACCTAGAGGTCATGATCATAGGGGTGAGGGCGGCTCCATCAGACCTCGTCGACTATGCCGAGAAAAAGGGGCTCACGATGGTTAAAGCAAGCCAACTTATGAGAGAATATGCGGAGTCTATTAAGAAGATAAGAGATTACGTATCCACCTTAAGCGAGATCTATCTAAGCATAGACATGGATGTATTGGATCCTGCCTACGCTCCCGGGGTGAGTAATCCAGAGCCATGTGGCCTATCCCCACTCACGGTCAGGGAGATCGTCGAGGAGGTCTGCTCAACTAAGCTGGGAGGGCTTGATGTGGTCGAGGTGAACCCGCTATTCGATCATGGTCAGACATCATGCCATGCCGCATACCTCATCTACACGGCCTTGGCGAGTGCTAGAATCTCTTAACAAGCTTTGCGAGGAAGAATCCATTACACCCATCTCTATGAGGATATATTCTCCTCGCCTCACATAATCCCCTAAGCCCCGGATCTCCAAGCTTAGGATATACTTCCTCTAGCTCGAACTCTGGATGAATCTTAAGAAAATCTTCTAGGATGAACTCGTTCTCCTCAATTGAGAGGCTGCAGGTCGAATATAGGAGTATCCCATTTGGTTTGACGTGCCTCGATGAGTTCTCCAAGATCTTTGCCTGAAGCCTCGCGAACATCCTTATATGCCTAGGCTTGATAATCCACCTATATATCGGCTCCCTCCAAAATAGGCCCGTCGAGCTACATGGGGGATCCACCAAGACTAAGTCGGCTTCGAGGTTTAGTGGGAGGGGTTTAGTCGCATCTGCCAAGACATCATTGACGATCGACACGCCGGCCCTCCTAGCCCTCCTGAGATGTGTTCCAAGCCTCGTGGAAGATGAGTCTATTGATATTATCTCACCCCTATTCCTCATGGCCACCGCCATTAGGATCGTCTTGGTGCCGGGAGCCGCGCAGACATCTAGAACCGTGTCTCCAGGTTTTGGATTCATCGCTTGGATCGCATAATAGCTTGAGAAATCGTGGATCATGATCAAACCCTTTCTCACGAGCTCCAGGATCCTCCCACTCTTCTTCATGCTTTTGATGATATAGATTCCTTCAAGCCTCTTATCTTCTGAGAACTCCACGCCGATCCTCTCAAGTAATCCTAAGATCTCATCCTCCCTTGACAGAAGCTTATTTACCGTGAAGTAGGTCGGGGGCTTGGTCGTATCCTGAAACCTCATAAGAAGCTTAGCCCCCTCCCTGCCGAGAACCCGCGATAACATGTTGATGAACCATCTCGGATAATTTTCATCTTCCGGAAGCTTGACCACCCCTTCTCGAATCGTCTTAATGATCCCAAGCCATGGCTCAGCCTCCTCAATCAAATCTCTGGGCAATATCCTTCTTAGATTTAGAACGAGCTTCTCAGATCTCCCAAGATGTAGGTTACTCATCAGCGATGAGGCCAAGAGCTCTAAAAGAGTCCTAGCATCATTCGACAGCTCCTTCCCTAGGAGGTCTCCTAAAAACCTCCTCACCCTACCTCTATTGATCGCGTATAGGTGGAGAATCCTCCTAGCGAGCTTAAGGGCGTTTAGGCTGGGCTTAACCTCCCCCACGACCCGATACAATCTAGATTTAAGGGATGATCCGAGATCGGGCTGAGTTTTAACGGCTCTCAGGGCCAATGCCACGGCTTCCGCCGAATCCTCCTCGACTCCCACATATCGGTCACCTGAATATCCCCTTATTAGGATCTCATCGAAAATCTAAATTATTATGGTGCATCAATCTTTGGTGAAGATGGGGCAGACGCGTCTCGACGAGCATCTAAGGAGGGACGTATACTTTCTGCTCGGATGCAGCTATGATGGAAGGGCTGGGAAGGCATATCTGAAGCTCTTAGACCCAGAATCTCAGGAGGTGAAGATAGTCTACGATGAATCGGGCCATCATCCATACTGTTATGCGAAGATGCCGGTGGAGGAGGTTAGGGCCATGAATCTCCCGGGAGTCGTGGATCTCGTCGAGGAGAGGAAATATGATCTACTGAGGGATAGAGAGGTCGTTTTGACCAAGATCGTGGCTAGCGATCCTCTGGCGATAGGTGGGGGCGCGAACTCCATTAGGGAGAAGATTAAGGCTTGGGAGGCCGACATACCATATCATCTATGCTATCTCTATGACATGAACCTCATACCCTCTGCGCCATACTATCTAGATGATGGAAGGCTCGTGGAGGTTAAGCCCGATGAGGATAGGATAAGGAGAATACTCGACACGGTTTTCGCGGATTTCTCAGCCGAGGAGAAGAGGTTATTGTATAGGTGGGTGAGCCTGCTTGAGGCGGATCAGCCTAGATTCAAGCACCTATCCCTGGATATCGAGGTCTCATCCCCGGTTGCGACCAGGGTTCCATCGCCGAGCAAGGCCAAGGACAAGGTCATAGCGGTCTCGATGGTTGGGAGCGATGGGCGGAGGGAGGTTCACCTACTTAAGACGAAGAACTTTGAGGAGCCTAGAGGGGATGTGGGATTTAAGATAATAGCATATGACGATGAGGCTGAGATGCTTAGAAAGGTGTATGAGATCATGCGGAGCTATCCGGTCATAGCCACCTTTAACGGAGACGACTTCGACATGCCCTATCTACGGCATCGGGGAGAGGTTTTAAGAATTCCAAGGGATCAGATACCGATAACCCTCGGAAGGGAGGGGGCGTCGCTCAGACATGGAATCCACATAGACCTCTACAGGCTATTCATGAATAGGAGCATACAGGTTTACGCGTTCGACAACAGGTATAGGGAGCATACCTTGGAGGCGGTTGCCCAGGCGATTCTGGGAAAGGGTAAAGTTGTTATAGAGAAGCCTATCGGTGAGCTGTCAAGCACCGAGCTCGCGAGATATTGCTTCCAAGATGCATTATTGGTCCATGAATTATTGACCTTTGAAGACGAACTTCTACTGAAATTGCTGGTCGTATTATCTAGGATAAGCATGATGCCGATAGAGGATGTTTGCAGACATGGAGTGTCGGGCTGGATAAAGAGCCTCCTCTACTACGAGCATAGGAGGAGGGGATGCCTAATCCCCAGACATGACGAGCTCATCGAGGAGAAGGGGATCACATCGACGAAGGCGGTTATCGAGGGGAAGAAGTATAGGGGGGCGATAGTCGTTGAACCCAAGCCCGGAGTACACTTCGACGTAACGGTCCTAGACTTCGCGTCACTCTACCCATCCGTCCTAAAGGAGTGGAATCTAAGCTATGAGACCGTCAGATGCCCGCATGAGGAGTGCATGGATAATATCGTTCCCGAAACCGATCACTGGATATGTAGGAAGAGGAGGGGGATTCAGAGCGAGGTTATAGGATGCTTAAGGGATATCAGGGTTAGATGGTATAAGCCCATGAGCGGGAGAAGCGATCTAGCAGAATCCCAGAGAAGGTGGTATGGAGTAGTTCAAAGGGCGTTGAAGGTCTTCCTAAACGCGGCCTACGGAGTCTTCGGATTCAGCGAATTCCCACTCTACTGCCCACCCGTCGCGGAAAGCACCGCAGCCATAGCCAGATACGCCCTAAAGAAGACGATCGAGAAGGTCAAATCCCTCGGAATAGAAGTGATCTATGGAGATACGGTCTCAGGTGATGTTGAGCTATTCATTCGCCGCGGAGATATGATAACTCGGCTAACCATGAGAGAATTCTATGAAATGGAGAAGTCGCGTAATGGTGCAATATGGCGGGATGGAAAGGAGTATGTTCCATGCTCACCTGACGTCGAAGTCCTCACATTGAATAGAGATGGGAAGGTAACGTGGTCTAAGCCCAGATTTCTTGTATCCCACATGGTCTCCGACTGGTTCGAGATAACAACCTATACAGGCAGGAGGATAAGGGTCACAGGCGATCACTCGCTTTACGTGTTGCGTGACATGGATATCGTCCCGATTAAGGTGTCGGAGCTCACGAGAGGCGACTATATCGCGGTTCCTAGATCCTATCCCCCATCACATTCACTTACGAAAGTGGATTTGACAGAGTTTCGGGATAAATTGGGCCAGACGGTAACGAGAGATCATAAGATACTACTTGCAAGGAACAGCGAATGCACCCTTCCATCAACACTGCATTTCGACCACGATTTAATATGGTTCTTAGGTTTATGGCTGGGCGACGGCTCATATGATGGTGAGAATGGAGTCGAGATCTCCGTATTCGATGAAGAGTTGCAAGAGAGAGTGATGAAGCTGGCTAAACGGTTCCACATCAAGCCCTTGATAGACGGGAGGAAAGGAGTAAGGCTTCCATCAAGGCTTCTCGTCCGAGTCATGAAATACGTGTTAGGCTTCGATGGAAACGCATACACGAAGAGGTTCCCCCCATGGTATATGTCGCTCCCAGACGACCTATTAATAGAATTTCTTAAGGGTCTTTTCCAAGCCGATGGAAACATCATCTATAGTAAGGGCAAGTTTATCGGGGTGAAGTTGGATTCCCGATCTGAACAATTGATCAGGGATGTGCAAACCGCCTTGTTGAGGCTGGGGATTATAGGATATGTCAGGCGTTACAAGGATATAAACCCATACGCTAAGGGCACGATCTACAGGTTAGTGGTCTCAGGGAAAAATGGCCGCCGCCTAGCACGCCTGCTCTTCAATATCGAGGTATCTGAGCCGCAGATCAAAGATGTTAACGACGTCATTCCATTAAGTGGGAGGAGCATATCCAGGATTATTAGCTGCTTAAAGATGGATAACCATTATTCCAAGCGTGCCTCATATTTACGAGCTTATAAGCGTGCTGTGATGGGAAGGCGCGTGGCCGCCAAAATATTGGGATGGTTGGATGAGGGTGTGGTCAAAAACAGGTTGAGGTGGCTGGTGGATTCTGACGTGCTATGGGATAAGGTGGTGGAGATAAGGCGGCTATCGAAACCTGAACTCGGATTCGACATCAACGTACCCGAAACTCAGAATTTCGTAGCATCGAACATCATCGCGCACAATACCGATAGCGTTTTCTTGAAGACCTCGGATCAGGCGGCGATAGATGAGGTCGTTAGATGGGCTAAGGATGCTCTGAAGCTGGACCTAGAACTTGACAAGAAATATAGGTATATAGTCTTCTCGACCAGGAAGAAGAATTATCTCGGCGTGACGGATAAGGGGGTCGTAGATGTTAAGGGGTTGACTGGAAAGAAGAGGCATATACCCAAGTTCATCAAGGAGGCTTTTGACGAAATGCTGAGGGTTCTCCAAGAGGTTCATGATGAGCAGAGCTTCGAGCAGGCGAGGGAGAAGATCGAGGAGATCATCAAGACTTGGTACTACAAGCTGAAGAGGGGCGAGTTCGAGCTGGAGGATCTATCATTCAAGGTGATGCTGTCGAAGAGTGTAGATAGATACGTTAAGACCACCCCGCCTCACGTGAAGGCCGCGAAGAAGCTACTCAACCGGGGGATCTCCGTAATGGCTGGAGACATAATCTCATACGTTAGGACGAAGGATAGGGATGGGGTCGAGCCCCTCGAATTCGCGAGAAAGGATCAAGTAGACATAGACAAATACGTTGAATATCTAACCTCGACGTTTGGCCAGGTCCTAGACGCTCTGGGAATAGACTTCGACAGGATCATAGGCGTGACGAGCCTAGAACACTTTATGTGATCACGGCTCCATAACATCTTCTAAGGTTTGGATGCGAACCTTATGTTAATTGAAAGGGTTACTGTTGGAGCGCTTCAAACCAACTCGTATATAGTCTTTGATCAAGAATTTGGCGAGGGATTGATAATAGATCCGGGAGGTGAGCCACAGAAGATAATCCGTAAAGTTGAGGAGAGGGGAGTTAAGGTCAGAGGAATCTATGCAACTCACTGCCACTTCGATCACATCTTGGCGGTTAGAGATCTGAGGGAAGTTCTTGGATGCAGATTCTACATTCATCGAGCCGATGAGGAGGTTCTTGAAAGAAGTGTGGAGGATGCGAAGATGTATTTGGGATTGAGTAGCTTCGATCCGCCTAAGCCGGATGGATACATAGATAACGGAGATGTGATAGAGGTCGGGGAAATTGTCTTGAAGGTTCTTCATACACCCGGCCACACCCCTGGGAGCGTCTCCTATGTCTTCGATGGGGGAGTCTTTTCAGGAGATACGATCTTCGCCGGATCCATTGGGAGAACAGATATGTTTGGTGGGAACCTTAAGCTGCTCATGAGATCCATCATCGAGAAGCTCTTCAAGCTCCCAGACCATTATGTGATCTATCCAGGCCATGGTCCAACCTCGACTATAGGCATCGAGAAGAGATTTAATCCATACGCGGGCTTCGATGGTCTTTTAGGGAGCGGGATTCTCTAAGCACTCGTATACGTTTCCTTGAGCATGCAGACCGGCCCGCCGTCCTCGACAAATCTATCGAAGACCTTTTCAACGATTCTCTCACACTCCAACATTATTCCCCTGAGCGAACATAGAATCCTTTCAATGAGGTGTGTATCTTTTGGATCACGAACATTTAACAGTTCTCTGCTCGAGAATCGGTGATCAACGATGTTAAAGATTTGATTTAAGATCTTCATCGTGTGCTGTGGATCCGTGTTTATGAAGACATTTACCGAGTCTTCGAAGATCATCGAGGCCGTGCCGACGAGCTCCTTTAAGAGGTTCAGCATCTCCTCGTTCCTCCATATTCTCTTCCTGAATCTCAGGAGATCATCCCCGATACTGCATAAGTGTTCGGCGATTCTGAGCATGTGATCGGAGAACATGAGCATACAGTATGCCTCGGTCGAGTTTCTGAGCCCGATCCTCCTCCCAAGACCCCTATGCTCAAGATATGTTATGAGCAATCTGATCACGAGTTCGTGGAGTTGATGGATCTTCTCCCTCAGATCCCTCATCGACTTTATATCCTCATAGCTTCTAGAGAATAGGAAGTCTGAGATGTTCCCGAACATGGTTGAGATCATGGTCTGAAGTCTCCTAGTAAGCCCCTTAACCGAGAACCTCGATGGATCGACGAAGTTTTGGAGAACAATACTCTTATTGGTTCGCTCGATGATCTCAAAGCCTGGAAGCCCCGACGCGATCTCGGAGACCTCCTTAACGATTTCGCCGTTAAGTCCCCCCGCAGCCCTCACCTCTACCCTCTCGCAGCCCCTACGATAGCAGGCAGCTATCAACTTCGAAATCTGGCCATAAACCCTACAGAGCTCGGCGTTTATGGTATAGGATGACTCGGCGAGCTTATCGGCCCGAGACCTCACCCTAAGGCTTCCATCACTCTCCTCATAAACCTCTAGGACGTCCCCTGGCCTAAGCCCCCTCATCTTCACCCACTCCTTGGGTAGGGAGATGCTGTAGGTGGCTTTTCCAACCCTCTGAAGCCTTCTTAAGCTCGCTCCGCCCGCCATTGTTCTATATACATTACTTACATAACAAAACATAAAGTTTATGTAGAGGTGGAAACCCCTTCAAGGTGGGGGTGAAGAGGATGATACTCCTCGAGAAGCAGCCTAAGATGTCGTTGAGGAGGAGCTACGCCAACGGCTACAAGTATTGCTCTAGGTGTAGGGTCTACTACCTAACGGACAGCGTTAGATGCCCATACTGCGGGATACTCCTGAGGAACTCTCCGAGGAAGAAGAAGTCGCTTAGGAATACGAAGGTAGTCCAGGTTCCACCCGATCTTGAGAGGGAGCTCGAGAAGATCGAGGTCAAGGTGAGGGTAAAGACTAGGTCTGCATAAAAGAATTGGCTGAAAACGGCCTCAAATGCATAAAATCTGACCACGGCTAGTCTGAACTCTCCAAAAAATACCCAAATCTTTCCTCAGAAATCCCAGCACCCGGTCTCCAAGTTAAGCTTATCAACCGAGCGATCTCAGTCCTAGTTGAGGATGAGGCTTTGGCTCCTAGACGTAGCCTCGGAAGCCGAGGGCGGCAGGCCCTTCATATGGCTCTGGTGTAAGCGTGAGGATCTCTCGACATGGATCGTTAAGCAGCGATATACGCCGAGCTTCTACCTGATAGGTAGGATTGAGGCGGCGGCTCAAAAGCTCAAGTCGAGCGGCGTTAGGTTTGAGAGGTGCTCTAGGAGGGTTAGGGGTAAGCCTGTTCAGGCGCTGAAGATATATTTGGATGCCGAAGACCTTGAGAAGGCGGTCTCAAGGCTGCTTAAGGGGATGAATGGGGTCGAGGCTTATGAGGAGGATCTGAGATCTTCGACGAAATATCTCTTAGAGAGAGATTTGAGGCCGTGTGGATGGATAGAGGTTGATGGAGAGGTTGTTCAGAAGTTTGATGGAATAAGCTTCATGAAGCCCAAGTCTATTAGGAGGCTTGAGCACGCTCCCCCGCCGAACCTAACGGCCGTGGCGATAGATCCTGTATTCTTCGCGGAGCGCGGCTCTCCCACACCCGAGAGAGATCCCGTTAGGCTGATCTCATTATACTTCAGCGACGGACTCAGGGTTCAGCTTGAGGGGGATGAGCGGGAGATCTTCGAGAGACTCGTCAAGATTATCGGAGAGAGGGATCCGGATGTGGTGGTCGGCTTTGGGCTTAATAGAATTCAGTGGAGCTACCTGTCTGAGAGGGCTGAGAAGCTTGGAATAAGGCTCGCGGTTGGTAGATTGGGATCGGAGCCCAGGACGAGCGTCTATGGCCACGTCTCGATAAGGGGTAGGCTGAACATAGACCTCGAAGACATGGCTAGGGACATACCTGAGCTAACCGTCGAGACCCTGGAGGAGTTCGTGAACTATCTTGGAATAAGGAAGGAGTTCGACTCGGTTGATGAGCATGAGTTCGCCGAGAGGTGGAGATCTGATAAGAATCTGGTCAAGAGATATTCTATGCAGAGGGCCGAGGCGATTATGGCGGCATATGAGGCTGTCAAGGACTTCATCTTCAGCCTCAGCGAGCTCACGGGGATGCCGGCGGACTACATCTTGACGGCCTCAGCCGGATTTAGGGTTGAGAACTACTTGATGACCCACGCGGTTAGGGTTGGGGAGCTCATTCCGAAGCGGATGGAGATCAGGCACGTAACCTATCCGGGTGGGTTGGTTAAGGCCCCCGAGCCCGGGATTCACGAGAACGTGGCTGTGGTGGACTTCAGATCCATGTATCCAAGCCTCATGATAAAGTATAACATCTCATTCGATACCCTGAGCCCCGATGGAGAGAACGTGGCCCCAAATGGATATAGGTTTAGGGCGAGTCCCGAGGGATTCCTCCCAAACGTCTTGAAGACCCTGCTGAGCGAGAGGAGGGCTATTCAATCGAGGCTTAAGGAGCTCGATCCGGAATCGGTTGAGGCGAGGGTCTTAGATGCCCGCCAAAGGGCCGTGAAGATAATCACGAACGCGATCTACGGCTACACAGGCTGGATCGGGGCGAGATGGTATACTAGGGAGGTCGCCGAGGCCACGACCGCCTGGGGGAGGGAGGTGATAAACTCCTCGATGAGGAAGGCTGAGGAGCTTGGGATGGCCGTCATCTACTCCGACACGGACTCCCTTTTCCTCAAGAACTATGAGGGGAGGCTTGAGAAATTCATGGAGTGGATTGAGAGGGAGCTGGGGCTCGAGGCGAAGATCGATGAGATCTTTAAGAGAGTGATATTCACCGAGGCCAAGAAAAAATATGCCGGGATAACCGCCGAGAATAAGATCGAGATAGTCGGGTTAGAGGCGGTTAGGGGAGATTGGAGCGGGGTTGCGAGGGAGGCTCAGAGGGAGACCGTGAAGGTCTTATTGGAGACGGGCGATCCGTCAAAAGCTCTAGCCAAGGCGAGAGAGTATGTCAAGAGATTAAAGAATAGAGACATTGAGCTCAAGAAGCTGATAATCTGGAGGCAGATAACGAGGCCGTTAGACGAGTATTCGGCGACCCAGCCGCACATAGTCATCGCCAGGCAGATGAGCAGCGAGGGCTGGAGGATTCAGCCCGGAGATAAGGTTGGATACATTATAGTAGAGGGGGCTGGGCCGCTCTATCGGAGGGTTAAGCCGTACTTCAAGGTTAAGCCCGATGAGGTTGACTGGAATTACTACATCGACAAGCAGGTTGTCCCAGCGTGCGGCAGGATTTTATCGGTCGTAGGTATAAAGCCGAGTAAGCTTAGGGAGGTGTCGAGGGAATCGACCCTAACAGACTTCTTCTAACACCGCTCGCTCTTAACGCGGCCACTTTCTATCGAAGTAGATGTTCTTGCCGTGCGCCGATAGGGGTATGCCTAGGGCGACGCTGCATTTAATGATCCCGAGCTTTATCGCCGCGACCCCTGCCGAGAACATTATCCTATTATCCACGTTTAGGATCGATGCGGTCTTGGCGGCCGATCCCACGGCTATCCCGAGATCTATGAGCTGGAGCGCGCAGTTCGGCCCGGAGTAATCTCTCTCAACCCTCTTCCCGGCTTTCCTAAATTCTTCGCATCCATTGTATCCGCATCCGCCGCAGTCGATCTCCTTCGGCTTCCCCCCCTTAACGCCTATCAGTAGGACTGCCGACGATTTTCTGACGCATTCAGCATCTCTTACGAAGAATCCTCGATCGGTCTCACGCCCAATCTCCTCCATCTTATCCGCAAGCCTCTCAAGATCTCCATGATCCCTTAGTAACACGATCTCTATATCATCTATTCCCTTGGCCTTTGGGGCTGTTCTAGCGCTTATCGCCATGAGCTTAGCCGCCTCGACCACAGCATCCCCCAGATCCATACCGGCTATTTGGCATGGTTCTTCTTAAAAACCTGTAGAATCTCTTATAACGTCCCAACGGGATTACTGTGTCGATGTCGATGGAGGAGTATCTTGAGGCGCTCAGAGGGGCTGCCGAGGAGCTCAGATCCGTAGATTTCGAGGTTCCGATAATATTTCACGATGACGCGGATGGATTATGCTCGGCGGCGATAGCGTCCACGGCCTTGGATAGAGCTGGGATTAAACACGAGCTATATTGTGTTGAGAAGCTTCATCCGGCGATAGTCAAGCTCATCCACTCGAAGGGCTATAAGCTCTACATCTACCTCGACATAGGATCTGGTAGGGCGGATCTAATAATGAAGAGCGTCGAAGAACGGGATTCGAGGGCGATTATAGTGGATCACCACGACCCGAGGAGGGTTGAGAGCGAGAGGATAATCCACCTAAACCCGGAGCTCTATGGATTCAGCGGCGAGACCGATGTAAGCGGGTCGACGGCAACCTACCTATTCATGAGAGGGCTGTCGAGGCTCGACGACGCCGCGTGGATGGCAGTCGTAGGGTCGGCTGAGATTCCGGGAGACTTGAGAAGCCTGAATAGGGTCCCGCTTGAGGACGCCGTTAGGATCGGTGACGTCGAGGTTAGGAGGGCGAGGGGGCGGGAGCGATATCTGATAAAGTTCTTGAAGAAGCCTTGGAACAAGCTATCATCCACCCTGACGGCCATGGGTAGCGTTGGATACTATAGGGGCGGACCATATCTCGCGGTGGAGTCCCTAAAGAGGAGGGCTATCGAGGAGGATCGTGTAAAGGAGTTCGAGGAGCTTAGGAGGAAAAGGTTTAATCAGGCCTTCGCGATCTTGGCGAAGAGGGGGTTGAAGGTCGACGGGATGGTTCAATGGTTTCATCTGGGAGACCTCTTCAAGGGCTTGGGATCGAAGACCATCGGAACATTCACGTCCATGCTAAGCTACCGGAAGATCTGCTCACCCAACAAATATCTAATCGGATTCATGAGATTCGAGAAGAGTCTTCCGAGAATCGGGGAGATCGCTGGGGAGTGGGTGAAGGCCTCGGTGAGGACCCCGAAGCGCGTGGCGGATGAGGTTAGGGCTGGGAGGCTTCCACCCGCGTCGGAGCTCACCGTTAAGTCCGCTGAGAGGGTTGGGGGATCTGGAGACGGCCACAGCTTCGCGGCATCAGCCCTAATCCCGGCTAGAAGAGAGGAGGATTTCATTAGGGAGTTTAATCGCTTGATAGAGGAGTTTACGAGATCCTAACGCCGTATCCAATCCTCGATGAGATGACCCTATAATCGGGGAAGGTCTCCCTCAGATGCGACTCGACCGTGGCCAGATCTTTTCCCCTGACTAGGGCGTGGGCGGCCTTACCGATCATGTTTTGGGCATATCCTATGGTCGGAAGCCTTCTAAGAACCTCGAAGACCTCCTCAACCTCCCTCGTCACGAAGCCAGCCTCCCATGCGAAGGCTCTGGCCTGCTCGAGGAAGTTTTCGGGGGTCGGCCTCTCCAGGATCTTCCTCATCCTCCGATCTCCCACCTCCTCAACCTCCCTGAGCCTCTCAACATCCCCTAGGATCTTGCTTGTTTCGAGGATCCCCGCCACGACGGACACCAATCCGGCCTCGGATGGTAGGGGGATCGAGTCTATCATTAGCTTGGGAGGAGCGCCCTCCCTCAGCACTAAAATCAATCCGCCCGATAGTGTTCCAGCCTCACTATTCAACCCAGTTCTGCACTTAAGCTCGATCTCATGCGTGATTCTACAGGCTTCGAGGAGGGTCA
>Ga0190310_1000082_pt1 | contig 36044 bp, 44 predicted proteins | sample 48700778_MG_FD_165059 | JGI IMG/M metagenome (GOLD analysis project Ga0190310, IMG submission 165059) | Hydrothermal vent sediment bacterial communities from Southern Trench, Guaymas Basin, Mexico - 4870-07-7-8_MG | ecosystem: Environmental > Aquatic > Marine > Hydrothermal vents > Sediment ... | reverse complement strand
TAACAGGAAATATAGCATCTAAAATAGATTAAGAAGTTTTATGAGGTGATAGGATACGGAGGACATAGTTAAGAAAATAGTGAATATCTACTCAAAGTATATCGATGAAGAACTTGATCTATACATGGGTAATAGGTATTTACTTATCGCAGTTGAAAACCTCATACATGAGACTAAAACAGGGCTTAGAAAAACAGATGAATTACAGAAAATAGCTATGGATTTAAGAGACGCATTATTGGAAGGACCAGGAAATGTTAATCCATATATTATGGAGATTTTAGGTATTCTAGAGGAAAAGGCTACTAATGAGAATATAGAAGAAGCTCTTGAATTATCGAGAAAGTTATTTAAAGAAGATAGATTTGACAAGATTGAGGTCTAAATCTTAAAAGCAGCATTTAGGTTTCTAAGCGTACTCCTAATACTCCTCCTGAGAACCATTAAGTCTAAGTCTCTTTTCCCAAAACTACCTTGTTGCTCAAATACTAATCTACCATCGAGATAAACTCTTATACAGGGTATCTCCCTAATACCATCCATTAAACTCGGGAATTTCTTAATAGATACTCTGAGCAGTAGTATCGACGGATCCAGTGTGCGCTCCATGGCTTTTACTGCTTTGGAAAATTCTCTACTTTCCTTACTATCGGGATCATAATATTCTATAATTACAATTCTGTTACTGTTTATTGCCCTCTTGATCTCATCGATACTTGATACTTCATACATTACTATACACACTCAGTTTTTCATGCATTATCTCAATAGAGATTTTTGCCCACTCCCTTATTAAGTTGGTTTATATCAATGTTCATATTGGAAGCTTCCTGCTATGGATTTCTTCGATAATCTTAGAAATCTCATATGGTTTAAGATATATTGGAAAATAGATCCTCGTTGCAAGATCTATTTTTTCCCTAGGACTTTTAATATCAATATCGCTTACAAGCACAAATCCTATATCTATGACCTCTCTAAGTCTTGCAACACTAGCATTTGATAAATACTCATTGAATTTTTCATCAAATCCTAGCCTCTCCCTAATATACTCCTCAGAAACAACATGGCCACATACAATACACGAGAGGTCAGGCATGATCGAGTAAAAACCACATTTAGGGCACTGAATAGACGATTTTCTACCATATTTATCCCATAAATACTGTAAATAACCTATGAGATCTTCTCTTCCATGTTTTAATGCATATTTATATAGGTCGGATATATAAGGTATTATAACCTCTTCCCCATAATTTATAATGAACTCTAGCTGTTCAGTATTAAGGCTAGATAATGATTCTAAAAGGATTGCAGAGATTAGCTTGTTTATTTTCCTACGATGCCTATCTATTCTCTTAAGTAAGACATTAAGCGATGGTTTATATGATGAAGATGTTATTATCATGTCAAGAACGCTTTTAATTAACTCCTTACCTAGTTTTTCATTTATGGATAAATGCTCCAATCCTAAGGCTTCACAGAACTCATTATAATATTTCTCTGCTATACCATCAATATTTATTGTCTTAATTTTACGCCTCCTACGCTTTTTACGAGGAATAATTAACACCCCATAATAAGAGAAAGAGTATATAAAATAACTACCTATTATTTTCTAAATATTTACTCACAAGGAAACTTACGATATTAAATACTAATGATCTATATTTCCTACTTGAAAGTCTTCTAAGAGTTCTCTCATATCTCTCCGGTAAAGGTGTATCATTAAATAATCCCTTAACAAGTTCCATACTAATATACTCCAATAACTCACCATACTCTGAAGAGAGATCTATATCATCATAATATCTTTCAACAACCTCCTCAATAATTTCTCCCAAATACGCATCAGTTATATCCATGTAATCTGCATATAGTAAATCTGGATTTCTAGCCAAACCACTGTGCGCCTCCGAATCTATTGGATTAGTTTCACCCACACATCTACCTTATACTAGAGGGTTATTTAAATTGGTCTTAATAGATTTATCACTTATCAATATAAATATTTTTCATCATTGAAATACCTATTAACTTGTTTATAAGAGTTTCAATATAGTGAGGGGAATAGTTTCAGTGGAGTCTCAGCCACTACAACCCCAGTGGATTAAGCCGTTAGAATGCGAAATAGTTGAATCCTCTAAGAGAAGAGCTAGGATAATAGTATATGTTGAAGATCTCGATCCCGATAACTTGAGAATTCTTAGGAATAAGAATACTATTATAGTATATTCATCAAATAGTGAACAAGCATATTATTGTAGAATTGTATTATGGTTTAAGCCAAATAGACTAATTTATCGGGTAAATAATGGTATTTTAACTATAGATACCTATGGATCGCCATGGAATGTATTAAGAAGATTAGTTAGTTATTGATTAAATCCATCTAATATAGTTCTTGATCTTCTTTGGAGTTATGCTATCATCTATTCTTAAATAAGCCACCTTTGAAAAACCATATGCCGGTGCTTTACTTGTAAATAGAGTTACTACCCGATTTCTATGATTCAACTTGAATCCTTCAATAGCTTCATGGCCCCTAATAATCATTCTAACCTTGGCAAGTCTTAGTGCTTTCCATGTAAGCCTAGCACCAAATATTTTTCCCGCACCACGAAATGATGGCTGAACAATAATATTTGCTTCTAAAGGATCGCTCCAAAGGATATCCTCGATAACTTCATCATCAAGTATAGGCGTTAATAGACTAAAACCTTCTTCAAAACTCTTAGCATTCCAAACACGAGAAGGAACTCCACCATGAAGTAATAATGCCTCTCCTGGAACATGGGCTATTAAGGGTAGTTTTTGAAATGTACCTAATATAGCAAAATATATTGCTTTCCAGGCAGAACCATATCTAAGAACAAGTTCTTCAGGAAAGTCATGAGGATGAGGTATAAGCATTGGATCTGGTTCGTGATTGCCTCTTAATATAACTACTTTTTCCGGATATAATACCTTAAGCATGTAAACCGTAGCTAGAGTCTCTACTTGACTTATTCCTCTATCTATATAATCACCTAAGAAAATGAGCACAAGATCCTCCTTATCTAGTTCATATAAAATATTCTCTCTAAATATGATACCGTATAATGTATCAGAGTCTCCATGGAGATCACCTATTATTATCTTATCACAATCATTAGATATAATGAAATACTGCCTATGTGGTACCCGGATATATTTTGACTCCGTATATATAACGTCAAGAAATTCAATAATCAGTTTGATAATTCCATTAACGCTTCTAATATAATCTTTAACGATATTCCTGAATTCATCAGTATTCACTCTTCTTCCCCATTTTTCTCCATACACTTCTAATGGCTAATGTTTCTCTATCTATTAGCCCAAGTCTAAATTTAACAATTACTATAGTGTATGGCTTAATAGTAAATGATATCATATTAGGCTTTAAAAAAGCGGGTTTATAACCCTCAACTATACTTGCCGTATAAATCAAAGGATCTTTAATTGGCAATAGAGAATATATTGTAGTCTTAACCGCTGAATTAAAGGGATTAACTAATACTAATCCTATACTTCTATGATCAAATAAATACTCAGCAAGTAAGACACTATGAGGATAATAATATATTAAATCAGATATCCTAAGAGAGGGTTTAATCCCTTTTATAACTAGTTTTTCTTGACTCATTATACTGGATAGTAATTGGGAAAATAAGTCCTTATAATTAGGATGAAGTGAGTAATAAATCATATATTTTGAATTACATAGCGCGATACTGGAGTTCTTTACCTCAATACTCTTTAAATAAGGATTAGCTATTGATATAAAGAACGAGTTTTTCAGGCCAAGCAATCCATTATAGTATGTATCACCGTCTACTAGATCAATTATATCATGATGTAAGTAATATGGAGTTAAAAAGTATGCATCAGCGTTTAGCCAATCCATACATAAGTTTATACAATCATGTACATCTACATAAATGAATGGATTTGTAAGACTGATTAGTAGTCTAGTATTCAGACCATTTAGTAGTAGAGATGAATTTATTCTTTTAATGGATTTGATTGGAGTGATTCCATGGATATAGAAGCAGTTGGATCCCATGCATACCTTTATGTAATCATCATGTATAGCTAGAAATGAGGACCCTTTTATTCTGAAAACTTTACTGGAATCACTAATGCCTATGGCTTCCTTAGCTTCATACTTGCATATAGAAAAAGGTTGCATCATGTAAAAGGCATTATTGTAGATGAGAGGAACAGTTATGGGTAATGGATTATATATTAAATGTTCCTTCGGAGAAACAATTATGAGATCTAGCTCATGGAGAAACTCCTTAAATCCTCTTACTTCAATCCTTGGAAGCCACAATGCTTGCTGATCTGGCTTAGTAATTAAGTACTTAACCCCATTACCTTTACCTTGTATTTCAACTATGTACTGTCCATGATCCTTTAATACTATTTTCTCCTTACCATCGTAATTTATTTTTAATCCCGATAGCTTTAGTATTTGAGATGCTAAGGCTAATCTCTTAATATTTTTAAGATCCATCTGCTTAACATCACTAGATAACATTAAGTATATTTTATAAAGATCCATTTAATCACCTACTCTACCTAAGAATTATTTAACATATATAGGAAATAACCTTATATCGTAAATTCCCATTAATTCTTGTGCTTCGTAGAAATACTTGATTAAATTTGAGAAATTAGATACATAACCCTCCATAAAAAGAACCTTTATTCTCTTAAATCTCCTATATGAAATACTAAGAATACTGTCTATAGATCCAGTATTATATAAATCGTTAATGAGATCTTCCAATTCCACGTCATTCTCTATAACCAACTCAATTAATGTATTTATATTAATTGACCTAACCCAGTATTTACCCCTAATTGCTTTCTTTACATGTTCCCTAAAGTGGTACTCTAAAGTCGTAATAGGAACTATATAGTCTCTAGAAATATCAATAAGCCTCGTATACCCTTTGAGAAAAGCATACATTAATATATAATCATATATATCTGGCTTCTTATGATAATCCATATATACATTCTTAGTTCTATATTCGCCTACTCCATAAACATAGTATGGAGTAACTGCTTGGTTTAATATGAATACATCGGTTATCAATGAATCGGTTTCTATAAATTCATTGATCTTATCGTTAAATAATTCAATATACATAATTGGTACGAGATATTTTAATATGACTCTTCTATATGGCGAAAATGAATAGTATATTGATAAAGGGTCTATGGTAAAACCAGCAATTGATACACTATAAGTTCTTTGTTTAAATATGCCTTCACCCTCAATATATACATAAACTATGCCTAGATCAAGACATTCGATGCACATGTCATATTGTCTTTTAAACCCATTTTTCCTGATTTTATCAATCCTTCTAAATAATGTGGCTCTAGAAATATTGAGTTTCCAACATAACTCATGTACACTAGTAATGCCTTCATTCATATAATCAATTATTGTATAATCTATGTCGTCAAGATTTTTCATAGGATCCATATATAAATGCACCATTATTATGGGTTAGATGCTATGGATAATAATTCTTTTAGAGTATTTATTAATTCATTAATAGTAACCCTTTTAATAACATCGATACTGCCTTCAACTATGTCAACATTAAATCCATGATCCTCTAATCTCAAAATAATAGTATCTAATAAACTCTTATCAGCAGGCATTGTAAAGCGTATTCTAGTGGATCCATCGCTTCTGATTCGTATAATAAGTACTGACTGAATCTTTTGATTTATTGCATGAACTATAATTGATCCGACTCTATTACCTGATAAAGTATCTTCTGTAATATCTTTGATGGTTATACTATACCCATATTCTTTAAGCAAGGACTTTATATCAGAGGCTACCATTCTCGTCATAGCCCATGGCACCACAATAATTAACTAATAATTTAGAGAGGGCTCTGCAGCGGCCAAATACATCATTATTCAAGACATTTGGAAATGCTCAGCCAAATGCCTTCCAATCACCGTTCATGGTCGGGAGTATTCTTCATCGCATCAATATCTATACTATTATCGTATGGGCTAAAATAAGTGTCTCTAATGAGTTAATCCCTTGATGCTAGTACAGACTTTATTTTTGCTCTAACAATACTAGCAACTAATTTACCATCTGCCTTACCTCGAACAATAGCCATGACCTTACCCATTATTAATCCAAATGATCTCTCGCCCCTCTCCAGTATCTTCCCAATGTTTTCTGAGACGATCCTATCAACTATAGACTCTATTTCTTCACGTGATAAGCCAGTTAATCCAAGTTCCTTAGCTGCTTCTTCGGCAGATTTATCGGTATTTCTAGCTAAATAAGCAAGTATCTCTGGTATAGCTTCCTTAGCAACAACACCCCCAGCAACAAGAGCTATAGTCTCTTCAATATGTTCATCACTAATATTCTCGATAGGTACACCGTCTTTTCTTAAACCCTTGATAGTGTTTTCAATAGTTGCAGCTATAATAGTTGGGGAAACCTTATCACCATATTTATCAACAAGTTTCTCGAACAAGTCAAGACGAATATTATTCAATATAGCCTTAGCAAGTTCACGGCTAAGACCATACTCTTCAACAAACCTCTGAAGCTTAACATCAAATGGTTCAGGAACAATCTTATCAGCCTCAGCAAGTAACTCATCAGTAACTTCAACAGGAGGAATATCGGTCTCCGGATACATACGTGCAGCTCCAGGCCTAGGCCTCATATATCTTGTTGTACCATCTGGATTAGCAGCTCTTGTCTCTGGAGGTACTCCTTTGAAAGCATATCTTACACGTTCAATAACAGCCTCTAATGCTGCGAAAGCCCTATCCCTACGATCAGCTATAAATACTATAGCATCCCGACCATGATCAGCCTTTAGATACTCATAAAGTTTCTCAACTTCCTCAGCAGATATTCCATATGCCGGTAGTTCATCTGTATGGAATAATCCTCCTACACCACCCCATACACGTGCATAGTCAGCAAGTTCTGTACCAAATCTCCTACCGGGCTGGACTTCCCAGCCAAGTAATCCCTTAAATCTAGGTAGTACAATAGCATATACTCCATATCCCTTTCTACCTAAGATTCTCCTAATGATCTTCGACTTTGTATTCTTAAACACTTCAGTTACATCATGTATTTCGCCAGATACTTGCTCAGGTTTAACCCCTCTCCTATACAATTCATCACGTATTTCGAGAAGTTTAAGTTGCCTTATAGCTTCATATTCTACAACCTTTGATATGAGATATAGATGCTGAACTCCCTTAATCTCGATCTTCTCTCCACCTTTAATAGATACATTAAGATCTTGACGAATAGTGCCAAGACCTCTTTTAGCCTTACCCGTAAGTCTAACAAGCTGGCCGATCTTGAAGGCTACTCTTTCAGCCTGGACAGGATCATGAATGTCCGGTGCTGTAGCTATTTCAATTAATGGTATACCGAGTCGATCGAGTTTATACTTAACACGATCTTTTTCCTCACCAAGCTTTCGAGCAGCATCCTCCTCAAGACATATTGTCTGAATACCTATTCTTCCGCCTTCGTCTTCTAAGTAGCCTCCAAGTGCGATTATTGATGTTCTCTGGAACCCAGTTGTATTAGATCCATCAATAACTATCTTTCTCATAACATGGATCTCATCAACAATTGAAGAATGTAATGCTTTAGCTACAGCTAATGCTATAGCTAGGGCCTCTCTATTAAGCTCATGAGGAGGCTCTTCATCAGCCTCTACAAGACATGAGGAGTCTCTTGGCGCATGATACTCATATATCCTACCCCTCTTCCACTCAAGCATTGCCGCAACATCAACTTCTCCAAGCTCGCTCTTAGCAGGCCTAAGTTCCCTCTCAAAAACATCTTCACTACCCTCTTCAACAAGCTTCGTTGGACAATTACAGAATAGCTTATGCCTTGTATCGAGCTGTATATGGATCTCTAGACCAGCCTTTAACCCGATCTCATCATAGTTTATCTTCATAGTACCCACCTCGGATATAGATCGATTGTGTGTCTTGGATTAATCTCTCCAACAATATTCGTTAAAAAGATCCTTTTAACTTCCTCTAAATCCCTCGTCATACCAAGTATCCATGAAAGCTTTACATAAGCTGTTTCAGGCAATATATCATTACCCGGTATAACGCCTGCCTCTAATAGTCTCCTACCCGTACTATAGACATGCATGTTTATTCTACCGAATAGACACTGGCTAGTCATCACAACAACTATTCCTTCTTCAACAGCTCTTTTAATAGTTGGAATAACTCGATTAGCTATATGACCTAATCCTGTGCCCTCAATGACTATACCGTGATACTTCTTATCTATGAAGAACTCAATGATCTCGGGATCAAATCCCGGATATGCTTTGACAAGAGCAACTTTTTCATCAAAGTGATTTCTTAGAATGGGTTCTTTATTCTTATCTCTCCACTCAATTATTCTACCAATAATCTTTATTTCCTTACTATCTGGATAAACCATAGCAATAGGTTTATCATTTATAGACTGAAATGCATCTCTCCTACTAGTATGCATCTTACGTACCTTAACACCCCTATGTACATATGCATACACGTCTCCGGTCTCACCATGCATTACAACAACTGATTCAGCGAACGGTGCTTTAGCAGCAACAAGAAATGAAGCCTTGAGATTAAAAGCTGAATCGGTACTAGGTCTATCGCTACTTCTCTGAGAACCAACAAGTACTATTGGCACAGGTTTATTTTCAATGGCAAATGCTAATGCTGCAGCAGTATATCCCATAGTATCAGTACCATGTGCAACAACTATTCCATCATATCCTTTAATCATAGCTCTATAAGCTTCTTCGGCTACCTTAGCCCATATACTTGGCCTCATGTCTTCACTAAAGATCCTTGTAACTTCTTTTGCTTCAAGATATATTATGTCAGCTATTTCAGGTATCCATTCAAGAAGTTCATCAGTAGATAATGCTGGACGTACAGCTCCAGTTTCATAATCTACTTTAGAAACTATTGTGCCACCAGTACTGAGCATAATGACATTAGGTAATTCTTTTCTTTGAATAGGTGGTTTCGAAGGATAACCAGTAATCTTTTTCTTAGTCACCACCTTTTCTATAATAGTACTTTGATCTACTTTAACACCAATATTATATCCATTATCGAGTTTAATAACAATGAAAGGCTTTTCTCCATAAAGAGCTTCGCGCGGCATAAGTGTTCCTTCAAATATTCTATTCTCTCTTATAATCCTTATACGGTCTCCTACTGAGGCATTGGCTTTTAATAATAGTTCTCTAGCTATTCCTTGATAGCCAAATAGTTCTTCGGACATTATATCACCAATATAGACACTATATAGTCTACTAAGTATATACCATATAGAATTGATTAATTAACTTGATTGATAGATAAGAATCTATAGATAGAAATATTGATCATGTAGATAATATTTTACCTTCTGAAACCTCTAAAACCAGTTTGCTGCTGTGCAAGAACTATTCTTCTAATATATTCTTTCCTATTCCTTAGTTTTGGAGATAGATTCTTCTTCTGCTTAGGTGGAATCTTCGGTGTTTGACTCCTAACCTTACCCGCCTTTGTAAGTGATCCGTGGGATGGCATAGCATTATCACCTCTACCATATGGTATAACGTGGGGGTTTTAAATATTTAACCACTACAAGGAATCTATGGTCATGTATTTATATAGCTGTTGCATTCTATTAATACGTATAAGGAAGTTTGGACCGAGGTGTATTATGGGATATGAGGGCATATATTGTAGAGTCACTGATCGGTGTAGCTGCATTCAGTGATGATGGGGATTTAATTGTATATTCGCCTGCACCTAAAGACTTAGATGAATTAGTAGAGTATCTACTAAGTCTAGAAGAAGGTAGAGAGATTCCGCAATTAAGTAAGGTAATTGATAAACTCAAGGAAGCCGGAGTATCAGAAGCTATTGTTGAAACTGAGGCTATTGCTAAATATTTTAGTGCAGCGGGTATAGAGCCAAAACTAGAGCATGGGCATCAATTTGCCATATTACTTAGAGATAATCTTCCAAAATATGCCGTTGAATACGGATTTGTTGCTAGTGAAGAAGAGTTCCTAAAATTACTTCATACAACATTGCTTGAGCTTACACGTAGAAAGCTTCGTAGAGCTGCTGAGAAAAGAGATCTTCTTGCTGTACAAGCTATTCGTGCAATAGACGATATTGATAAGACTATCAATTTATTCGTGGCCAGATTACGTGAATGGTATAGCCTACACTTCCCAGAACTAGATGATCTTGTACGAGAGCATCCTGATTATGTAAAGATAGTTGCTGAACTAGGGCATAGAGAGGCCTTATCCAAAGATAAGCTTGTAGAACTAGGTTTTAGTGAAGCTAAGGCTGAGAGAATAGTCGATACTGCCGATAAGAGTATAGGTGCTGATCTAAGTGATTTCGATATTGCTAAGATACAGACACTTGCAAGAATTATCGCTGAACTATATAGGCTACGTAGTGAATTAGCCGACTATATAGATGCTGTTATGAAAGAAGTCGCTCCTAATATTACTGCCCTAGTAGGTCCACTGCTTGGTGCAAGATTATTGAGTTTAGCTGGTGGCTTGGAGAGTCTAGCAAGACTTCCAGCAAGTACTATACAGGTCCTCGGTGCTGAGAAAGCATTGTTCAGAGCTTTAAGGACTGGCGGCAAGCCTCCAAAGCATGGTGTAATATTCCAGTATCCAGCCATTCACCGTAGTCCTAGATGGCAGCGTGGCAAGATCGCGCGCGCACTTGCAGCTAAACTAGCTATAGCTGCTAAAGTTGATTACTTCAGTGGTAGATATATTGGTGATAGACTTAAGGAAGAAGTTGAAAAGAGGATCGATGAGATCAAGAAACTGTATGCCAAACCACCTATAAGAAGGAGAGAAGAAGAAAGACGTGAGAGAAGACCGCCACGTAGAGGACGTAGAAGAAGGGGCAGGAGAAAGAGGAAGTAATGGAGGTGAGATATGATGGTCAATGTTGTATCTGTAAAGCCTCATGAGAAGTATAAGGCTGTTTACATAGTTGAGCTAGAAGACGGTAGTGTTAGGCTTGCTACCAAGAATCTAGTGCCAGGACAACGTGTTTATGGTGAGAGACTATTCCATTGGGAAGGTATAGAGTATAGGGAATGGAATGCCTATAGGAGTAAGTTGTGTGCAGCATTATGGAATGGACTCGAGGAATTACCTGTTAAGGAAGGTGATCGCGTATTATATCTAGGAGCTGCAACAGGTACTACTGCAAGCCATGTATCAGATATTGTTGGTCCTAAGGGACGCGTATATGGTGTTGAATTTGCTCCCCGTGTTATGAGGGAATTTGTACTAGTAGCTGAAATTCGTAGGAACTTATATCCTATACTTGGTGATGCACGTAAGCCTCATGAATATAGGCATATAGTTGAAGCAGTTGATGGAGTATATGCTGATGTAGCCCAGCCTGAACAAGCTTCACTAGTAGCCGATAATGCTGATTTCTTCTTGAAAGATGGAGGCTGGCTATTACTTGCTATTAAGGCCCGCAGCATTGATGTTACTAAGGAGCCTAGTGAAGTCTATAAGAGAGAGATCAATACTTTAAGAGAACGCGGTTTCGAAATAGTTGATGTAGTACATCTAGAACCCTATGATAAGGATCACGCTATGGTTTATGCTAGATTTCATAGGAAGAAGTAGATCACATAGTTTTTCCATCCTATTCATCAACTATAAAACTATAACATATTATAGTAGTTAATACATATTATATATGGTAGTATAATAATAGTTTACGTACAAGAAGGGTACTAAATAATGCCACGTAGCATGACAAGAGAATTAGAGAATTTACTTGAAGAAGCATATAATGTACTCAGACGCAGTGGTAGGCGAGTTGATATCATAGAATATCCGCTACGTAGAAGAAGAGCATTTGATCTCGTATGTAATGGCCGTAGAAACATTTTTGCACGAATAGTCTATGATGCAGGTAATTTAAGTAGGGAAGATGCTAATGAACTCCGTGCATCAGCCCATGCATATAGCGCGTCACCCATAGTTATTGCAAAATACGTGTACGGATATGAGGCAGAAGACGATGTAGTATATGAGAGACACGGGTTATATGTAATAAGTATTGAAGGCCTCAAACAAGTTGCTAGGGATGAACCATTATTTATTTTGAATTCCCATGGAGTCTATACGGTTAGAATAAATCCTAAGAAGCTTCGGAGAATGAGAGAAGAAAGAGGAATGAGTCTCGGAGAACTAGCTGATAGATTAGGAGTTTCTAGAAAAACCGTCTATGAATATGAAAGAGGTACTATGAGATTATCCGTAGACAAAGCAATTAAACTCTTCGATATATTTGGAGGGGAAGTATTTGAACCAATAAATATACTTGAAGTACCAAAGGAAGAGACATACAATCTTATAGAGCCCGACGTAAGACTCGAAGAAATGATCATTAATTACCTTAGAAAGAAAGGATACAGAGTAGTTCACTTGAGAAGAACTCCAATAGATATCATTGGATATAGGAGAAGAGAAGATACTGTATCTGTAATAGTTAAGCATTTCATTAGTGAGAGAAGATTTCTTTTGAAAATCAATGAAGCTGAAAAAATTGTTTCACTAACTGGTTCCCAGAGAGTTATAGTAGAAGATGAAAAAGATCTAGATCATATTGAAAGAGAAAACTAAGTTACATTTCTTACAGGAGATGCCCAATTATGATCCCTAGAATAGTTATTACTGGTAGACCCGGCGTTGGTAAATCAACACTATTCATGAATATCTTAAATACATTGAAATCACATGGCTATAAAATAGCAGGTATTCATAGTCCTGAAGTACGTTCTTCTGGCTATAGGATAGGCTTTAGATTTATTGATTTATACGACGGTCATTCTTCATGGCTTGCAAAAAGGAACTTTAGATCACCCATTAGAATTGGAAGATATGGAGTGGTAGTTAATGAGGCACTTGATTTATGGAAAAGAGCTTTAGAGAATATGGAGAAATCAGATATTATAGGGATCGATGAAGTAGGGCCTATGGAGCTTAAACTTCCGGGTTTTAAAGAAGATTTATTGAATAAAGTCTTAAGAATGAAGAAGCCAATTATATTAGTTGTACACTTTAGATTACGCGATAAAGATATTCTTTCTAAATTAAAAGAGGCTATATGGTATGAGGTGACTATTAATAATAGGTACTTATTGAATAAAAAAGTACCAATCGAAGTACTTAAGTTAGTTAGGGAGTTTTATGAACGACGATATTGAAATGAGGAACTATATAATGAATTGGGAAACTATAGTTATTGAAGGAAAAGCTAAGATAATAATCCCTGATCCAAAATATTTTAAGAGGCATGATGGAGTATTTGAACCAGCATGGGCACCTGTTTTCTATAATCCACGTATGAAGGAGAATAGAGACATAGCTATACTAGTTACCTACACATACTTTAATTCCAGAGAATACTTCTTTGTTGAACCTTTAGCAGGAGTTGGTATTAGAAGCATTAGATTCGCTCTTGAATCCCAAGGTCATGGTATTGCAAATGATCTTGATCCATTATCATATTACTACATTACCAGAAACATCATCTTAAATAAAGTTATTGACCAAGTCAAACCATATAATCATGAAGCAAATACTCTATTAAACAGTTTACGTTCAAATGGAGTAATAGTTGATTATATAGATATAGACCCATATGGCTCTCCTATACCATTTATAGAATCAACAGCCTATGCCATAGCTAAGGGAGGATTAGTAGGTATAACTGCAACGGATACTGGTCCATTAAACTGTAGTTACCCCTATACATGCCTTAGAAGATATGATTCCTATTGTATCAAGACAGATTTTTCTAAAGAGATGGGATTAAGAATACTTATAGGATCCATAATAAGAAAGGCTGCTTCACATGACATAGCCTTTAAACCCATTCTTAGTTATTATAGAGATTACTACTATAGAGTATATTTCACAGTTTCAAGAAAAGCCACTGACTCTAACAAACTACTTGATGATATAGGATACATTATATATGATAAAGGAACACATAAAAGAATAATTATCCGCTCTCTAGACCAATTAAGTAATATAGAATATAAAGGTAATATAATAGGACCTTTATGGATAGGTACACTTGGAGATATTAATTTCATCACTAGAATAATTAATTTAATAAACAAATTTGACTACCTTAATCAATCTATCAAAAGCTTTCTAAAAACCTTATATAGCGAATACGAAATAATTACACCCTACTATAGACTCGACAGATTATATAGTATTCTAAGGAAGAATATACCACCAATAAATACGGTAATTAAGGCAATTAGAGACGCAGGATATCTAGCGTATAGAACACATTTTGATCCTCGGGGGATAAGAACTAATGCACCTTATGAGGAATTATTAGAAATACTTAGAAATACTTAGCCAGCATATCCCATTCTATGCTTCTCATCTTCTATCCATTCCTCCATCCATGGACAATTAGTTGGATCATAGAATCCCTTTAAATAACACTTATCGATAAATGGACATCGAACACATGGAATGTCTAGAAACGGTCTAATATCAAACTTAGTTAGGAATACTATCTTTTGCTTTTTAGGTCTCACTTTTCTCCTAGGAGGCGCTGGCAATAAGAGATATGTTCTTCTACCACGATTAACAGCAGGCTTTCTTATTATTAGTTTTTTCTTTAACAATTTACTAACAATTCTCGAAGCATCCCTACTATTAATTTTAAGTTGACGCCAAAGATCATTTTGATATATACCTTTTTTACCAGATTTTTTGATTAGTTTATATGCTTTTCTTTCTAGATCGCTTAGCTCGTTGAACTCCATTATATCTACACCATCACTGACTCTGTTTTGAACGGCTATGCGACTTCTTGGAATTACTCAATTACTTTAATCCCTAGTAATATTGTTGTAGAATAAGGAATTTATTTTTATTCCAGAGTAATTTCAGACATACCAGTATAGATTATAAACTTATTATATTTATTGAAAACAGTTATAAAATAAGACAATGTGTTAAAGAAGTACTTCAATATCTAATTTTTCAACGAGATCACCATATCTATTACGTATAGTTACATCTGTTATATCGCATACACTAGCGACTTCTTGTTGAGTCTTCTTCTCATCGAGGAGAATAGAGGCCATGTATACAGTTGCTGCTGCTAGTCCTATAGGCCCACGCCCACTGGCTATCTCTCTTTTCCTAGCCAAATATGTTAGTAATGCTGCAAGATACTGTACCTTAGATGAAAGACCTAGTTTCTTCACTATTACTGGTATAAAGTCTTTAGGTTCATTAGTTTTAATGACTACCCTTTTAACATTTTCAACTATTCTCTTTTCAGCATGCCATATATTCCTAATACTTATTCCAAGGGATCTAGAAATAGACCTTAGTGTATATGGTAATCCATAGGTTCTGCAAGCCATTAATATCGACGCCGCTGCCATAGCCCTTGCAGTCTTCTCCTTAACATTAACCTTTTCTAAAGCTGACTGTAATATCCTAGCAGCTTCTTCTCTAACATGATTAGGAATACCAAGTTTTGTAGCATAGTCATTCAAGTATTTAAGACCAATAACTTTCAACTTATCCTTCTTACTAATTCTAATCTTTCTTTGAAGCCTAGCCATGTTGCGTACTTTCTTCCTCATTTCACCCTTAAACTTAAATCCTTTCAATGAAAATGAGGTAGTTAATCCTCTATCATGTATTGCATTAGTAAGTGATCTGCCAGTCCGAGCCTTAGAAAATGCATCTTCAGAACTAAATGTCCTCCATTCCTTACCATAGTCTATCACGCGATCACTTATAACGGTTCCACAAGATGCACAGATATGCTCACCACGATCAGGATCGAATACTATAGTCGTAGAGCCGCAGACTGGACATTTAATAGATGAATGTTCAAATATCATAGTTATCTCCTCCTTCTACTTTTTCTTGGAGCCTTTCTACCTCTTCTACGGGATCTTCTTTCAATGTAGTAATACAAATAACCCGATTCAACTAGATCAGCTATTTCCCTAGAATCAGGTTTTACAACAACATAAGGTGAGTCAATAGGGCCCATAACATCCACGATCTTACCCACTCTCTTCATATCTTTATCATATACTATAGCACCAACTATCCTCCTAGGATCTTTTAACTGCGACTTAACAACTATTAAGCCAGTTTTTGTTTTTGATACGATAGTGCCAAGTCTCCGCATGAAATCCCCTCTTAATTATAGAAGTTTCACTATAAGATTTCTCTAATAGTAATACTATCTGTGTATATAGATAAGCTAATCATCTCTAGGAACTCCAGAGTTCATTAACAGGGGGATCACATTATTTTTAAAACATCTAATTAAAGATTTACAGTAGTATTTACGTATAACAAGGCGTATTACGCTGTTGATACCGTGTCTAACGTGCTCTTCTAAACTCATTTATTTTTTCAGCAATCATTCTGAGTATTCTTTGCTTACTATCAACTTTATCAACGATCACTCTAACCTTGTATTTCCACCAAAACTTTGGATACCTAGAATCTTCGATCACTGGGTTTAATCCAAGTTCCTCTGCAGCCCTAACGATCTCTTCAACACGTGGATTATGTACAGCTATAGATTTTGGTATTCTCCTACCTTCCTTTCTAGAAAGAGAGGAATCAATATATGCAGGGTAAATAATTACTCGTTTATTTTTATAATCTCTACTCAACTACTCTAAACCCTAATCACTATTCTTTCCTAACAAGAATAGCATTAACTACTCCGTCCTGTCCAGGTCTAGAAGTTACTTTAGCTATTCCTATCTCTGTTCTAATCAAAGCACCTTTAGTAATAATTCCTCTACGTGCATACTCTGGATTAGCTGGTGACTCTACAACACCTAATATTTTTGCTTTAACAGCTTTATTTTCACCAGGTACAACAATGTTTGCATATGCGACAGCTCTAATTCTAACCTTTATATTACCTCCACGGACACGGACTATTTTCCTAACGTCTCTGTCAGAAGCCCTTGTTTCTGTTGGAGGCCTGCCTAATTCATATTTTCTCTTCTTCCTATGTCTTCTTTTCTTACCGCCACTTGGTTTCTTTAAATCATTACCTTGATAGTATGACATATTATACACCTATTTTAGTGTATACATACCCATACGTATTTAATGGGTATTTTCTTCTAGGTTTTTTAATATTTTCTTCAATTCATCTACCGTTAATAATTTCTTGTAGAACTCTCTCTTCATGAAAGGTAGTAGAGCCATTAGTACAGATTCATAACTTAACATGACCCTTGTAATAGCGCCGTTAGACAAGTAGCCTATAGCTCCATACAAACTACTGATATCCTTTAAACCAGTCTCATGCTCCATAATGTCTCCAAGACTTCTTTCCGTAAGCAGTAACTTATAGTGTATAGGTAGTGGGAAAAGAGAACTAAATCCTAAACCAACAAGGTAATTCCTATCAATAACAACAGCTACCTGGCCCTCAATAGGGTATCCTAGGCTAAAGAATATGCCTCCTTCAATACCTATACCAATATCTCCTCCATATTCAATTGCTTTTTCAGCACGATAAAGAGCTAGAGACAATGTCTCATAAATATTCATTGGTTGATCTCTAAATGTCTTTATTTTTACAGCTTTATAATTTGAGATCCCGAGTTTCTTTAAAGCTTTAATAGCACCAATAACCTTAGACCTATTTATACTTCCTATGACTGCGGAAACCCCCATGTTGATCCCCAAAAAATATTAAGATCCGGGCCACATGAATATCTATGTAGTCGCTCAGAGAGACTATATTAAAGTAAATATAATATATAACTATAATAGTTATGGTCTACACATGTATAATTATAGGGATATTTCAATGGTTAAAGTGGAAAAGAAGCTATTAAGGATAGGTAATAAACTGTTAAAGCCTCTCTACAAGATCTATGAAAAATGGCTTTGGCTACAGATAAAGAACGGGCCCTTTCCCGTACATATAGGTATAATACCTGATGGCAATAGAAGATGGGCACGTATGAGGAATCTAGAGACATGGAAAGGACATGAAGTCGGATATGAAAGACTTAAAGAAGTCTTAAATTGGATATGGGAACTCAATATAAAGGCCGCAACAATATATGCTATGTCTACGGAGAACTGTACAAGGAGGCCTCCTATAGAAAGGGAGAAATTATTTGAAATTGCTAGAAATGGTTTGAAAAGCCTATTAACTGATGAAACCATTACAAAGAAAGAGATAAAAGTTAAGATCATAGGTAACCTGGATCTTATACCTAAAGATATTGTTGAGCTTGCTAAGAAAGTTGAAGAGAGAACAAAGAATCATAATAAGCACATGCTTTATATAGCATTATGTTATGGAGGTAGGCAGGAAATACTTGACTCTGTAAGAAAGATAGCTAATGATGTCAAAAAAGGTGTTTTAGAGCCAAGCCAGATTAATGAAAATATATTCCGGAGATACTTATACACAAGCGAGTCTCCCGATCCAGATCTTATAATTAGGACATCTGGAGAAGTAAGGATAAGCAATTTCTTACTCTGGCAAATGGCTTATTCCGAGCTATATTTCTGCGAAGCATTCTGGCCTGAATTTAGAAAAATAGATTTCTGGAGAGCCATTAGATCGTATCAGCATAGAGAAAGAAGATTTGGAAAATAATTATTTTGACTCCTTTTCTAAAATTAAAAATACAAATGCAACAATCATTGAAACAACTATTGATACGCCTATTAATGTAAGTACATCTGGTGAAACAGCACTAGATACAATTTGATCAAAAGAAGCTATTGGCTCTAATTTCTTAACATTATCAGATATCTTTTGAAGTATGACTATTATGAATATAAAGGGTATTAAAGGCATTACATCCTTCCAAAGAGTCTCTTCAAGACCTATAATTATTTTATATATAAGCCTACCACTAACAATAGCCATTGTACCAAGTATTAGTAGGGCCTTGGTCGAATCTACTAAGAATATAAAGGAACTCGTTGTTAAGCCAACAACATATAGTGTATATGATATTGTTAGAAAAACTATGAAATACGTCATGCCTCCAAGTAAATATGCTATAAACAATACTGGGCTGTTTTTCCATAGATCCAACATTCTAGATGGTAATCCAAATCCTTTAATTATTAAAATACTCCCAAGAAATAGGAAAACTATCTCATTAATATATCTACCGAGATTTAGTAAACTAGCAATAGCGATTACTAGGAGCAATGCTCCAGGAACGCCGAGGAATATTTTAGAGTATGGAAGTTCATTAACGGCTTTTTTAATATATCTTGAAAGAAGCAGGAATGTCTCTTCAATACCTCTAGATTGCTCTACAATAACTCTCTCTACACTAATAACATCAGCTATACTCTGAAGTACAGGAAGGACCTTTTCATCACTAGCTCCATCAGATACTAAGACGATACTATTGAATCCTAAGCTATCCTTTAACTTTATAAGATCGTCTCTAATTCTAAGACTCGCCCTTAAAGAACTTGAAGGATGGCCTGCAAGAATAGCTATATCAACATCATATCCTTGGCTAGATAGCTCATCATATAAAGATAAAGCCTTCAATATCGCATTAACATCTGAATCTTCCGGCTTTCTTTTACCAAATATAAGTAGAGTCTTTAAAACATCATTATATCCTACTATTGGAGCAGATAACCCTGCTTTACTAAGATCATCGTCTATATCAACAGATAAAATAAGGATCTTAGATCCTTTAGCTCTCTTTAAACTCTTCAAGGAGCTCATCAGCATCACTATATAATATTTTAAGCTCCTCTAGAGTTAATCTGCGTTCGCCCTTCTTAAGTTTCTCTTCAACTCTCTTCTTTTTCTCAGAGAGTATCTTTTCAATTCTCTTCTTCTCAATCTCATTAACTAAATCGTTATATTTATTTCTAAGTTCATTAAGTCGATCTACTAGCTCATCAATCTTTTGATTTATCTGGTTAAGTCTATTCTGTAGTTCATTTATCTCTTCAGTTAATCCAGATATCTTCTCACGATAATTATTCAATTTATCTCTTAGATCCTGTCTTTTAGAATCAATACGGTCTATTTCTTTACTTGTTTCATTTATTTTCTTCTGAAGATCTGATACCTCTACTCTTAACTTAACAAGTTCGGCTCTTAACTCTAAAAATTGTTTCTTCTCTTCACGAGCTTTAAGGGCTTTATCCAGAAGTTCTTCAAGCCTTGCTATCTCTCTAATTATGCGATTCTCCTCCTCAATAGTTAAAGGCCTTGTCTGCTGAATCCATTCTAGCCGCTCAATCTCCTTTCTTATAGCAGATATAGGTATCCTAACTTCTTTAGCAAGAATATTTAAATTACGTCTTTTCTTATCCATTAGGTTCAATATAGCCTTCATCTGTCCTAGTTTTTCTCTTCTCTCCTTCCTTAGACTACGTACTTTTTCAACTAGTTCCTTCCTTTTAGAATTCAAGATATTGTATCTCTCTTTTAATTCTCTAAATTCATTTATTAATTTCCTACGTTCACTTCTTAGATCCTTTAATTCACCTATGATCCCTATTCTTTCATTCTTTAATGATCTTATTTCGCTTCTGACTAATGTAATTTCATTTGTTAGTTCTTCAAGATTTTTCTGATACTCAATTATCTCTGAACTCATGGATTATTTTACCTCTTTTTTAGTATAATCCTTGCGTCAACGACTATAGCCTTATCAGGATATGCTATGATCGGGTTTAGATCTAAGGAATCAACTTCGGGGTTTTCTTCTAGAAGTTTCGCAGTTGCAACTATGATCTTAGCTAAGCTGTTTTTGTCAATGGGAGGAGTATTACGATATCCCTCTAAGATCTTAGCTGCTTTTATCTCCTTCATCATTTCTAGTGCATCCTCGAAAGAAACAGGTGCTACACGGAAACTGACATCTCTAAGTACTTCGACAAATATTCCTCCAAGACCAAACATAACTACAGGACCAAAGACATTATCTCTTAAACCACCTACAATGACTTCTATTCCCCCAGGCTCAGCCATCTTTTGTACAAGTATACCTGCTATTCTAGAACTAGGTGCATTCATTGACACATTATCAATGATCCTCTGATATGCATCCATAACTTCAAATCTATTCCTTAGACCAAGTATTACGCCGCCTACATCACTCTTGTGACTAATATCAGGCGAAACAATCTTTAGGACAACAGGATAACCTATTTTATCAGCTATGTTAGCAGCTTCTTCAGCACTCTTAGCCAAGTATGCATCAGCTACACCAGCTCCATAGTGCTTAATAATCTCTATGGCCTCATGTTCCAAAAGCTTAGTTCTACCTTCTTCAAGTGCCTTTCGAATTATATCTTTTGGATTCATATACTTCCCCTCAATACATATTTTGAGTATATGTATAGAGCTTTGAGGGCTCGAGCCGCTCTTTCCGGAGATTCATATACGGGTATTCCTCTATTCTCCAATTCAACTTTAAACTTCACTGCCTCTTCACTACCTATATCTATGACGAGCAATGGCTTTCTATACTTATTCCATACATCAACCACGTAATCTATAAACCTATGTGTCATACCTGGTATCTGAGGTAAGGCTCCAAGAACAACTGCGTCGACATATGGCTTGGGCAAAACCTTCTCTAATACCACCTTAAAACGTTCATCATCTGCATCACCCGTGAGGTCAATTGGGTTCTCAACAATACAATGTGGAGGTAATACTTCTCTAAGCTCCTTTTTAAGATCATCTGGCGTGACTGGTAATTCAAAGCCTTGCTTAGTTAATGCATCAGTCAACATAACACCTATACCACCAGCATCAGTTACAACAAATACCCGGTTACCCTTCATGAGAGGCTGTGTCAATAGTATCTTAGCGAAATCACCAATTTCATCAAATGATTCAGCCTCAACAATACCTACTTGCTTGAAAGCTGCATGATAAATATCATAGTTACCAGCAAGTGCAGCTGTATGGCTTGCAGCTGCTTTACTACCACGTGCTGTCTTGCCAGCCTTATAAACTATTACTGGCTTATTCTTTACAACTTCCCGGACCTTCTCCATAAACAGTTTTCCACGACCATCCTTTATACCTTCAATATACATTATGATCAGTTTTGTCTTATCGTCTTTTCCAAGGTATTCAACAAGATCGACATCATCTACATCAATTTTATTGCCATAGCTAATGGCCCTAGAAACACCAATATTATTATATGCCATCCAATCAAGTAAAGCTGATGCGAAAGCACCACTTTGACTAATAAAGCTTATGCCGCCTCTAGGAGGCCTCTTCATCTTCTTATCTGGGAGAAAATACGTATCTACGCCGCTCCAATTGTCATATATACCAATACAGTTAGGCCCAATAACTCTAATTCCATAGTCTTTTGCAATCTTGACAACTTCCTCCTCAAGTCTACGGCCTTCTTCAGTCCCTGTTTCTCGAAAACCACCACTAATTATAATGGTTGCTTTTACATTTTTTTCGCCACAATCCCTCAATACTCTAGGAACAATGGGTGCTGGTACGACTATAACAGCTAAATCTATTTTCTCAGGTACATCTTTTACTGATGGATAACACTTTAATCCAAGTATTTCATTATACTTTGGATTAATGGGATAGATCTTTCCTTTGAACCTTCTTTTAAAATTCTCAACGATCACCCGACCAACTTTACCCTCTTTAGGAGTAGCTCCTATAATAGCAACAGATCTTGGATTAAAGAAAGCCTCTATACCGTTACTTACTTCGGTGGCCAAACTATCACCATTAAAGCATTATCTTGATAGTCATATATTTATTAAACGGTTGGAACACTTATGCTACAGAATCGGCGAAGGCTCTTCAGTAAGATAGTCTTCGCCGCCGGCAACAATTCTCTGTATCATAGCATAGAGGTTATCAAACCCGTCACGATTAATCGAGGACACGGGTATCATTTTATACATTGTAAGTCTAGGAAGTATAGCCTCAAGATCCCCTAGATCCCATAGTATACGTGTAGTCTTGTCACTTATTAAGTTATAGGCAAATTCTTCCGGATTCTCCATATAATTAATTATTTTATCGATGTCCTCATTACTTATTAAATCTGATTTAGTTAATACATTGACTTGGGGCTTACCAAGACGAACATTTATTGAAGCGGATAATAGAAGAGCCGATAATAGTCCACTAGGACTCTTGGAGAATATAGAGTCTATTAAGAATAATGTAACTGTCTTTGAACTGCCAACAATAGTATTAAGTACTACTGGCCCGGACCCTCTAAAAGCAAATACTTCAAGTTGGCCGGGTGTATCTATTATAATGTAATTGCTCCGTAAAGCATTTACCTCATCAAGTATTTCATCAAGTCTAGTAGCAATAAGATCTGCTGATACAATTAATGCTCCATTAGGTCCGAGTTTATACTTTAACATTATTTCTCGTGCATTAACATAATCGCGAACATCGATATCGGGTTTATAGGGTAGATACTCAGCAGCAGGATCAAGATTAATGGTTGCTACATCAAATCCATAATCTTCAAGCCATTCTTGTAGGGAACCAGTAAGTGTTGTCTTACCAGAGCCTGCCGTACCTAAAACGACTATATAGTATGGCATAGTGGAACAACCCTAGAACACTTGTTTAAAATTCATAGGATTATAAATGGTCTTCTTGATCCATGATATTTTCCTTTAATATTCAATTTATAGCCACATTTTGGACAAGTATTATCGTCTTTTAGCTTCCAGTCAATAATATAGAATCCTTGCCTAGAAATCACTAATTCACCGCATCTAGGACAATATGTATGCTCTAATGGATGCCCCCATACATTGCCTAAGTAAACATGTCTTAATCCTTCATCTATAGCGATCCTGGCTAATTTCTCAAGAGTTGATGTAGGTGTTGGTGGGAGATTATAGAGTTTATAGTTTGGATGAAACCGTAGTAGATGAAAAGGTGTTTCATCTCCAAGATTTTCAACAATCCACTTAGTAAGTCTATGCATATCCTCTTCTTTATCACCGTACTTAGGGACAACAAGATTTGTAATCTCTATCCACCATCCCTGTCTCTTCATCTCAAGAATAGTGTCAAACGTAGGTTCTGGATCAGGTACTCCCATAAATTTCTGATAGAACTCTTTATTGCCTGCTCCCTTAAAATCAACTGTTGCAGCATCCATATATGGACCTAGTTCTTTTACAGCCTCTATTGTCATGTATCCATTTGTAACCATTGTATTGAATAATCCCTTAGCCTTAGCTAATTTAGCGGTATCGATCATGAATTCATAGAAGATTGTTGGTTCATTATAAGTATAGCTTATACCTTGACACCCATTAGCTATTGCCTGTTCAACAACTTCTTCAGGAGAAAAAGGCTCACCAAATATCTTATCTCTCCTTGACTGGCTCAATACCCAGTTCTGACAAAATTGACAGAAGAAATTACAGCCTGCAGTAGATATTGAAAACACGAATGAACCGGGTTCATAATGCATTAAAGGCTTTTTCTCAATGGGATCAGGGTTTGCAGCTGTGAGTAATCCATATACTAATGTATATAGTTTACCATTATGATTATACCTTACACCACAAACACCATAGGCTCCAGGAGGAATAACGCATCGTCTATGACATAAGTAGCAAAGGACTTTTCCATCCTTTAAGGGCTTCCATAATCTGGCCTCTGCAACACCGGGTCTATCAAGAATTTCTTCAGTGTTTTCAACTCTAACTCTACTCAACTAATACCACCTGTTTTTCTCCTAAGTACATAATTCCTATACATCCTAATTAAGCTCAATATAGACTTTGAGGATTCTTTACAATATCTTTATAAAAAGATCCGTTCAGACATATTCATTGGTGAAAAATATTGGCTACAATAGATCATTCTTCACTAGCGGTTATACCTGGATCTAATGCCTTTAACTTAGCAAAAAACATTGCTGAAAAACTAGGTGCACCACTACTAGATGTTTATAGAAAAGTCTTTCCAGATGGAGAACACTATGTACGGATAGATTATGGAAAACTTATTGTGTCTCCAAACTATAGTGTAGTAGTAAATACATTATATCCTAAACAGAATGATGCATTCATAGAAACATTACTCCTACTCAATGCTGCTTATCTAGAAACTTCTATGAAGACCGTGGCTATCATACCATATATTGCATATAGTAGACAGGATAAGCTATTTCTTAGAGGCGAGCCCATAAGTTTTGAAGCGATCTTATCTTGTCTACGTAGTGCTGGAGCAGATATATTGTTAACAGTTGATATTCATAGTCCAATTGCCTTAAAGAGATACTTTAAAGGGTTTTCAATAAACATATTAGTCTCTGATCTACTAGTTAAGGCTTCATTAAAATACCTTGACAATCCTGTAGTATTAGCTCCTGATAAAGGTGCTTTAAATAGAGCTAGATATGCTGCTTTAAGACTAGATCTTGAATTTGATTATCTAGTTAAACATAGAGATCGAGTAACGGGCGAGGTAAGCCTAGAACCAAAAGAACTTAGTGTTAAGGATCGTGATATAGTCATTGTTGATGATATAATAAGTACAGGTGGTACAATTGCACTTGCAGCCCAGAAATGTCTTGAAAATGGTGCAAGGAAAGTAGTTGTAGCTGCTACACACTCATTACTTATAGGTAATGCACTTGAAAAGATCAGAAATGCAGGAGTTGAGAAGCTTATAACGACAAACTCTATTCCTATAGAAGAAACAGATTTTATAGAAGTAATAGATCTTAGTGATATAATATCTAATGAGTTACAACGGGTTATCCATGTCTAGGAAAAAACTATACTACTTTATACTATCTGGCTTAAATGAGTCATTAGCTTTTTCTGAATTGAAAGCATTATTAGATACATATAATGTCAAAAACTATAGATCTTATTTGCATTCAAAATTAGCGCTAATAGAATCTAATGAACTATCATTGGAAATCGTTAAAAAGATCGTTATTCGTTCTGGTATGATAAAGGAAGGAGGATATGCTCTAAAGATCGTGGATAACATGAAGCTTGAGGATTTAATGGATACTGTAGAGAATTTAACAAATTCATTTAAATGGATTAACTACTGGATAAAAATCATTAACGTCAAGGGACTATCATCGAGTACAGAGTTAGAGAAAATAAGAGATCATATAAGATCTATTGATCCAAGGATGATGCCTAGATCTAATAATGTCATTAGTATGATTAGCATAGAAGGATTTTATATAGTTGGTTTAAGACTTGCTACAATACCTACTAGGGAATTTTATGAAAGAAGACCTTCAATAAGGCCTTTCTTTAGAAGTATAGCCTTACCAGTTTATCTCTCACGTTTACTAATAAATTTGTCAAGAGTTAAAGAGGGAATGACTTTCCTAGATCCTTTTTGTGGTACTGGAAGTATTCTCATTGAAGCAGCTCTTATGGGTTTAAGAACTATAGGACTTGATCTCAACTGGGAGATGGCCCGAGGCTCTATAAAGAATCTTAGAAGCTATGAACTAAAAATACCATTTACGGTAGCAGGCGATGCTTTAAATTTACCATTACCTGATAGTAGCGTAGATGCCATAGCAACGGATCCTCCTTATGGTAGAGCTGCTAGTACTTATGGTGAAAAAGTTAAGGAAGTCTATAATGGGTTTCTTAGAGAAGCATATAGGGTTCTTAGAGATAAAAGATACCTTGTATTCATGGCTCCCTCTTGGCTTGCTAAGCATGTGGAAAAGCTTTTGTGTAGATATGGATTTATATTGTGTAGGAAGCATCATATGTATGTTCATGGGGGGCTAACAAGGATCATATATGTGGTGTATAAAGCTTGAATATAAGGCTATATTTCCTAGGTACTGGCGCAGCTGTACCTATTGGAAAGAGAGGTTTACCCTGTATAGCTTTGAAAGTTAATGGAGACATATACTTATTTGATACTGGAGAGGGATGCCAGTATCGTTTATTTAAAGCAGGACTTGGAGTTGTCAAGATCAAGACTATCTTCATAACACATTTACATGGTGATCATTTCCTTGGTTTATTCGGTATGTTACAATCTATGCATATGCTAAATAAGGAATCACCACTAAGTATCTATGGACCTAGTGAATTAGAGAACATGATAAAAACATTCTTACCATATGGTCTTGAAAGACTAGGGTTCGATATAAGCTTTGGAGAAATTAGTGAATGGAGTGAGATCTATAGAGACAATAATATTGTAGTTACATCATATCCTGTTAGACATGGTACGATTAAATCCTTCGGATTTATAGTTGATGTACAGAAACGTATTAGGAGGAGAATAGTATATACAGGCGATACTTCTCCCATAGATACAGTCGTAGAGGCATCAAGAAATGCAAATATATTAATCCATGAATCAACATTTACAAGTGAATATAGAGAAGAAGCTTTAAAACAAGGTCATTCAACTGCCGCAGATGCTGCATTAGCTGCTCAAAAAGCTAACGTGGACTTGCTAGTGCTGACACATATAAGTGCTAGATATGATGACGATTATGAACTCTTTATTGACGCATATAGATTCTTTAAAAATGTAATTGTAGCCAAAGACTATATGAGCCTAATACTCTAGTCAAGCTATCTTTACCATAGTACCTATTTCCGGGATAAATCTATTTCCATATCACTTCCATAATCTATAAAGATCACTTCTTTAAATCCGAGACTAAGAAGTTTTGCATGTATATCTTCAAGAATTCTCCTCTAGAGTGATTCATTGAGTGTTCGACAGAAATAGCATCCTGGATCCGAACCTGAAAAATCTACATAAACACCAATAATATTGCCGCCTCTACTTACTCTTAATTTAACTACTACCTTACTTGATATAACATCGCCATCAAGGCCTGGTACAATTACTTGTCTTAATCCTTGTTCCACCTCTACAAGCTTTTTCATTAATAGATCCTTATTAAATACAAAATCATTTACCATGTATTTAACCTCTAAACTATTCTTTAGGCATATCTATTTCCCATAATGGTTTACCCATACTTGTCTTTGGTGCTAACCAATCTATGAGCTTACTAGGATCACTTGATTCTATATAGAAAGTTATTGAGCCAAGTGGAGACTCATGATCGCTATCTATAAATGATATTTTACCTACGTAAGCAGCTTGCTTATGTAGTTTAAATACTATAGTATTCCCTCTCATACCTTTTTGTAGACTCTTTCTTGCGGCATCGAGAATTCTGTATATTCTTATAAGATCATGTAATTTAATTAATGAATAGGCTGAATCTGATTCTCCGATGATAACCTTTAATCCATGTTCGCCATCAATAACATTTACCCTACCATTAAATACGTTTCTAACAGCTTTCCTAACCTTTTCAATATCTTCTGTAGGCCTTACTTCAGCTTTTACCCTCACATACATCTTGCTTCAACCTCTCTAGAATTTCCCTCGCACTCTTATAAGCCTCTTCAATACTACCCTCATTAACTATCATATAATCGGCTAAAGCAATTACATCACCTATACCGAAAGAAAGCTCTACAAGATCCCTTCTCCAAAAATCATCCCAATTATCAGGATCCCCCGGCCTACCTCTTCGACGTATCCTTTCAAATCTAGTCTTAGGACTAGCATGAACAGCGATTATAACAACATTCCCATAGCTTTTAAAAACATTTATTTCCTCTAAACTACGGACGCCATCGACTACTATAATTGGATCACCAATATCCTTAATTTTTTCAAGAGTACGTATTGCTATAACTTTATTACCAAACTCTCTCCTTAGATCAGCTGATACCTTCCTCATTAGATCAGGTTTTATTACCCCATATCTCTTAAGTGTTTCTTCTCTAACAACATCACCCATGTTAACCACGGGTAGCTTAAGATCTATTGCAGCCTTAGCAATAATGCTCTTACCGCTTCCAGGCATACCAGTTATACATATTAGTAGTTTCAATACGGTTGCCTCCTCCCATGATATTATATTATGGCTGTATTTAAGAAGTTAAGGGAAAAGTATTTTGGGTTATTCAGTGTGTAGGATATGATAACCGAGGATACTTGATTGGTGTATATTATGAGTATGATACGTACATTCATAGCAGTTGATATAGACGATGATAGTGTTAGAGAGAAACTTGCTAGAGTAAGAGATTATCTACTAGAATCCAAAGCCGATCTAAAGCCTGTTGCTACTGAAAACATACATTTAACACTTAGATTCATAGGAGAAATTCCATTATCTAAAGTTAATGAAATCTGTAGAACTCTCCAGAACAACCTGGTATTCAAACCATTTAAAATGAAGATTAAAGGACTCGGAGTATTCCCTAATATACATAGGCCTAGAGTAATATGGGCAGGTATTACTGAAGGCGCTAGTGAATTAACAATGCTACATAGCAGTATTGAGAAGCTTATAAGACCCCTTGGTATACCGCCCAATAGAGAAAAATTTACACCACACATAACTATAGCTAGAGTAAGAAGTTCTAGAAACATATATAGACTTATAAAGTATCTTGAACAATACATCAATGAGTTCTTTGGAGAGATACTTGTTGATAAAGTTAAGGTTAAAAGAAGCATATTAACTCCGAAAGGCCCGATCTATAGCGATCTATGTATTGTAAAGGCTGTTGAGTAATGGTATCTGATGAAGAAAAGTTTAGGGAGATTGAGGCAGAGGTACTTAGGAGAATAAAGCCTAGTAAGGAAGAATATGATCTAGTATGGAGTGTTTATAGAAAGATAAAAAATGTAGTCAAGGATGCGTTGGAAAAACATGGAGTACAAGCAGAAATATCGTTGCAGGGAAGTATTCAAAAAGATACATGGATTTCTGGCGAAAGAGACCTCGATATCTTCATTCTATTCCCTCCTGAATGGTCTAGAGAAGAACTTGAGGACAAAGGTTTTAAGATCCTTGTAGAAGCTGCCAAGAAGATCGGAAACTATAGTATTAGGTATGCTGAGCACCCATATGTACGAGTTATTGTAGACAGTGTTGAAGCAGATCTGGTGCCTGCTTTTAAAATAGATAGTCCGGATAAGATAAAGTCAGCTGTTGATCGTACACCTTTCCATACACAGTATGTAGTTGATAATCTTCCTCTAAGCAGGAGAGACGATGTCCGCCTTCTCAAAAAGTTTATGAAGGCCATTGGAGTTTACGGTGCTGAGGTTAAAGTTAAGGGTTTTTCTGGATACCTTGTTGAACTACTAGTTATTATCTATGGTAGCTTTAGAAATGTACTAAGGCAAGCATCTAAGTGGAAGCCACCAGTTTATGTGAATACCCTTGGTCTTAAGAAAAGAGATTTCCATAAACTAATAAATATTTTGAAAAGAAAATACCCGGATTCAGTTATGTATGTACCGGACCCAGTTGATCCAGAGCGTAATGTCGCTGCCGCGGTATCTATGGGATCTCTGGCTACATTTTCTATTGCAGCTACATGTTATCTAAGGAATCCATCGATGAACTTTTTCTTCCCGGTTAAGCCAAAGATAGAATTTAAAGAATTAGTTAATCTCGTTAATCGTAGTAATAGATGTATGTTTTTCATGATGCTTGCCCTACATAGAGAGCTACCTCCAGATGTTATATGGGGAGAAATAGATCGTGTTATGGATCGATTTGTAAAGATTGCATCAAACTATGACTTTAGACCGATATACAGTAGTGCATGGAGTGATGAGAAGAGAATATGTATTATTGGCTTCGAATTCGAGAACTGCCTTCTTAAGGAGTACCGTTTCCATGGAGGCCCACCGTTTCATTCAAGCGAACGTATTCTAGGATTTATTAAGAAACATTATGAGGAAGCATATGCTGGGCCATGGATTGATAAGTCTGGATACTTACGTGCATTAGCTAAGAGAAGATATAGGATAATCTATGATCTAGTTATTGATCGTATTAATGAATATCTTGTTGCACCAGATTTTAGGAATAATCCACCAATACTATTATCTATTGAGGGTCTCTATAACCTCTATATGATGGATAAAGGGTTTAGAGAATGGCTTGTAGATTTCGTTTTAAGGAAGCCTGCTTGGATGAAGGACTGTATAGCCTAGACGATATTACCGTATTTCATAAGCTTGTCCTCTGTTATCCGCCGGCATACTGTAGTAATGATATGTTATTAAAGCGTCTAAGAGATCTAGGGAATTCTGGCGTAGAATACCTCGTTAACTATGGGAAATATAACTTATATGGATACCATGTACTTGGTAAAGGATATTCAGCCATAGTATCCCTATGCATACATGACGGGGTGCCTCGGATACTTAAGGTTAGGAGACTTGATAGTAGGAGAAAGGGTTTAGAAGCCGAGGCAGTTTTCTTAGAATACCTAGAACCCTTTGATCTCTCTCCAAAGATCTATTCATGGTCAAAAGACTTCATTATTATGGAATATGTTGATGGCACTCCATTACCTATCTTTATAGAGAATAATCTTGATAAAATAGAACATGTTAGACGTGTTTTAAGGAAACTTCTTGTTAAAGCATTTATCCTTGACAGCCTTGGAATAGATCATGGTGAACTGAATAGACCTGGATCACATGTCATGGTAAAAGCTAATGAGGTAGTATTTTTAGACTTTGAATCAGCTAGTGCATCAAGAAAACCACATAATTTAACAAGTCTAGCATCATATCTATTCCTACGATCTAGGTTTAAAGAGAAAATCTTATGTGGCGAATATGGTAAAGAGGATATCATTTCTAGACTAAGATTGTATAAAGATAGAATATCAGGCTTCAGTTTAAGAAACATACTTAAATTAATAGAATGTTGAAATATCAAACTTTAAATAATGACCTATGAAAAACCTTCTTTATTTACGTTTGTGCTTCAATGGATTGAGATGAACTAGTACTTATAGTGAATGATTCATGTGTATTAACTAGACCCGGTGCTGATGCTTCATTAAATCCAGCATTAATTCTGATATCATTAAGACTAGGCCTTCTCAACTCTCTCTTACAATTTGGACATATACCACCATATACATTGATTACTTCAGTAGGTGTTGGAAGTCCATAGTAGTCTTGTCCTACATGTTTGAATTCCCAAAGTACGGCTCCACAGTGTCTACATAAGTATCTTACTGGCATAACTGAAACACCACCAACAGTAATACCTATTGTGGAGAACTAGTTAAAACATAGCATACGTAATACGTTTAAACAAGTGGGAAAGGTCTCCCATTGATCACCATGAACACTTTAAGTATTACCAATAATACCCGGTATTACCCAAGTAATATCTTCAATAAATGTTTAAAGATATTACAGTAGAAAACTATATATACGACTAGCCTATTATGAGATAATATTCACGTTTTCTATGTATTACGATCTTGTCTATTTATAGGTAAACCTTATATTTGTCTACCGTTATTCTTACAAAATGGTGAGATAATTATGAGTTATACAACTGTATCAGCAAAAATTCCAAGGAAGCTTAAGGAGCTTATAGATAGATATGGTATCAGGCCTGGAGAGGTTATTAGAAGAGCCTTAGAAGAAGAGGTTAAGAAGCATATGTTGGCTGAATTAGAAGAGAAAGCACGAAGACTTAGCAAAAAACTATCAAATATTCCAGATGAGGAAATTGTTATGCTTATACGTAGAGATCGAGAGTCAAGGTGATAAATATTGTATTTATTTGATGCTAGCGCTATTTTAAATTTGATAAAACGTGCTAATCTTAAACCATTTTCCCAAGGTTTAACCCTGGATCTAGCTATTTACGAATCATTAAATGCTATTTGGAAAGAATATTCTCTCCTTAATCATATAGATTATGAAACAGCTCAAGAATACATCGATTTAGTAAAGAATGTCTTTAAAATATTGCACATAGAATCTATTAATGGAATTGAAGAGAAAGTCTTTGAATTAGCAAATAAGGAAAAACTAACCATATACGATGCTGCTTATCTAGCAAAAAGTATAAAGGCCAATTATATACTTGTCACCGATGATGAAAAGCTTCTTAAGAAAGCTTCAAAATACATTAGAGCACTAAGAAGCAAAGAACTCTAATAACTAGTTCATTTACAAAGTAATAAATCTACGCTTTTACCTTAGCATATCTTTATTCCTTAATCTTAGCTAATAATAATTATTAAAAGAGAAACATAGTTATCAGATTTTCAGTCATGTATAGCTCGAGTCTGTTTATCGCCTAGTAAAAATAAATATCTTATAAAAGTTTGTTAATGTCTCGATCCTCGTCTAGACACAATATAAATTATTGAGAATATCACAACAATAATAGCCATAATCGTTAATGTAAATGAATTCTCCAATAGATATCTTGTGCTTGTTCTATCAAATGAGGCATTTGCTAGTATATCGTCCCAATCTATTCTTAATCCCTGATCATCAGTATTTGATGCTCCTCTACTAGGAAATGATGCTAAGCTCAACAATATTGTCTCACTATCATTTAGTCCTATCCAAGCTGCAATATTTTGGTGACGAAGCTTAAATACAGGAATTAGCCTTTGACCAGGTATAAGAACCAAATACGTATCCTCAACAATAAGTTCATCAGGTGAACTAATATCTATATCTTCCCGTTTAAGTAGATCGACTATTTCACTGATACGCTTACTTGTTAATGTAATATTTATTACATTAGAGATCTTATGTGGAATAAATCCTTCAACATATACAGCTTGAAAATCATCATTAAATTTAGGAATACTACAACGTATTCTTAATGGAGGTTCTATCCTGATGCCGTCAATATAGAAGTAATAGATTTCATAGGGATTGATTAATGACTCTGTAATTTCTGATGTACTGAGGGTATAGCATGTTGTCGTTCCATTAGTAACGTTGCATATCCTCCCTATTCGTGATACAGCTGTTTGCTCAGCATACTGTCCACTATATTTGAATTCCATGTCCTGATACAAAATCACGTGTGTAACTCTAAGAATATCTTCCGTTAAATTACATACACTATAAGCCCTGGTCTCCCCATTATCAATTTTAACCATGAAATGTCCAAGATCGCCAAGGGCAACAATTATTTTATGGCCTTTATACGTTCCTTTATAGATCATAATGTTTTCATCTAAATACTTTGCAAAACCTGTAAGGGATAAGTTTTGAGCAATCCCATACGGATCTTTAGATATAAGGTACAATATGTGGTTAAGCCTATCTCTATATTCATCTAAACTTATTATACCCTCTATTTCTCTAGAACCATGTATTCTTTCCAAGATATAGATCTTTAAATTCATATTAAGATAATTATTTAGATCTTGGCCGTCATAAGTGTATATTATAGTGCTTAGTGGAATAAATGATATTAGAATAATTAAAAGTAGTAATATAATTCTAAATTTAGCGATTGTTCCATCAACCGTATAAGTACACCTCCACATATACTATTTATACCCTGAGTGTAAAAAATTACGCTAAATATATTATTTAGACATAGACTTTTGATGTAAAATGTATATGTTATGGTAGTTGATCCTGCCTAAGTATATTATTTAAAGTTTTAGAAACTACCAATAAGACTATGATAAAAAATTAAGAATTAATTATATTTTATCTTCTTTATTCATTTAAACATCATATTAGTAGATGCATTACGATCACTATCTATTTTATTGAGATAGTTTAACGGAATCTAAAGCAGACAAGTAATATTCTTTAATCATAAAGTATTATTTCTTTAATGATGAGACTGTCTTTTCGGTATTGTAACTAGGAGCTAAAATTTATTTCATCGTCCTGATGCGATATTATTATCTGAATTACTGATCTGATTATGAGCTATAGCATGATTTAGTAACGATCTTCATAGTTTATATTTTCCATTAATTAGTGGAACTTTACGATGTTTTGCTTAGCTTTCTCCATTTCTTCTACTAGGTAATATGCTTCTATACCGGATTTCCTAGCATTTTGTGCTTGTCGTTTATCATTTGTTAGCAATGTTCCATTAACTGTTGATGCTACTGCAATGTAGTATGTATCCGCTGCACGTGAACCAGTATTACACGCTATTTTAACAGCTTCATCATAGAAGGCTTCTTCCGGTAAAAGTCTTATTGGAGGAAAAGAAGTTATAACAAGGTCGAGATCTTCTTTTGGAAGATGGCGAGCTAGAACACCAAGAACTTCAATTACTAATAATTTAGGAGCATACGCCTCTACGAGGTGACTTGCAACCCATGACATAACATCCTCGGCTATAGAAGCACGTATATCGTTAGGAGCTGCGTAGAGATCTATTATGAGGGACGCATCAATAACTATCTTCTTAGTAAGCAAAACGTTCACGCTCTTGAATAAGTTCCTCCATTAAATCTTTGCCTTTAAGCTTCTCCCTTAAACGCATCCTAATTTCTCTAGCTACCTGTACAAAATCTTTCTCAACTATTGCTATTCTAACACGTTGACCATCTATAAGATCTAGTTTTTCGAGAGGCTTCAAAACTCCATCCTTATAGATTGCCTCAATAATCTTGGCCATAGCTTTAATCTCCCAGTATATACTGCTGTAATCAACCTTGATAAAACTAACCGAATTATATAACAATGGATATGGAATATAGACCATCAGGTATCAAATAATATGCTAGACATGTATATCATGAGAATTAATGTTTGATATACTAGTATGTAGACGATAATATACTAAGATCATTGTCCAATTAAAGAGTATTAAGAACCAGATACACGAATTGATTTAATGGGGCCGCGGGGATTTGAACCCCGGGCCACGGGCGTTCTGGGATCCCGTTGCCCAGGCGGGGATTTCTCCCCAGGCCCGCATCCTACCAAGCTAGACGACGGCCCCTTTCCTATTTCATTATTGTTTAGAGACTAGCATATATTAACTTTTTATGTGCCTTTAATGATTTTAGAGG
>Ga0190310_1000081_pt1 | contig 36249 bp, 33 predicted proteins | sample 48700778_MG_FD_165059 | JGI IMG/M metagenome (GOLD analysis project Ga0190310, IMG submission 165059) | Hydrothermal vent sediment bacterial communities from Southern Trench, Guaymas Basin, Mexico - 4870-07-7-8_MG | ecosystem: Environmental > Aquatic > Marine > Hydrothermal vents > Sediment ... | reverse complement strand
TGACTATGTCATCGAATATGTTGTAAAGGTCCTCAAGGAGATAGAGTATGAGTTCCTTTCCCTTATATTTTACTATCGCTTTATATACTCCCATTCTACTAGACTTTCCTCCTGCTAGTATAGCACACGATACATTGTGCAACAGTGTGTCCTTCATGCACTCCACTACCTTTAAATTACAAATTGGACATTGTATTGAACCAATGTCTCAATATAAGATTTTATTTCTTTCTCTAATCTAAGAGAACTCTTTATCCTCATCCCCTTTTCATTGGTGGGAGTGGTGTTGTTTTCCTCCGCTCCTACCTCTGTCGATGAAAAGCGCTCGTATCAGGAACTAGTCTCTTACTCTTCCAGCTCTAGCTCCTCTTTTTTTAACACTTAGCGACTAATTGAGATACCTTTTCTCTAAGTTTTACTCGTTTTAGAGTGAAGGGTCTATGACCATATGGGATCCTTCCTTTAACCCTATGGATTCTCTCATCCTCTTTGGTATCGCTATTACACCTTTTCTCTCTACTCGTGAGATGACACTCATTTTACTTCCTAAAATTCTGTAAGACTAATACTTAAGTCTAACTAATATTCTTATCTAACGATGCATTGGATATAAATCGATGAGAGTGGAGTAATATTATGGAAAAACTAAAATTTCGGTATTATTCTCTCACCTATTAAGTTTATTGCTTTTTCCTTGTCTGGTCCTATTGGAGATCCAGCGACGATCTGGGTCACTCCAGTTTTTAAGAGCTCTTCTATTCTCGATATACAGTCCTCTGGTGTTCCACATATCGAAAAGGAGTCTATCATATCCTTAGTAATGCTCTTAACTGCTGTCTTAAAGTCGCCCTTACCTATTGCCATTCTTATGGTATTAGCGGCGTCGACATCAATACCATGCCTCTCTAGTACTACATCAGGAGCTCCAGCTACTATGAAGGCTACAACTATTTTAACAGCCTTGGTGGCCGCTTTTGGATCTTCATCCACTGAGAAAGCCGTATATGCTGCTACATCTATGTCGTTAAGTGATCTACCCCCTCTTTCTATACCTCTTCTTAATTGTTTCATCGCGAACTCGAAATCTTTGGGATGAGATGCATTAATTAGGACCCCGTCGCCTACTTCTCCAGCTAGCCTCAGCATGAGAGGACCCTGTGCTCCGATATATATGGGAATAGTATTTTTCGGCTTGACTGCGAGCTTAGCTCCTTTGAGTTTGATTATTTTGCCCTCAAACTTCACACGTTTACCTGTCCATAACTGTCTGAGTACTGTTACAGATTCACGTATAGCTATTACTGGTTTGAGCCATTGGATTCCTAGAGCTTCTAGAGTAACTTTATCACCTGCACCTATTCCTAGAATAGCCCTTCCATTGGAGAGTTCGTCTATGGTTGCTATAGAGGAGGCTGTCTGAGCAATATTTCTCGTATAGGGATTTGTAACTCCTGTGCCTAATTTTATTCTTTCTGTGTTTATTGCCAACATTGCTAATGTCGCATACACATCTCTGTTATTATAGTGGTCAGTTATCCAGACGTATTGAAATCCTCGGGCTTCAGCTAGCTTAACGTACTTGACTATGTTTACTATGGGCTCCATGGGAACGAACTCTATCCCAAACCTCACCATTTTTAGTCCCTCTTTTCTGGTAGATAGGCTAATAATATAAGAGCCTTCACCTCGAGGTGAAGGATGAGTTTGTCCTCTAGTTAATTTAGCTAGAACAAGATGAGAGACTTATAGGGGTACAAAATAGCTATTCCTATTGAAGCTTATGATTTAATACGACTCTTAGATCTATGATATCTCTCTAAACTTGCAATACCCTAAGTACATTACGATTAATTACTCATCTTAGTACGACAATACGGCCAGCTACTATGAGCTCTTCTACTTCATCCACGAAAAGCTCTACTCCCCACATCTTTGGAAGCTTTATTATGAAATCTCTCTCAGTAATTATTCCTACATGTTCTCCCTTATCCACTACTACTAAACTGCCTATATTGTTCTCTCGCATGATCCTTATGGCTTCTCCTAGATCAACATGAGGTTCTACTGTTATCACTTTCGTAGATGCTAAATATGAGAGAGGAATACTATACACGCTCTCCTTACCTAACAGTCTAAGTCTCTCTAGAGTCTCCTCCAGAGAATAGAGTTTTACAATATCTTTTATACTAACTATGCCCCTTAGATTAGGACCTGTTTTCAGAGGTATTCTCCTGATATGCTTCTCGTGCATCAATTTCTGTCCTTCTATTAGTGTAGCCTGTGGAGGTAGTGTTATCAAGGGCCTCGACATGAGTTCACATACTCTTACCATAGTTTTCGCTTCAGAGAATAGCGCCATTATATGTCTTTCCGATATTATCCCCAATACTCTGCGCTCTTCATCTGTGATTGCTAGTGCTCCTATGTTCCTCTCTAACATTATACTCACAACAGCTTGAATATCATCATCCAAAGTTACATAGGGTGGCATATATTTTATCGAGTTGACAGGCTCTTTCATGATAGCCTCGTACAGATTCCCGTCGTACTTCTCCTCCACAATTCTACTCTTAGGTCCTCCTCCTAAGAAATCTATTATATCTCTAGCCGAGACCATTCCTATGAGCCTATTACTTTCATCTACTATAGGCGCATGTCTAACCCACTTTTCAGTAAGGCCCTTAATAACCTTAATAATAGGAGTGCTTTTTTCGACAATAACTGCAGGAGGATATCTGCCTATTTTAAACTCTTTAAGTGCCTTCATCATTATAATTTAATATATTACAATTATAAAGCTATATAATATAAAGCCATTATTTTAGATCAGGGTTACATTATCATATTGAAGGAAAGAACCATAGATTACGCTGCTCATTTAATCTTTAATGCCGTTAGAGATGCTGTAGAGAGTGCATGTAGATGAAGTATCTAGCTAAAGCCTTAAGATCTAGGTACTGGACTCCTGGGTTCGATTACAAGAAGTTCATAGTACATGCACTTAGCAGGTTAGGAGTGAGAGATGGAGATATAATTGTGCTCTCAGAAAAGGCTATCTCAGTAGCTGAAGGAAACATAGTGGATGAGAGTAAGATTAAACCGGGAATTTCCGCGAGGCTTATAGCGAGAATCTGGATGAAATATATATGGGGTTACATTCTCGGAATTCTCTGTAGGCTGAGGTGGAGGACAATTTATAACCTGAGGAGCTATCCTGTAGAGCTTGGAGCGAGACATAAACAACTGGTAATCGAAAAGGTGGGCCCCCTGGCAGCCCTCTGTTTTGGTTCTGAAGGTGGAATAGATGTCACAAATCTTCCCTATTCCTATGCTTCTCTTCCTCTAAAAGATCCCATAAAGACAGCCGAAGAGATAAGAGATACTATAAGGAAGTACTTAGGTAAGAATTTAACAGTGGTAATAGTAGATTCGGATAGATGTTACTCGTGGAGGAGTTTCTGTATATCCCCTAGGAAAACCTTTGTAAAGGGTATTAAATCAGGAGGAATATTTTCCTATATTTTAGGCAATGTTCTTAGACTTAGGTCTAGTCCGACTCCAGTAGCCTTCTCTGGCTCAGTAATGAGTTTAGAAGAACTACTGAAAATCTCTAGAATAGCTGAGAAGATGAGAGGATTCGGAGCGGGGAGAGATGTGTGGGAAATGGCTAAAAGGTTTGAGACCACCATAGATGGAGTGACTTGGAGCATGCTTATGAGAGTCCCTCATTATCCAATTGTTATCATGAGAAGAGTAGTAGACTGATTACCTTTCATCAAAGTCTTATAAGAGTTACTGGCCTAAAATAGTATAAGTGATAATATGTTGGATGAAAGATTGCAGAATCTAATTGAAGAGTTCGGGAAAATCTTAGTAAACGTTTAATAACTCCGTATGACTAGAGAAAGTATTAAGTGTGCTTGAGAAACGCTGTGAGAAAGAAGAGGGGTTATCTCTTAATGTTTTAGATTGTGATTAAGCCACTCACTTAAATATTTTACGCAAAAGTTTATATTTCCTAAATTTTGACAATAGGCTAAAGGTGATAATATGCCTGGAATGAAAAAGGTATACTTAGTAATATTACTAGTAGTAATAATAGCAGCTGCAATAGGTCTAGGCTACTACTGGTACCAGCAGGTATACGTTAAACCCAGGGAAGTAATAATATTGGGTACAATAGATAAGATCACAGTATTAGATCCAGCTAAAGCCTATGACTTCTTCACATGGGAAGTTCTAAACAACATAGGAGAGGGATTACTGAAGTATAAGCCAGGAACAACGGAGCTGGTACCAGGTCTTGCTGAAAGCTATGAAGTAAGTGAAGATGGCCGTGTTTACACATTTAAGCTAAGAAAGGGCTTAAAGTTCACGGATGGAACTCCTCTAGATGCTGAAGTCGTTAAGTGGTCTATAGAGAGACAAATGCACTTAAATCTCGATCCCTCATGGCTTGTAACAGCCTTTGTAGAGAAGGTAGAAGTCATAGACAAGTATACAGTAGCCTTCCATTTAAAACGTCCCATAGCGTATTTCCCTGCACTAGTGGCAACAGTTCCATATTTCCCCGTTAGCCCTAAAGCATACCCATGGGATGAGGCAAAGGACTCGACTGTAGGTATAGGGCCCTATAAAGTAGTGAAGTGGGTTAGAGATGTAGAGCTTAGACTTGAAGTCAATCCAGACTATTATGGACCTAAACCGAAGACCAAGTACTTTATAATAAAGTTCTATAAGGATGCTACAGCACTTAAGATGGCTCTTGAAGCTGGTGAGATCGACATAGCCTGGAGAGAGCTACTCCCTACTGATATAATAGCCCTCAAGAAGGGAGGTAAGTTTAATGTAATAGATGCCCCCAGCCCCTACATACGCTATATAGTCCTAAGATGCAACCAACCACCCTTTGATGATGTAAGACTCAGAAGAGCCATAGCTGCAGCAGTAGATAGGGACAGAATATGCGAAAAAGTCTTCAAGGGTCTAGTTACACCACTGTATAGTATGGTACCCATGGGTATGTGGAGTCATATAGATGCCTTTAAGGACGAATACGGTGAACGTAATTTAGAGTTGGCCAGAAAGCTTCTGAGAGAGGCTGGATTTAGTGAGGACAATAAGTTCAAGATAGAACTATGGTACACTCCTACACACTATGGAACGACGGAGGCTGATGTAGCTGCCCTAATAAAGGAGAGCTTAGAGGAGACGGGGATGATAGAAGTGGAGCTCAAGAGTGCTGAATGGGCTACATATGCTGCTGAATATATAGCAAAGGGTGTCATGCCCATATTCCTATTGGGCTGGTATCCTGACTATATAGACCCAGATAATTACCTAACTCCCTTCCTCCATTCAGAGCACTGTGGACATCTTGGCGTATTCTATAACAACTCTGAGGTAGATGAACTTCTTGAAGAGGCTATGGTCAAACCTACGATAGAAGAAAGGCAAGAGCGCTACGAAGAAGTCCAGAGGATATTAGCGAGAGATGCTCCTTTGATACCACTATTCCAAGGAAAACTATTCCTAGTATGCAAGAAGAACATAAGGGGAGTAGTGTTAGATCCCGTAATGCTACTGAGATACTATCTAATATATAAGAGTTAGATCTTTTTCTGAGGGTTCCAATATGCTTAAGGCATACTTAATTAAGAGAGTACTAATGGCCATACCTACCCTGTTTATACTACTCACTATAATATTCCTAATAATGAGAGTGCTTCCTGGAAATCCTGTAGCGGCTATCGTAGGTACTAAAGCCCCACCAGAAGTAATTCAAAGTGTTACCAGACGTTTGGGACTAGATCAACCTTATCACATACAGTACATCAACTACCTATCAAACCTACTCCGTGGAGATCTTGGTAGATCTATGATATGGGGGAGAAGACCAGTAATAGATGAGATTATGGACCATTTCCCCGCTACATTAGAGTTGAGTATTTCAGCCTTCATTGTGAGTGTCCTTATAGGCATAATTACAGGGACAGAAGCATCTAGAAGATTTAGAAGTAAACTCGACCAAGTATTCAGATTCTATGGTATTGTCACATATTCTTTATTCATACCATGGCTCGGTATAATGCTACAATTGATATTTTCAGTATACCTCAAACTACTACCAGTTGGCGGTAGAATAGATCCCTTCATGGAACCTCAAAGGATAACAGGTTTGTATCTACTGGATAGTATACTGACCCTGAATATACCTAGTTTCTTTAATGCCCTAAGTCACCTAATACTTCCATCCATTACTCTAGGGGTGTACATATCAGGAGTGTTCACTAGAACTGTAAGATCAAACATGTTAGAGGTATTAAGAAGAGATTTCATAACAGCGGCTAGAGCTAGGGGAATTCCCGAGAACATAGTAATCTATAGACACGCTCTTAAGAATGCCTTTATTCCCATTCTCACCATGATGGGATTACAATTTGCACTACTACTAGCTGGTGCTGTACTGACGGAGACCACGTTTTCATGGCCTGGAATGGGTACATTCCTGCTAGAGAGGATAATGTACAGAGATTATACCACAGTTCAGGGAACCGTAGTATTTATAGCCCTCCTTATAGTCTCTATAAGTCTCCTTGTCGATGTAATGTACGCATACTTAGACCCCAGGATAAGGTTCAGGTGATCTCTATGAAGGGTGTCTCTACATCCAGAACAATTATTCCTCTTCTGAGGAGAATTAGGAGATTAGATGTCTCAGAGTACTGGATAGCGATTACAGGTGCCGCTATTATAATCATAGTATCATTTATGGCTATTTTAGCACCTGTAATAGCACCATACGATCCCATAGAGCCTGTTGGAGGCTCTCTGGAACCTCCCAATACCAGATTTCTTCTAGGTACTGACAATGTAGGTAGGGATATACTGAGTAGGATAATATATGGATCGAGGATTTCCTTGAGTATAGCCTTTCTAGCCTCGATATTCTCCATGATTATAGGTGCATCACTAGGCCTACTATCTGGTTATATTGGTGGTGTTTTCGATACCGCACTAGCGCTTATTATGGATAGTATGTATGCCTTCCCGAGTATAATACTTGCCATAGCTATAGCCTATGTGTTAGGTCCTGGCATATTAAATGTGACAATATCTATAGGTATAGTATACATACCCGTATATTTCAGAATGATTAGAAGTGAAGTGTTATCCGTTAAGGAAAGCCTCTACGTAGAGGCTGCTAGAGCTATAGGAGCTAGTGATAGGGTCATACTACTTAAGTACATCCTACCGAACGTCACAGCATCCCTACCAGTAGTATTTTCCCTAAATGCTACAGATGCTATCCTGACGGAGGCTGCCTTAAGTTTCTTAGGACTAGGGCTTCCAGCTCCGACTCCGGACTGGGGTTTTGATCTAAGAAATGGGTACCACTTTATAACAGCTGGTTACTGGTGGACTGTTACCTTTCCAGGACTCATGATAATCATCACTGCTCTGGGATTCAGTCTATTTAGCGAGGGATTAAATGAAATCCTAAATCCCAGACTCCGAGAGGTGTAGATTTTGATGAGTCTTCTTAATATAAACGAACTAAAGGTCTACTATTTTACGAAAAGAGGTGTAGTCAGAGCTGTGGATGGAGTCAGTCTTAGTATCAGTAGAGGTGAGGTACTGGGCCTAGTTGGTGAGTCAGGCTCAGGTAAGTCGACTCTGGGAATTTCATTACTTGGGTTAATTCCTCCTCCAGGGAGGATAGTGGGAGGTAGTATAGTTTTTGATGGTGTAGAACTGACTAAACTAAGTGATGATGAATTCGCTAAGATTAGAGGTAAGAGAATTTCAATGATATTTCAAGATCCCATGACCTCCTTAAACCCTCTAATGAAGATAGGTGATCATCTCATGGAAACTATAATGGTTCATGAGAACGTATCAAAGAATGAGGCTAGAGAGAGAAGCATTAAAGCACTGGAAGAGGTTGGTATACCCCCAGAGAGGTTTAATGATTATCCTCATCAATTTAGCGGTGGAATGAGACAGAGGGTTATGATAGCTCTAGCTATACTTCTTAATCCAGACCTAATAATAGCTGATGAGCCTACTACAGCACTTGATGTCATAGTTCAGGCTCAAATAATAGACCTTCTAGACAACCTCAGAAAAAGGCACAATATGAGTATACTACTAATCTCCCATGATATAGGAGTTGTATCAGAGATAGCTGATAAGATAGCTGTAATGTACGCTGGACACTTGGTAGAGATGGCCGACGCGAATAAGATACTTGAAGATCCACTACATCCTTATACATCAGCTCTTCTACGTGCAGTACCACTCATAGAGTCCAAGAGTGAAAAACTATACTATATTCCTGGATCACCACCTGACCTAGTGAAACCTCCTAGGGGATGTAGATTTCATCCCCGATGCCCATACGCTAAAGATATCTGTAGGACCAGAGAGCCCAGAACTGTGAATATAAAAGATCACATAGTTAAGTGTTGGATGTACTGTGATGCCTATGAATAGAACAATTATATCGACTATTAATCTTACTAAATACTTCCCTGTTCAAAGAGGATTCTTGGAGAGAGTTATCTCCAGAAAGATTGAGTATATCAGAGCTGTTGATGGAGTGGATTTAGAGATCAGGGAGGAGGAGACACTCGCTTTAGTAGGAGAGACTGGTTGCGGAAAGACCACAACAGGAAGACTACTTGTTCGTCTTCTAGAGCCTACTGGAGGCGATATATTTTTCAGAGGAAGGCGTATAACACATGTTAAAGGAGAGGAGTTGAGGAAACTTAGAAGACATCTACAAATAATATTTCAAGATCCATATGCTTCTCTTAATCCTAGGATGAAGATTGGTGATGCTATAGGACATCCTCTTGAAATACATGACATAGCCAAAGGGAAGGAAAAAAGACAAATGGTCTTAGAGATGCTAGAGAAAGTGGGTTTAACTCCTGCAGAGAGGTATTATGAGCTTTATCCTCATCAATTAAGTGGCGGTGAAAGACAGAGAGTTGCAATCTCTAGAGCCATGATACTAAAACCGGACTTCATAGTAGCTGACGAGCCTATATCGATGATAGACGTTTCTCTGAGAGCTAAAATCCTAGAGCTAATGGCAGATCTCAAAAAAGAATTCCATGTCACGTACCTATTTATAACTCACGACCTAGCTACCGCTAAATACGTATCGGATAGGATTGCCGTAATGTATCTTGGTAAAATAGTAGAGCTAGCGACTACCGAGGAACTATTCTCTAATCCTCTACACCCCTATGTGAAGGCATTAATATCTGCAATACCCAGACCAGGACCTAAAGTTAAGCGTGAAAGATTATTACTTAAGGGAGAAATACCCAGTCCCATTAATCCACCTTCAGGCTGCCGATTACATCCTAGATGTCCATTTAAAATGCAAATATGTTCAAAAGAGGAGCCCAAGCTACTAGAAAAGGAAAGAGGACATTATGTAGCCTGTCACCTATATTAATCTAATCCTCTCTAGGTTCTATCAGCTAACCTGATTTCTACAAATATCAATGATGTATTTAAGAACCTAGACATAGATATTCAAGGAGGTTTATTAGAAGTGCATATTGGAATAGTAGGTGTAGGGAGGGTAGGGAGAACCTTAGCCTATACCTTAATCCATGAAAACTATATTACTGAACTCTCACTCGTTGATGTAGTTCCTAATCTAAGTATGTTATTCTCAGAGGAATTGGGACATGCACTAGCAAGTTTGGGTAGGGAAATTTCGATAAATCATTATACGAATCCCTCTGATATGACTGATGCCGATATTGTACTCATAACAGCGGGTAAACCTAGAACTCCAGATATGACTAGAAGAGACCTAGCACATGTGAATGCTAGGATAATAAAAGATATAGCAGAGAGAGTATTTCCAGGTAATAAGAGGGCTAAGTTTATAGTAATAACAAATCCTGTTGATGCCATGGCAATGTTGTTTAAGAAATTGACCAAAGCAGAATTCGTAATAAGTTCAGGGACACATTTAGATACTCTGAGATTTAAAGTAGAGCTTGCTAGAACACTTAAAGTCCCTACGAGATGTATAGAAACTTATGTAGCTGGAGAGCATGGTCCTAACTCTGTGTTTTTATGGTCTCTCACTAGAGTAGATGGTATCCCTCTAGATCAATTCCTTCACGAAAAGGGGATTAGCCTAAATACTTCCGACATAGAGCTTAAAGTGAAGGAGATTGCAAGACAAATTATATCAGTCCTTGGAGGGACATACTATGGCCCAGCTGCAGCTTTTAGAGATATAGTAAGGGCTATAGCTCTTAATACCTGTAGAATATTAAGCATAGCATCGCCCATAAAAGTACCAGGTGTTCCAGAGAAGGTTATGGTGAGTGTTCCTCAGAAGATTGGGAGAACTTTAGGCTATACCCTACTGCAATACTTAACGGATAAGGAAAAGAGACTAATCTATAGCGCCGGAAAAGCCATATACGAGACCTATCTCGATGCTCTTAAATATGTGGAATAGAATTAATTCCTTCTTCAATCTAGCATTTTATGAGAAATCAGCTTAAATTAACTTCTTCAAGGCCGCTATAGCGGCTTAGAGATCACCTCCTTCATCATCTAATATGGTTTTATCAGTTTCATTAAAATACCTTACTTAGTCCATTATCTAAGGCTTTCGCCATTAAATCAATTTCACTATTCGATTAATATCACCTTGTACTCCTGAAGCCTAGGTATGTTTATTATCGTCATCTCCCCCTTCTCTCGACCCTATATTTGACGTTATCTTGTAGTAATGATTTAGCATTTTTTACATCTCTTCCCTAGATCCTTAGTTCTATATCGTGTATAGGTATGATCCCACGTACTAGGTGAGTAAACCTACTCAACTTGACACCTCTTCGAGTTCTATCACATAGGCTGCACACTCCTCAACTATCGCATCTGGTCCTCCGACTCTCATTACACCATCTTCAGTCTTCACTAGGAAGTGCATTAATCCTGTGGAGAGGTCGAGTATTATATCGTGAATTAGACCTTCAATAACGGTATTTATATCATATTTTGTCAACCTTCCCTCTATTCTTGCTTTTAACTTTTTACCATGTTCGATCATTCTCTTTGCTTCGAGAAGTGCTAATCTATGTATGGTAAATCTCCTCGGTAGTTTCACTATGGGGTCTTTTATACTCCTCCCCCTTATCCATCTATTGAAGAAGTCATGAAGCAGGTAATCTATTAAGACAGGTTCTCTTATGTACAGTCCATAATCCTTTATCCTCCTCTGTACCAGTACTGCTTCCTTTGAATCAGCAATGACCATTAGGTCCCCAGAGATAGCCCATTTGATCTTATCAAGGAATTTTCTAACAGTGGGTATTATCCTTCTAGGGTGCTTCTCAGAGTATACTATCGTGTAGACGAGTAATCCTCTTTCCCTAGCTTTTCTAAGTTTCTCTATCATACGTAATATGAACTCCTCATTTCCACAAACAGCAAGATCTATCTGTGCTTTTTCAATTAAACTTTCGGCTTTGAGCATAATTCCCTCATAGCTACGTAGCATCCATACTCCATAATCTACTTCTTTAGTACTGACTTTAAGCGCGCTTAGTACTTCTTTAGCTCTATTTTTAATCTCTTTCATCTCCTTATCGAATACCTTAAATAGAATCTCAGGCTCCACAGCTCTATATGTACTTGGCCTTCCTCCTAAAACCTCAACTAATCCCTTTGCACTTAATCTCTTAAGTGACTCATGGACTTGTGGTCTATGCATGGTGAGTATTTCTGCAATTTTACTGGGACTTAGAGGTCCTTTTAAGATCAGTAGCGTATAGATCTTAGCATCACTACTACTGAGTCCTAATCTTTTGAATAGTTCAATTATATAGTCTATATTCATATCTTCTCCTCCTCCATATGATCTTATCATACCATTACACTTCCAGATTTTTCATCCCTAAAAAAGTAGTAAAGCTTATAAATAATATTTTCTACATTGAAAATAATGCGAAGACCACCCGTATCTAAAAAGGTTTTAATTTCATATAGTGGTAGTAGTTATTATTGCAATCGCAGCCTTCCTCGTCTGGAGATAGTACTAAGTATAAGACCAGATGATATTTACATTAAAGGGTATACTAGTATTCCCTCGAGAGGAAGAGCATATGAAGTCCCTGGAACTGTGGACTTTGTAGAGGCCCTAGGTTCAGATACTATAGTCCATGTCGATGTAGGGAGGGATATACTAATAGTCAAAGTACCAGGAGAGATAGCGGTGAGAATAGGGGAGAAAGTAAAGCTCCTCTTAGACCTGAATAGACTACATCTCTTCGATAAGAGAAGCGAGAGGGCTATAATTTAATTTACTCCTCCCTTTAGATCCATAATACTAACTCTGGAATCTGAGTTGGTAGTTATAACAATGTTGTATGTTGAATAAATCTATCCGAAAATATTCCATAAAAGATTGTTATTTATTTAAACGTTCTAATAATTGAACAGTACGTTAAGTACACTATACTTATATGTTAACACTTACTTTATTCATACATGGCCCCTGTAATAGAGACACATAATCTATGTAAGTATTATAGAGTCGGAAAAGAGGTGATTAAAGCCGTAGATGGGGTCAATTTACTAGTTCCTGATGGCTGCATCTTCGGTCTCATAGGTCCTAATGGTGCTGGAAAGAGTACGCTAATCCACCTATTAATGGGTATAATACTACCCAATAGTGGTAGTGGTGAAGTACTGGGATACGATATAGTTAAAGAATCTATAGAGATCAGGAAAAGAGTAGGATTCATGCCTGAGGGTATAGGCTTCTACACAGATTTAACTGCTGAGCAGAACTTAAGAGCAGTTGCCGATCTCATAGGGCTAGAGGATAAGGATAAAAGAGTAGAGGAGTGCCTGAGGACTGTTGGACTCTGGAATTTTAAGAAGCTAAAGTATAAGGAGATGTCTACTGGAATGAAACAGAGACTGGGACTTGCACAGGCACTACTTAAAGATCCACAACTATTGATACTAGACGAGCCTACTGCAGGAATAGATCCTCAAGGAGCTAGGGAGTTCAGAGACCTTGTCAAGGAGCTATATAAAGAGGGGAAGACCATATTCATATCAACCCATCTACTCTACGAGATAGGGCCAATATTAACACATATAGCCATCATGAATAAAGGGAGGATTACAGTACAAGGAGGAATTGATGATATTAAAGAGAAACTACTGAGTACTCAAGGGTACACCTATGAAATAGAGATGCGCGAAGTTAAACAAGAGATCAAAGAGAGACTGAGCTCTATCGATACTGTAAAGGAGGTGATTATGGAGCCTAGTAAGATCCTAGTGAGATGTAGTGAACCCAGTAGCTCCGAGCTCATGTCAGCTTTAATAGGAGAAGAAGTCTACTCCTTTAGACTGGTAAGGCCATCACTCGAAGACGTATTCAGAGCTTACGCGAGGTGATGTGGATGCAGATGTTAAAAATAGCTAAGATAGAACTTAGGAATAACATAAGAGGGTATAGGTTTATAGGTGTTGTCATAGTACTCACATTGATCCTATTAGCTGGCATGAGCTTTTTCTTAACCCTAACACAGATGTTCGTGTCCTTGCCCGAAATCGCTCCAAGAAGAGTACCTAAGGTTGCTTTTAGAATCATTAATTCCCTAAATTCCATAATAGGTATGGCCGTTCCCATAATTGCGATAATAATGGGCTTTGATACTATATCTGGTAAGATAGAAAAGGGTATCACCAAAATGATACTGGCTCAACCTGTATACAGAGATCATTTGATATTGGGCTCATTGTTATCGGGAATAATTACACTTCTAATAGGTATAATACCTCCTGTGGCCTTATCACTATCCATAGCTGTATCCACCATAGGAATTACGCCTACGATAGATGATGTACTATTACTGTTAGAGTACCTCATTATAACATGGTTGTTCTCGCTCTCGTACTATGCTATCTCAGTACTCATCTCTACAATCTCAAAGAACTCTACTAAGAGCCTAATGGTGAGCATGATAGTATGGCTTATATTCATCTTTATACTACCAATGATGGCTACAGCAGTAGCTATGAGCATACTAGGCCCTCCCAAGTTTACAGTGGAGAAAAGAAGACTACCAGACGGTCGTGTGATAACCATTCCCAGAATGGACATAGAGTACATGAGAAAGATGTCAGAGATTACGAACTTAATACGTCTCCTTTCACCTAATGCTCACTTTGAACGGTGTACAAGCAATCTGATTGCAAATAGACCTATAGACTACACTAATATAGCAGTACTAGTGCTCCTACCAATAATAGCCCTCCTAATCTCATTCATCATCTTCGTAAAGAGGGAAGTTAGATGAGAAGATCCATAAGAACGGTTTTTAATAAAGAGCCCCATACAATAAACACTACAGGGATGTGATGTATGAAAAGGATAAGTAGTATTTTTCAACTATCGCTCACTTTGCTAATTCTCCTACTAATTAGTCTTAACCTTATAACTGCACAACCTAAAGTACCAAGAGGAGAGGAGGAAGAGGAGAAATATGGCTACCTCAGTTTGACCACTATTAATACTAATAATGAATTTATTAAAAGAGCAGTACTGCGACTGTACAAGGGATCAGATCTATATAGAATATACGAAATCGATACCAGTAACATAATCTTAAGATTACCCGAAGGTAGCTATCAGATAAGAGTTGAAAGGAGAGGATATAAAGACTATATTGAAAGAGTGTTCATAGAGGAAGGGAAGACAGTAAAGATCTATGCAGTACTCATTCCTACTGTGAATATTATTGGTCCTAGCATCCAGAACATATTACTACCATTTCATGAGAAGAAGAGCTTATCTATAGAGATAGTGAACGAGGGAAAGCTCTCCCAGGAAGTACTCCTAGTCATGACTACCAATAGCTCTATCGTACTACCCATTCTTAAGCATAGTGGAGTAGAAATATCCAATAATACTTCTATGGTATTAGAGCCCAATAGACCCCTTAAACTGGATCTCGAACTTGTACCTATTAGTGACAGTGGTACGAGCTCCATATCCATACATCTATACTATGAGGATATAGAGATATCAAGAAGCCTCATAGTCACATTGACGAAAGAGAGCCTAGACTTACTCAGACTCAATATCCTCTCACTAAGCTCTGAACCTGGAGCGAGGATCGAACTCACAGCCCACCTCAAGAATCCCTTCTGGAGTGATGAGAAGTTCACTATATCCTATAGCGCACCTACCGGATGGAATGTCAGTGTTAAGTATAGAGGTATTCCCATACACACACTCGTACTCGAACCTAACGAGGTTGTAGAGCTTAAAGTGTGTATAGAGATTCCAGAAGACGTAAGTGAGGGAGTTTACAATGTACTCCTAATGACTGAGGTAGCTCACAGAGGATTTTCAGAAGAGAAGTCCCTTACAGTGGCTATAGGAAGAGAGGTTAGAAGAGAATTGAGTCTTGAGGTTCAGAGATCACACGTCTATGCTAACATAGGGTCTAGGGCCAAGTATAAATTAAGACTAGTCAGCAGAGGTTACGAAGAACTTCTCGTGAAATTGTCCGTTGAAAACTTACCTGAGGCTCTATCCTATTGGTTTGAAGATGAAGTGGGTAACAGAATCTCCTCCATATATCTCCATGACGACAGTGAGTGCACGATTTTTCTATGTGTTCAGGTGTCAGAGGATGCAAAAGTAGGTATCTTTAATTTCACTCTGAAGATAACCGCGGATAATATTACCCTCTATCGTACGCTATACCTGGATGTAACTGGTAGGTACGGCCTTACGGTGGAGACCGAAGAATTCTCGATCGATACTTATGCTGGTGAGGAAGTCACATTTGACTTTACCCTGAAGAATACCGGTACTCTTACTCTTACCGATGTAACTTGTATCCTCGAAAGTGTTCCAGAGGGTTTCGAAGTGGAGATCACACCCGAGAAGGTCTCGATATTAAAGCCTGGCGAGTCCATCACATTCACTCTTACGATAACAGTGGATCCCACCAAGTCTGTTGGAGACTATTATATACTGTTGAAGGGTAAGGCTAATGAAGTATCAACGATAACCTACGGGTTAAGAGTAATAGTAAGGCAGAGAGAGACAATGCTCATAGTGGCAGCCGTAGTAGTAATAGTAGTAGCTCTAGTACTGGTATACGTGTACAAAAGGTATGGGAGAAGATAAGCCCCCTTAACCTCCATCTCCCCTAGTTAGATCTAGAGTACAGATATAAACGATGAACGGCTATATGTATTTGCTAGAACACTACCAGATAAGTGGAAATATATATATATCTTTCTTTTTATATTATACTGGGTGAGATGGATTAAAAATGTAAAAAAATATATAATAGTATCTCTCACCCTCCTGATGTCGATAATATATATAGGTATTGCTAAAGCTGTAATAGTACAAGATTGTGATACTGATGTTTGGGAAGTGGATACAGCCTTCTGGGTTAAATGCTGTACAAAGGGTGATAAAACCTGTTCTAACGGTAAGTGCTGCTTTGCATGGGTTGAGCATATAGATAAGGGGCACGGAGCAGTAGACCACGATTGTTGGACAGCAGTTTATAGTGGAGTAGACGGTTATTGTCGAGAGGATGAAAGTGGATGTAAGTTTGAAGCAGTTACATGGAAGGAAGGGATTATGACTCCAAAACCTACAGCAGAATGTGCTGGTCTGCCTGGAGGTAATATTATGGCTCGTTCACAAATAAGAGTGTAGGGTGAGAGCTATGAGATCTAAGTGGACTGTCCTACTTATAACGATGTTGATTTTAAATACAATCTATATGAGTAGAATAGTATTCTCAAAGCCCTCATGGCTTAAACCTGGATTTTATGTGGAGTATAAGTTTCCAATGGGAGAGGCATGTACTCTCTCTATAAGGGTGGCTATAGATGACCTGGTAGACCTGGGAGTACTACACGTCCACAGGTTTGGAAATTATACTATATTCTCTGATCTCTCTAGGAAAGAGATAGAAGAGATCTATGCAAAGCGGGGAGAGGAGATACCCAGACATGAAAATCTGAGCTCATTACTTATCACTGCTAATGCTATCGACCTGATTAAGAAACTGGTAAAGGAAGGTAAGCTATCCCAATATACTGGCGAAAGAGAGCTAAAGTACAAGTGGAGGTATACAATTGAGCGGGTTTCATTCACTATACTAACTGCTACCTACTCATGGAAGTGCGTAGGCTTTAGAGAGGGACTAGCCGAATTTGAAGTAAGATTTACAGGTAGAGTAAGGTTCAGAGGACATAATGAGACTGAGAAATCACTAGATAAGGTATTTAGAGTACTGGTAGATCCGAAAAGCAGGAAGACCTACACCATTGATGGTGAGTATATAGGTGTAACACCCCTCTGGATACCTAAGAGTGAATTAAAGCTGAAGAGAGAGGTACTCATATGCGCTATCCGTAAGGCAGATGCCGAGGGTACTGTGTGGTATCCGGAGAAGAGAAGAACTCCCCTTGGTACTATTGAGGTACTTCCACTAGTAAAACTCAAGGGTAAAGTCCATCTTATAGGTGGTATCGCCTATGAAAAGGATACGGGTATACTAGCGTCGGCCCTTAGGTACTCTGATCCCGTCCTAGGTCACTTCATGGACATTCAGCTTATATCGTTCAGCAATCCTATGGTGATATCACGTGTGGAGGGAGTAAGTATAAATACCTATCATGATGGACTTTATGAACAAATTACTACAATAGGAGTACCGATATCGGCGGTAGCATGTGTACTAGTCCTACTATTGGTTAAGTACACTAGGAGGCGAAAGGAAAAGTAGCCATCAGATGTGAACTACATCCATAGATAGGACTAGACTAGGACATATAATAGCTCTATACGTCAACCTTTTCTAGAACGAGACTTATAGATAACATATGGAAAAGGGCCTACTGATCATTGGCGTAGTCCTCATACTAATAGCGTTCATACTCCATGGGGTAGCTATAGAACTGGACCAGGAGATAAGCTCATCAGTACTTGAGTATAGAAGAACACGAATTATCTTCAATAATATAACATATATAGTTAGAGCTAAGTACAAATTAATAAATAATTATAAAATCCCCATGAACGATTACGTGTATATAACCCTTCCTCGCAATACGACCTATCAACATACTAGACTTATTAACATCACTCCAGGCTATGTAAAAATACAAAAAGATGAAGATGGAAATGTATTTGCAGTAGTGTTCCTTAGGACAAGGCCTAATGAAGCCGTATGGATAGAGGCGGTTCTTAAGATTACTGTTCACGGTTATAGAGTTATATTCAATGTAAGTGAGAGTATATGGCCTGAGTACGAAATTGTCAGAAGACTTACTAAGAGAACTAGTTACTGGAATACTGAGAATCCAGACCTGATAAACCTAGCGCGAAGAGTGAGTAGGGGGGGTAGTCCCCTTGAGATAGCTACAAGTATAGCTAAATGGGTTAAACGCCACACTCGCTACAGCCTACAGCTTCATAGATTAGGAGCTGAGAGAGCCCTAGTTAGAGGCGTCCTTGGGGATTATACTATTCAAGGAGACTGCACCGAGGTGGCTGATGTATACGTCACCTTAGCTAGAATAAGGGGTATACCAGCTAGAACTGTCTTTGGACTTCTCCTGAGTAGGCATAAAGCTAAGATGTGGTTCAACTCATCGACAGCATGGGTAGAGGGGGAGAGGCTATTAGAACACTGGGGTGGTCATATGTGGTCTCAGGTTTACTTACCACCATGGGGATGGATAGATGTAGAATTACTTGAGGCTAGGGAGGCCAAAATAGGAGATTATTCCAATTTCCATATAGTCTTCGGTGTAGAAGAGACTAAGTACTATGGTACGACTTTAAGTAATTTCTGCTCACCTGGGTACCTATACCTCGAATATGTAGAATACGACTTTGAACCAGTGGGGGACTAGGTGGGATGGTGGTTAAGCGATCAATTGTACTAATACTGATCCTACTGGTACTCATTTTATTCGTTAGGAAAGTTAGTTCTCAGGAAAGGTACTGGATAGCATTAAACTTTGAAGTAGAAATTGAAAGTAATGGACTAGCTATCGTTAAAGCTAAGTTCCATCCCTTCACATCTGAAGGTAAGAGCTTGTACGGAGATCCACGAATAGGAAGAGAGATCGTTGCTAGAGAGGGTTCTACAGTAGAAGAGATACTGCTAATGTTCACTTCAGATCCCACTAGGCTAAAATATAGAATTCTATCACACACCTACAGAGATGATGATGAGATCATTCTATGTGATGTTGGAAATGTGGGTAGGATGAGCACTATGATTGGTGCATATGTGCTCGAAGTAGCTGTCTACCTCAACACAAGTGAGTTTATCCGCGTAGTGGAGGATAATGTCTATGAAGTAGTTATAAGAGATAGCTATACTCATAGGGATCCTAGGAGCTGGATAGATATACTGCTAGTTAAATTCACTGAGGATGTCACTCTGATGAACTATACTTGGATCCCCGCCTCAGCTCATGGTCCACTTAACAGGACTCCTACACTCCTTCTATGGGTGAACTATAATGAGCTACAGGCTCCAGACTACTACGTATTCTTTGTTAAAATACCACACATGCGGTTATTCAAGAAGACTGAAGCAAGTGGGAGAATACTGAATGTAACCTTAGAAAACAATGTTCTAAAGATCTTAGTCGAGAATAACTCGACTACTTCTGGATACTTCTACCTCAGAGCTATCTTCGGAGAATACGAACAAACTGTTAAAGTCTATATTAATGCAGGTGATAGAGAATACATATCCATTCCACTACCTTTTCAAGAGGAGAAAATCTCAATAGAACTACTTTCAGACAATATGATTTTAGATCAAAGGGAAGTAGTGTTAAGCAAATTACCTAGGAGAACTACTGAGATTGTACGAACACCCACTAGTGTGATACCTGAAATATTAAGATACCTTTCGATTATAATTTGTGTAATAGGTATAGCATTAGTACTCTACAGTCTTACGCTTAAATTGAGAAAGAGAAGGGGCAGGATAGGTCTATGATTGAACTCGTTTAACAGCTGGACAACAGAGCTGAGACTTTGCGAACTACCTAAAAGAGTTTGCAAAGCTGTTATCAAGGATCAGTAGACTCCTTAACCTCCATTTCTCCTTGCTGATGGAGGTTTTTCTTCTCCTCGCTCCCCCTTCCATCATCTATCTTGGGGGAGCTTCATTGTCATAGCCATCATTGATTTGATCAGTGGTCCGGGGTTTCTGGCTGTCCCTCATCTACTCTAGTGGACAGGGGCAACTACTGGAAGTTGGAAGTGAGGAGGTTTCGCTATTTTAGGCTGTGTACGGGTCTTTCTTTATGTTTTCCCTTATCTTCTCCTTCACTCTTTGTATTGGTTCAGGGGAATGCTTGCCTACGGTCCAGAGTATTGCATTATAAGAGGCAGCTACGTGCTTGTCTATGATCACTCCACAACTACACTTGTACAGTTCTAGCCTCCTAGTCTTCCCATACTTTCTCATTCTCTTTCCACATACCGGACAGTACCTCCTGGATTTCCTCTTCTTGATAAAGATTCCATTGTAGAACTTCACTAGGTTCTCAACATCCTTTTCCACTATTATAGTCTTCTGTAGTCTACTCCCTCTTAACCCTTCTGAATCTATTTCATCCAGTACTATTACTGGTGTGGCATTAGTACTCCTCAGTATCCTTCTCAACCTCTCTTTCAAATCCCTTTTATACCTGATGTTCAGCCCTTAATCCTCTTGTGAAGGCATTTTATCATCCATGCATGCTCCGTCTTACGGAAGTAACTGAATAATTTTTGATGCCACCTCAACTGTCTCCATTGAATTTTAGCATTCCTCTTCCTAACCGAGGCCTTAGCGACTATCTTGACTTCATCCTCAGTTATCAGTAGTGCTCTAATTCCAACTCCATATTTACTATTATTATCACTCCTATCAATAGTAATAGTAGTTCTATTCTAGGCTTTTGGTACTTTCTAAACGCAATTATGTGTGTACTGCATACCTCCGCCTCAATATCATCCCAGCAATGAATGAACAGCCCATGGATAATACCTCCTTAAACTCCTCGGCAAGCCTCGAACTTAGTTTTACCTCCACATTTAGTGGTCTAAGCTTTAGCCTCCTCCTATCAAGGTCAATTCTTATTGGTGATGCTCTACTACCATGAACCCTCCTACCATTCTCGTAGAATACTATTCTAAACAAGGGCCATACCCTCTTACCCCTCCTATGGTTTTTAACCACATACTCCAATTCCCCCGCAACCTTGTCGACATAGTACCAAAGGTAGTTATTCCTGACGTCTTTCCTATGGAGTAGTGCATACTCATAAACCCTCCTAGACCACTCTTTACATAGCCCCTCATAGGATTTCCTATAAGCATTGAGAAGCTTTTTACTCATTGTGCAAAAAGTACTGAAGAAAATCTTTGATTGCTCGAATATTGGTAAATACACTCTAATACGATTTTTCACAATGGAAAGGAAGATATTAAATACAGTTCTAGTTCTCACTCCTATAGTAATCACTATGTTCGTAGTGGAGTTTCAGGACACTTACTAGTCTGTTGTAGTATACTACTAGAGAGCTAGTGATCTCGGGAATTAAGATTCATGTTTAGGAAAAGGTTAAATAATAATACCATTCCATAAGTTTAGTAATACTGGAGAGACCCTATATGGTTAAAATAACTATGATTAGCTACCAGTTCAGGCCATCTCTCTTAGAAGCTGTTAAAAAGGTGAATAAAGTCACAAACAATGTTCTTGATTTTAAATTCTATAACACGTATGACGTTGATAAAGAACTAACCGATCTAGATCTCTTCATTAAAGACCTTCATGATTCTGATATAGTTCTTATTGATGTTAGAGGCGGAGATACAGTAAGTAAACTGATAATTGACACCCTTAAAGATCTTCAAAACACAGTAGTTGTGTTTGTTGGTGGATCTTCAGAAATAATTAAACTGACAAGAATGGGAGGTTTCTCCATTCGTAAATTTTCTTCCCTAAAGGACAAGCCTATACTTAGGAGGTTTATTAAGAAAAGCGAAATAGATTACGGTAAGCTGTTAAAAATGAGAGAAAGATTTGAAAAGATAGGATCTAAATTTCCCGTAGGTATATTCAGGCATGCTAGGAACTACGCTTTACTTCTTAAATACTATGAAAATCCATGTGTCGAAAATTATTATGGAATGTTCCTTTTACTTTTAAAAGAATATGGAAAAGTTAAAATTGGCATTGAAATTCCGGAACCAAAAGTCTTGCCTAGTATGGGAATTCAAAACTTTAAAACTGGAGAAATCTTTGAAAGTCTTGATGAATATTTACATCGATATAAGTTTAAAGATAGGCCTTTGATTGGAATACTTTTTTACGGCGGATTCCATTATGACCAATCTTACCCTGCTGCAAGACTTCTTACAGAAAAACTTGAAGAGCTGGGATACGGAGTAATTCCTGTATTTTGTTCTGATCTTAGATACTACCTAGCGATCGAAAAATTCTTCTTCAAAAACGGAAAACCGATAATAGAGACTTTGGCAGACCTTCTATGGTTCAGATTTGCCGGAGGCCCTATTGGAGGAGACCACAAAATAACCCTCAAACTACTATCCAAACTTAACGTACCTATACTGCATGGAATTCACCTATCTTCTAGAACTGTCGGGGAGTGGAAGAATTCAAAGGATGGGATATCGCCTATCGAAACAGTTACAACTGTCATTTTACCTGAACTTGACGGTAGAAATGAGCCTATAGTAACCCATGCTCTTAAACGTTATTTTATGGAAAACTTGAAAATCGAAGAATACGTTGCAATCGAAGACCGTGTAGAGAAAATGGCAAAAAGGCTTGCTAAATGGGTAGAGCTCAGGAAGAAGAAGAACAGCGAGAAGAAAATAGCAATAATCTTGTACAATTATCCGCCTGGGGAAGAAAATCTCGGAAAGGTCGCCTACTTAGATGCATTTGAAAGTTTAGCTAAGCTTCTAAAGGCGATGAAAGAAAGAGGGTACAAAATCACGTCTACACCCACAGGAAAAGAACTAAAAGACATGCTCATCTCGAACGGCATTGTTAATTCCGGTGAATGGGTATTAACCACCGAAAACGTAGAAAAAATTCCAAAAATTACGGTAGAGGAGTATATCAAGTGGCTTAAAAATACACCTAACAATGCAGTAAATAAAGTAGTTAAAGAATGGGGTCCTCCACCCGGTCAAATAATGACATATAAGAACTCAATTTTAATCCCTGGAATCTTACTTGGAAATGTTTTCATCGGACTTCAACCTTCTAGAGGTGTACATGAAGATCCCACAAAGATATACCATGATAAGGATTTACCACCACATCATCAATACATTGCTTTTTACAAGTGGATTAAACATGAGTTTAAAGCTGATGCAATTATTCATTTTGGAACACATGGAACATTAGAGTTCTTGCCGGGCAAGGAAATTGGCTTATCAAGTGAATGTTTTCCAGATATTCTTGTAGATGATCTTCCAAACATCTATATCTATCACGCTGTTAACTCTTCTGAATCTTCCATTGCGAAGAGGAGGAGCTATGCAGTAATAGTAAATCATGCAAGTCCTCCCTTTACTATCAGCGACCTACATAGCGACTTTCATGAAATTGAACGTTTAATCATGGAATATTTTGATATTAAACAATATGATAAAGATAAATCTGAAAAAATAGCGAAAAAGATAGTAGAGAAAGCTAAAAAATATAACCTAGGAGAGACTATCGAAGAAATTTATGATAGACTCCAAGAATACAAACGCTCACTTATTCCTAGGGGACTTCACATACTTGGAAACGTGCTATCACCAAATGATACTTTAAATTACTTAGTCTTCCTATCAAGATACGATAGAGGGAGAATTAAAAGTATCTACAGAATCCTTTGTGAAGCTCGGGGATTAAACTATGATGAAATTTTAGCAAATCCACATAAAAGAGATTCGAATGGAAAGTTGTATTCGGAAATTCTACTCGAAATCGAAAAAGAAGTTAAAGAGATTATAAAAAGATATATAATTGAAAATAAGCCAGTAAATATTTTAGGTTTAAAAGTTAATAAACGAGAGCTGGAAGAGGCAATAAGCTTTCTGCGAGGAATTTACGAGAGAATTTTAAAATCTGACGAAGTAAGCTCTGTCTTAAATGCATTAGAAGGGAAATTTATCCAACCGGGCCCAGGTGGAGACTTCATTAGAACTCCTGAAATTTTTCCAACAGGAAGAAATACCTATCAACTCGATCCAACTAATATACCAACTGAAATCGCTATGGAACGAGGAGAAAAGATCGCAGAAGAATACTTAGAGAAGTTTTACAAGAAATATGGTAGATATCCTAAAACAGTAAGCGTTGTTCTCTGGGCTTTTGAAACGATGAAAACAGGAGGAGAGACCGTAGCTGCAATATTCAGACTTCTAGGAGTAAAGCCAGTATGGAAAAGCATCTACATAAGAGATCTTGAGGTAATACCGATTTCTAAGCTAAACAGACCTAGAATAGACGTAGTTGTAACAATTTGCGGGATTTTCAGAGACACATTTTACAACATTGTTGAACTTCTTGATAAAGCTTTTAGAAAAGTAGCCAGCCTTGATGAACCACCAGAATTAAACTACATAAAAGCGAATGTAATGGAAGCATCAAAAGAGTACGGAGAAGAATCCCTGTTCAGAATCTTCGGGCCGCCAGAAGGACAATACGCTACAAGCTTAACATCTCTAATTGAAAACTCTGAGTGGAAAAGTGAAGCAGATTTAATTCAAGCCTATTTGGAGAGTATGAAATTTGCATACGGAGAGAAAAACAGAAATATTAATGCTAAAGAACTGTTCAATTTTATGCTTTCACATGTAGATATAGTCGCACAGATCAGAGATACAGTGGAATACGAGATTACTGACTTGGATCATTATTATGAATTCCTCGGCGGATTAACTAAAACTGTTGAAAATGCTAGGGGCAGTAAACCTTTAGTCCTCGTTGCAGATACAACGAGAGAAAAAATCAAAGTTGAAAACGCAGAGGATGCAGTGAAAAGAGGAGTAATAACCCGAACTATTAATCCTAAATGGTTAGACTCCATGCTTAACCATGGCTACAGTGGAGCAATGAAGATCGCGGATAGAGTTGAATATATGCTCGGCTTAGCAGCAACACTCGGCGGAATTCAAGACTGGATGTGGAACAAAGCAGCAGAAAACATAGTGTTCAATAAAGAGAGATCAGAAAAAATTAAAAGGGAAAATCCATGGGCTCTTCGAAAAGTTATAAGTAGATTACTTGAGGCCGAGAAAAGAGGTTATTGGAAAGCTGATAAGGAAACTATTAGAAAACTAGAAGAAGAATATCTCCAACTAGAAGATATTCTTGAGGAAAATATATACGTTAAAGGTGGAGGGTAATCAAGTTGCCACACCATATCCGCTTCGTGTTTCCGTTTTCAGCCATAGTCGGCCAGGAAAAAATGAAAAAAGCATTGTTACTCAATGCTATTAATCCTAGGATCGGAGGTGTTCTAATTCGTGGACAAAAGGGCACAGGAAAATCTACAGCAGTCAGAGCCCTAGCAGACCTTCTCCCAGAAATAAAAGTAGTTGATGGCTGTCCTTTCAATTGTAATCCGGATAATCCACTTGAAATGTGTGACATGTGCTATGAACGATATAAAAGGGGTGAAAAACTACCGTTCATCAAAAGAAAAGTAAGAATTGTAAATCTACCATTAAATGCCACCATAGATAGAGTTGCTGGGACACTAGATATAAAAAGGGCGATAAAAGAGGGAATAAAAGCTCTTGAACCAGGATTGTTAGCAGAAGCAAATCGTGGCATCCTATACATCGATGAAGTCAATCTTTTAGATGACTATGTAGCAGATATATTGCTTGATGCTGCTGCCAGTGGCGTGAACATTGTTGAACGAGAAGGTATATCTGTGTTGCACCCTGCACGTTTCATATTAATAGGTACCATGAATCCTGAGGAGGGAGAACTAAGACCTCAATTACTTGATAGATTTGGGCTTCAGGTTGAAGTTCAACCAATAACCGATCCAAAGCTACAAGTGGAAATAGTTAAAAGAGTTGAAGAGTTTGAGACAGATCCTCTCAACTTTATTAAAAAGTTTGAAAGAAAACAAAAAGAATTGAAAATCAGAATAATAAAGGCTCGTCAACTTCTTCCAAATGTTCAAATAAGTGATACGCTTCTCTATAACATAGCAGAAGTATGTGCTCAACTTGCCGTCAGTAATAGAGCCATAATTACTATTACGAAAACAGCTAAAACAATAGCTGCCTTTAACGGGAGAATAAAGGTGACCAAGAAAGATGTGCTAGAGGCAATGGAACTTGCATTACCTCATAGAATGCGAAGACATCCTTTCGAGAAACCGCAGTTAACACGGAAAGAATTGCAACAAATATTCGAAAAAATAAAAGATAAGGAAGAAAATAATGCTAAAAAAGAAATAAAGAAAACAATAAGTAAAGAAAAAATACCATTAAGGGAACAAATTTTTGACATCGGTGATTCAAGACCAGTTGATATTAAAATCGAAAATAGCACACGGAGCGTTAGTAAATTACGTAACGGTAGAAGATTGAAAGTAAAATCTTCAGATAAAAGAGGTATATATATTTCAAGTACGTTACCAAAGGGCAAACCTGTGGATATTGCACTCGATGCAACTATTCGAGCAGCTGCAGTCCATTCTAAGGAAAGATCTTGTGATGAAGGCCAGATAATTAAGATAACTGATGAAGATCTTCGGGAAAAGGTTAGACACCGAAAAACATCCACATTAATAGTTTTAGTTGTTGATGCAAGTGGATCTATGGCAGCTCTTAAAAGAATGGAAGCTGCAAAAGGTGTAGCATTAGCTTTACTACAAGACGCCTATATCCATAGAGATAAAGTCGCATTTATAGCTTTTAGAGGAAACTCTGCTCAACTACTTCTTCCACCAACAAATAGTATAGATTTAGCAGTAGAAGCTCTTGCAAAACTACCTACAGGAGGTAAAACTCCGTTACCTGCTGGAATGCTTAAAGCCTTAGAGATAATTAGGCTTGAAAAGCTTAAAGGAGATTATTTAAGACCACTAGTGATCTTAATTACCGATGGAAAAGCAAATGTTTCACTTAGAGGAAATGTAAGAGATGAAATATTCGAAATCGGTCACAAAATTAAAAAACTAGGCGCTTTAACGCTAGTTATCGACACTTCTCACAATGATTTTACTCCAAACTATATTAACGACATAGTACAAGCAACAGAAGCAAGACACTATAAACTCCGAGATCTAACTGTTGAAGACCTCCACAGTACAGTAAAAACTTTTCTAACCAATGGAATGTTTTAAATAATATTCCAAAAATTTAGAAAATACGAAGAGAAGATTAAAAGCTTATAAAAACTCTGCTATACTTAATTGGTATCCTTACTTGCTAGTATTTCAGTTCTTGTAATAATTTCACATATAAAGTCTTTAAGTGTCCTTTTTACTTTTCTTGAAGGTAATCCTTAAACTACCTTATACTAGGGACAACTGAGTAATAATTTGGTAGAAGGTTGCACGGGACTATAAGAGGTGGAGAAAAAGGTCATAAGAGGTTTAAAAACTGAAAACACACCAATAACCATAGGACATATGATTTACCATAACTTTATTAGACCTCATATGGGTTTAGACAGTAAGACTCCAGCAGAAGAGGCAAGAATCGACTTAAATCTTAGTAGCAATAAATGGCTGGACCTGCCTAAGAGAAGCTTAGAGTTCCATAGAAATCAACTTTAATTTTTACCACTCCAAATACAACACCCTAAGATTCAACAGAACGATAGAACTAAGACTTTTAAGAATGAAGACATCTAAGGGGGTAGATCTTATGGAATTACTCAGAAGGGATATGAGTACATTAAGTACTATAGGAGGTTAAAGAGATTACTCAAATACTAGGACAACTTGAAGAATCAATACCATATACTCTTCAGTTCTCGAATTGAGAAGTGACTGGAATTCCTAAAGATATTTATAACTATAAGATACTAGGCTTTCATGGGTCTTAACAGAGATCTATTCAAAAACCCTCCTACAGAGTACCGTGGGGTTCCATTTTGGTCTATTAACGGTATACTAAAATCAGAGGAGATTAAAAGACAAGTAAGATTACTCTATGATGCAGGCTATGGTGGGGTGTTCTTCCATGCTAGAGAAGGATTAATAACACCGTTTCTGAGTGAGGACTGGTTTGAAGCCTTTAGATCAGCTCTCAAGGAGGGGAAGAAATACAACTTTACTGTATGGATATACGATGAACTTAGGTGGCCCTCTGGATTTGCTGGAGGTATTGTACCAGCTCTATCGTCTAAGTATAGAGCTAAGGCTTTAATCATGGTACCAGATACCATGCCCTTCAGGGGAGAGGATGTAGTGGCTGTATTCAGGTGTACTATAGACCCCAAGACTGAGCTCCCCCTCACTTATAAGCGAGTAGAGTATGAAACTGCCAAAAGAGGATGTTTATACCTGACCTTCCTTAAGTATAGTGCAAGTGTGGGTAATGAGTGGTTTGGTGGCTTCAGCTATGTAGATCTACTCGATAGAGATACCGTTAGAGAGTTCATAAAGGTGGCCTATGAACCTTACTTGAGATTTCATGAGGATCTGGGAAGTACTATTCCAGGAGTATTTACTGATGAGCCCAATTTCTTATCCAACAGACCCCGCAGACGCAGTCATCCTATACCCCCTAGAGGGATGAGGTTACCTTTAGCAACCATACCGTGGACTGATAACCTTCCAGAGTACTTTAAGAGGATAAATGGCTATGACATTATTGAAAGGTTACCCGAACTCTTCTTCAATATCGGCGACTACTCGAAGACTCGCTATGACTTTTGGAAGACGGTTACGTTAATGTTCGTGGAGGCATTCTCTAAGCAGATTTACGAGTGGTGTACTAAGCATAAACTGAAGTTCACAGGGCACTACTTGGCAGAAGATACACTACTCTCTCAGCTCACTAATATTGGTGCGGCTATGCCTCACTATGAATATATGCACATCCCTGGTATTGACCATCTCTGTATGCGGATATGGAGAGGACTTCTCACGGTCAAGCAAGTAGCTAGTGTAGCTAATCAGCTGGGTAAGGAAAGAGTTCTCTGTGAGGCCTTTGGGTGTACTGGCTTCTACCCTACTTTCGAAGATAGAAAGTGGATTGGAGACTTCCTCTATGTAATGGGAGTAAACCTACTCAACCACCATCTAGTACCCTACTCGCTGAGGGGGAGAAGAAAGAGGGACTATGGACTTATACTCCATTGGAGTCAACCTTGGTGGGAGTACAATAGGCTCATAGAGGACTACTTCAGTAGACTTAGCTATGCACTTTCACAGGGTATAAGAATAGTGGATATCCTAGTAATACACCCTATAAGTAGTGCTTGGGCTTCATACTCTCCACTCAATGAACGAGAAGTTAGAGAGTTAGATGAGAGATTTCACAAACTACTCAGGATGTTGCTTGAGCTACATCTAGATTTCGAACTAGGAGATGAGATTATCATGTCTCGACGTGCTTCAGTAGAGGAGAATAGAATTAGAATTGGTCGTGCCAAGTATGGTACAATAGTAGTACCACCTTCTATTACTCTCATGAAAAGCACGGTCGAACTCCTAAAGAAGTTCACAGATGGTGGTGGAGTACTGATATTCATAACACCTACCCCCACGATGATAGATGGTACGGAAAGTAGAGAAATTAAGGAATTAGTAGAGAGAAGTGTAGTATTGAATTTGGAGAAAAAGAGTATCGAAAAGATTAAGGACTACATATTTCCCAGGATCTTAATAGAAGGGGATCCTAAGGGCAGTGTTTTATACCAACTAAGGAAGGTAGATGAGGAAATGGTGTTATTCCTAGTTAATACCGATAGAGAGGAGAGAGTTGATGTAAATGTAGGATTTATCGGCACTTGGACTGTAGAGGTTTGGAATCCCATTAATGGTAGTATAGAGGAAATAGATCATTCTACAAGAGAACGTAGAACTTGGGTTAAGGTAGCTCTCCAACCAGTAGGCTCCATTTTACTCATGTTCCATCCTACTCACGCTCACAGAAGAAGTAAGATAGGGAGATTAGTTAAGTGTTCTGAGATCGAGCTATTAGGTCCTTGGAAAGTAGAGAGACTCGATCCGAATATTTTAGTATTAGACTATTGTAGGTATAGGATTAATGAAGGGCCCTGGAGTGACATAGTTCCAGTGTGGAGAGCTCATAGGAAAATTGTCGACTCAGGAATAGGAGAGAGTTTTACTTTGAGATTTGAGTTTGAATCCGATGAAGAGATCAGGGGTAAAACTCTTCTGGTGGTTGAAAGAGCAGATACCTATGATATTAGTGTGAATGGAGTAAGAGTTTCACCAACAGAAGAGTACTGGTTAGATAAGAACTTCGATATGATAGATATAAGTGGGCTTGTGCGTAGAGGGCTTAATACTATAGAGCTAAAAGGCGCTGTAGGTCTAGAGACCGAGGTAGAGGGCATATACATTCTAGGTGACTTCGCAGTAGTTGCAAGAGCTGGGGGTAGATCCAGATTAACCAAGGAGCCACAGGAAGTTCAGCTAGGGGATCTCTGTGAGAAAGGTTATCCCTTCTATGCTGGCAGTATAGATCTAGTGAAAGTAATAGAGCTCACTCCAAAAGAGGGTAAAAGGATCTTTTTAGAGCTTGAGGATCTGAGGGCTGCATTAGCAGTAGTCTATGTGAACGGCTTGGAGGCTGGTATTATCTCTTTTAGACCCTACAGAATTGATATTACGGATCTATTGAAGAGTGGAGCTAACGAGATCAGGATTAGACTTGTCGGAACTTTAAGAAATACTCTTGGCCCTCTACATCATACCAATGGAGATCCCATTTGTATAGATCCTGGTACTTTCTTTGATGAGGCTCACTGGACTGATGAATACGTACTCAGATCATTTGGAGTTGAAGGAATAAGATTAGTATTCTATGAGAAAAAGATTGATATGTCCTAGAATAGATCCAGGGTTTAATAGGATTATTATTTCTCATTTACGTTGGTTAAAGTCCTAGTTTATCATGGATCTCCTTTAGAGCTTCTAAACTTAGTTCTAGAAATTCCTCTAGGCTAAGTCCAAGCTGCTCACATAGCTTTATCTTATCCCTCTTCACACTCCTAGCGAAGTCCTTCTGTTTGAACTTCTTCTTAAGAGATGATAACTTTACCTCCTCTAGCTTCTTATGTGGCATTACTAAAGCTGTTGCTATTATTAATCCAGAGACCTGATCAGCAGCCTTTAATGCTATTGCAAGTCTAGTTTTAGACTCATAGCCCGTCATCTCATTATGAGCTCTAATAGCCTCTAGTGCTTCTTCAGGAAGTACATTCTTAAGGATCTCTGTAGACTTAATTCCATGCTCTTTAAAATTCTCCACCATTTCGTAGTCCAGATCATGAAGTAAACCCGTCAGAAACCATAGCATATCATTCTCCTTCAATTTTCTCGCTAACCTACGCATTATAGTAGCCACTGCTAACATATGCTTTCTAAGCTTATCATTCTTGACATATCTATGTAACAGTCCAAATGCTTCCTCCTCACTTAACATAGTCCCACTCACCAGTACTGGATCCTGTATAATTAACCTAATTAATTATAATTTCTACTTTAAGGGCTCATCTCACTTGTTCTATTTTACCTTTAGGATTCTAAAGGCTTGGAAATTACAGGGATATGAGGAAAATGAACGAATATAACTCTATACTATTTTATATTAAAAGGGTATGAAACTAGGTCCTAGTGCTAGGAGAATAGACATAAAGGGCTATTACATAGCCGAGGGTCCGCTCAGAATTAGAATTCTATCTGGTAATGTTGCTCTCAGTGGAGCTATCTTTAAGCCTAAGTCTGAATTAATAGTTCCATTGGCTAAGTCTACACTATTAGAGACATTAGAGGAAGCTACTGTAGAGGTTATCGGTAGTGGGACTCTCAGGAATATCGAAACTTCTACTATTCCCAATGAGTGGAGTGAGATAGCCCATGAGATAATTACGAAGGGTTATAGATCAATAGTTGTTTTAGGGGCTATTGATACTGGAAAGACGTTCTTCACTACATATCTAGCTAATGTACTCTTCTCAAGAGGACTTAAAGTAGCTATAGTTGATACCGATGTAGGGCAATCTGATATAGGTCCACCTACGACAATAGGCTTAGGCATCCTTCGTAAACCAGTTATCTTTATGGATCAGATAGAGCCTTCTGAAATATACTTCATAGGCTCTACTAGTCCAACTGGACACCTCCTTCCTATGGTAGTGGGTATGGAGAAGATGGTGTCCACAGGATTGGCATTAGTCGATATAGTCCTCGTAGACACTCCTGGAATGGTGTTCGGAGGTCCAGCTAGAGCACTAATGTTGTATAGTACTGAAGCTTTGAGACCAGATCTAGTGGTAATTCTTCAAAAACTCCATGAATTGGAACATCTAGCTAGACAGTTAGAGGCACTAGGCCATAACGTCAGAAGACTGCCTGCATCTCGTTGGGTCAAGGAGAGAGATCGTAGTGACAGAAGACTCTTACGTGAACGTGCATTCTACAATTATTTCAGTAAACGTGGGATTAGAAGATTGACTCTAGATCTTAGTAGAGTGACGATAGTGGGATCATACTTGGGCTCGGGATCTGAAGTACCACGACAAATCATTGAGAACATAGAAGCAATAGCAAGACTTAAAGTAGAATACTGTGAAATGGCTATGGACTATATGTTCATACTCTTCAAGGATGCATTGCCAAGTAGGGATACCGTAGAAAAGCTATACTCGAGTCTAGGTAAAAGTGGTTTCACTATAAAAGTTCGTAAAACTGGATTTGAGAAGGGACTTGTAGTTGGATTAATAGGAGATTATGGGAAGTACCTGGACATAGGAGTACTAGAAAAAATAGACTTTAAAGGAGGGAAATTAGTAGTAGTGAGTCCACTTGAAGATCCTACTACAGTAAGAGCTATAAAAATAGGCTGTGTTCGTCTAGATGAGAATTTTAGAGAGATAGGAAAACTGAGACCTGGATTTATATGAATATCCGGTAAATAAAGAATAAATGAGAAAATCATAAGTTCTTACGTTAAAGATAAAGAGATATATTTAATTATGGGCTTCATATAGACCTGGAAACTTGTCTGATAGTTGCCCAGAGATTTGAGAATACAAATGTTACCCTAAGTACATTCTTGTACTTTAGTACTAACTCATCTATTAATTCATCAGCAACAGCATACTTCTTGAGTACTCTTCTGAATTTGTAAACCCATATTCTCTTTAATATCATGAGCTTGAGTGCCATGTATAGTAAAGACAAGCCCAGTATCAGTGAGTAGTAGAGTAGGACTAGGAGAGCTATAAGAGTACGTAGCTTAGACATTTAACTCCACCCATGTCCTACTCTTTTTCCTTACTACTTTAACTAATCCCATTCTCTCTAGCTTTTTTATTCTATTTATAATGATCCTTCTAGAGGCCGTTCCTCTAATCCTCCTAACTGATCTTGTAAGCTCCGATATATTCATTCTATCCTTTACGGAGAGAGACTGTATGATGCTCATTGAAATCTCATCTAGAGGTTTAAATGGTCTAGTGATCTCAAGTATTTTTAGGGCTACCTCTATAGCTCTGGAGACAGGTATAGAAAAAGTAAATACTAATGAAGAAGCTATTCTATAGGTCTCGATATACTTCTTGTCGATCTTTACTAAAAAATTCTCTATATTTTCTAGTCTTTCGATCACTAATTTTATTAGTTCTTCAAGTCTCTCTAGCCTATCCTCCAATGTAGGCATTAACTTAGGCACCTAAGCCTTGTATACTTTACTACTCTTCCTCTTCTTGTAGTCCCTCTCTTTTTACTTTCACCTTTACTCCTCTTCTTTCCAGTGCACTTTTAAGGAGATTGCCTACATTCAATATGGATACTCTTGATTCCATGTACTTTCTCGTCAGTTCAGTAGCTAGATCCTGTGGAACACCTTGCTCTATGAGCTTATTATAAAAGGTACCTACATCCTCGCCTAGAGTAGAACCTTTAACCATGGAGAGTAGGGTATCGAGTAGTTCTTTTAAGGGTTCTCTTATTTCTCTTACGAAATCTGCAACAGCTGATAGTACTCCCCTCAACTCTTCTACATCTTCAGACCTCTCTTTAGCTTCAGTGCTCATCTGATCACCGATATTTTAATATTGATCTCTTTAATATGCGTTTATAATCACGAGTGAAAAGTTAGGGAACAATTAGATGGCGATTCTATTGCTCTTCTAGTTATCCTGAGTAAAGCCTCTTTATAGCGTCCTCCCTACTCATACCTTCCTCCTTCATTAGCCTATGTATATCCTCCTCAAGCTTTTTCTCCCCTCGCATAGCACCGTATATGCTTGTGTACCTCTTTACCAGTTCTGAGTGCATATCCTCTACCGTAATCTCTCTCCTCTCTATTGCTATCTCTTCAGAGATTTCGGAGACCAGAAGGTCATCTCTAAGATCTATCTCTACATCTCCTACCTTCTCTAGGACTACAGCAGTACCGTATGCTGCGAAGAGTGTTGCAGTACCTCCCATCATGTCACTAGTCTCAAAGTCCACTTTAATTACTGCGTTTGCTCCCATCTTCTTAGCTGCCTCTACCATACGTTTGATGCACTCGACTCTTGCCTTCTTAACCTCCTCCATATAGGCAACAATCTCGCCTCCCACTAAGGATTCTAGGGAGGCAACTATCTTACCGCCTAATCCTCTAGTCCTTATAGTCATTCCATATACTAATCCCAGTATCTTCTTAACCCTGTACCCAGGTACTTCAGGCATTGTAGTAACCAAAAGCCCGAACACGTTTCCATCCCTATATCTGTAGGCTATTAGACTATTAAGCTCTATGCCAATATATTCTTCAAACTCTCTTCTAATAGAGAGAACTTGTTTAGCGATCTTTTAAGTTATATCTTAATAGTTGTAAGTGAATCCTTAATCTGAGTTAACCTCTACTACTATTCTCCCTCTTCTAGTTCCCTTCAACTGCTCTACAATACTCCTTATGACCGCACCCACAAGTCTGGAGACGAAGGGATTTAAGGGTATCTGTACTCCCTCTATATACACCTTAACTCTTCCCTGATACGCTACACATTCCTTGAGAGATCTCTTATCATTAAGAATTAGCTTAGCCATTTCATAACAACTACTTAGACCACAAGCACCACAGTTAAGCCCTGGTAGTAGAAAACCGTGCTTAAGTACTAGATCAGCTATTCGTTCAGCATCTTTAAAGGGGTTCAAAAGGGGTACATGGAAGTAGGCGCCCTCAGCAGTGTTTGAGATTACTCCGCTTATACAGATCTCAAGCCCGTTTAGAAAATCCCGAATTTCCTCCTCAGTCTTCCCACATACTATCCTAGGAGCTATTCCAAGAGTTTTAAATCCCTCTATTAGTAGTACATCTACATTCATTATACTAACTAAATCCTGTAGGGATCCTGGACGCTTAAAGAAGACCGCATACTCATGAGGTGATATAGCACCCACAATGTCCGCATAGAGACCATGCCTGTACGTATCCTTATCTTCCACATCTATTTTACCATGATACACATGTTTTATCGCCCCCACCTTAAGTCCTCTCCTCTTAAGGGCTTTAGCTACGTGTTCAATGACTGTAGTCTTTCCAGACTTCTTACTTCCTACTACTAGGACCGCTTTGATCATACGACCCACTCTATAGATATTCTCTTCAATAAATTAGTCTTCACTATTTAAGATAGTACTTTCATTCTATCAATTATCTCAGCCACTAATCGAACCATACTCACATCCCCTCCAGGAGGGAGCTCATTAGATACGCCTAGTATAAGCCTATCATCAAATAGTTTTATTATCCTCTCTACAAATCTACTAAACTCATCTAAGCTTACCATTCTGCTCCTCACAGAGAGCCTTAAACAGATGTAATAGCGGTTTAGCATAGCCATCTACGTGGCAGCGAATGAATCTATTCATCTTGTGGAGTTGATTTACTCTCTCTTGATAATAGGGTATAAATTCAGTAATCTTCCTCTCATA
>Ga0190310_1000079_pt1 | contig 36390 bp, 51 predicted proteins | sample 48700778_MG_FD_165059 | JGI IMG/M metagenome (GOLD analysis project Ga0190310, IMG submission 165059) | Hydrothermal vent sediment bacterial communities from Southern Trench, Guaymas Basin, Mexico - 4870-07-7-8_MG | ecosystem: Environmental > Aquatic > Marine > Hydrothermal vents > Sediment ... | reverse complement strand
AATAAATGTTTAAGTAGTTAGGAAAAATAACTACAGGAATAATTAAGCCCATTAAAATAGAGAACCATAAGATAAGTATTGATTTAAGCATAAACTGTTTTTCTTGCTGCGTATAATAAAAGTAAGGTAAAAAGAAACCAGCAAGAATCGTATACCACTTAGTGGCTATGGATAAACCTAGAAGGATAAGAGAAAGTAGCCTATCTTTAGGGTAGAGGTAAATGCTGAGGAGAAGAAATAGAAGGAAGAAGTAATCCGTTGGATGAAGAGTTATAAGGCCTAAGCGTAAAAAGGGGAATGTAAGAAGGCCAAGCATCATGAATGGTGCTATTTCAAAACTTGTCCTTTCAAGTATAATGTAAAATATGAACCAATCCAGAACGTAAATTAGCGGGAAAGCTAATTTGAATAAATAAGTGTAGGGAAAAGTAAGCGGAATAGAGCTGCCAGAATTAGAGCTAATTGAGGATACGGTGAAATTTTAGGTTCTTCATCGTAAAATTCTTCTAAACTATATTCTAAGATCCCGGTTCCACGAATAAAGTCCATTCTTTCATCATAGAATACGTTAAATCCTCTTAAAGCAAAAGCAAGACCATAACCTATAGCTGTAAGACCTAATAAGCCATAAGCTATTTTCCGTGTTTCTTGTATGTTGCTGCGGTGTTTGAGCAACATATAGAAGTATTACACCTAGCGTAGATTTATAACAGTTTTTAATTTAAACTTTACCTAACCTAAACAGTGCTATTGTGATTATTCTTTATGTAAACTATCAAGACATAATCTCCGTATCGATGCCCGTAACGTTTATACATTCTCTCACCTAATTCGTGATAGTGGAGGGCCCGTAGCTCAGCCAGGGAGAGCGGCGGACTATACCGCTTCAACACGTTGAAGCGGATAGGCCGATGCTCCAGACCCGTGAAAATGCGGGTCTGCTGACCTTTACGGGATGACTTAGGTCTGGAGCTTTAAAGGAGAGACCCGTAGGTCGGGGGTTCGAATCCCCCCGGGCCCACCACATAAACAAAAAGGGCTCCTAATTGAAATCCTAGAAGTATCATGAAAAATTTAAACTACGTTATATCTTTTTAGCTCCTTTCTTCTTTGGCCTCAAGTTTTTGCTTTTACATCTTCTACACTTAGTAGCTCCTGGAGGATTCTTAGCGCCACACTTCCTACATATCATTACGTTAAGTAAGCGGGAAGCTGCAATCCTGTATTTAACAGGGTCAGTTACGGGCAACTCTATAGCACCTCAAGTCAGCATCACTCTATTCCACGTCTATAATTTTAGTACTAATTTAAATTTTATGGTAACCGAAAGAAAGAAATATATGTAGTAATGAATTTCTCTAAAGATAAGAAAGAAATAGTTTATTTAAGGAAAGCTTTTGCTCCCAACTAGAGGTGATGATTTTACGAAATTACCACTATGTACGATATGCGTGAAGAGTGGTTTACTTTGCCCACGTTGCCAAAGACTTGTTGAAAGAGGAGACTACGATGAAGTAGATATTGAAATAATGAAAACTCTTCTTGAACTTGAAGAATCAAAGTTTTCTATTTTAAAAGATGTAGTCTATCATAAAAGTTACAAAGCAAACAACATGTATGTCATAGTTTTTTCAGGAAATAAGCTTAGCCCATACATGTTAGGTAAAATTGCTAAGAAGCTTTCTGAAAAACTTGAGGGGAAAGTGAGAATAATTGAGAAGTCAGGTAGTTTAAGGAGGATGGCTTCTCAACTTCTCTTTCCAGCGAATGTTTTAGGCGTAAACATTCTCTGGTTACCTGATGGCTCATGGCAAAGCATAGTTAGAGTTTCTAAGTCAGACTCTAAGGCGTTACCTGCCGAAAAGGAGGTATTAGAGGAAATTCTAACTAAACTAAGTGGTATGGAAGTTAGAATACGCTTCGAATAAACACTCAGGGAGTAATTCATGAAGACCAAATATAAAACACATTTTGCTAAAGATGTAAAAGCCGAACTAAACGGCTCTATTGTAACTTTAGCCGGATGGGTTCACATTAAAAGAGATTTAGGTGGGAAAAAGTTTCTAATACTAAGAGATAAAACAGGAACCATACAGCTCATTCTAACAAAAGGTAAAACACCACAGCAAGTAATAGAAACGTACAGTAAGCTCACAAGAGAGAGTGTGATTAGAGTTAAAGGCATTGCTAAGGCTTCTGAGAAAGCCCCTGGAGGAGTTGAAGTAGAACCTTTAGAAATAGAGGTACTTAGCCTAGCTAAAACACCACTACCCATAGATGTTATCGGGAAAGTACATGCTGACATAGATACTAGGCTTAATAATAGGGTTTTAGATCTAAGAAGAAGGGAAAGTCAAGCAATATTTAGAATTCAAGATACTGTCCTACAGGCGATTAGAGAGAAGTTAAGAGAACTAGGGTTTGTTGAAGTTCTAACCCCTAAAATCATAGCGTCAGCTACCGAAGGAGGAGCACAACTCTTCCCTGTGCTATATTTCGGTAAGGAAGCATTCCTTGCTCAGAGCCCGCAGCTTTACAAGGAGCTTCTAGCAGGAGCTTTCGAAAGAGTTTTCGAAATAGGTCCAGCTTTCAGAGCCGAGGAATCAGATACTCCTTACCACCTATCAGAGTTCATATCTGTAGACATAGAAGCAGCTTTCATGAACTACTTTGACGTCATGAATGTGCTTGAAGAAGTTGTAGAACATGTTCTTAGAAGAGTAAGAGAGAAAAACCTTGAGGATTTAAAAATCCTTAATTATGAAGAAGAGTTCCCTAAAATACGTAGACCAGTAAAGAAAATAACGTACGATGAAGCTATTGACATGCTTCAAGAGCATGAGTACCCTATTGAGAAAGGAGAAGATTTAAGCACACCAGCATTAAGAAAGCTAGGTGAAATAATTGGTGAAGAATTCTATTTCATCATAGACTGGCCTACATCTACTAGACCATTTTACACTATGCCTAAAGAAGATAATGAGGAAAGAACAGAGTCTTTTGATTTCGTATATAAATGGCTTGAAGTAGCTTCAGGAAGCACAAGGATTCACAGGAGAGACCTTCTTGAGAAACAGCTATTAAGGCAAGGACTTAATCCGAAGAACTTCGAATACTTTCTTAAATGGTTTAACTGGGGGATGCCTCCACATGCAGGTTGGGGTTTGGGACTAGGAAGGTTTATGCTGATATTAACGGGTAGAAGAAACATAAGGGAGGTGGTTCTGTTTCCAAGAGATAAAAAGAGGCTTGTACCTTAAAACACATTTTCATTCTTCATTATTTCTCTTAAAAACACCGTTGCATAGTATCCTTTCTCAAGAAAGAAAGAGAAATACACATTATTATCCCATATAACATAGTCTAGCCTATTAATAGTCATAGGAGATTTTCTAAACCCTCCTTCAACGAATATACCTAATTCCTTAATTATGAAGTCTTTCGTCTCAACCTCTTCCTCCTTAAGTATATCGCTCAACATAGGGTCAAATATACGTGTTTTATATCCTACAAGAGGAAGTAGAATTTTTTCCTTTGAAGAATCTATTTTGGTTTCAAAATTTACTTTGGAATATTCGCCACCTCTAACAACGATATCGCTCTTCGCTGCTATGTTAGGAGCTATGCCTTGCTCTATTCTCTTGCTAATAAGAATATTAAATATAAACGACTGGTAAGCTTCAACATAAAAGTGCACAATGAACTTAGGTAGGCTCTTTAAAGCATAAAGATAGTTGCCGGGGTTTTTAGCTAAGCTTCTAAGCAGTATTCTCTCATAAACATATTTTGGTGGGAACATTTTAAGAGTCTTTTCTGCATTTTCTGTTTCTTCAAAGAACCTTCTGGCTTCAGCAATTTCACGTTTCTCGTAAGGATAAGGGCGACCTATAATCTCCAATACTGCTTGTTTCCACATACGATTGACAATGTATTTTCCGACTATATGTGTGTTCGGTCTTATAGTGCCGAATCTTTGATGTCCATAGTACGGATAAAGTCCACCTAACTCGTTGATTTCACATAGAACCTTGCTTATACGTTCTCCGACTTCACTATTGAATGTATCCCTTATTATCACCTTAAACAAGTTCCCTTCAAGCATCCCCCTTCTCAACGGCTTATCGGCTAGTCCGAGAAATTTCAGTACCACATTGTCAGCTATATTAACCCTCTCCTTAATCCCGTATTTTGCGGGAAGAGAAATATGTTGATATGTTAGGGCATGAGTGTCTTTAAGACCTGCATATCCTATATCCTTTAAGGGCACTTTTAACTTTTTAGAAACAAGCATTAATGCTAGTAAAGTGTCTATGCCTTTTTTAGCTAGTTCATAGTATACATATTTTCCTTTACACCTTGACAACAGAGTTGAACGTACTTCTCTTACAACAAAGTCTTCAAACTTGCATCTTATTTTCCCTCCTACTCCTTCTGATGCTGTCTGATAGTACAGTATACCTATGTTTTTCTCGTAAGTAGGTGAAGGTTTAAGCTTCATTCTCTTACCTTAAAGTAGCTTCAACTTACCTGTGATTTTATCTAGAACTCTAGCAGGTGCAGGACCTATAACAATACATGTTACTGTTCCAGGTTCTAACTGTGTTCTTCCAGCATCTCTAATAATATACGCTGGTAAGTTACTTTCCTTTGCCTTATTAAAAACCTCCATAAGTTCTTGAAGATTATTGACTTTTAATACTACTTTTTTCTGTCCCTGACTTAGCCACGTCTGAGCTATAGCAGGGTTGCTCTTGGAAACTTCAACATAACCTTCAACAGCAGCATGCGCCACCTGTACGGCTAGCTTTCCCTTGCCCATTTTCAAATCTTGTCTTACCACTATTACCTGCTTAATTTCCTCCATACTCTAACCCTATTTGGGCGTGTAATGTTCTAAACAGCAAACTTATATAATACGTTACCATATTAGCACTTCAGCGGTTAAAAATATTCAACAATATAGGTGCAGCAAATGTCGCTAGTGAAGAGAAAAATTAGTGCTGTTGGAATAACAACGCCCGTATGTTCGTGTTGTAAAAGACCTATCCCTCCAACAGAGAAGGCAGTTAAGTTCCTATGTCCCAACTGTGGGAAAGTAACTATATGGCGTTGTGAGAGATGTAGAAAACTATCTGTCCCCTACAAGTGTGTGTATTGCGGTTTCGAAGGACCGTAATGAGGAATGTCCGCTATGGGTAAGTTAGTCGTAATAATAAAAGTTTTCCCCAAAGACATAAACATAAACCTAGATAACTTAGTGGAAACTATAAGGAAGAACTTGCCCCCATACTATGAGATAAAAAAGTATGAAAAAGTGCCTATAGCTTTCGGTCTTTCAGCACTAGTACTAAGCATTACAATGCCTGAATATGTGAAAGGCGGTACTGAGGAATTAGAGAACTTAATTAGAAGCTTGGATGAAGTATCTGAGGTAAACGTAGAATATGTAAGTAGAATTTGAAAGGCAATTCTGAAAATACCTGCGAAATCGGTAACTACGAGAACTCAGTATTAACCTTTTAAAGCATGCACTTTAATCTTTTTATGAGGGGGAAATACTCAAAAACCGCTTCTCCACCTTATACTGTTAAGTGTGGTGCTAGAGGGAATGTCCGGTAGGGAGGAAGAGAGAAAAGAGGTAATATTAAAGGTTCTTGAGGCAAGACAGAAAGATGTTGGCAGGGGCAAGGTTAGGATAGATATCAATATAATGAGGAAGTTAGGAATAAGCCCAGGCGATGTTGTCGAAATCGAGGGTAGGAGAAAAACAGCTGCAATAGCTTGGCCATCCTATGCTGAGGATCAGGGATTAGAAATAATTAGAATGGACGGGCTAATTAGGAAAAATGCTGGCGTCAGTATAGGAGATAAAGTAATAGTTAGAAAAGCAAAAGTAAAGCAGGCAACACTGGTAAAACTAGCACCCTCATCTTTCAGTATAACAGCAGACCCAGGTTTTGCAAGCTACGTTAAAAGAAGGCTTATAGATTACCCTCTTGTTGAAGGAGATACTGTTCTAATACCTGTGCTTGGCCAGGCAATACCGTTTACTGTTGTAGCTACAAAACCTTACGGTGTAGTCATAGTCACCCCGGATACTAATGTAATCATATTGGAAAAACCTGCAGAGCAAGCTAGAGTACCGAGAGTAACATATGAGGATATCGGTGGACTCAAACATGTTATTGAAAGAATTAGAGAGCTCGTAGAATTACCATTAAAACACCCCGAGCTTTTCAGAAGACTAGGCATTGAACCTCCTAAGGGCGTTTTACTGTATGGTCCTCCCGGCTGTGGGAAAACACTATTAGCTAAGGCGGTAGCTAACGAAACAGACGCTTACTTTATCGCCATTAATGGACCTGAAATTATGAGTAAATTCTATGGGGAAAGCGAGCAAAGGCTAAGAGAAATATTTGAGGAAGCAAAGAAGCATGCTCCGGCAATAATATTCATAGATGAAATAGATGCAATAGCTCCTAAGAGAGATGAAGTTGTTGGAGAAGTTGAGAGAAGAGTTGTGGCTCAGCTCCTAGCACTCATGGACGGTTTAGAGTCTCGAGGAGACGTTATAGTTATTGCTGCTACAAATAGACCTCAAGCCCTAGACCCGGCACTTAGAAGGCCTGGAAGGTTTGATAGGGAAATAGAAGTACCATTGCCAGATAAGCAAGGTAGACTAGAAATACTCCAAATACACACTAGGAACATGCCGTTAGCTAAGGATGTGGATTTAAAGAAATTAGCCGAAATGACCCACGGATACACGGGAGCTGATTTAGCTGCTCTATGCAGAGAAGCAGCTATGAATGCTCTCAGAAGATACTTACCACAAATAGATTTAACCAAAGACAGAATACCTCCAGAAATACTAGAAAAAATGGAAGTAACAATGCAGGACTTTCTAAACGCATACAAGGAAGTTATTCCATCAGGTCTAAGAGAAGTCTATGTGGAAGTACCCGAAGTGAGATGGGATGACATAGGTGATTTAGAGGAAGCAAAACAGCAGTTAAGAGAAACAGTCGAATGGCCTCTTAAACACCCTGAAGCATTTAGAAGACTAGGAATAAAACCCCCGAGAGGAATTCTTCTTTTCGGCCCTCCAGGATGCGGTAAAACGTTACTTGCTAAAGCTGTTGCCACTGAAAGCGGTGCAAACTTTATTTCTGTTAAGGGCCCTGAGGTTTTGAGCAAGTGGGTTGGAGAATCAGAAAGAGCAATAAGGCTTATTTTCAGAAGAGCAAGGCAAGCAGCACCATGCATAATATTCTTCGACGAAATAGATGCAATAGCCCCAGTGAGAGGAGCAGGTATAGGAGATAGCCACGTAACGGAACGTGTTGTAAGCCAAATTCTAACAGAAATGGATGGCATAGAGAAGCTAGAAAACGTTGTCGTTATCGCTGCAACAAACAGACCGGACATTATAGATCCAGCGCTATTAAGACCGGGAAGACTAGATAAACTAATTTACGTACCACCACCCGATATTAAAGGAAGATATGAGATATTTAAAGTGCATACTAGGAAAATGCCTTTAGCAGAAGACATAGACTTATGGAGGCTTGCAGAACTTACAGATGGCTACACCGGAGCCGATATTGAAGCTGCATGTAGAGAAGCTGCGCTAATGGCATTAAGAGAAAATATAGAGGCTAAGGAAGTTAGAATGGAACACTTCCTAGCAGCACTGAAAATAATTAGACCTTCCATAACGGAAGACATGGTTAAAATGTATAAAGCGTGGATGGAAAGAGCTAGGCAAATGCTTCCACGTGGTAGACCTGTTCTAAGCACATTTGTGTAGTCTCAATTCTGGATTACATTAATATTTTATTTTAAGTGTCTAAGATGCCTAAGTGGAACCCCGAACCTTTAATTAACGTAGTGCTTGCGCTACTTAGGGTTTCGAGAGATGGTAAGCTTAGAGAAGATGAAATACTTAGAATGCTAAAATACACATACTCTGATATTTCAAGAAAGGAATTAGTTAAGACTTTAATGACTCTTGAAATAAGAGGTTTAATAAGGGTTTATCTGGCTAAGGAGAACTTACTTATAGCTGAGCTTGTTAAGCAGTCGAAGGAGCATTAAGGGATAAAGGAGAGAACTTCTCCTAAAAACATGGGAATACAAAGTTGGGAGTTAATTTAAAAGAACTTATACCTCAAGATTGTAGGAAAACTGTGGATTTAGCTGAGCTTAGAGGGAAAAACATAAGCATAGATGGATACAATGCACTATACCAGTTTCTAACAGCTATTAGGCAACCTAATGGAACGCCGCTCATGGACAGTAAAGGAAGAATAACAAGCCACCTAAGCGGCCTATTCTATAGGACGATAAACCTACTAGAGCATGGAATAAAACCCGTCTATGTTTTTGACGGAAAACCTCCAGAAATAAAAGCAGCTGAAATAGCTAGAAGGAAAAAAGTAAAAGAAGAAGCAATTAAGAAGTATGAAGAAGCACTCGCAAAGGGGGATCTTGAAGCAGCCAAAAGATACGCTCAAATGGCTTCTAAACTAACCGAAGATATGGTTGAAGGCGCTAAAAAACTTCTATCTGCCATGGGGATACCGTGGGTTCAAGCACCTGCAGAAGGCGAAGCTCAAGCAGCATTCATGGCAGCTAAAGGTGACGTATGGGCTGCTGGAAGCCAAGATTATGACTCACTTCTATTCGGGGCTCCAAGACTTGTAAGAAATCTGACAATAACAGGTAAGAGAAAACTCCCTAGAAAAGAAGTGTACATTGAAATTAAGCCTGAAATAATACTACTTGACGAAGTTTTATCTAAGCTTAAGATAACTAGAGAGCAACTCATAGACATAGGAATACTTCTAGGAACAGACTATAATCCTGAAGGAGTAAAAGGTATAGGCCCTAAAACGGCTCTAAAACTAATAAGAACATATAGAAGCCTAGAAAAAGTACTAAAGGTCGTGAAAGCAGAGTTCCCCGTGGACCCATTAGAAATTAAGAAGTATTTCCTTAACCCCCCTAAGACAGAAACCTACAGTATAGAATGGAAAGAACCCGATGAGAAAGCTGTAATTGAAATACTGGTTTACGAACACGACTTCTCAGAAACGAGAGTTAAGAATGCACTGCAAAGATTGAAGAAGGCTTACAGAGAACATATCAAAACCAAGCAGCTAGGTTTAGATATATGGTTTAGGTAATTACCAACCATGCTCTCCTATTAGCGGGACAAAAACGCATGGTGTTAAACTTTTTCTTTCGAATTTTCCCCCACTAACCTTTTCTATTACATAAAGGTACTGCATATACCTAGAACCTATAGGTATAACAAGTTTACCGCCTATTTTTAATTGTTGAAGTAAAGGCTTAGGTTCATGAGGCGCTGCAGCAGTAACTATTATCCTATCGTACGGCGCTGCCTCAGGGTAGCCTAAGGTACCGTCTCCCAGTATTACTGTTACCCTATCATTATACCCTGTTTTTTCAAGGTTTTTTCTAGCAAAGTCTACAAGTTCAGGTATACGTTCAATAGTATATACATGACCCTTGACCTTTGCCTCTTTAGGAGCTACGATTTCAGCTATAACGGCAGCATGATATCCTGATCCCGTACCAACTTCTAGTACTTTATGGCCTACTTCTAAGTCTGCTGCTTCACACATTAAAGCAACCATATGGGGGGCTGAAATAGTTTGCCCCTTAAGTATGGGTAATGGTGAATCTATGTAGGCATACTTCTTGTACTCCGGTAAAACAAATTCTTCTCTAGGAACCTTTAGCATGGCCTTAATTACTTTATCTGTTTTTAAAACACCTTCGCTAATTAAGCGTTCAACAAGCCTTTTTCTCTCTAATTCAAAATCTAAAAACTCTAAGCCAAACCAAAACATTCTCTAACCATAAAGTTCTATTTCACTGTCCTCTAATAATGTTTATTGTAAAAAAGAGGTTAACGTTATGGTGGAAATATCTATAGAACATATAATAGCGAAAGGTCATGCAAACATTAAAGCAACCCATCCGTCAACATTCGAAGTAACTAAAGAGAACTGGCTTACGCCACAGGGCGACTGTATTATAGGTATTTCGGCTAGTAAGTCTCCTAAACAATTTAGTAAGGAGTTTAAGAACATAGCGAAAAGGGAAGATGCAGTAATTCTCGCAATACTTCTCTCCAATGGAGCATTTGATTACATTATAGGTAAAGGCTCAGAGAAATTGACTTTCAAAGATAACACAAGAATGGTCTTCAGGAAAAGCAGCTACATCTCGAACAACACTGTAATGATTAAAGCCAACAAGGCAGCACGAGACATTAGCAGGAAATTAATAGATAAGCTTAAGAAAGGAAGAATACTTCACATACTGCTAATTGCCATTAGCGTATAGCATAGATTTACATAACATAAACGTCTACAACGTAAAGTCTTTTCCTTGGTGAAGCCTCTAAAACTGTTCTCACGTTTAAGAACTTAACAATTCTTCTAACACTGCTAATCGTTCTTGAAATTTCATAGATTACTTCATTTATAGATTCAGCAAACCTATAATAGTGAATAATACCCCCATCCTCCTTTAAGACCTTGCAGGCGTGTTTGAGAAAACCATGGGAGTAAGCTGGCAAGTTCATAATTACTCTATCAAAAACTCCTCTAAAGAACTTAGAGTAAATTAGAGAAGAATCTCCTAGAATCGGATATACTTTCCCCTTTAGCTTATTTATTTTAAGGCTTGAAATCAGAGACATAATGGCGTAAGGGTTTATGTCTGTAGCGTAAACTTCTACCTTTTTAGCATATGCTATATGTAAAGAGAAACCGCCAATACCGCAGAACATATCCAAAACTTTTTCTCCATCATAGACCTCCTTAGCTATTCTTGCGTGTTCAAAGCAGAGAGAAGGATTAATATACGTCTTGCCTACATAAACTACGAACTTTATACCGTGCTCAACGTATATGGTTTTTTCAACCTTATGACCAGCTATAAGCTTTAGTGGTGTCACTCTTTCTACACCATATGTTTCACCTAGGATTTCGTAGACACCCTTAACGTTCTTATGAAAGTTAAGTAGAGCATTACCTATAATGTGAGAATAGCTTCTTAGTTCCTCAGGTATTCTAATTAATATAATTTCGCCAACAATATCATATGATGCCGGTAATTTATCGAGAAAGCTTCTGGGCATGTTCTTAATTAAGTCTTTATAGGTTTTGATAAAGGTTTTCGGTTCGAAGTAATTAACCCCTTCCTTAAAAACTATTCCTTCCTTAGTTAAATTCTCCTCTACGTCCTTCGGTAAAGACTTCCCTGTTATAGGGATTTTAATGACATCATTACATCTTATTATCTTGAAACCTGTGGCTAATATGTCAGATTTCTTTAATACTCTAATTGCTTTTTCAGCATCATGCTTACTTACGATAATGCAATGCACTTTCTGTTTATCGTTCATAACCTATTTCTCCCTAAGTAATAAATTTGTGTTGTAAAAAGAAAAAAGTAGATGGACGTGTAAAGTATGACGAAGATCTTACATAAGGTGATTTTCTCGTCTAGGGTAGATAGAGCCGATGCCATTAATGTAGCGGAAAAAACCATTAAATACATATTAAATAAGGGAGTTAAAGAACTACTTATTGACGAAACGTTGAAGAATAGAATTACTATAAAGAATGAGAAGATAAGGTATATCAGTGTTAAAGATTTTAGTAAACATGAAGCAGACATGATGGTTATCATAGGCGGTGATGGTTCATTATTAAGGGCATTACATTACTTCGAGAAAACGCCGCCCCCTGTTCTCGGCATACGTGTTGGAAGATACGGTTTCTTAATGGAAGTAGAACCTGAACACGTATTTGAAGTACTGGATGAAATATTTAAAGGAAAAGCATGCGTTATAGCTAGACCGCGTATAGTAATGTACGTCAAGAATAAACGCCTGCCCCCTGTTCTAAATGACTATGTTATTCTAGCACCTAGACTTAAAATGGTGCATGTAAGGGTTTTGAAAAAGTCTACAAGGGAAACTATACTTAACGCTTATGCTGATGGATTAATAGTATCTCCGACAGCAGGTTCTACAGCTTACTCTTTAAGCGCTGGCGGACCCATAATAGATGAAGAGCTTAAAGTAGTTGTTGTTACACCTCTAAATCCCATGCAGCTAAGAGCAAGACCAGTGGTTCTTGACATTAGGGAAAAGCTTACCGTAGAAGTTGTTGACAGAGATAGTGAAGTTTATAGTGATGGAATATTTTGCTGTGTGATTGAAGAAGGTTCAAAAGCTAACATAGAATTCTGGGATGAAGTTTTCTTTTACAGGTTAAAGAGAGATTACTATAGTAGGCTTAAAAGGAGAGATTATGTTTGAAAATAAAACACGAGTTTTCGTTATAGACTCTTCTGCAATATTTACAGGGTATGTTTCCCAATTCACATTACCTTTGTACACAACACCACAGGTAATAAGCGAAATCAAGGACGAAAAGAGCTTAACAGTTTTAGAAACCATAAAGATAACTGGAAAATTAATTATAAAAACACCTTCCAGAAAAAGTTTGGAAAAAATAACTAAATTATCAAAGGACATAGGAGAATTTCAAAGTTTGTCAAATACCGACTTATCCATTTTAGCTTTGGCTCTAGACCTTCAACTTGAAGGCAAAAAACCGGTAATAGTAACTGATGACTATGCTATACAGAATGTAGCTAAGAATTTAGGGCTAGATTTCCAACCAATAAGAACAAGAGGAATTGAGGAGGCAAGGAAATACATCATAGTTTGTCCTGCATGCGGTTACGTGGCTAAGAAAGATATTGAAAAATATTGTCCCAAATGCGGGCATAAGTTAATTAAGAAACGTACTAGAACTTCCTAAGCTTAGCTATGAAGTAGCCTGGAGCATCATTTATGTGAGGATGAAATCTTAGAACATGATTTTTAAACTCTACTTCCACACCTGTACAGCCTATTTTCAAATCTATTTTTTCAATCTCGAACCTATATTTCTCTAGAACTTTCTCCAGAAGAAGCTCATTCTCTTCTAAAGTTACGGTACATGTTGAATATACCAGTATTCCACCTTTCTTCAGTAGCTCATATGCTGGCTTAAAAAACTGTATTTGATATTGTGCCAAATTGACTATATCAGAGTACTTCTTTTCATCATATAACTTAGGTCTTACACCAATGGCTGAGCATGGTGGGTCAAGAACTATTCTGTCAACTTTGTTTTTTAAACTAGGATAATCTACATGTAAATATCTTGAGTCAGCTTTCTCAACAGAAATACCATACATTTTAAGTCTCTCTAATTCTCTCCTCATTTTCTCTATTTTCGACCTGGAGTGGTCGAAGGCATATATCTTGGCTTTACCCTTAGTTAGCTGATAAATATGGGTGGTTTTTCCTCCGGGAGCAGCGCACATATCAACAATAACTTCTTGGGGTTTAGGATCAAGAATTGTAGTTGTTATCATTGCTGGTAAACTTTGCTCATAAAGTAAACCTTCCTCGTACTCTTCAAGTTCTCTAATCTTGACTGTTCTGTATTTTGAAATAAGAACTTCAACAGCAAGCCCTTTTCTTACTTCCCTTATACTGTCAATGTTAGCTTTTAAGACGCCCCAACCTACGGGCTCCATTATGGGGGAAACTACGGTTACGTAATCTCCTACTTCAGGTTCCCCTATGAAACCTAAGACGCCAGGCGCATATACGTTAGCTCCTAAGAGAACACTTTCAGCAGTCCTCTTATCGACGATGACCAGTGTTTTCTCGAACGGTACGTCAAAAGGGCCTTCTATGCTAAAGTATATTGCTTCATCTAGTAATTCATCTTTAAACACGTGTATACCTTTTCTTTGTAACGAATCAATAATGGAATGGGCGTTGGTGAGTATCATATTTACTCTTACATATAATCGCTTACCAGGTCTTCTTAGAGCTGTAAAGAAGTTTTCAAGCTCATAACCATAAACTTTCTTTAATGATTTAAGTAGTTCAGTGTCGTATCTGAAGAGTTTATAATAGTAATCATAGGTCATGAGCACTCATCTAACATTATGACCTGGAAATACCTAAAAAATTTACTTAACTTGGAAAATGTGTAGGAAACTTATGTTGACAACATAGGAACATAGACTAGCATTGTATCTTAATCATAGCATTGCATTATTGAATGAAGCTAGTAAGAACTAAAGGGTACCTATTCGGTGTTGTGAAAAGCTTGTCATAGGTGTTTCAAAAGCAGAAGACATGGAAATCATTGAATGTTCTGAAAGTATTTTTCCTTCTTAGAATATCAAGAAACTTATTGTTTTGGTGCGGGGGGTGGGATTTGAACCCACGCAGGCTTGCGCGGCAGGAAAGCCTCTACGCCAGCGGATCTTAAGTCCGCCCCCTTTGTCCTAGCTCGGGCACCCCCGCGCTCTACTTGAATAATGATATTTTAACTTGCTTATAAAGTTTAAAGAATTTACTGTTACTCTTGCTTTTTAGCTCAATGGGGTCTCGGCTCTACCTTTCTTACTCTTTTAATTTTAACGTTTAACTCTTTTGATCTAGATAGGGCTTCTTCACTGATTTTTGCTGGCCCGTAAATTAGTAGTACTGGTTTAGCATTTATCTGGGATGCTTTCCTAGCTATATTCTCTACTTCTTTTGCTGAGACAGGCTTGTTTTTCAAATAAACATCTACTGCAAGTACGTTTCCTTTTTTCTTTGCTACGAAATCTATTATCCCGTCTTTAACTTTAACGTTAAATGATACGCTATGACCAGACATTATGTATAATGCAGCTACCTTACCTTTAACACCAACCTTACTTACAGCTTTACTTATTAGTTTGCTTTTCCAAGTCCAAACCATAACCTCTACTCCCTCGTTAATTGGTTGCTAGTTAAATTAGACTTAACCTAAAGTTTAAATGTTTTAAGCAATATGCGCTATGTAGGCGTAGTAAACTTAACACTTAAATTAGCTAAGCCCACAATTATTTCCCGAGGGCCCGTAGCCTAGCCAGGATAGGGCACCGGCCTCCTAAGCCGGGGGTCCGGGGTTCAAATCCCCGCGGGCCCGCCATGCTTTATTAAGCCATAATCCTTAAATTTCTTCTACTACACTTATCCTTAAAACGCTATGGGTTCAGATAGTAAATACGATTATGTTAGCGAGAAATACTTAGCATATCAAGAGTATTTTTCTGTAGACCTTATAGGAATTATTATTAGGAAGAAACTTAAGCGCAAACTTAAGAGAAAGCAGTGAAGAAGTAGTATTGGGTGATTTTATGCGTATAGCTGTTGTTTCGAATTGTAAGATGCTTCAATGCGGTGTTGAAGGAATAGATGGGTCAAACATACTGATTCTCGAATGTAGTAGGGAAGGAAATTGCAGAATAATTAACTCCTTCACTAATCCTGCAGTTAAAGCTATTCGTAAAAGAGGTAAAGCGGCTGCTCTTACAATTGTAAGATATAGCGTGGATGCAGTCATAGTTAGTGATATTGGACCTGGAGCGCTTGAGGAATTTAAAGCGAGAAGCATTAAGGTTTTCATAGTTAATGAAGGGACTATGGTGGAAGAAGCAGTTCAAAACGTAGTCTCAGGGAAAATAAGCGAAGCTACAAGACCAACACATGAGAGAGGTCATGGAGAACATAGAGATGTTAGCATTAACCTACGGTAAAAATTATAAGCTAACTACGCATTATTTCTTTGAAGAAGGAGCCGCGGTAGTATAGCCCGGCCCAGTATGCGGGCCTGTCGAAGATATTGTCTGCAGAAAGCCCGTGACCCGGGTTCAAATCCCGGCCGCGGCGCCATAAACCTTCCACAAATTTCATGTTTTAGCTGATACTAATGTTGTTGTACTACTAACATAGGGTATCTTTCTTATTTCTAGAACTATGCGTTCTAAGTCTCCTAGAGAATGAGCATCAACAGCCACTACTATGTCAAACATTCCATAAACTATTGAAATATCTTTTATTTTGTCCATAGGGACCCTCTTTTTAATCTCATCTACAACATCATACTCTTTACCTGTTTTCACGGTCAATAGTACATATGCTGTTACCAAAAACTAACCCCACAGCTCTTTATTTCGTCTACTTAGGTTTTCGCAAATTCTAAAATTTAAATGTTTATTATTTATAGACAATAGTGAGTCTAAATCAATATCTCCTTGATAGCGATGGCGTCGCTCCTTAGCTATCTCCTTAACCACGTTTTATTTTTAGAGAGCACGTTTCAGTTTAGTTTGAAATCGCGTGGAAAGCGGTTTTAATGTAAAGCTTATATAATTTAGCTAGTATTTTTACTTTCGAGGTGCATAATTGTGAGCATTACTTATGCTGAACTCGGCGAATTGAAGAAGGGAAGCTTCATAGTAATCGACGGTGAACCATGTAGAATAGTTGAAATAACTAGAGCAAAAGTAGGTAAGCATGGCTCAGCGAAAGCCCATGTTGTCGCTATAGGTTTCTTTACAGGAACAAAGAGAACTCTCGTAGCACCGGTAAGCCATAGAGTTGAAGTACCTATTATAGAGAAGCGTGTAGGCCAGATACTAGCCGATCTTGGAGAAACATTGCAAATAATGGATCTTGAAACCTATGAGACTATAGAAGTAGAAAAGCCTAAAGAAGAAAGTTTAGTGGAAAAAATGAAACCCGGTGTTGAAGTAGAATACTGGATGGTGATGGGTAGAGCTAAAATTATGAGAGTAAGGTAAATCTAAACCTCTCACAAAAGCTAAAAATTCTCCCGATGATTGAAATAATGTTAACTGACAAGGTGAAGAACCCTATGAGTGCTGAGGGTTTAACCTGAATCAGGTGCCTATTAATAATGCTTGAAGAATTAAGAAAAGCATTAAGGAAGTTCATAGGCAGTACTAAATCCTATGAGAGAGCCGTAGACGACTTCATAAGAGACTTACAGAGAGTACTAATAAGGGCAGATGTGAATGTCAGAGTAGTATTTAATTTAAGCAAGAGGATTAGAGAAAGAGCTTTAAAAGAGGAGCCGCCGCCTGGGGTTCTAAGAAGAGACTGGTTTATAAAAATAGTTTACGAAGAACTAACTAAGCTTTTTGGTGGAGAAAAAGAGCCTAAAGTAGATATTGAAAAGAAACCCTACATCCTAATGCTCGTAGGTATTCAAGGCAGCGGTAAAACAACTAGTGCTGCTAAGCTAGCCCTATTCTATAAGCGCAAAGGGCACAGAGTAGGGCTCGTTTGCGCAGACACTTTCAGACCAGCAGCATATGAGCAGTTAAAACAGTTGGGAAACAAGATAGGTGTTGAAGTTTATGGTAACCCTAGGATAAAGGACTCTACTAAATTAGCTCTTGAAGGAGTAAGCTATTTCAAAGGGAAAGGATATGACTTAGTAATAATTGATACGGCTGGTAGGCACAAGGAAGAAAAAGGCCTTCTTGAAGAAATGAAGCAAATAGCTGAAAAAGTAAAGCCCAATGAAATAATGTTGGTTTTAGATGCAACAATAGGGCAGCAGGCTCTGCCCCAAGCCAAGGCATTTCATGAAGCAACACCTATAGGGTCAATAATGATAGCTAAACTTGATGGTACAGCTAAGGGGGGTGGAGCATTATCAGCAGTAGTGGCTACAGGAGCTAAAATAAAGTTCATAGGTACAGGAGAAGATGTGAAAGAAATAGAGGTATTTAATCCACCATCGTTTGTCTCTAGAATTTTAGGTTTAGGCGATATAAAGGGACTTGTTGAAAAAATTAAGCAAATAGAAGAAAGAGAAGAACTAGAGAAACGCCAAATGAAAATACTGGCAACAGGAAAAATCACTATGACAGATATTTATCAGCAAATAAAAGCCCTTAGAAAAATGGGCCCTCTTTCAAAAATACTTAAACTAATACCAGGCATGGGACTTACACTGCCTTTAAACTCGCAACAAATAAAGTTAACAGAGGAAAAAATGGAAAAATGGCTTGCAATAATACAGTCTATGACATATGATGAGCTTGAAAAACCGGAAAAAATAGATAAATCAAGGATAAAACGCATAGCAATAGGCTCGGGAACATCAGTAGAAGATGTTAAAGAATTATTAACATACTATAAAATGATGAATAGAATGCTTAAGCAGTTTAAAAGGAGGAAAGGTATTTTCAGGCATCTACCTAAATTCTATTAGAGGTAAAGTATTGCACTATGATCAACAGGTTTTTTATTACATGCTATCCCGGCATGTATTGGCTTCTTGAAAATATTCAATCACTAATTTTCCAAATAAATGCAGCTCTACTAATATCTCACAGTATGCGAAGAGATAGTGTTCTTGCAGTAGTGTTAAATTCTGAAGAAGAAGCAATACTGTTTAGCGGAAGATACTTAAGAAATTATAGGCCAGATTTACAAAGTGCGTCAGGTTTAATACTTAAAACCATATTGTCGAGAAACCTGAGAAGAGAGGGTATAAGAATTTTATCTCTTGGAAATCTTAGGAAGAAAATTGGTAAAATACTAGAAATATTTATCCTGAAACCAGATTGTAAGCCTTTAGAAGAATGCCTTAAGAACCTACCAGCAGTATTTATAATGCCCTCTAACATAAAATATGGTTGCTTAGAGAAAATGAAAATACATGGTAATGAAGCGTCCATACCTAACATAGAGTATTTTGAGGACCACCATATCATCACAGTAGTCCATAATATTGTAGATAAGAGGCTCGAAGAATGAGCGAAAAACTAGTAGACATTGTTACGAAAGTTCTGGAAATATGTAAAGAAATTCCTCTATGCGATAGGTGTTTAGGTAGGATCTTCTCCGCATATGGTGTAGGCCTTTCAAATAAACTAAGGGGGTTATCAATAAAAACAATAATTACAATGATTATGCCCTATATTGTTAAGGAGTTGGATGTTGAGGATGTAAAGAAGATAGCCGAGAATATGAAGTTTCCTCCAATCCTTGAAGTTCTGAGAAGAATGAATATACATGTAGAGTATGTGGAAAAACCCTGTTACATTTGTAGTGACCTATTAGACCATATTATTGAAGAATATACTAGAAAAATACTTAAAGAAAGTTTAAACTATGAGTTTGAAAACTTCCTCGTAGGAGTTCATGTACCGAGCGAAATAATTTCCAAAGAAGAAAACATACTTAGAGAGTTTAGAATAGAAACCTATGAGTCAATAAAAAACGAAATTAAGAGAGAGGTAGGTAAGAGAATAAAAGAAAAGTTGGACATTGAACCGGAATTTCAGGAACCCGACATAGTTTTCTTAATAAACCTGGTTGAAAACAAATTAGATGTCAATATAAAACCATTATTCATTGCTGGAAGGTATTTAAAACTAGGTAGGAGAATAAGCCAAATAAAGTGGCTAGTATGGAATGGGATGAAGTATAGGTTAAAGTATGATCTCTCTATAGAGGAATGTTTACAGGCGATAGTTGTAGTGTTTAAAGCGGAAAAAGCTGTACTTCATGCGGCCGGCAGAGAAGATGTTGATGTGAGGATGCTTGGGTATGGCAGACCTATGATTGTTGAACTTAGAAAACCTAGGCTTAGAAAAATATTGGAAGAGAGATTAAGAGCAGCACAAAGTAAGGTTAGTGAGGCAAGTAAAGGCTATGTTTTAGCTTTCTTTGAGAAGAAAGTTTCCCGAAATCTGGTTAGAGAAATTAAGGAGCAAGCAAAAAACCATGTAAAGACATATAGAGCCCTAGTCCTATCTGAAAGCATGATTAGAAACAGCGACCTTAAAAGAATAGAGAATATCTTTAGCAACATACTGATTTCTCAAAGAACACCTACAAGAGTTCTACGGAGAAGACCTGATGTTCTAAGAGAGAAAATAGTGTACAAAGTAGCTACAAGGAAAATATGTGAAAACATATTTGAGGCCATTATAAGATGTCAAGGAGGCTTATATGTGAAAGAATTAGTAAATGGTGATCAAGGAAGAACAAGCCCTAGCTTCTCTTCAGTAATAGGGAAAAACCTAAAATGCTTAGAACTAGATGTACTCAGCATTAGCGCTTCAATACAAGGTTAAACATAGACAAAAATAAATACCCCTTGCTCTTTCATAAATACACTAGCAAGCAACATTAGCATATGTAAGGTTTAAGAAAAATGGTTAAGGCACCTAAAGGTTATAGGCATAGGACAAGAAAGCTGTTAAAGAAGCACATAAGGGAAAAGGGAGCTATTCCCCCACTTAGTAAGTTGATGATAGAGTATAAGGTTGGCGACAAAGTGCACATAAAAATAAATCCCTCAATAACAGCAGGTATGCCGCACAGAAGATATCATGGGAAAACAGGGACTATAATAGGTGTACGTGGTAAAGCGTACATGGTCGAAGTATATTTAGGAAGTAAAAGGAAAGTATTATTCGTTAGACCTGAACACCTAGTCCCAGCTAAGCCATAATAAAACATTTAACTCTCTTAAAGACTTAGGTGTGGAGTATGGTTAAGAAAGTTCTTTCTTCAAAACCTCTTCCTCTAGCCGAAGTTAGGGAGATTATTAAGGGACGATTAGAGGGAGGAGAAGGCTTAGATATTCAACGGACAACTCTAAGCTATTTAGAAAGATTCGTTAAGTGTAACAGTGAAGTGGCAAATGAAATATTGAAAGAGCTTAAAGAGAAATTCAATTTGAGCGATGAAATATGTGTAATGCTAGTTAACATAATACCTCAAACGGTAGAAGAAGTTAGAACAGTCTTAGCTACTGAAGAAATAACACTAACAACAGATGAAATTAACAAAATAATAGAAATCCTAGCAAAATGCGTTAAAGAAGAAGAGGAATAGATCCTTAAAAACAAAAGTATTACAGCTCCTATACATATGATGTAATAACTGTTAAAATACGTGTTTTCCCATATTCTAAATAGCTAGTGAATAGAGCATCCTAGCCGGTATTGGTGTTTAGAGTGTACAGGACAAAACAGCAGAGTAGGCAAAGGAAAATAGAGTTAATGGAAGACTACGCTTACATTTTAGATTATCTTCCATCAGGTAATCCGATAGATGTACATGTTGAACACCGAAGTAAACCCATAGCCCAAGCTGTTGGCGAAGATTACTTTATGCTATTAGAATTAGCACCTAAAAGAGGGGTCAGTTTATCACCAGGGGAAAGAGTTTACATAGGCAGAGGATTTAGAGAGAAAATAGCATTCATATATTGCAGAATAGACTACGATGCGCTTACTTCTTTCGCGAAAGACATGCTACCTCAAATTGTTGAAAAAATAGTTACTGAAAGAGAGAAAGTGTTTGTAGAAATATTTAACATAGCACAGCCAATAACAATAAAGTTACATGCGCTAGAACTAATACCAACCATAGGTAAGAAGCATTTAAGAATAATACTTGAAGAGAGAAAGAGAAAGCCCTTCGAAAGCTACAAAGACCTCGTAGAAAGAGGCAAAATATCTAACCCAGTTAAGCTTCTTACGGAAAGAATACTTAAGGAGCTTATGGGTCGTGAAAAATACTACTTATTCGTCAAACCAATAACTACCTCTGGAACAATATACCTAGGTTATTTGCCAAGAATGTATGCTATAGCTTCCTCTAGAGAAACTAGGTGAAAAGCTGCGTGTTCTCTCCCCCCTCCCGAAGAGTTCTTCTAACACGTACATTAAACATTTTAAGAACGTACAATATAAAGCCAAGAAAAAAACTAAGCCAGAACTTCGTTGTAGACCCTAACCTCATAGGCGAAATATTAGCGAGAATTAAGAAGTGTAATTATCGTAAGGTATTAGAGATAGGCGGCGGTATAGGAACACTAACGCTATTTCTTTCAAATGCTGCAGAGGAAGTAGTTACTATAGAAGTAGATAAGAAACTTGTTAATGTGCTAGAAAAGGAGGTTGCGTCGAAAAGGAACAATGTCAAAGTAATACATGGAGATATACTTAAGATTTACAAGGAACTCGGCTCTTTTGACGTTATAATTTCAAACATACCATACCATATATCATCTAAAATACTGTTCATCTTAACCGAAATGACTTTCAAAGAAGCACTTCTAACTTTCCAAAAAGAATTTGCTGATAGACTCTTAGCTAAACCTGGTGAAGCAAACTATGGTAGGTTAACAGTTACAGCTAACTTTTATTTTGACATAGAGTATTTAGGCATGTATCCTCCTGCATCTTTTTATCCTCCTCCTAAAGTTTATTCAACAATGGTTTCTCTAAGAAGAAAAACAATACACATAGATGTACCTCTAAAATACTTCCAAGACACTATAAGAAAACTTTTCACATTAAAAAATAGAACGTTGAAGTCAGCTCTCAAAAACATAGTTCCTGCAGATAAATATACGCCTGAATTAGTGCAAAAACTGGAAAAATACATGACCCGTAGAGTAAGAAGTTTGAGCATGGGAGAGTTAATTGAAATTACCTCAATACTGTATAAACATTTTGAAGAAGGCACTGTTTAAGCTGGAAGTATACGGAGTTAAAATATACATACATCCTGAAGTATATGCTCCATCAGACGATACCTATTTACTATTGGAATCCCTAAGTGTTCCAAGAAATGCTAAGTTCTTAGATATGGGTTCAGGCACAGGAATAGTAGGGATATATGCGGCTTTACACGGGGCTTCTTTCGTGATCTCCATAGATGTAAATACCAAAGCCTCTCTTATAACACAGTGTAATGCATATTTAAACGGAGTTCCTAACATTGTAAACTCAGTAAACGCATCCCTCTTTGAGACGTTGAGGAAAAAATTACGGTTCGATATAATAGCATTTAACCCTCCATACTTACCTGTAAAAGATAAAGGTTTGCTTGAGAGAGCATGGTCCGGAGGCAAATCTGGAAGGAAAATTATAGATCGCTTCCTAAATAATGTCAGTAATTACTTAAAGGATAACGGTACATTGTTTCTTGTTCAATCCTCGCTTTCAAACCCTGATAAGACCATGAAATTTCTTAGGGGACAAGGATTTAAAACTGAAATAGTTAGGAGTAAGAGATTTTTCTTTGAAGAAATATTAGTCATTAAGGCATATAGGAGAAGTTAAAGTGGTTAGTATTAGAGTAATTCTTGTGGAACCTGAAGGAGAAATAAATGTAGGTTTAGTAGCTAGGGTTATGAAGAACTTCGGTTTCAAAGACCTAGTAGTCGTAAACCCTAAAATATCTTTAGAAAGAGCAAAGAAGTATGCTTCCCACGGCGTGGATTTACTAGCTAAAGCTAAAGTTGTTAGATCGTTGGATGAAGCATTAGAAGGAGTTTCGCTTACCGCTGTAACATCATGTAAAACAAGTACAGGAGACGATATTTTAAGAACATCGTTAACATTAAAGGAATTTGCTGAAAAAATAACTGACTATAGCGGAGTAGTTGCTATTGTATTTGGTAGGGAAAGCGTAGGGCTTAGAAGAGATGAAATAAGGAAAGGAGATATATTATTGACCATACCTGCTTCACCAGAATATCCCTCATTGAACCTATCACATGCTGTAGCAATAGTGCTTTACGAGATATTTTCGAAACTTAGCAAGGGCCACGTACCTGAACTTAAACTCCCAGAACCTACCGAAGTCGAAATTCTTCATAGGAAAATGGAAGAAGCCGTGAAATCATTAAGCATGCCTGAGCATAAAAAGGTGAAAACCATTATAACTCTTAGAAAAGTACTTGGAAAAGCTATTCTTACAGCCCATGAAATCCATGTTCTAATAGGGTTCTTTAGAAAAATATGTTTAAAAAGGATGAAGAAAAGTGAAACTGCTAATAACAAGTAATCCCGGCTTAGAAAACATAGTAGCTGAGGAGATAGCTTCACTACTAGGCTTAAATATTAACGATGCTAACCTGAAAATATACATGCCTGTTAGGGGAAGGATCGTTGTAGATATTCCAATTAATTTAAGCGTAGATAAGCTTTTTGAACCAGTAATGCAGCTTAAGTCCACACATAAAGTGTCAATTTTGTTAGTTGAAGAGAACATATCTAAGACCGTAGAAGGGCTAAAAGAAATATATGAGATAACATCGAGCGCAAAAATAAGTAACTTTCTTAACGAGAACATATCATTTGCTATAAGAGCTGAGAGAATAGGCAGCCACGAGTTTACATCATTAGACGTAGCGAAATATGCTGGTCAAGCAATAGTAGACTTAACCAAGAAAAAATTCGGAACAAGATCTCCAGTGAATCTAAATCACCCTGCAGTAATTTTTGATGCTCTTGTTATTGACAATAAATACTATTTTGCCTTAAGAATAAGCGGTGAAGAATCTCTTCATAGGAGAGGATATAGGGTATATGATCATCCGGCAGCATTAAAACCAACCATAGCCTACGGTATGTTGAAAATAGCTGAACTAAAGGATGGCGAAACATTGCTTGATCCAATGTGCGGTGGAGGAACAATAGTTATTGAGGCAGTACGCAATTACAGGCTAAGGAACGTGTATTGTATGGATATTTCACCTAAGCATCTTAAAGGAGCTGTAATGAACGCTATAGCATCAAGTGTTTACAGTAAAATAAACTTCATACTTGGAGACGCCAGAAAAGTCGATGAGTACGTTAAAGAATATATCGATGTTATAGTGACAAACCCGCCATACGGTATAAGGATGTTAAGACAGAAATACTTAAGAACATTATACTTAGACTTCCTAAAGTCCTCTCGGAACATTCTAAGTAGCAAAGGCAGAATAGTCGTTATAACTTCCGAGTATGTGCTTTTCAAGAAAGAAGCAGAGAAATTAGGCTACAAAATAGCCTACAAGAGAAAGGTGCTTCACGGTGACCTAGAAGTTGAAATAATAAAAATAGTTCCTAAATAGAGAGGAAAAGGTTTAAAACACTTAGTAACGTGTGTAAGTTAAGTGAAAATAAGTTAGAAGCGAGGGCAATGAAAAATGCCACTAAGACCAGCAAGGTGTTACACGCACTTTTCAGGACCACCCTACACTAGGAAGGAGTATATTCCAGGTATTCCTCCACCAAAAATAAGTAAGTTTGAAATGGGCAATCCTAAAGGTGATTACGACTTCATAGTGGAACTTGTAGCTAAGAAGGCAGGACAGGTAAGACATAATGCTCTTGAAGCAGCAAGAGTAATGACACATAAATATTTAAGCACAACAGTAGGTGAAGGAAACTACTTCTTTAAAGTAAGAGTATATCCTCACCACGTGCTAAGAGAAAACAAAATGATGGCTTTCGCCGGTGCTGATAGGCTTCAAGACGGTATGAGACAAGCATTCGGCAAACCTATTGGAACAGCTGCTAGAGTTTATCCTAAACAAGCAGTACTTGAGGTTAGAATTAAAAAGGAGCATCTAGATAAAGCGTTGGAGGCTCTTAGAAGAGGAGCTTCGAAACTACCAATAAAGACCTTCATTAAAGTAAGGAAGATAGGTGAATAATGGGAAAACAAAGTTTCTACGACTTCAAAATAGAAGACATAATCGAATTTATTATGAAGAGGAAGGCTAAAAAAGTACTTATACAAGCACCTAATGGGTTAAAGCATCTTTTCCTAAAGCATCTTGAAGAACTTAAGAAAGAACTTCCAAATGTAGAATTCATCATTTCAGGAGATCCCGCATATGGAAGCTGTTTTTTAGCTGAAATAGAGGCGAAAAGAGTAAATGCAGACCTCATAGTCCACGTAGGCCATACAGAATACTATAAAGCAACTATACCCACAATATATGTTGAAGCCTTCAGTAAACTAGCGTTAACAGAAAAACTCGCCAAGAAATTACTAAACTACATTAAGAACTTAAACGTTAAAAATATTGGACTATGCGGTGTTCTTCAACATTTAAGGAGTATCGAACAAGTAAAGAAGCTTCTCGAAAACAATGGATATAAGGTGTACATAGGCAAGCATGGCCCCTACACTAAATATGACGGTCAAGTAGTTGGATGCGATTACGTAAGCGCTTTAACAGTAAATAGCAACGTGGACCTGCACTTAATAGTTTCTGGAGGCCTATTTCATCCCGTAGGGTTAGGTCTAGCTACGTTAAAGCCTGTAGTGAAATTAGATCCTTATGAAGAAGAAGTAGTAGATTTAACAAAGGAGGTTAAAAAGGTTTTACGGAAAAGATATTGGAGAATTATGGAATCCTTAAATGCAGAGAATTATGGCGTAATAGTGGGAATGAGGAAGGGACAGTATAGGCCGAACTTGGTGAAGTCTATTGAGAAGCTAGTAAGGAGAAAAGGCGGAAGAAGTACTAGAATAGTTATGGACATTGTTACTGAGGAAAACTTACTAAACCTAGATAATAGTTTCGACGCCTACATAGTTACCTCATGCCCTAGAATACCAATAGATAATCTAGGAGAGTTCAGAAAACCCGTTCTAACACCTGGCGAAGCATATATGGTTTTAACAGAGAGCCTAGAAAAATACATATTCCCATGGTGATGTGAAATCAGGAAAGTAGACATTGAGAAAATTATCGAAAAAATCCCTCCACACCCAAATCCCAATGCTAAACTTGAACAATACGTAACACCGGGGAATATAGCAGCTGAAATACTATGGGATGCCCTACTTACAGGAAACATAGTGGGTAAAAACGTTATTGATTTAGGCTGCGGAACAGGGAGGCTTGCAATAGCTGCTGCACTTCTTGGAGCAAAACATGTGATATGTCTTGACATAGACCGCTTAGCTCTAGAAGTAGCTAAGAAGCGCTCTTTAGAGTTAAACGTAAGCAACGTCATAGACTTTGTTAAAGCTTGGGTTCCTCACATACACTTTACAAACATAGATACTGTAATTCAAAACCCTCCATTCGGTGTTTGGAAAAGACATGCAGATCTAGTATTCTTAACAGCAGCCTTTAACTTGAAACCTCGGACAATATATTCAATACATAAGGCTAATCCTAAAAGTAGGGAGATCATTGTAAGAGAAGCTAAAAATAAAAATTACGAAGCTAAAATAATGTCTAGAAAACACCTCATAATACCTCCCTTCATGAGGCACCATTATAAAAAAAGACATTACGTACTTGTTGAAATTTTTAAGTTTGAATTAAAAGATAGAATATAGTGAACAGCAGTAGCACAATTAACTTGCAGTATGAATAACGCAGTGCTAAATAGAGCAAAGATAGGCAATAAGGTGACAGTTATGGGCGATAGTGATACAAAATTTTCTTCAGGAAAAATAGTATTTCCTGGAGAGAAACTATGTGTCCTTGAAGAATTCATGCCAGGAGAAGGAACATTTGAAGAAAATGGGAACGTATATTCAAAACTTGTTGGCAGGGTCCTTTATGACTTCGTTTCAAGAAAAGTATTAGTAATACCTCTCAGAAAAGTAGTAAACATCCCTAAGCAGGGAATGGTAGTATACGCTGTAGTTTCAACAACTAAAGACGACGTAGCTTTCACTAAGATATTTAGTGCTGAAAAAGGAATAGTATTTTCAGGAACATTTACTGGAATACTGCATGTTTCACAAATAAGTAATAATTACGTAAAGGTAGTAACAGACGCCATAAAAGTAGGAGACATAGTTAAAGCAAAAGTTCTAACTCCATGGAATCCATTTCAGCTGACAACTAGAGGTACTAAGTTAGGAGTAATATATGCTTTCTGCTCAAAATGCGGAACCCCCTTGGTGAAAAGGAGAACTAAACTCCAATGTCCTCACTGTGGAAATGTTGAGTCAAGAAAAATTTCAAGCGACTACATGCTAAGTGGTGGAAGAAGAATTTGAAGAAGAGAGAACTAAGAATAACCATAGAAAACGATGAGATAAGAGAAGAATTTCTAAACAAGCTCCTTAAAGAACTGAAAATAGACTACGTTAAAGTTGGTGTAAAGGGGAAATCCATAGTTATAACCCTTTATGGAACCAAGGATATAATAAATTATAACTGGAACATAATTAAAAAGCTAAGGAAGGAACTGACATATATACATACGCTAAAACAACCCTCAAAAATTAAAAGGTACATGCATAGGTTCATACAGAAACTATCTAAGACAACATTTCCCCTAGAAGTTTTAGAAGTAGTGCTTAAGTGTAAGAAATTCTACGCTAAAATAATAAATAACGAAATTTTAGAAACTAATGCATCTTTAGACGAAGTATTGGAGTTAGCTAAAAACATTGGAAGAAAATTCCAAGAACTAAGATTAGTAACCAAGAGTAGTTCGGCAAAGAAATTCTTAGCATCAATTACAACAATATTAAACTTAGATATTGAAGAAGCAAGAGATTTAAGCTTGAAACTCAACGTAGTGGAGGAAGATGAGTTAGGTTTTATAAGGTTAACCAGAGAATGGAAAGAAGCAGTAAAGAAGGTGCTTCAAGCCTTCGAAGAAAAAGAAATAAAAAGCTAATCCCATAAACACTAACTGCATAAACGGGTGTAAGCGATGAAGCTTAGAGTTCTAAAGCAAACAGGGAGAAGGTTAGAACTTGAAGTTGAAGGCGAAGACCATTCACTGCTAAACCTGTTAACCAAGACTATGTTGAAAATGAATCATGTAAAATTTGCTGCCTACAGAATAGACCATCCATTAGTAGGTAAACCTGTAGTAATTATAGAAACAGATGGTGAAATCCCTCCCATAGAAGCTATGAAAAGAGGTTTAGAGGAAATTAAAAAGCTAAGCAGAGAGTTTATGAAAAAATTCGAAACAGCCATAGGGTCAAGTAGTGAATAAGTGGATAAGCATTATGTCAGACTTGAAGAAGGAAACAAGAATAGGACTAATTGTTATAAGGAAAATAAATGAAAAGAAAGTAGCTTTACTCCTTGTTCTTAGAGGTAGGATCATTGAAGGGTTCATAGTGGCACTATTTAAAACACTATTCGAGCTAGCTACATCGATAATATCTACAAAATACTATGGCGAATTAAGGTACTTGATAATATTGCCATTGAACATGGCGATAAATGAAATAGATGACATGTTCCTTAGGGTGTTGAGGCCTTTAATAGTAGTCGATAGTAATTTTGAACTGAAAAGACATGTTGGAATAGATGCAGATACGTGTCAAACAGTATTAAACCATTTTATAAAGCATGTAGACCATGATACAATAAATTTCTCACTTAAATTAATTAATGAAGTCTCTGCGCTACTAATTTCTCTTGAGGGTAGACAATGTCTCAACTAGAGCTAGCTAAAATATATGTCGAAACACTAATCAAGCTCGCAGAGAAAGTGAAGAAAGATCTTAGAGAAGCATATGAAAGAACACCAGCGTACTTTTCAGCAAAACCTTACATTTATAGGGCTTTAAGAAACGTAGAGAATATGGGGAAAATAATTAGGGAGCTCGATAGCTTTATTAGCTCATATAAGGGTTAAGATTAATAATGGAGGGTTAGTTTATGAGCAAGGTACTATTCTCTGATGCTAGAGCATGGAGGTATTTAATGACAGCAATAGGCAAAATAATTGAGGAAGGGACATTAAGGTTTACTAGTGAAGGTGTTACGTTAAGAGCCATGGATCCTTCACACATAATCATGGTTGATTTAAATATGCCTAAAACAATTTTTGAAGAATACAATGTAACAAAAGAGGAAAAAGTAAGCATAAATTTCAACGATTTCATTAAAATTTTGAGAAGAGCAACTAAAAATGACAAACTAGGTTTAGAATTAAGGGAAGAAAAAATAGCTGTAGTATTTCTAGGGGCTTCGGAAAGAACATTTGTCCTACCAACACTTAGTATAAGCGAAGAAAAACTACCTGAACCTAGAATTCAATTCAAAGCCTCAGTTAGAATAACAAGCGCAACTTTTAGAGACATGTTAAAGGACATAGAGCCTGTAGCGGAAACAATAAAATTAGTCTGCGATGGCGAAGCATTGAAAGTTATAGGTAAAGGTAGTAGAGGAGAAGCAGAAATTGTTCTAACAGAAGAAAGCGGGGCATTAATAGACTTAAGTGTTGAGGAAAAAGCAGAAGCCTCTTACAGTATAGAATACTTTAAGAATATAGCGCCTGCATCTCAAGCATCAGACACGGTAACAATAAGATTCTCAACCAATATGCCTTGCAGATTGGACTTCGAACTAGCAGGTGAGGGAAGATTAACATTTTACATTGCACCAAGAGTTGACTAAGAATATGAACGAAAAAACGTCTGAAATCATAGAATCCCTATTTAAAACGTACTATATTAGGAACAAACAGAAAATTTTTGAACCACCTAGATTGAGAAATAGGGAGTTTGCTTTTCAAACATTTAAAAGCGAGGGAATGATAAGGCATCTTGCTTTCGAAAATGCTGAAGAACTAAGAAACTACATTGTTAAAATTATACCTAAGCACGCTTTCTACTCTACAGCAATATATGTACTACCTTCAGCACACGACATGGACGAGAAAGGGTGGATAGGTGCAGAACTAGTTTTTGACATAGACGCAGACCATCTCGATACGCCATGTAGAAACCAGCATGACTTCTGGAAATGCATAACATGTGGTTACCGTGGAAGAGGAAAAACCCCAGAAACATGTCCTAACTGCGGCTCAAAAAACATTAAGGCATACGCTTGGATATGTGAGAAATGCATAGCTAAAGCTAAGGAGGAAACACTAAAACTTATAGAAAACTTCCTCGTACCCGACTTCGGAATAAATCCGAAGGAAATTATGGTTGTATTTACTGGGCATAGAGGGTTTCACATACATGTTTCAAGCAAAGAATATACTAAACTCTCTTCAGAGGAGAGGAGAGAAATAGTAGACTACATTAAAGCCCTAGGCTTAAGCATAGACAAGCTCATACCATTCCGTAGAAGCAGAGAAGTCCTAGGACTCGACATCAACGAACCCGGTTGGAGGGGGAAAATAGCGAGAAAACTATACGATTTCCTACTAGAACTTGAAGAAAGAAAAGATGAAGTAAGGAATTTTCTAGGCGAGAAAACAGCCACTAGTCTTGCTGAAGAACTAAATAGGGTAATAGTTGAAATTATGGATAAACCCCCAAAATGGACTACACTATATAGAATTCTAGGCAGGAAGAAGCTAAGAAAACTACTTGAAACACTAGTTAAAGAGGAAAAATGCGAGGTAGACGAAAAAGTCACAATAGACACTAGAAGGCTAATAAGACTGCCTGGAACCTTACATGGAAAATCGGGCTTACCCGTACTAATACTGGACCTCGTCAGCCTTGACAATTTCACATTAACCAAGGACCTATCCCCATTTAAGGGAAAGGCAAAAGTAAAGTTTACTGAGGAAATACCTAAAAACATTGAAGTACTTGGCGAGAAAATAGCGGGGAGAAAAGGCGAAAACATGAAAATAAGTTTACTAGCGGCAATATATCTTGCAGGGAAAGGATTAGTTGAAATAGAGGGTATTGAATGAAAGAACTAATTCTCCTCCTAACTAGAGAGCAGGGAGGAAGAGAACTTGTGCAAATATCGTATAGAGACTACCTAAACATGTTATCCGATATTAAAAAATCTTCACCACTAAATACCGAGATAAAGGAAACGTACGACATCTTTGTGGAGAATTATGTTAGAGAATTAGTAATTTCAAGAATATACAAGGTCTTAAGAGACAAGAATATACCAAAAAACTCTATAGATGCGGATATACTTAAACTCCTAAGATTAATCATTAAAACCTATACTAATATTCTCCAAGGCAAAATAGCAGTAAGTAGCAACCACAGTATCCCAGTAAAAATTTTAAGAAACTATAACCTAGACCAAAAACTCGCTCAAGAACATAAGATACCTCAAAAACTCAAGAAAGGAGAAATAGTGCTTATGCCACTAAAAATTGCTTTACCCTTATACACTTTAGGAATTGTTGAAGTAGAATTCTAAAAACTAAAAATATATTTACCTAGTCAAAACTCTTAAATTACAGCTCAAATAGACAAGTGTGAGGAGTGAGGAGGTAAATATTGAAGATACCTAAGGAGATAAGAACTTACTGCCCAAGATGCAATGCCCATACTATACATACGGTAACCATATATAAGCATGGGAGAAGAAGAGCGTTAGCCGAAGGCGAAAGAAGGTATAGGAGAAAACAGGAAGGATATGGTAGCAAAAGAAAACCCGAACAGAAAAGATTTGCTAAAGTAACTAAGAAAATTGTTCTTAAACTTAAATGTAAGAAATGCGGCTACATAAGCCATAGAGAAGGTATAAGGCTGAAGAAAGCAGAAATATCGAAATTCTAAGAGGTTGAAAACATGGTTAAAAAACGTAAAGTACTGATACCTGAACCTAAAAGCAAGTTTATAAAAGTAAAATGCCCCGATTGCGGTAATGAACAAGTAATTTTCGACCATGCCTCCTTCCCTGTAAGATGTCTTGTCTGTGGTAGGCTTCTCGCAAAACCTACTGGTGGAAAAGCAGAAATTTACGGTAAAATAGTTAAGATTTACGGGTAAAGGGAGGGTAAAATATTTGAGTTTTGAGGAAAGGGATCTTCCCGAGAAAGGAGAACTCGTTATAGGAACTGTTAAGGAGATACATGAACATGGAGCATATATCACGCTAGATGAATACGATGGCCTGGTAGCCTATCTTCCAAGAACAGAAGCCTCTACTAAATGGGTTAGAAGCATTAGAGAAGTGCTCAAGGAGGGACAGAAGGCAGTATTTAAGGTAGTTAGAATCAATAGAAGAAAGAAGCATGTAGACATATCACTTAAAAGAGTTTTAGAAGTCGAACGTAGAAGAAAACTTCTCGAATGGAAGAAGCTTCAAAAATCACTAAAGATCATGGAGATTGTAGCTTCAAGACTAGGCAAAGATCCCCGTGAAGTACTTTCAACAATAGGTAGAAAGCTAACTAGTAAGTTTGGAACAATATATGCCGCACTAGAGGAAGTAGCAAGAAAGGGAAGAGAAGCAATAGAAGACCTAGAATTAACAGATGAAGAGAAAAAGGTAATTGAAGAAGAAGCTAAGAGACACATAGAAATAAAAAGAGTTAAAATCTCAGGCACACTATATCTACTCTCCATTAAAGGCGATGGAGTTAAGGCAATTAAGGAAACATTAACGTCTCTAGGAAACGTGAAGAAACCTGAAGAAGTTAAAATAAGAATATACACTATTGGGGCGCCAAGATACAAAATAGAATTATCAGGGCTTAACTACAAAGACTTAGAAAAAACACTAGCAAACATGCTGAAAATAGTTGGATCAAAAGCCAAACAATATGAACTACGAACAAAGTTTGTACGTGATCGAAGATGAAGGGAATACTTAGAAAATGCGTTAAATGCGGCCGGTACACAATAAAACAAGATAAATGCCCGTACTGCGGAAGTAAGGTAGTAGTTCCACATCCACCCAGGTTTTCACCAGAGGATAAATATAGGAAATACAGGTATTTAGCAAAGAAAATAGCTAGAATAATACCAGAATAAAAAACCCTTAAACAAACAAAATTAACTTTAAACGGCTCTTCTCCAAACCAGTTCTACCACGGTATTTAAAAGTCTAAAATAAACTACGAAATTTTAATAGAAGCACAGTAATAAGTGAAAACGGGAAATTCTAATGATTAAGCCTATCGAATACACCTATGATGAGGAAGGTAACAAGGTAATTAAGAAAGTAAAAATAAACAACACAATTTACATGTGCAAACCCCCAGGAATAATAAGCCTAGATAACCACCCCGACCTCATACAGAAAATCCTAAACTAAAGCTCTCAGAAATACCAAAAGGCCTAACCTTCTCAAGCATGGACAACAGCACAATAGAGACCATAGTTAGAGAATTTATTGAATACATATATGGAGACATGTATTTAGACATATCCAATAACGGAACATCACTTTCCATAGCAATATCCAATACAAAATATGATCTCCAAGAAAAACCATACAGCAGAAAACAGTATCTTAAAGATTTAGCCGAAATAGCAAAAATACTTAACATCAAATACATGGTCAGCTATGACACAACAAGATACGAAAGCGACACAATAACATTCCTTATACCTTCCCAAGAAACCGTAGAGAAATCTCTAACAACCTTAAAAGAACTAATAAACACAATAAAGAGTTTAAACATAAAAATGAAAGGAGAGATAATCTCTAAAATCAAAAACCTCATAAACGTTAGATTAAAACCACTAACCATTCCTCAAAGATTAAAACCACCTAAAGCAACAATAAGAGTGCTAAAGAAGAGAATAGATTATTACGGAGAAATTATTGTTGACGAAATGGAGATTAACGGTAAAAAATACGAAGGCTACGATGGAAACTACACCATACCTTACGAGGAAATAGCAAACCTACATTTAGCAGATATACCGGGTGCATTAACGGAAATATATATTGGAAACCTGGAATCCATAATACCAACTCTTGATAAGCTATGGGGAGGACTATTTGTATATGCAGCAAGAAACAGAATACTACTAATGTATGAACTAAAACGCGTAGTCCCTTTAGCCTCAGGACCTTACACAATAGATGATCATTGCTCACTAATTGAGAGCATAGCCTCCAGACTAGGTTTCATACCGGAAGAAATTGGCGACGAGTGTTCTTGCGACTTCTCAATCGAAATTTCAGACTATCTATGTAATGCAATAGAATACGTAAGAACCCTCGTAAAAGCCATTAACTACTGCGAAAAGGAATTAGAGAAAACCGTAGAAAAACAAGAAAAACGTTCTTTAAGAAACTTAAGCTTCTTCATTATCTCTTCAGGATACGAGTACTTGTTAAAAGTATATCTGCGAAATGCATAGTTAACTGCGATATCGAAGTCGATACCCGACCACAGGTCAATAAGCAGATCAGATAAAACTCTTCGAGCATTCTTTAAGATAAAGAGAGGATTATCTTCGTTCCATGGATTAAGTAGCGTATAATGGTATAGACCAGAACAAACCATTAACTTATCCACTAACTTTCTACGATACGTTCCTGAAACCCAATTAATCCACTGCCCTATTGCACATCGCTCAGCTAAATCACTAGGTATTCCAGGTTTATACTATTGCCTCCTAGCTGCCTCAAGATATTTCGAACTAGGCTTAACTAATACTGCAAGCTTACATGCATTAGAAATCTCTCTCCTAATTCTCTTCTCTATTCTCTTAATCCATGCATGCTCATCAACGCCGCTTACAAGCTCATCCTTGTAGAGCAAAAGAGTTTTCCTAATTTTCCTCTTAATCTTATCGTAGTTTAATATAAAACCATCATTAGGCTCAGAAGCAGAAGCCAAAATTGTCCAATATATTAGATCAAGATATTTTAAAGCTGAATCCACTAGCTCCTCAACTCCTCTAACACCGCCGAAAACATTGTTTATAGGGATTAAAGTGTTAAGCAAAACGTCTAAAGCATGATGCAAGTAGAAAGCTTTCCTCAAACACTCATCCACTCTAAGCCTATAATTAATCATTATCAACTCTATTTTCCTCTCAAACGCCTTCTCTACTTCGCTAAACTTCCTTAAGAAATCATGTGAAACCCCATGAAACACCTTCTTAACCATAGTATCGGAGTTTACGATCCTCCTTCTACCTAAATCATGAGCTAACGCAGAGTCAACAATGTAATTTGCCTCCCTACAAACATCAGCACTACATCCAAGCCTAATACACCACTTATTACGAATACTCCATGGAGGCATGAATTAGCCCCTCCGAAGAAAACTAAGCACTTCTCCTTAACCTACTTTCCCCTCTAAACCTCCACAACCCCGTCTTAGGAGATATTATCTCTATTCCCAACTCCTCAATTACAGCATCAGATAACAACACTTCTCTCTCATGCAGAGAAACAATAACATTACATGTTATTCTCCTAGAAACCTCTACATCGTTCTCATCAACTACAACGAGCTCCACAGCATTAGGTATAAAGTAGCTTAAAACCTCGCCTCCAGCAGTATCAAGTACTTCCAAAGACGCATTTCCAGGAGGAGGCCATAAACCAAGTTTCTCAGCTAAACCGCGGGGAACATGTATGTCAAGTTCATCAGAAGTAAACCCCGTATTAAGCAGTGCAGAAACAACTACAACACTACCGCTCCTTAACCTTACCCTCACCCTTACAGGCAACTTCCTCACTCCTCACCGGAACTATATACCCTATTCTCCTAACCCTACGCATCCTTCCAAGCCTTTTCCTAGACTTCCTCAAAACAACATTACCCACTCTACTAACCCCCACTACCAACTTAGAAAAAACACTATATATAATACTCTCAACACCACACCCCCATATAGACCCACAAAGTACTGAGAAAAACAAGTTAAACCACATTAATCATAAACTACGATAAACTAACAAAATAGTTCCATTATAGAACGTTCACTACAAATAAATATCCTACCCTGACTTAGCCTCCAAATACTTTTGATAGTTTAGCTTTGCAAGAACAACAATA
>Ga0190310_1000078_pt1 | contig 36811 bp, 23 predicted proteins | sample 48700778_MG_FD_165059 | JGI IMG/M metagenome (GOLD analysis project Ga0190310, IMG submission 165059) | Hydrothermal vent sediment bacterial communities from Southern Trench, Guaymas Basin, Mexico - 4870-07-7-8_MG | ecosystem: Environmental > Aquatic > Marine > Hydrothermal vents > Sediment ... | reverse complement strand
GGTTTGACGGGAGCTTTCTCTGTGAAGGCACACTCTACTTTTCATCTACCTCTAAGCATCCTACAGTATATCTTCATGTTCACTTTTCCCTCGAAAAAGAAAACACAGAACAAACAAAACCCATCCCCAACGGGCTCTCGTAGCAAAAATGCGACGCCACGCACTCGAAAAGAATTTTGTCGCACCGCGTCCCACACATTCGAGAAATTCTATGGTTAGTGTAATATTTAAGTTTTCTCGACTTTGATTAGTACCTTCTTTGTTAGTTTGAGAGGTAGACCAAGTTTTTTCTCCCATAATTCGCATATTTTGTTAATCTTATCTGCAAGTCTTGGAAATCGCCAAGATAACACTGCAAGTGCGAGGTCTGAAACCAATATCAGAGCGTGGTAGCTTTGGTCAAACAAGTCGGCATCGAAGGTCTCTACGAAGATGATATCGGGATTGAAGAGTGTGTTCCATAGAAAGATGTTGGTGAAATGGTGGTAGCGGGACAGTGTATTCCATAGTTCAACTAAATTATCGTATTCTTCGGGGATCTCTAGCATCTTGCAACATATTCTGAGCATAGATGAAACTCCTTGATGAATTTCTTTTCTAGAGAGAATGGCTGTATACATATCGCGGTATTTAGTTTTTTTGTCGCTTGGTAAGGAAGAAGCATTAATATACTTATCAACGATATGCCTCACAGCATCAATGTTTATTCTGCCTCCCCGACCGCGGACTCGATAATATCTACATTTCTCGATTAACTCGAATATGTCTGCCTTCAAACTAAATGAACCTGGAGCCCCAAATCGCCTACATACCTCGTCATCAATTATTTTCTCGATGACAGCTCCACGAATCACACCCTCAAAGATGAATCTAAGATTTCTCATTGCTTCGAAATATCTACCACATAGAATCTCAAAAACGACCCAAATCAGTGTTTTCCACGAGTAGAAAAAGAGAACACCAATCACAGAATTTGTTAACTCCTCATAAAAACTATCATCCATAGGAAACATATCAATCCAGTTATTCAATACTTCAAAGAGCACACCTATTTCTTCTGGTCGATGCTTATACGCTTCCTCAACGTCATCCCAGAGAATCTTAAAGTACGTCTCTAAATAACCACGCAGAGATTCCAACGAACCAGTCACTGGTCTCACCATTTACTTTTTAAAGGATAAACTGGTATAGATTTATTTTAATAACATATATAAGCTAAATATTCACACACATTGAAATATTGGAATATCGGTTTTTGGTGCGTGTTAGTCATGGATGTGGATTATGCAGGTCAGTTTGTGCGGAGAGTTTCAGAGAAGCCTTATACTCTGATGCGAGTAATTACTGCTACAAACACAGAGACGGGGAAAAGGCTTCTGAAATCCTTGAAGAATGATGAATTTAGGTATGATCCACTCAGAACTATCATGTTTTATAGCATTAGATACATCATTAAACTTGATAATTCTAAGTTGCGATTCGATTATAAGGGGAAAGTAATCACTAGTAATGGGCAGTTGGTGGAGGAGTATTCGGCTCAAATCTCACACATAAGTGGTGATACGATATGCATAGTTCGCTGTGATAATTCGCATGAACATAGGACCGATCCAAACAAATTCCATATGGATCTAGAAGTGAAATTTAGCGACCAAAGAAATGCTTACAAAAGAAAACTCGACTGTCCTAAGTATCATCCTTTGGGCAATGAGATTATTGACCTTTGGTTAAGGAGCAGGCACCCAGTAAAGCAGGTGTTATTATTTGCTGAGAGAAACATTAGCAAGTTTTTGCCTTTACTTATATATTTTCCGTTCATAACCAAACTTGGATGGGAGATCGGAGATAGATTGATCGCGAAGAAACCCAAAAATGTTCCGATAACTGCCTATATTATTCGACTTTCGGACATATTCTACCTATCAAATCTAAAGAAACCACAACAACTAATCGAACATTTGGAGAAATCCTCAGACCTTGCGAGAGACACTCTAGTGGGGAAGAGATCTCTAGAACTTACTTTGCGTGGTGTAGCTCTTCTCCCCATACCTTTAACCGCTTTTCCTAGTGCAAGACTTGAGGTTCTATTCTGGAGTGAGAATCCAGCAGAAATCATCCCAGCGTTTCCCCTTGGAAAAGTGATTGAAGATATTTAGATCATTAACCCAAAGAGAGTTCCCAATGGCACAAAAAATAAGATATTCCTTATACTATTCTTCGCTCTCGATGGCACTTAAAATCTCGGCGATTATATCTCTATGGCGATTGTTTTTCTCAGCTAGTTCCTCTAGAGTTTTTACTAACGCATCTATGTTTGCTTCTAGGCATCTCGAGAAGGCAATCATTATTTTTTCTTCGAGTTCTCCAATCCTTGGGCCACCCGGCAGTCTCCCCTCTACGAGGTATCTCCTTAGGGTTGTCCTCGATATCCCGCTTGCTCTTGCGAGCCTAGATATGGAGTATTTTCCATAGCCGAGGTTTCTCATGAGTATCATGAAGAGTTCGTGGAGTTCTTCCTCGCGTAGAGACCTTACTAAGTTCTCAAGCATATTAAGGATCTCTCTGTCCCTCGCCTCCAAGTCGATTCCTTCGCTCATGCTCGTTCCTATATTTTCCTGAGGTTCACTGGTTGGCGTTTCTGGAATCTCTGTATGCTCTTCGTGAGTTTGAGGGGCTTCCATAGGTTCTTCACTTGGTTCCTGGGGTTCTTGGGTTTCCTCCATGGCGTACTCATCTAGAGCCCCCAGTAGCTCCTCTTCTCCTCCAGTCTCCCCCTCTTCCTCTGTGAACTCTTCTTCTACCGTCTCTATGGCTATTTCTACTCTCCTCTGTGGAACCGGAACTCTATCCACGCTGGGTATGTAAGGCCAACCGAGCTCCTCGGCCTCCTTAATCCTGTAGAGCAGATCCCTGAATATCGGATCCCTTATTAGGCATTTCACTCCTTTTACTGGGTGGTACTTCTTTTCTATTTCCTTCTTTATCTTTCTTGCGACTCTCCACTCCTTGAACCACAGCAAGTATTCTAGGGCGACGAGGTAGCCTACGATGAGGATTATTGTTAGGGCTAGTGCTCCCCAGAAGTTGTATAGTGTCCAAGCCTTGTAGATGAGAAAGATGAAGGGTGCCGCAACAAAGTAAGCCTCGACAACATCTATCCTCAGCTTCTCCAAGACCTCTTTTGTCCTTGGTAGCTTGGGCTCACACTCCCTGCTCAACCCTCTCACCTATGTAGCTTCTCAGCGATCTTCCTAAGTATCTCTAAGCCTTTTTTCCTCATAGCAAATACTATGGCTCCAGCAACAACTATTATTCCAACTATCACAGCGTCCATAGGGAATTCGCTACTTGGTGTTTGGGGCTGTGTGGGGGTCTGGGTCTCGTTTTCTCCTCCAGAAGTCTCCTCGCTTTCCTCTTGTTGCTTCTCCTTCACCACGCTTATGATTAGTGTTGTCTCGGCCCTGTTCCCTGCCTTGTCGTAGGCGACTATGTGGAAGGTGTAGTTCCCAACCATAACGATGATCGATGCTTCCTCGCTAATGTTTATGGTGGTGTTCCCATACATGAGAACTATTCTATCGACTCCAACATTATCCGTAACATTGAGGCGCAACATAAACTCCACATAGGTATCATTCACATAGAAAACAGTGTTGTTCTCCGGCTCCAAAACAGCTATGCTCGGAGGAGTAAGGTCTATCTTAGCCCAGAGAGTCCTGGTAATAACATCGTTGAAGCCCACCGCCACGAGGGTAATGTTCCATATTCCCTCGCCGAGATTCAGAATCCAGTACCCGCTGGAGGGGAGAACGTCTGTCAAATTATTGTTGATGTATAGAAGAACGTAATCTATGTGCGTGGAGTTCCACGTGAAGAGGAAATCTGTGGAGTTAGTCCAGACATTGTCAATGGGAGAATATGCGTTGAATGTTGCTGGAGCGTCAACACCAAAAACAACCCGAGTATAATTTGCGTTTCCAGCCAAGTCATAGACCCTAAACTCAACAATGTAGTACCCTTCAGAACCAAGATAAAGATACACTTTGTTGGACAGACCTATATTTACCCAGTCGCTACCATTGACACGATATTCTATGTGGTCAACATCAAAATTATCCGAGAAGCTAATGGGAACCTCAAGGAGGAAAGAATCATTGAGGTTAAGCATAGAGCAGTTAGAGGGATAAAGAACAGAAATGTTTGGTGGCGTAGCGTCGATATGGACATATACGCGCTCATAGACAATATCATAGATGTTTCCTCGTGCAACAATTGTGATGACCCAGAAACCATCACTGAGATTTATGGTTGCGGTGCCGTTTAGCGTTGAGTTATCAAAGTACATCTGGGAACCATTAGCGTATATCGATATGTTGTCCACAGATCCATAAGAGAAATAGGAAATCTCTATGGAGCTCGTATTAACCCAGGAGTTATTGTACGGGAAGGACACGTCGAGGTCTAGTGGTATATCCACAATAAAGCTTATGTTTGCCGAAGATGACTTATTGGCAACATCAGTAGCGATAATCTCTACTGTGTGGTTTCCCTCACTAACATTATAGAAAACATAGGAGTCGAGCCCAGAAACATCTATCCATAAGCCACCATCAAGCCTGAGGGAAACGGATGCGATCCCAGTATCATCGGAAACATTCCAAGAAACAACAACCCTACTACAGTTCACAACGGAGCCATCAGCGGGAGAAACAATGCTTACTGAGGGACCATATATATCCTCCGTAACATTAATGCTGAAGATACTGTAGTTATCCCCAAAATAGATTATGGCACGAGTATACTCACCATAAGAGGAAACGCCGCGGGTCTTAGAGCCGCCACTAGGAATGAGCGTCTGCCCCCTAGAATTAACAAAATTCATCTCCAAGCCCGAAATTAGGACACCATCACTACCCCAAACCTCAGTACCATTTAGATCAATAGTATCCGTGAGCCCATCCCTACTAACCCTGAAGAACCCCGAGCCCCTAGGAAACATAAACATGAAGCTATCATACATATGGAAGACACCGAACCTATGAACATCCATATAAGCAGGCTTATCTATGGACTCCTCCGAGCCATTATAGGAGCAGGAGACACCATTAGTATCATTCACAGTGAAGATATACCTATTCGTTATCGAATTCGTGTTCGTTGGCCTGAAGGACACATAGAGGGCGGAGCCTATCTCCTCGACAGAGTCGAAGTCATAATCATATATCCACAAAGAAGCATCATAATACTCTATGGTAGCATTCTCAAATTGGTCAGACGGATCAGTAGTGAATATCGAGGAAGTATTGTAGAACAGGGACGCATCCCTATACACCAAGAGGGAAGCTATAACAGTGTCGGCATCAGGCTTCTTAACCTCAACATAAACAACGAAGAAACTCCCCAAACCATACCTAACACAGCAAGGCTTCACAACACCGCTTGAAGAAGGAGTAAAACGCGAAACACCAGAAGAAGAAATAAAAAGGAAAGTTGCGTTGTCCAGGAGAACTCCAAGCCTACCGTTGACAGGGTCGTAATCCACAGAAGTAACATTATCGAGGATAAGACTAGAATCCATAACCTTACTACCATTAATATACACAGAAAAACCGTCAATCCAGAAAACAACAAAGCCATCGGATATGGGCATGGCAAACCTAATATACCTATCAAAGGAATACCGCGAAGAGCCAACAGCAAAATATTCCTCTAGGCGATAAGCATTGTAGATGACGAAGCGGTCATTCCTAAACGAAGCACTCCAGCCAGCATTTATGAAGACCCTATAGAATGTGGCGGGACTATAAATGTGGTAAGCCTCACCCCTACTACCATAAGCGAGGAAAGAGCCATCCCCATAGGCGAGGAGTCTGGAGCAGTTGTAGGCATCCACAGAGGCTACCTCAACGAGAAACTTATCGTAAAACCTAACCCTATCACCAAAAACAGAGACAACATAACCAGGAACAACAAGAGAATCCCCAAGACTAAGCGTCTTCTCGTTGAGGCGTGCATGGGTAGAGTTTACAATATCTACGAGGCCAGCATGAGTGGAGTTCCAAATCAGGAGCTCAGCGTATCCGTCCCCATCAAGATCCCCAATACGCTCCCCATAAGCAGAAGTCCAGAGATCAACATCGTAGTTAACAATCTCGTAGTAGCGACCAGAAGAAACATTCGTAAACTCAAAGATACGCCAAAAGTCAATCTGATACATTTTCCCATCCCAAAACACTGGTGGGGCATCCCCACAACTTAGACTAATGAGCTCATCTTCAATAGGATCATAAGCATAGACACGATAGCCAAGATACTCATAAGTAAGCACTATGTAGCCCCAGCAAGGATAAGCATCAACAAGCGAACGAGAAGATAACGTTCTCTCACCAATATACTCTCCATACTCATCATAAACATAAATCGTCTCCCCACCATAAAGCCAAAAAGCGACAAAACCCACACCTTGACGGAGACGACCAACAGTGACGCGGTCAACATCAACAAGAATCTTCATCCTCCACAAAACACTAAAATCAGAATCAAGAAGATAAAGGTAAGAGTCACCATCAAGAACACCGACCGTCGCAAAACTAGTTTCGTTAGCCAATTTTGGTGATTTCTAACACACGACGATAAGCACTAGAGAGATCAGACAGGCAGACAGCGTCGAGGAAAAAGAGAAACAGAAACAAAAACAACTAGCAGATGAGCCCATTCTCATTCCGGCCAACAAAACACCAAAAACATGTGCAGTTTCTGTGCAGTTTCCCAAAGACAGAACCAAAAACAACGCAAGCGACACCAAACAGAAACGACGTGGCAGTGTGCAGTTTCTGTGCAGTTTTTGTGCAGTTTCCCGGACAAAAAATCGCAATGTGCAGTTTCTGTGCAGTTTTTCACGACAGAAACAAAAACGACACAAACAACATCAAACAGAAACGACATGGCGGTGTGCAGTTTTTGTGCAGTTTTTTCTCAAAAATCGGCAAAAAATTGCAATGTGCAGTTTTTGTGCAGTTTTCTTGAGACAAAACCAAAATCAACGCGGGCTAAATCAAACAGAAACAGCATGATTTTGTGCAGTTTCTGTGCAGTTTTTCGGCGGTGTGCAGTTTTTGTGCAGTTTCTCGCGGGAGCCGTTAGATACTTCTTGCCCAGCAGTGCGTTCTGTGCATTCGAGAAAACGCATGTATTCTGTGTCGCGTTGCGTTCTGTACATTCGAGTTGTTCTCTGTTTTTGTTTTTGGGTTTAGGCTGGTGGTTCTTCTTCCGCGGTTTCTTCTCTTTCTTCTTCTGGCGGCCTCATTATCGCCTCTATTATCCTTCTTACTTCTTCCTGGCGTTCTGGGTACTGGTCGGTGAATCTCCTCAGCGTGTCTATTAGGAGTGTCGGGTTCGTCGCCAGATCCCTCCTTAGTGTTGGGAGTATTGTTCTCTTCTGCATACTCGCCACTCGGCTCGGTGTTGTTGGCATTTCTCCTCTGTCCAAGTATCTTATTAGTGTTGTGTGGTGCAGGTTTATGAACTGGTTTGCGACGTATGTTTTTGGGAGCCTCCCATATCCCTTCAGCTCTGCCATAATCCTAAACAAAGCATGGGTCTCCTCAATGGATAGAGACCCCACCATCCTCTTTATAGCCCTATACACATCCTCAAGCTCTGGTGGTAGAGGAATCTTCCTTTCTCTTCTTCGTCTTGGTTCCTGTCGTGGCTGTGGTGGAGGAGGTGTTATTGCTTGTTCTTGTGCTTGTTGCTGTGTTTCTTCGCGGGGTACTTGTTCTGGTGGAGTTTGTGGTGTAGGTGGTGCTTGTTGTATCTGGGGTTGCTGTGGTATGATCCATCTTGTTGGTGGTGGTCTTCTTATCTCTATTGCTGTAGCTGGATCCCTAACGATTATGTCTGGCACATATGGAAATCCAAGCTCCTCAGCTCTCTTAACTTCCCTCAGGTATGTTTCTAGCCATGGGTACTTCTCAAACAGTCTTGGTAGTGCATACTTCATTTTGTATCTCCTCTCCGCAGCCCTCTTTATCCTCCAAGCTATTATTCTTGTCTTTATATCCTCTATCACGAACATCAGGAAGAAGTACCATGTTACGATGAATGCTATTGCGAGCCCTATTTAAGTGGGATTGGGGGAATGGCGATGAGTATTTCTACTGGGATTAGGATCAGCAATACTGCGAGTTTCTCATACCACTTTGGCTTTGTCCATTCTACGACTTCGTCTCCAGTCCAATCCAGTACATCTCTCTTATCTTCTCCAGTCATTCAGGTAACCATGTTTACATTTTTAACTAAGACAAGGATCTCTTTTCCACAAATTGGTAAATAAATGTAATCGGATGCAATAATAGTCCGTTATTTTTCTCACCGATTTAAGTATTCACAGAAAGATTCCCTCAACGTAAAGGGATCTACCTAAGCCAACACCATACATCAAAAGGATATTCATTAATGATATTATAAAATCATCAACGAACAAATTTAAATAAGTTATGTCATTACTTGTCATGAATCCACGAACCCGAAGGCTTTCTTGCATTTTTCCTTTTAACTTGTCTAGTGCATTAACAACCTTTTCAAGTCTAAAGTTTAATGGAAAATTCTTTATTAGATCAAAAATTGAACTCACATAGGCATATAATTCTTGATTTAGCATGTCATCTAATAATGTACATAGGTCTTCTAATGTTGCTTCTATTCTTTTTTCTCGCATAGAATGATAGGCTATTATGTTAGAGACTCTTGTTAACAACAGATTTTCGATCCATGGAGGAATTACTGTGTCCTTTCTCTTAATGTATTTCTCTACATTTTCTAACAATTGCCTAAAACGGGCCTCGTCTTCATTCTTTAGATGATCAATAAGATTGTTTGAAATTCCATTTAAATATTCGCAAACAGCATTTGGGTCTAATAAACATAGTATTTTTTGTTTCTTTAGGTCAATAGAAGAACTGTTTATAGTCATTATGAGTAATTTTCTTATGAAACTCATATAATCACTCTCATTAAAAGCAAGTTTATATATAACATGTGGGTACTCCCTATTAATGTAGGAATATGCATAAAAATTATAGACCTGCCCTTTTTCTGGCGTTTTAAATGTCACATAATCTCGTACATTCATATAATATTCTACTTCGATAGGCTCAGAGCTTAAGTCATTCTTAATCAATATCAACCCAAGATTGATTCTAAATAAATCGTCTCTTTCTTTAACTCGTTCTATTTCCTTGACTTTGCCAATAAAACTGTAATATGACCAAATCCTAGACATCCCCCAGCATTTATCAGATCCTTGAACTTTCTTTTCTTCTTCATATGATGCTCTAGTAGACTTGTGTTGTTTTTCCATATCGCTACCAAGGCACGATAGTCCACCTAGGTTTAATATAAGTTTCCCTCCAAAGAAGCTACGTCCAGATACAAAGATTGGGTTTAAACTATATGCACTTCTCAAGAAAAAACTCCATAAAGAGGCCCTTAGGCAGTCCTTCGATCTTCTGATGTATTCTGGAAGTCTATGTTTCTTATAGGACCCTCTTGTAACGAATAAGCCATATTCCATGTATTGGATAGGTTTCTCAGTTTTGATTAACTCGAAGTCCAGTCTTGAGATATTTCTCAAGATATCTTCCTCCTTTTTTAAACTGTTGATATTATATAGAATCCTTAAAAAATCTCTCAAGTTTTCTATTATATCCTCTCTAAGGAATTTCCCCCAAGCCCTTATCAATAATGTGCAATTCCACGGTAATACATATACTGGACAAAGTATGTAAGGTAGTTCTTTTATTTCATCATATGATCTATTGATCAGATGGAATCCATGAGGAAGAGGCAAAAAGAATGTCTCGTAGGGCCTCATCAAATTGTATGCTTTATAAATATGCTTTCTTATCTCATTCAGCCTTAAAGTAAATTTTTCTAGGGTATCAAATTTTATCTTAAGTCCTCTGATCATAGGGATACCTACTTTACTCGTCTGGAATTTTCCATAATTTGTTTAATTATGTGTTTCTCATTTTCATTAAAAATGTCGATTTTGAATGATTCTATAGATTTCGAATCTAGCGTGAGATTACTGGAGGTGTTAATTATTATTGAATTATCTATAACGTATTTTTTATAATGGCTCTTAATTTTAAGCTCATATACCGTGACACTTTGCAGTTTATCCTTCACAGTATCAATAGTTTGTGGTCGTGTGATAAGGCTAACTTTAACATTTTTATTAGATAAAGTGTTAAGTAGTTTTATCCCCTTTTCGTCTACAAACGGTGTTATGGCTACAAACTCTTTACTTGGAAGCTTTGCGAACAATACATACCCAATGCGACCAGCACGACCAAGAATATACTGATGACCGAGTAATATGGATAGAAACCATTCAATTAGATTTCTTGACACTAATAAATTTTGGACAAAACTTTTGTTACAAGTTCTTTCTAGCATAAGACAGGAGGAGCAACCATCCATACAGAGTTGCGGCCCCATCAATGAGATTATAGTATCAAATTCCCTAAAGGCTCTGGTTTTTGATATATTTAACTCATCAAGAATTTTTTGGTATTTTCCAGAAAGTAGCAAGTTCAGCGAGAATAGGGAAATGTCAATAAAGAAATCTGCACTCAATAGCGATTTATAGATTGATTCAATTTCATATAATACTTGTGATAAATCTTTTTCCATTTTACAAAAGCGGTTGCGAGCTTGTGCCTTATTGTATATATATGTGCCTACTATATTTTTATGTATATTTGCAAGATAGTTATACGAATATCTGAAAAATTGAATAAGCATATTAGCGATACTACCAAATTTATTCTTTACATGCTCTAATATGTTTATAGTGCCGAATGGACTGTTTTCAGCAACTGCTACCATTACATAATTCTCTCTTTTATTTATGTCAATAATGTACAGCAGATCTCGGTCCTCGAGATCAAGTCGTTCTTTTAAATAAGAATATAATAGATGTGCAAACGAGTGTGCTAACACTTCTATTGCGAAATCTACTACGTTATCAATAATATCGTTATATGTTCCTTTTTTTAAAACCTCATGAACGTTCTTTACAAGCTTTTTATAGTTCTTTTTCAAGTCATCTATGTCCTTCTCTAACAGAGGATAGAGTCGATATCCTTTTCTGGATTCGCTCCAAAGAAAATACTTGCTAAGTATTATGTAATTCAGAGAGAGACTATACTTTGATCCATCCGAAAATAAAAACTCGCACGACCGTTTAGGCACATCTGGATCTAATAATTCTATAATCAAGGCTTTTAGCACTTCATAAGGCATAAGGAAACCAATTAAATTTGTTTGAGGAAGGTTCAGGACTATTGGTCTTCTCAGTCTTATAAACACCGGCATACCATGACCGATATCCGCAGGCATACGCCAAAAGAATGTACAATAATTTATCTCCACAGAAACATTTTTTGCATGAATTTCCTTTATAAAGGGGAGCAAGAAGTTATCAGAGATTTCTAACTTGCCATAGTATTGCTGTCTTTTAACCGCAAGTACCTTTGGAAACACTTGCCGTCGCCAACTCCATAGTGGGCACCTAGAACTAGAGAACTTTCTTCCAATAGGACACTTTGATAATTGAAATGGGCATAGAGCGAAATCCCATGGATCGGTCGACATGCCAAAACCTAGCCTGCAAAACCAGACATAAGCCATGTCTAGCGCTCGGTAGGCACGACGCAGTCTGTCACTTTGAGCTTTGGCCTGCATTCCTTTAAGCTTGTCAAATAACTCTTTTTCATACGCACTTTGAATGAGTTCCTCTGCTTTGCTCTTAGGTAGTCCTTTGGGGATTTTTCTGATATGTTCGATGAGTTTGCTAGAACCATATTTTATCCAGAGAGGTCTGTTTTTATATAACTTGATCTCCATTATTATTGGTGTTCTTAGTCTCGTCAAGTCTATTAATTCTATATTATTGATCTCACCAAATACGTTTGGTTTTACAAAGAGTCTTCCCCTTAATCTGCTATCTTCAACACTTACGTTTTCAGAATCAATAAACCAAATAGTGCTTCCATAGACATCTATATTTCTAAATTGTCTATTTCTTCTTGCAATGGGTTCAAATGGAGGATATTGGTATAAAAATTCATCTAATCGTAGTTTATGTTCCTCCAATAGCTCATCTCTGAATACTACCATTTTCGTTACAGAAGCTCCAGTAATACGCTCTAGACCCGTAATAACATCTATTAATCTCCAACTCCATAATCCGAATTTTGTGTTTATTTCTAATAACAAATCCCATAGAATATAAAGTATCTCCAATGAAACATGACTACTTAAACTCATGAGTTTATCTAGAGCTTGATTTATCGGACTAGATTTCTCATCTATGGAGATATAAAGTCTCTTGATATAATTCTTTAAATCCTCGAGTTTTTCAGTAAGGCTACTAAAACTTTCTTCTAGAGTTTCTCTGCGACTTCTATCACTAATTAAGTTAAGTATAGTTTTTATTTCTGGTTTGGTTTTATTTATCTTAAAGAATATTTTCGAGCATATGGAATTTATATCTAAAGTTAGCTCGCATAAAATATTAATTATTTTTCGCAAACTCTTTATTTCGTTTTGGTTAATTAAGTTCATAAGTATATCAGGTTTAGAATATTGTCTCAAGATTGGTTCATAAGATTGCTTATAATAATCCCGTAGCTGAATAAGCCTCTCATTTAGATTTTTTTTGAAGTTTTCAATGTCCTTAACAAGTGTTTGAAAATCGGGATTTATGCGAGACAACTCTCCTATTAATTCTAGAACCCTCTCCAAGAGCCCATGTAATGTCGAGACTTCATCCTGAAGGTTCATTATGTCAAATTTAAGTCTCCATAGCCCCCTTATGTTCCCAAGTAAAGTTATGCTAGTATCTATTTCAATATTGTCAATATTTTCGTAAATTTTCTTCAAGTAAGCTCTAAGTTTATCTCTAATATCTATTCTAACTGTTGCCATCTTTTTGATCACCCAAAAGTTATTTAAGGTTATCCAAGATAAGTTTGATAAATCTCTTCAACTGGCTTTTACTTTTGATGGCCCTTCGACTACTATAAGTGTGTTTTCCATGATAAGCTAATGTACTAATAGTTTTAGTCAATAAAGCCCTTTTGAGAATTTGAGGGTTTCCTGTCGCTACAGGTTTCGGTTGTAATCTTGAAGTATCGGGACATGGATTAAGCTTCTCATAGAGATCAATATCGTACAGAGTAAAAGCTTCTGATGGTATATTTCGAGTCAAAATTATTCCAAGTACCGTTCTTAAACATCTCAGACTTCGTCCTCCGCGCCCTAGTCTCTGCGCTAAAATTAGGGGGTTCTCTATACCTATATTAAGTATGAAAGAAACATTATCGTAGTCTACTCCAAGCTCTAAACTAGATGTTCCGAAAACAACATTTATTTTTTCTTCCTGTGGTTTCTTTAGAGACTCTATTACCCTTAATCGTTCTTCTTGTTCAACTTTGCTATATATTTTTCCAGCTAGCTCCTTTAAGTCATCAAGCTTACCACTAGCTTTATATTTAGCAATAATTTCGCTATGGAATTTTTTTTCGGGAATATAGTGCCAATACATATATGGATCCATCGAGCTAATGGTGCAGGAATCTGGTGAAGCACTTGGACCAAATATATGATCCCTAGGCTCACCTAAAGATATATTTTCCTGAAATCCAACGAACGTTTTTCTTAGTTCTCGTATATTGTTTATGAAAATTATTGCTTGAGGTATAAATTTTTTATTTGCAATGCGATATGAAAATCCTAGAAAAGCAATCATTACTGCCCATAGTTGAGCATATGTGCTCCATGAGTATCGTGGATTCATATGAAAGAGAGCTACGATCATTAATCGCTCTCCTAAAGGAATCCACCCACTCTTTTGTCTAAATGATTCAAAATCAGTCTCTATGATTTGATATTCAGGCACCCCAAGAAACTTGCTAGCAAATATTTTGGCTCCTGGCATCGTTGCTGATGATAATATCACCTTAGTTTCTATTCCATTAAACGTTCTGGCGTGTTCGCGTATGGTGGATAATAATGCTCCAATCAGTCCACCGCTGATACCTGTATATTCATGAGTCTCGTCTACAATTATTAACTTGGCTCTACTAAGTGTTTTAGAATTAATATCATCAGAGGATCCATCCAGGAAACGGGTCTCTAGAGCCCAAGGGTTGGTTACAATAAAATCTGGCGGTGTATTACCCATAGCTCTCTTTGTTGCGATAATAAATTTGTTTAATTCATTAAATCTGCACGAGTCATTAGAACAAGAAATCCTTGCATCCTTACCTTGAATTCTATAAATCAATGGTTTACCGCACTCTGGGCATTTTATACCTCTAAACTCTCTAATATTTTTCTGCTTGATCTCTAGGGAGTCTCTAGGTGTAAGACCATCTCTTAAGCCAAAGCTAAGAATTTTTTTGTAGCCTTCTTGCATTAATATGTAGTTAGTTGCATAGAGTATCCTTATGAATCTATTTGCTTGATCGACAGCCAGCACTTTCCGTGGATAAACGAAAACATATTTATAATCATTTCCCTCCAATATATTTGTCTTAATAGCCTCCGTAAGGGCATATATCAGAAAAATTTCTGTTTTTCCAGAACCAGTAGGTGCCGTTATGACGGATGCTTTATATGAATTCTCTATAAGCTTTGCTAAACTATATGCCTGAAATTTATCCAAACCTTTAGTTCCCAATGATAAGAAATACTGCCTAAGAATCCTTATAAATATTTTGACGACCCTTTCATTTCCATTAAAAAATTTTAGCAGTGCAAAATACAAATTTCTCTCATCAGCGATGCTAGAATCTCTCCTTGGAATTATAATTCTATCTTCTCTGCTTGGAACATTAAACTTATAAATAAAGAACCGCGGACTCATCACATATTCGGGGTAATAGTAATACGTTCTTATATGTGCACTTCTAACCAGTAGATCCATATGAAGCGTCCGGTATCCAATAACATCTTTAAACTTTATTGATGTATTCTTGGTGACGAATTTATCATACAATGTTACTAAAAATCCTCTGTTCAACAAATCGTCGAATATCTTTTGAGCTTGTTGGAGACTTTCCCCAAATTTTTTAGCTATATAATCGATGACTTCATCTTTAGAGAGACTATACTCAGAATTTTGTACTACATATGCCTCATTTTGCTTTCTGTTAAAAGCATTAGGATCTATTTTTTCTAATTCCAAATCTAGGATTATACCATGGTATACTCTAGCGAGTTTCTCTTCATAACTATGCATTCGGCACACCTTAAATTTATAGTATTTAAGGTCAACGTAACACCACACCACTAATTATTAAGTTTAAAATAAATTTATATTTTACCCATATCCGTGTGCTATATTCAATCAATGCAATTCTGATTCTAGACGTAATTTCAGTTGTTTTCTATCTTATTTATTCCGTATATAGTATATATAGCGGAGCGATTAATCGGGGTGAAAAACTATTGCAAAATAGTGATTATTTCTTTCCTGTCTTCTCAGTTAATAAACTTAGCAGTGTTCTGGGGAGAAAAACAACTATCAAAGGAATACTTTTGCTAAGATGGATCTAAGTGAATGGGTCATGTCTCAGAGTATCATCAGATTCATTAGTATGCTTAAGGATAACCTCGATCTTCTAAATAAATTGAGTCGATTTGAGTGGGCTAAACGCATTGCTCCCTACGAAATACATAAATGGTGGTCGCGTAGGTTTAGCTTTACAGTACGTCTAATACAGCTCCTGTATATATTGTCTATTGAGAATATACCTGTTAGAAGTAAAAAAGACCTTATTATTGATCTGGTAGCTCCTTCTGAAGAGATAATTAAGAAAGCGAAAGAATACACATTACTTGATCCATTTTTTGGAAGCGGTACAATAATTATTGAGGCTTTATCTCTTGGGTATAGAGTTGTCGGTATAGACATCAATCCTGTCGCTTGGTTCATAGTTAAAGAGACTATTCGTTTAGTTGATATATCTAAAATCAACAGGGAGACAAAAAGAATTTTTGATTCCTTGCGACCAATTATAGATGAATATTATTCCACCAGTTGTATTGATTGCAACTCTATTTCTCAGGTGTTACACTATTTCCTGGTCGGAAAGAATAATAGAACCAATAAGTACTTATTTAGAACGCACGTTATTGGTGTGAAAGATAAATTTTCCTGGATTTATTGTCCTAATTGCAAAAAAATAATTCCCTTAAAACGCAGAATTAAACCTTATTCATATAAAATACAATGCCCCTCATGTAAAAGTATTCTAGAGACAAATAAAAGAACGCTACCTATAGAAAGCTTCTCGGTGTACGCGGTAGAGTACTTCTGTCCTAGATGCAAAAGTCGTAAATATAAAGTTTACTTTGCTGAAAATGCTGATGTCAAAGGAACTCTACCAAGTACTTTGGGAGATATTATTGGATATATCCCGAGGAACGATATTCCCGCGGGTAAAGAAACAAATAGACTATTAAAGCAACAAAGAAATAAGATATATGAGCTCTTCACGCGGAACCAATTAATTCTTCTTGCGAATCTTTACAAGGAAATCGTAGAAAAATCAGATAAGGATATCAAGGAGTCGCTATTAATATCATTTTCCGACACTCTCAGAGCGTCGTGTCTGCTTGCTATATACTATCCAGAATATCGTAAAGTGACTCCTGCATTCTCAATTGCGTCCTACTGGCTACCTCCGCAACCTGTAGATCAGAATCCTATGGGTGTACCTAAATCTTCAAAGAATATCCTGGATTACTATGGAAGAGGTCACTTTCTATCCTCTGTGAAAAGATTCATAAGAGCAAAAAAGTATCTAATGGGTCAAGATGATCAGATTCGTAAAATAATATATAGACTTGCGAAATGTCTCAATATTCCATTTGACAAAAAAGAGTTATCTAATATAAACTCCCGTAATGTATTGCTTAAGGATCACGAGATTAGTTTTTCAATAGACGATATAAATAATGCAAATAAGAGAGCACTATTAGTATGTGGTCCCTCACAGGAAATTTTAAAAAAAGCTCCCAGCAATTCAATTGATATAGTATTTACTGATCCACCATACGGAGGATTCAGGCGATACAGTGAATTAGCTTTCTTTTTCTTCTCATGGCTTAAGATTTACTTGCAAGATAAATATAAGTGGTTTACGTGGGAATACTATAATAAATTACTGAACTCGGAAATAACTTTAAATGGAAAAAGTGACTTAGAAAACTTCGAAAATAAACTTGCTGAGGTTTTCAAACTTATAAGAAATATCCTAAAGTGGGAGGGTATTTTTCTTTTCACTTTCCGTCATCATAAAACCGAGGTATGGAAAGTTGTCTTTAGGAGTTTATTCAGTGCTCAGTTAAATGTTTACTATATTTTACCAATCTTAGGAGAAAGTAGTGGGAATCTCGTTAGTAAGAAATCATACTATGAGCTCCTAGTCATAGCCGGTGTTCCTAATACACGAATCTCAATTTGTGAAAAAGACCTCACAAAGATGTTAAAGGTAGCTCAGAAATCTTCAGGAATACCAGCAACTAGTATTGATAAAAAAATCATGAAAAAATTACCAAAAATGATCAATAGTAGTCTATAAGAAGGACATATCTCTCGACTTATGCATCTTGCATGCAATTACTTGATTTGAAGATCGGTCAATCTATCTTAGTGGACGGTCTCAGACTGTTTATTGCTTACTTTATGGCCCAGCAATTACCTACCTCATAAGACCGAGTTCTTTCAGTACTCCCTTGGTAGCCTCTCTATCTTTCAGTTTATAGCGCATTGGTCGCCCTTTACTCACTATTTTAATTATGTCTTCATTCAGCAATTTACGTGTATGCCCCGCTAATTGGTCTTTCCGTTGCAAAACTAGTTTCGTTAGCCAATTTTGGTGGCTCCTAGCATGCAATAATAAACACTAGAGAGGTTAGATATGAGGACAGTGTCGGGGAAAAAAGAGAAAGAGAAACAGAAACAAAAACAACTAAAAACTCAACGACGACTAATGCTCAGAACGCCAGGAAGAAGTAAGAAGGATAATAGAGGCGATAATGAGGCCACCAGAGGAAGAAAGAGAAGAAACCGAGGAGGAAGAACCACCAGCCTAAACCCAAAAACAAAAACAGAGAACAACTCGAATGTACAGGACGCAACGCGACACAGAATACATGCGTTTTCTCGAATGTACAGAACGCACTGCGGGGCAAGAAGTATCTAACGGCTCCTGTGAGAAACTGCACAAAAACTGCACACCGCCGAAAAACTGCACAGAAACTGCACAAAATCATGCTGTTTCTGTTTGATTTAGCCCGCGTTGTTTTTGGTTTTGTCCTAGGAAAACTGCACAAAAACTGCACATTGCAATTTTTTGCCGATTTTTGAGAAAAAACTGCACAAAAACTGCACACCGTCATGTCGTTTCTGTTTGATGTTGTTTGTGTCGTTTTCGTTTCTGTCATGAAAAACTGCACAGAAACTGCACATTGCGATTTTTTGTCTGGGAAACTGCACAAAAACTGCACAGGAACTGCACAGTATCGTCTTGTTTTCGTTTGATGTCGCTTGTGTTGTTTTCGGTTCTGTCTTGGGAGAACTGCACAGAAACTGCACAAAAACTGCACAGGGGTCTTGTGTGTCTGGGGGCTTAAATGAGAAAGGGCTCATCTGTCTGTTGTTTTTATTTCTGCTTTTTCTTGTCCCCGATGTTGATTGCTAGATTTATCTCGGCGGGAGAACCTAGATTTAACGAAAAACTTGGCGTTTAGCCTGACAGTGCTCTCGTTACGACTAAATATAATGTAGGATTTGCTACTTACGCAGAAAGAGTAGGTTTAGAAAAATGGCTTTCATTGCCTAAAAGAGAGATCACTTTTTATGAAAATTTAACTTTTGATCAGCTATTAGCCCATTTAATGGCAACATATGATCTAGTAGTAAGTGAAACTGTAATTGAGCAAGTTATAGAAAAACTAGAGTCAGAAATAAGGAATTTTGCAGAATCAATCATTAACGCAGGAATTAATATCGATTTACTTAAAGAAGTCTTGGAATTACGGGAGGCTAAAGATGAATCAAGTAAGTCTAAGAGTAAAGAAAAATTCTCGCAAATTGATTATAAGATAAAAATTTTATCGACTGCTGCATTGCTTTTAGTTGACGCAATGCTATTCCATGAAATACTTGCTTCAACTATTAGAATACCAACTTTATCGCAAATCTATGATAGTGCTAATATCAAAATGGATCTAAAAAAAGCATGGTTAGGTATTCTAGAGAAAAATTATGAGCCAATATTTGATCTTGTTTTAAAAATATTAGATTGCTTTCCAGTTAATAAACTCACGATTAAGGCAATTAGACAGCTTATGGATATCTCAATGAAAATCCTTCAATCAACAATATTACTCAAACATGATCTCTTTGGAAGAATCTATCATAAACTGTTACTAGGCAAATTAGCAAAATATTTTGCTACGTACTATACTTCTCTACCTGCAGCAAGATTGCTGGCAAGATTACTAATCAATTTACCAGCAAATGTTGACTACCAAGAACCCAAACCTAAATTTGATGGTGCAGACCTTAGAATCGTTGATTTTGCTTGCGGCTCTGGAACACTTTTATCAGCTATGTATAAAGAGATCGATCTCAGGCATCGATTGGAGTCAAGTAATCCGGATCCGGACAAACTTCATGAATATTTAATAAGTGAGGGGCTTTGGGGCTTCGATGTGTTAGAACATGCAACGCACTTAGCAGCTACTACACTATTTTTACATAATCCTTCAAAAGCAGTTAGTTACTCAAGAATATACACACTTCCTTTGGGTATTTTTAATAATCAAGAGTTCTTAGGAAGCATAGATTTTCTAACCTCCGCGGAAATTAAACCAATACGAACATTATACGAAGAGCTTATAGGTGCCGAAAGAATAGGCATCGAAAAAAAGGAAAAAGTTTCTGAAAAATTACCTTCCTTTCACTATGTCATAATGAATCCACCTTTTACACGTAGCGTTGGAGGAAACCTCCTATTTGGAGGTCTTCCTAAAGAACAAAGAAAAAAATTACAAGAAAAATTAAAGAAAATCTTAAGAAATAAAGGCATAAGTGGAATTGGTAAAGCAGGATTGGGTGCCGTATTTGTATTTATCGGCGATAAGTATCTCCTTAGGAATGGACGTATGGGTCTCGTTTTACCAAAAGGAGTATTATCAGGGGTCTCTTGGAAAAAGGTTAGAGAAATGTTCTTAGAGAATTACCATATTGAATATGTAATATCAAGCTTTGAAGCCCCAGACAACTTTAATTTTAGCGAAAATACGAAACTAGCTGAAGTTTTATTAGTTCTAAGGAAAAAATCTAAAAATAGTGGCTCAGATAATCCTCGACAAAAATATTACACATTATTTGTTAATCTTTGGAGAAAACCAAGAAATGAAATAGAAGCTATAACTATTGGATCGCAATTAGTAGAACTCTATAATTCAGCAAAAATTTTTGATCTAGAGAATTCAAATGCTTCAATAGCATCAATACGACTTAAAGGTAAAAAAATCGGCGAAGTTTATTCAGTAGTTTTGTCTCATACTAATTTTGGTATGTATACGGTTTTTGCTCAGGGAGAACTAAATAGAATTGTAGCATTATTATCCAGAGGGATAATTTATACACCAAAGAAAGGAATAATAGGCCATATCCCCTTGGTTCCACTCAGACAGCTGATAGATGATATAGGGCCCGATAGAAGCCAGATACACGATGTATTTAAGAGAGATCCAACAGGCGAGTTTAAAGCGTTTTGGGGTCATAGCGCTGATGAGATATTATCCATAGAGGCATATCCTAATGAAAGGTTAAAACCAAAATCTGGAAAAGCGAATATAGCTCGTAATTTATGGCAAAAATCTGGTCGATTATTGGTCGTAGAAAAAATATTACCAAGTAAATATAGATTGACCTCGGTACTGTTGAGTGAGAATGTATTATCTAATGTTTGGTGGCCTATAAAAACTGATGAAGAGACAGCAAAAATCTTAGCACTATGGTTCAATTCTACATTCGGAATTATGCTCTTGTTATCCATAGCAGAGTTTGAGGGAACATGGATAGCAGGAGGTCCTTGGTTCAATATAAAGAAGGAAAACTTGTTTGAATTACCAGTAATAGATATAAATAGGCTTACAAAAGAACAAAGAGAGTTATTATTATCTCAATACTCTGAAATTTCAAAATTAAGATTTGGCAGAATACCTGATGAATTTAATGTTGGAAGCAATAGAAATAGAATTGATAAATTATTTTCTAAGGTTCTTCAAATAAATGTACCATTCGATGAAATATATGAGCTTCTAAAAAGAGATCCTACTATAACATCAGTAGCATTACCTTAAATAGTTTTACCTATTATTCATGTTTTTGTTATATCATTTTAAAATCATTATCATTAAGATTATAGGAATAAACAGTGTTAGTATATTTGTAAATAATTATGAGGGTGCGTTGTTTGACATATAAATACAAAGCCTATTCGGATGAATCATTAAAAGAACTTGTATCATTCTTTCCAATAGAACTTCTTATATTGTGGGCGGCAAAACTAAATTTAAGGATTATTGGTACAAAATACGAGGAAATTCTAAATAGCTTTATAAAAAACCTTGAGAATGTACCTATTACTCAGAAGAAGCAGATCTTTAATCTGTATAAAAATGGTATTAGACCAAGTTCTTTCATAATAGAATCTTCTAATATTATTACAGAAAAGTTGCTATGGAGCATAATAAGGGGTTTTAAAACTATAATTCAAAAATCTTTGAAAGAGAAAGATAATAGGGGAAAATATGTTAAATTCCTTGGATTAGAGATATTGAATTCAAAGTTCTTAGAGATTTCTGATTCATCCGATGATGTTAGGTTGGCCAAAATATTCTTTACGTTTGTTGGTAAGGAAGTTGAGACGGAAGTTGGTATTGTGCCATCAAGGGGATTTGGTATTATAGTGATTAGACCTCTTAAAGAGTTTTTTGAAATTAGGTGCAATGATGTAAAAGTAGTTGATTGGATTATCAATTTTTTATTCGATAAATTTAAGATTGAATTTAAGCGAATTAAGTTAAGTGATAAAACTGTTCAAGATATCCTCGATTGGGCCTATAGAGTAAACCTAGCGAGTATACAATTGTTTGAAGGCCCTCTCCACAGACACATTATGAGCACAAAGAAGAAAAAAGATCTAAGAGACGTAGAAACTTTTAAAAAAGAATTAAAGAAGGGTAAAATAACTAGTTTTCATATTAGTGTTTTCACTGAGGAAGATTATGAAATTGGATTCAAGCTTAATCCCAAACTTGGACGAATTTCCTTTACTAAGATAGTATCGGAACATGAAATAGAGCAAATATTGTCGGAGATATTCAGAATTTATCAAGGTAAAAAAGTGGTGGAAAAAAGCGGATTTACTCTGAGGAGAGGTAAAAAGTATGCGAAATTGGACATCTTTTTGCAATAAATTAAGAGAAAATCTAAATTCGATCTGGAATTTAATAGAAAGTAGCTCTGGACAGATATATAGATACGATAATTTTATTGATCTCCTTGATAAAAAAATTCGCAATCAAGATATATTGGAGGAAACAATAAATATACTTCTAGATTACGGAATACTTGATGCTTGGATTGATATATCATGCCCTATTTGCGGTGAGCATCTAGGAAAATTTAGATATAGAAATGAGATCATGAATAAAACATTGGAGTGTATTCATGGGCATGTATTTCGTATCGATGATAATTTTTTTATAGAATATGAAGATTACATAGAATATTTAGTAAAAATTGATAGTAGCGAAGGAAAGAAAGTTTTAGGCGAGTTTTTGAAAGATCAAAGAAAATGTCTTATAAGCAAGAAAAGATTATTGGTTTTCTTTAATAAGGTTATTGATGTTCTTGAGAAAACAAGAGATAATATGAAAAAGGGGCGGATTTTTGAAGATTTTTTTGAATTATATTTAAGAACTCTCAAAAATACAAGTTATCAACGAGGCATTCTAACATATCAAGGACGTGGTGACTATGATTTTCTTGTTGATTTATCCAAAAATGATGAGATTATAGCCAAATATCGAAGGGAATATTATGTTGAATTGAAAAATAAGAAATCTATAGACAAGAACGATATTCTGAGTTTCATTAATAAGGTTAAAGAGTCGAGATGCGAATCGGGTATAATTGTTGTTTCGACAAAATTAGCGGGGACTCACAAAGCTGAGCTGAGAGGGTATAACAAGCGTAATGAGCTAACGCTAATTTATATTGAGGGTAAAGACATCCTTAAGTATCTTAAGGATCAAAAATACAGAAAGCCAGAGGACTTACTGAATCATGCATTTAGATTTAATATCTGATCCCACTTCCCAAAAGCGAATTCTCCTGTTGTCTTATTTATTTGCCGAAAATTTTTGTTGTTTTTTCTACTCTCATGTTAGCTAATAGGATTACTAAAAATACATACGCTAGAGTTATTATTGTCCCCAGTCCGCCATAAGCATATGTGTTCAGCGCGTATATCGCTGGCGTTAACACTAGGAACACTATGCTTAGCGGTTCGTTGTATATTGCTATTTTTATTGTTGTTGCTATGTCTTCGCTACTCGGCATTCCTTCGAGGAACATGCTTATTGCGAGCCACAGAAACATTAAGGATATAGACTCGATGTTTATGAATGCTGTTGCCAGCCATAGGAATAGTAGGTATAGTGGTATCGCGGTGGTGATTGGGCTTATTGCGTATAGGTATGCCCAGAGTGGTGATTTCTCCTTGAGTATCACGCCTATCATTGTTCTTTCTCTTGTTGTTCCCAGCATTGCTATTAGTTTTGTTTTGTATCCTCTCCACCTCGCGAATGCTATGTGTGTTGCTATGTGGACTAGTCTTCCTGGGAATAGTATTATTGTTATGAAGTTTCTCAGTCCGCTCCAGCAGTACTCTAGAATCAGGAGTATTGCCCATATTACTATCATTGTCGCGGGCTCCCTCGCTATTCCCCACATGATCCCTATTATCGCTTCTTCCACGCCATTCATATTTATTCACCGAAAAACTTTTTTAGTGCTCTTCTTAGCTCTGCTGTGTTTGTTGTGTATGGTATATCCCTGAGTATCACGGCTCTCTCGTCGATTATTATGCATGCTCCTTTTCTCCTTCTCCCTGCCCGTCCCAGTAGCTGTGTTAGCGCCGTTATCATTTCGCTGTTCATCATGTTTCTCAGGAAAGCCTTCTCGTCTACGCCTATTCTTCTTGCTATTGCCTTGTTTATTGCTACGAATTTTCTGTCTGTCGCTGGGTATGGCAGGCCTACCGCTATTACGATGTCTGGGTTTCTCCCCGCCACCGTGTCTATCCCCTCTGAGAGTTTTCCTCGCGCATAGGTAATCACTAGGTTTCCCTTCACTCTCTCCTCTGGATCCGCCACAACTCTTCTCCTCGTCCTCCTCGCTATTTCTTCTGCGAATTGTTTTGATACTGCAAACACGACCACTAGTTTATCTGGGAACTCTCTCGCTATCCAATCCACGAGTTTTGCTACCACGCTGTAGAGTTTCTGGTTTCTCACGCTCATCCGCGTTGTTAGCCCTGGGACTACCAAGGATATGTATAGTCTGTTTCTTGTTGGGCTAAGTATTTTTCCTATTCTGACTACTTTTTCTATTCCCCAGAGTTTCCTTATCATTCCTATTGGGTATAGGGTTGCTGACATGGCCACGAATCTTCTAACCTTGCTCCTCCTCAACTCTAGTAGTTCTCTTGGCGGCATGACCCTTAGTATCTCCCTGTTCACCCTTAGAGTTGCTCCTCTCCTCTTTTCGAAGAACTTGTATTTTTCGAGAGTAAGTATTTCCTCTCTCTTGAACGCCCAGTTCTCAACTATCCAGTCCCTAACCCTCCTCTCTCCCTCCTCCGAGCCCTCCTCAAACATCCTCGACAACCCCCTCCCCTCAAGGTATTCCTTCTCGGCAATCTCAAAGGTTATTGTATTTAGTGCATGTGCCTCATCGATTACCGCTGTATCCAATTCTCCAAGATACCTAAACAATTCATCTTGGACGAGGAATGGGTGTGTAGCGAAGATTATTTTCGCTTCCTTAGCGAGCCTCAGAAGTGTGTGATAAGCACAAGCCTTATAGCCCGAAATAAAGTCTACGTAGTCCCTAAGCCTAACATAGAGTTTTGGTGCCTCAAGAACCCTCCTGAACCTCACGGGACACTTCATGACTAAGCAGTATAGTGCCCTCGCGAAGTCTGGTAGCCCCTCAAACTGCTTCGGCCCAAAAGAACATAGTGCTTCTCTACCCGCAAGAGGAACAATACTTCCATTCTCAAGCTCCACATCCACCCTCTCGATTATCGTTTTTGCTATCCCCAATGCGTTTTCCAGTTCTGCTCTAGTCCTAAAGAATATTGCTGTCCTCCTATTCTCCATAGCTTCCACTATTGCGTATGCCACCGCCACAAAGGTTTTTCCTGTCCCCGCGGGAGCCCTAATAATAACGTTTTCTCTACTCCCGAAGAACGCCTCTACTATCTTCTCTGTTCCCTCCTTCTTAGGAATAACTTCTAGGATCCTACCAAGGTATTCTCCATGCCCTATACTCCCCACCCCCAACAACAGCCCTACCCAACCTCTCTACCTCCTCCACAATAATCCGATACATGGTCTTATCCCAAAATTTGCTCCTTAGGATCCTCCTGAATTCACCAACAACAATGGTTCTGCCCCTCCTCGACAAAAAGCATGCTTTCCTCCCCCTCCTTTTCCGCCAAACAAAGTGTTTTTCCTCCAGCTTCCTCCTAAGCCTTAATGCGAGCCGAATAGTTATGTATGGCATAAAGATATCCTTTATGTCTAGAGGAAGACTAAACCTCCTCTTTGGGGATGGCTCATGGACAAAACTAATCATAGGATCCAGACCAACAAGGAGTATTGCATGGAGGCACTGAGCATAAAGAAGACCATTAATATAACTAACCAGAGCATTGAGGGGATCCATAGGAGGATGCCTAATCCTACCAATGAACTCTTTGTCTACATCCCTCAAAGCACCAAATAAAGCTCTCCACGCCTTAGCCTCGCAGAGCATCACGTTATCGCTTTTCTCTAAACACTCCTTTGCCCTCCTTATTGTTTCCTTGAATTTCTCTGTTGTTTCTCTACTGGTCTTCTTTCTTATGTGCCAGTGGTAGACTACGTTTATGTTGTGGATTATGGCTCCGACTATCTCCCTCGCTATGCTCATTCTCATATCCTTATCCATGTATGCTCTGGCCTGCATGACCGTGATTTTTCCTGTCCATAGCCCGTAGGATGTCCTCATTGGTGTTGCTAGCCCCATGAAGCCTGCCTCATCGAAGAAGTAGATTAGGACTCTTCTCCTCAGTAATCTGTATATCTCGTTTGCCTTCAGGGTTTTTGGTCCCGCCCATACCTCATACACTGCCCTTATCGGTATTCTTTTTGGGCCTACCACAATGTGGTTTCTCTCTACTCTTATTCTTCTGTTTATTGCCCAGATTCTTCTCATGCCTCCGCACCAATAAACTCCAGTAGCTCATCCACATTTCCTTTTTGTTCTCGAGTAAGGCTTCTGTAGAGCATTATTAGGATCGGCACGATGAATAAGGCTATCCCCAGTATTCCTGCCTGCTCCCTGCTCAGCAGTACCTCGCCTCCTTTTTCCTCCCTGTATATTCTTATTGTGGAGTTGGCGTAGACTATTATTTCGTGGCTCTTGGAGTTCAGGAGCCTAATAGTTATGTTCGTTGCGTTCTCCACCGCGATGACGCTTAGGGTTTCGTTGTTGCTAAGGAACTTCCTCGAGCTTCTTGACCCAACCTGAAGGGTGACTATTATTTCGTCGCTACAATAGAGCCTCAACTCCACTACTTCCCCAGAATATACAGTTATGTTTGCGGTGAGCTCCACAGAGCCAAAAGGAAAAGCGGGAACCCTAATATTCCCACCCCACAGATTCCCAAAAGTATAGATCCTAGAACCACAAACATGGACTTGAAGAGACGAGAAAACAAGGAGAAGAGCAATAACTACTCTAGCACCCTCCATAGTGGCTGGAACCCCAACTCAACGTAGTGAGGCTCCTCGCCAACCTCAAAGAAAATGTATAGCGAAGCCTTCTCCCTCGTGAGGAGGACTATGTAGTCGGGTTGAGCCTTACGGTAGAGCCTATCGAGGTCAACAACGGGAGAATAAAACACGAAGTAAGGAGAAGAAGAATGCCTAGCAAAATCAAGAAAACGGTCAGAAACACCAAAAACAAACGGGAACGAAACCCTAAGAAGATAATAGGCGAGGACAACCTGATAAGTCTCGGGTAGATGAGAAAAATCGTAGGTAACAACATTTGGGTCGTGCTCAGAGAAAGATACAGCGTTAAGGAAGTTCTCTACGAGCTCAGCCTCCCTACCAAGAACAACCTCCTCCCCCTCCCCAGACTCGCCATAGAGCCTCTGAAGGAGAAGCCTCTCTATCCCAGCCCTGCTCTGAGCCATATTATGGATAAAAGCAAGAGCATAAGCAAGATCACCAACAAAAGAACGGTCAAGGAGAGGAGCACTCCGAGAGACAGCCCCAAGATGAGCATCGACATCGCGACCCAAAACAAGACAAGCATCATTCCCAAGAGACAAGTACTGGTAAAGCAGAACCAAGATCAGCGATAGCCCCATATTCTCGTCTCCAGCCACAACAACTCTGCTGGGAAGATCCAACGCCGTGAGACCCTTACCGTCCGCGGAAACACCGATAGGGATGTTCCCTATGCCTCTGGGAGAACGTACTGCTTCGAGGAAATTCTTTGTGACCAAAATCTCCTCCTCCCTAATCTTTCCTCCAAAAGCCCTGATTATCCCTGAGACAAGATTTCTAAGGTTTCTTGGAACGGAAGCATAAAGCTTTAGCTTCCAATAGTCCCTAGCCTTAGTCGGAATAGTGCTCCTTACCTTCACGCCGTACTTCCCTAGGATAGTCTTGAGCAGAAAGAATTCGTATATACTTTCTGGAGGAACAAAATAGAGCTTCTCTAATTTCCTTATTGAGAAAATTTGTCTTGTTGACAAATTTCCTTGTCTGCTATTTATACTCATTCACCCTTATAACTGATTTATCATTACTATAATGTATTACACTAGAATATTAAAGAAAAACGAAAAATTATTATCTATATTAGAATAAAAACCAATTAATGTTTTAGGTGCACTGGATGATTATTCTTGATCCTACAGTTATACTTTTTCAAGCTCCCACAAATATTGCTAGCATGTTGAGGGAGGGAGAGAGGATTTTAATACCAAAAACTTTTGTTGACGCTTTGCTTAATTCCGAAATTGGATATACCTTTATTGATGAAGTTAGTGATTTTGTACATTATTTAAGGCCTACGGAGCTTGTGGATCTCATTTTACCTTACCTATCAGTATATTTCAGGAGAGAACCTGAGTTTAGAGAACCATTCGCTAGATTTCAAAGTCGAATGTTCTTTATGATGCAATCCTATCCTATACCCTTTGCTGATGAGCTCTACGAAAGTTTCCCAAGCATACTAAGTGGCTGGTATTCGCATTTTCGTCGCTCAATACTACAACAGATCTCACCTAGAAGACTTCCTGAGTTTGCTTGGGGAGAACCCAAACTTATCAAGGAACTGGAATATAGATATGAAGTCAAAAGCATCTTTGACGATATTAGAAATAGCCTCCCAAAGCTACTAGGCCAAATAGTGTTGGAGGAGCTTAGTTTTTTAATGACTCACTCTGCTGTTCTCTTCAGGACAAAGCTAATGTTTCGAATTCTTTGGCAAAAAACGCGATTATTAATAGCAGAATTCAGTTCAAAAGCACTCGATTTCATCTTGAAGTCCATCTCCAAGCTTGATGAATTCACCCAAAAAATAAGGGATAAGAAAAGAGAGCTAATTGATCGATATAAGCTTAGAGGAATCATATGGATTGCTGGGATCTTATTGTGGTGGAAAACCGGCTTACCAATTCTAGCCTTAAAAGATCCCTAAGAACAATCCTTTCGAATGTGTAGGACGCGGTGCGACAAAATTCTTTTCGGATGTGTGGCGTCGCATTTTTGCTACAGGAGTTGGATAAGGATGGGTTTTGTTTGTTCTGTGTTTTCTTTTTCGAGGGAAAAGTGAACATGAAGATATACTGTAGGATGCTTAGAGGTAGATGAAAAGTAGAGTGTGCCTTCACAGAGAAAGCTCCCGTCAAACCTAGCCTGCAGATAACCCCAATAAAAGTGGTCAAAAGTGGACAGAAGTGGACAAGGTCAATGAAAAGTAAACCAGAAAACCCACTCCAGAAACACGCTAGAAAAGGCAGATCTTGCCGTCAACCCCAACAAAAGTGGACACAAGTGGACAACGGGAAAATGCAAGTGGACAGAAGTGGACAGCTCTGCGTTTAATGACAAAGCCAAGAAAAGACCTGACCAAAAGCAATAGTGTCCCCGCCAGATGTTCAAAGTGGACAGAAGTGGACAAGGTCAATGAAAAGTAAAACAAAACAGCCCCTCTAGCCAGCTCCCATTCCATCTAACAAATGTTGGGATCGAATGAAAAGTGGTCAAAAGTGGACAGAAGTGGACAGGGTTGATGAAAAGTAAACGTCCGAGGTTTCATCGCTTCTAGACTCAAACGGGAAACCGCCACACCAAATAGCGAGGCAAGAACCAATGATACGGAGAGCTTCTGGACGAACCCACCAATAATCTTTTATTACGTGGCTAGAAGCAAGAAAAAGCCAATAATTCAAGCCCACAGAAATTCGGTTGCCACTTTTGCTGAGAAAATTTCAACCCTCTCTTGAGGAATTCTTTATGATTCCGCTCTCAAACTTATTCTCGTTGCTCATTCTTCTATCACCCCATTTCAACCCTCTCTTGAGGAATTCTTTATGATTCATCGATAACTGTTTCTACGAGTATCGGCGCGTGGGGATAATTTCAACCCTCTCTTGAGGAATTCTTTATGATTCGAGGCACGGTGCTTGAGATCCGTCTTCCGCCGTTCCCCATTATTTCAACCCTCTCTTGAGGAATTCTTTATGATTCTATATTTGAGACGATTGATGCGGCGGTCAATACGGTGAGATTTCAACCCTCTCTTGAGGAATTCTTTATGATTCATTCATTCTTGTAGCGAATGTATCTTCTATGACACAAAAAAATTTCAACCCTCTCTTGAGGAATTCTTTATGATTCGTTTTGAGTCCAAACTTGGGTGATTTAGATGACGATGGCATTTCAACCCTCTCTTGAGGAATTCTTTATGATTCAGTTATGAGCCGAAGAATGAGCTTGAGAGAAAAATAATAGGTTTCAACCCTCTCTTGAGGAATTCTTTATGATTCGATAAACTCGTCATCGCTATCATCGTAGTATTTTTCTAGTTTCAACCCTCTCTTGAGGAATTCTTTATGATTCAGGAAGGGTAAGGCTTTCTATGTGGTGTATGATGCGAAAAAGTTTCAACCCTCTCTTGAGGAATTCTTTATGATTCTAAAAGATTTATGGGTGATTAGATATGCAATATACATTAGATTATGTTTCAACCCTCTCTTGAGGAATTCTTTATGATTCTATTACTTCATTGCGATCATCGCTATTTGTTAGTCTGTAGTCGTTTCAACCCTCTCTTGAGGAATTCTTTATGATTCAGCCATTATGTCTTTCACGCATGTTCTAAGCTGATCTGCGTTTCAACCCTCTCTTGAGGAATTCTTTATGATTCAGCTAAGAAGATAATCAAGAATTCAATGAATACTCTTTTAGTTTCAACCCTCTCTTGAGGAATTCTTTATGATTCTAGAAGAAATAAAAAGCACGATGATTAAATTGTTGTAGACGTTTCAACCCTCTCTTGAGGAATTCTTTATGATTCATAAGCGGGCCAACACCAACAGACATAGCGGAGATTATAGTGTTTCAACCCTCTCTTGAGGAATTCTTTATGATTCATAAACTACTCGATAAAAACAAATATTGCCAGCCTAACAGGTTTCAACCCTCTCTTGAGGAATTCTTTATGATTCTCTTCAAACTCACAACAGACGGGATATCTGACTTGGATGAGAGTTTCAACCCTCTCTTGAGGAATTCTTTATGATTCTTGGGGAAGAACAGTCTTACGCACGGCTCGGCTAAACCATGTTTCAACCCTCTCTTGAGGAATTCTTTATGATTCTCCTCCAAACCCTAGCAAACTTTATGTTGGCCTCATAAGTGTTTCAACCCTCTCTTGAGGAATTCTTTATGATTCCTCAGCATCTGGGGCCTTGGCCTCAACACTGGAAGCATAAAAACGTTTCAACCCTCTCTTGAGGAATTCTTTATGATTCGAATTCCAGAATAACACCTGGCAAAGGTTTTGTGCAAGTTTCAACCCTCTCTTGAGGAATTCTTTATGATTCTCGTATTTTTCGTATTTTCATACAGCTCCCTAAAGTTTGAGTTTCAACCCTCTCTTGAGGAATTCTTTATGATTCTTCGGGTTTGTAAGCTCAAACGTGACGAAATATCCCTTCAGTTTCAACCCTCTCTTGAGGAATTCTTTATGATTCGTGGTAGAAGATGAGTGATTGGTTGTGGCGTGTGTTGTGGGTTTCAACCCTCTCTTGAGGAATTCTTTATGATTCGTGGTAGAAGATGAGTGATTGGTTGTGGCGTGTGTTGTGGGTTTCAACCCTCTCTTGAGGAATTCTTTATGATTCACGTAAAGTCTTTCTCAGTATCAACTAGCTCAATTTTGCTGTTTCAACCCTCTCTTGAGGAATTCTTTATGATTCCTGAGAAGGCCAAGCTGCATCATATGACGAATCTCAACTTTGTTGTTTCAACCCTCTCTTGAGGAATTCTTTATGATTCGCCAAAGCTGTATGTGCTGCTAACAGCGATATAGTATTTGGTTTCAACCCTCTCTTGAGGAATTCTTTATGATTCGCCAAGAACCACGAGAAGAGACAAGAGCAACTTATAAACTTTGTGTTGTTTCAACCCTCTCTTGAGGAATTCTTTATGATTCTTCTTGCAAACTAAATAACTCCAAACGATCGCTTGTGGCGACGAGTTTCAACCCTCTCTTGAGGAATTCTTTATGATTCCGAGGAGTTCGACGAAGAAAAAGTTAAGCAATACATAGCTGGTTTCAACCCTCTCTTGAGGAATTCTTTATGATTCTGTTCATCGCAGGAGTAGTATTTACTGTTCTGTGGAAGAAATGGTTTCAACCCTCTCTTGAGGAATTCTTTATGATTCCATTCTAGGCATTTAAACAAGTGTTGTGCTGATCCAGTATGGTTTCAACCCTCTCTTGAGGAATTCTTTATGATTCTATATACCGATAACTAAGATCATTGTAACTAACACATCTAAGTTTCAACCCTCTCTTGAGGAATTCTTTATGATTCGAAAGCCACAAGTTGCTTGTACATTAGCTGTTATCAGCAAGTTTCAACCCTCTCTTGAGGAATTCTTTATGATTCAAATACTTTTCTGGTGCTTCCGCCTTTGAATCTAACCTCTCGTTTCAACCCTCTCTTGAGGAATTCTTTATGATTCGATTTAACACCACACGAAGCTACCGAAAGGATAATGTTTCAACCCTCTCTTGAGGAATTCTTTATGATTCCCCCACAAGAGATATGGGAGGCATATGAGGAAGAAAGTTTCAACCCTCTCTTGAGGAATTCTTTATGATTCACTTTACGTGTTTTATTTCGATAATCGCATCACTACATACTATATGTTTCAACCCTCTCTTGAGGAATTCTTTATGATTCCTTTATGGATCCTATTGATATCTTGTCTATGTGTGCTCGTATCAGTTTCAACCCTCTCTTGAGGAATTCTTTATGATTCAGGGCTTTTGAGTTTAATGAGACAGCATCTGCTGGTAAGTTTCAACCCTCTCTTGAGGAATTCTTTATGATTCTCTTGTTCATGAGGTTGCGGAGATTATGAGTGGGAGCCATGGTTTCAACCCTCTCTTGAGGAATTCTTTATGATTCAGGTGAGGTAGTATGACGACTCCAACCACAAATCCTGAGGGTTTCAACCCTCTCTTGAGGAATTCTTTATGATTCGACTCTCTGTATCATCTGTCGTGGTTGCTTTGTTGATGCGGTTTCAACCCTCTCTTGAGGAATTCTTTATGATTCAAAAGATTGTTTGGAAAGGAATAGTAATATGCTTTGTGCGATAAGTTTCAACCCTCTCTTGAGGAATTCTTTATGATTCGAATAGTGATAAAAACAACTCAGCCGTACTTTTATAAAAAGGTTTCAACCCTCTCTTGAGGAATTCTTTATGATTCTTATGCGTCCTCCCACATAGTGCATCGCATCCACAAATATTGTTTCAACCCTCTCTTGAGGAATTCTTTATGATTCATATATATTGAAATTATATAAATAACCTAGTTTATTGTGTTTCAACCCTCTCTTGAGGAATTCTTTATGATTCTCTTTTATAAGCACCCAGCCCAGATATTACATTAGTATTATCTGTTTCAACCCTCTCTTGAGGAATTCTTTATGATTCTCTTCACCTCCAAGGCTTCCCGCCCCCCGCCCAAGGAGGCGGGTTTCAACCCTCTCTTGAGGAATTCTTTATGATTCAGATATTATCAGCTTGGGAATACTTTGTTTACTATCTCATCGTTTCAACCCTCTCTTGAGGAATTCTTTATGATTCTATCAATATTTCTATAAATATTTCTATTAAATAATTCTAGGTTTCAACCCTCTCTTGAGGAATTCTTTATGATTCTATCTGGAATGGGTTAGGAAAGCGTACTATGGGGGGAGAAGTTTCAACCCTCTCTTGAGGAATTCTTTATGATTCAAATACTCTAGAGAACTGGATAATTAAGGCCAAGGAATGTTTCAACCCTCTCTTGAGGAATTCTTTATGATTCACTTTCTATTAATGTTAATTGGTTTGCTTTATAAGTAGTCGTTTCAACCCTCTCTTGAGGAATTCTTTATGATTCTTGAGGTTTGCAAGTGGTTGCTGGTTGCAAAATACGTATGTTTCAACCCTCTCTTGAGGAATTCTTTATGATTCGCGATTATAAGGGTGATTAGGCATAGGTTGGGACTCCCATGTTTCAACCCTCTCTTGAGGAATTCTTTATGATTCTTCCCCTACGTTTTATTGTTATAGTTGATGAAAAGTAAATGTTTCAACCCTCTCTTGAGGAATTCTTTATGATTCATATGCGATCAAGCGATTAGTTGCCAGGCACTTACGGACGAGTTTCAACCCTCTCTTGAGGAATTCTTTATGATTCTATATTAATAAGTCTATTCCTAACTTAGCTAAAGGATATACAAAAGGTTTCAACCCTCTCTTGAGGAATTCTTTATGATTCCAATTTGTCGATTCGACCTGCTCCGGTAGATTATAATATACGTTTCAACCCTCTCTTGAGGAATTCTTTATGATTCAAGCGAAAGCTATATTGGAAGGAAAAGCCAACAACTATCTTGTTTCAACCCTCTCTTGAGGAATTCTTTATGATTCACTAGTATTTTGCTTCTAGTTGGCTTTGCCCTAGTTGTCATGTTTCAACCCTCTCTTGAGGAATTCTTTATGATTCTCGATTCCTTAGAATGTATAGCGGAACAACCGTTATAATCAAGTTTCAACCCTCTCTTGAGGAATTCTTTATGATTCTGTAATATAGGGGAGTGAAATTCCGCAAATTTATAGCTAGTTTCAACCCTCTCTTGAGGAATTCTTTATGATTCCTTGAAGTTGCCTGGCTCAGAAATCAGTTTTAGGAATTCTAGTTTCAACCCTCTCTTGAGGAATTCTTTATGATTCCGCCTAGATTTCGCTTTCTTCCTTGAGGAGCTCTTTGAGTTTCAACCCTCTCTTGAGGAATTCTTTATGATTCACTAATAGCATATCTATTGAAACACAATGTATGCGTGCAAAAAGTGTTTCAACCCTCTCTTGAGGAATTCTTTATGATTCGGAACTTCAGCGTCAGGCAGCATACAAAATTCTTGTTGGTTTCAACCCTCTCTTGAGGAATTCTTTATGATTCAAGCTACTTTATCACATACATATAAATAAGAAGCGACTATCGTTTCAACCCTCTCTTGAGGAATTCTTTATGATTCCCAAGTTTCACAAGACTAGGTGCCCCGAATTCTTTGTGTTTCAACCCTCTCTTGAGGAATTCTTTATGATTCCATGCCGGTTCGGGCCTCGCAGCTTCCCTTCCAGGGATTGTGTTTCAACCCTCTCTTGAGGAATTCTTTATGATTCCGGGGCCTGTGCTTTTGGTACTCTGCCCAACGAATGAGGTTTCAACCCTCTCTTGAGGAATTCTTTATGATTCACAACAATTGACGTGAATACATCTATTACAGGCATAAATCGTTTCAACCCTCTCTTGAGGAATTCTTTATGATTCACTTTGGTAACAATTTTTATATGGGAAATTTATAATGTTTCAACCCTCTCTTGAGGAATTCTTTATGATTCGCATTCCGTCCAATAATAAACGTTTTTTCGTCAGCTTTTAAAGTTTCAACCCTCTCTTGAGGAATTCTTTATGATTCAGTACGCCGATGAATGCTCCTGCGAACGCCTCAGCCCACGACCCGGTTTCAACCCTCTCTTGAGGAATTCTTTATGATTCATAAGAACTACACGATAACTCTGCCGCCGAACTACATCAGTTTCAACCCTCTCTTGAGGAATTCTTTATGATTCAATCTTTGTATGAGGAATAAAGCTTCATTATTTTCTTTAGTTTCAACCCTCTCTTGAGGAATTCTTTATGATTCAAGAAGCAACAAAAAGCTCAACATTAATCGAAATAGAAAGGTTTCAACCCTCTCTTGAGGAATTCTTTATGATTCATGGAGTGTGGTGTAGATGGAGCGATATACGTTATTTATTAGTTTCAACCCTCTCTTGAGGAATTCTTTATGATTCTTCTATCTAACCTACATCTCGATTATCTTTAGCAAAATTAGTTTCAACCCTCTCTTGAGGAATTCTTTATGATTCATGAGCGGAATTAGGGAGCATGTAAGAATTACTACTGTTGTTTCAACCCTCTCTTGAGGAATTCTTTATGATTCTCCGTTCATAATGTTTATTATTTTTGTTTTGGTTTTAATAAATTGTGTATATACCTGGAAGATTGTCTGTGGTCTCACTCTTTTATATATGAGCTTCCATGCGATCTTCCAGAGTTCTAGAATTTGATGTTATTGGTTTTGTTGTTTCTTCTATAGATCCCAATGTTGGGGAAGACCGAATTAAGTGTGTTCCGTTGAGTTAATATGTGTTCTTCTTGTCCGCTGCGTATTGTTTTCTGCGGCATACTTTATTAGGAGGTTTCATCACGGAAGAAGATGATATATTTGTTTCTGTCTTATATTAACTGTGTTTTTCTTCCATGGTTTGTCGGTGTAGGGTACTTGGTTTTGCCGCCTTTCCGTGTTTGATGTACCCCCTCTACTGGGGGTTTTGGGTTACTGTATTATCTGTCTGTGTTTGTGTTCTTGTCATTTAATTCTTTCTTTATTTTATTTTTGTTGTTTTCGTTGTTGAATATTTCATTTTTTGAAATTTATTTCTATTTTGGTATTTTATTGCAAAACTTTATATAGGGTTCAGTGTATTACTTATACTATAGGGG
>Ga0190310_1000077_pt1 | contig 36816 bp, 47 predicted proteins | sample 48700778_MG_FD_165059 | JGI IMG/M metagenome (GOLD analysis project Ga0190310, IMG submission 165059) | Hydrothermal vent sediment bacterial communities from Southern Trench, Guaymas Basin, Mexico - 4870-07-7-8_MG | ecosystem: Environmental > Aquatic > Marine > Hydrothermal vents > Sediment ... | reverse complement strand
GATCTAGAGTTTGTTATGTTGAGTGATTAAATAATATTTGAATTACTTAAACGAGTTTAAATAGGAATGTATATCTGTTATACATATGTTTTTTACACTATGTATATATACTCTGTTCATGATCTAATAAATCAAAGCTTGGAGCTGTAATTGGTATTGAAGAATTTAGTAATTATATCTATGTTGTCGATTCTTATTGTTAGTATAGGTGCTGCTTATTCTATGTGGTTTGACACTGTAAAGGTAAACATATATGTTGAGATAGATAGTGGTGAAAAACCATTTATAGATTCCTATAAGGGTTTCAAATGCTGTAATGAGACATGCTGTTCATGTTGTTCTTGCTCAACGGACTGTGATTGTAAAGGCTTAGAAGACGAGCAAATGATATTATATAATGATAATAAAAGCTTATCATTAAGCGATATCGTTTGCTGCAATGATCATCATTGTAGCTCATGCCATCATGATGGAGAAGGAAATGTTACCCTATGGGTTGGATTAGTTATTAAGCATAAAGGCAATATTCCAGTAAAACTTGCAGACGTAAACGTTACAGTTAATGGAACCTATCAAAATATCAATGTCCAATATTATGGATACGGCCCCTTTAAAACGAGCTTCCAAAGTGTATGGGGCTATGTAGATCCTTGTATACTGCCTTTCTCAGACTATAATAACTCTCTAGTATTAGAGAAGGATTACAAGATGGTATTATGGATAAAGATAGATATTGTTAATTGCACATCGTTACCATATGTTAATGTAACGCCAATATTCAATAATTGGAATGAGTAAGTAATTCTCTTAATACTTCAGATAAAGAACCCCTTCTCAATAATAAATTGGTGCGGGGGGTGGGATTTGAACCCACGCAGGCCTACGCCATCGGGTCCTCAGCCCGACCCCTTTGACCAGGCTCGGGCACCCCCGCACCTAACTGTATTTTTCTCTTACATATGCTAGGTTTTTATGGTTGACTCTTAAGTTTATTTAATGCTTCATTTATTGCTTTTTCTATTTTATCTACTAGTTTCTTGGGAACTATGCCTTGCTCTACGTACTTATCTAGTTCTTCTTTATCAACGATTTCAGGCATTTCACCAGGTCTTCTAATAATATCTACTACTAGATCATGGTATTTTATCCGATCTTGGTATATCTCTGGAGGTGTGTTTATGTTTATATATGTACCTAAATACTCTCCTGTTGACCTATAATAATTGTGTATAATATACCATTTACTTGTCTCAATAATGGTCTCGCTATAATCTCCCGGCTTTTTCTCAATATTAAGGGCATCTAACACTCCATGTCCACGGAATATTCTTCTTAACCTTATAATATATTCATCTTGTTTCCTAAGTATTGTTTCTATTCTCCCTGGAGTAAGCTTTAGTATTTCACCACTTGGCTTTATATGTATTAAACGTACGAGTTTTGCAGTCCTCAGTTTACTTAGAATATAATCCATTAAAGCATCTGCCATGATCTTCCTATCGCATCCTTTAGCAATAACTGTCTCAGCAAAATCAACTATATCAGATAATGAGCTACCATAACTCTTTAAACTATGATGCATTGGAATAGTTGGAACCACAGTATTCCTTATTTCATCAAGTACTTTCTTAGCATTACTCGTAAGTCCCATTACAGCTACAAGTTCACCCTCATATATTACCTCGGGCTCTGTAGAATTCCTTGCTTTCTCAATAATTTTCCTAAGCTTTTCTTCAAGGACTTCTACTTCTTTCTTAATATCATCTGGCTGGGCATATGCAGAGCTACTCCTTAAGTGCACACCAAGACCTTTACCCATTATGGCAGCCGTTGCAGCAGCAAGTAACTCTCTTCTCTTCGCCTCGTTTCTTACATGTTCACTAATACTTATTCTCTGACTACCATAGATTAGAGAGACGTATTCACCAACAATACGTATATTACTAGTTAACCGTGGCCTCTCATAAGGTTTAACAGCTGGTTTAGCTATAGAGACAATAACCTTTTCCCCAGGAGACCATTTACAATTACCTATTTCGCCAATAACACCATATGGTAATTCTATAAGGCAGAATCCATTATGGGTTTCAATTACACGTCCTGTAACGACAGAGTATAGATTAAGTTTTGATTTCCAAATAAATACATCTTCCAAAACAGAGACTATATCATCTAAAATGACAGATACTTCTTGGGGAAAACCTATTATGACTAATTCATCTTCATTACCATCTTTAACAGTAACATCAGCTGGAGCAGTATTTAATGGTATATTAAAGCGTTGCTGAATAACCTGACTGGCCTGTACAATAATATGTCCCTTATCCATGAGTAGCTTTGTTAAAGCAGTAGCTGCTATACCACGTATTCTTACCCGAGCCACTTTTTACCAAGCCCTTATCAATGAAAAATGATTTTAATCCTTTACCGTCTCAAGTAATGATATGACATTCCATATACGCACACGTGTATGAATAGGCATATTAGGATCTTGACTTATAGAATCTAATACACTAATTGCATTTGCAGCTCTAACACCATGAGATAATCTCTCATCACGTAAATGATTAAGAGCTTCAGTAGCAGCTCTACGTATGTTTCTAGGAACACTTGTATCATTAATAATATGTATGAGCATTATCATAGCTTGTCTTATTTTAGCTTCATTGTCTATTGGTATAGGCGGCTTAACAGCCATTATTTATCAACCTCCCTTAAACCATATGTAGTAAATACACATGTAGTGTACCAGTTTTAAATTAATCCCTATAAGTTAATAAAAAGCATTTATCGCACCATTAATATACTCTCTAATACATATCTAGTCAATGAAGAATATAGGAGTGAAGTGACTAAAATGGCTAGTCGAAGTGAAGCAGTAAAGAAAATGGCTGAGCTACTAAAACTTGGAGCAGTAATGCTTCCACAAAAATGTCCTGTTAAAAACTGTAATCTCCCATTATTTAAACTTAGATCGGGAGAAATAGTATGTCCCACTCATGGAAGAGTGTATCTTGTACGTAGTGATGAAGAAGCTAAACAAATATTATCTAAAGCATCACTTATGCAGGTTCTTGATGCCTTAGAGAAGAGAGTTATTGAAGTACTAAATAAATCGGGTAATAATATGTTATCAGTAGGTTATAGAGAGATCATTGGCTGGCTTGAAGTCTTAGAGAGAATCATTAGGATTAGAAGAGAATTAGTTAAGGCTCCTGAGGAAGGGAAAAGCTGAATGAATAATCTCTAGAACATTTGACTTAACAGTATCAAGTTCTTTAGATCCATCAACTAAAATAAGCAATCCTCTCTTAACAAGTTCAAGATAGATCTCCCTTACTCTTCTAAGAAGCTCAAGTTTTTCGTATTCAGGAAATCTACTTAGGCCTTCTTTTTTAGATAGTCTCATTAAACCGATCTCTGGCTTTACATCAATATATATAGCTAGATCTGGTTTCCTAGCATATTTATTTAGTTCAAAAACCCATTCAATAGGTGCGCCCTGTGCTCCCTGATACGCTATACTTGAAAAATAATATCTATCCATAACAACAATTTTACCTTCCTCAAGAGCTGGCAATACTTTACTTCTTAAATGGACTAGTCTATCAGCTGCATAGACTAAAGCATCTAGTTCAGCTGATCTAAACTCATTATAGCTTTTCAATGCCTTTACGAATAACGAGTCCGTAGGTTCATATGTATATAGAGCATTATAGCCAATATTATTGAATAGATCGACAAGCCATTTAGCAATAGTTGTCTTACCTGCTCCATCAAGACCCTCAATAACTATTAGAATACCTTTCCTCAACAACCAATCCCCCAAGATCTCTTCTATATATTACATATCCATTACTTGACCTAATGTAATTTATTAAGTCATTAAAATTGATTACCTCAAGTAATGGTATATTGGATAAAATACAGCCGACAATAAGTATTGGTTCAGCCTCACCTACAATGATACATTTAGGAGCTGTATCATATTCTTTGAGAGCATATATGATATATGAGCCAACAGTAGAGCCCCTAGTACCAGGGATAATAAGTACCTTATCCTTAAATGAGCCATCATAACCTCTAATAATACCTTTAGATGGATCTACTTCGCCGAAAAAAGATATTTTATGATCAACCATAAATGGTTCACCAAAACACTCTCCTGAAACAATTTCCTTTACTTTAAAAATTTTCATTTAGTCATAACCCTCCTAATTATATCTTTAAACCCTAGTAAAGAAACCTCTAAGCCATGTAACTTAGACAAATAAAATAATGCTTTTCCACTATTAGTTAAAACTTTATCTGGCTTCTCCTTGAACTTAGAAACTATAGGACACGTACCATAAGCTATGTATATGCCTTTACTTCTAAGAATCCCGGTATATTGTTGGATCTCATTAATGAAGTTGTATGGTACTGTGATTAGAAAAACCACATTCTCTTTAACACTCTTATACTTGGATATCATATCAACCATATACCTAAGTTCCTCAACTGATAAATGAGGGCATCCAATGTAAACAAGTGTTTTACCTGAAATATCTGGTGTTGAAGAATATTTATTGTAGAAATCCATAATCTCTCTTCGATCTATTAAGATATTTTCGATATGATCCTCAACAATGTATGTATTCTTCGGAGTTATATTATTAAGGACTATTAGTGCATGATTGCCCGTAGCTGCTGCACTAGCTAAGAATTCCTTTATCATATAAAAGTTCCAAGTCTCTATGTTTTCCACTAATGGTATACCATGTACTTTATCGCCTATATAGAGACCGAGAATACTTGCGTAGGCCTCATCAACAACGTTATACCCGATCTTTATCCTATACTTTACAGCTCTATTCTCTAAAATATGTAGGCCTGCATAGTATGTCCTACCTGTTAATGCAGATGCAATAGTTAATGGACCACCCTCTCTATTAGTACATGCACCATAATATGAATTAGCCATTGCAACAGCATTACTTTCCCCCCAAGCAAGATGCTCATTTGGTTTTGGTCTACGTATAGAATAGGGTATACACGTATATGTTGGATTGGCACCCATCCTTTCAAGTGCATTGATGATTCTCATTTGACCCGTAATGAGGTCCTTGCTAAAGATACTTGTCTTGCCGAATAAGTCGATGCATGTCGGATTAACTGTTGTAAAAACTCTAAATGAACCACCTATTTCAGCTAATTTTTCAATAAGTCTTAGACCTGGATCACCTATATTACTGTAGGAAACTCCAGAGATATGCACATGATTAACTTCAACAAGTTTATTGGCACCGAGACTCTCTCCAACCTTAACTATTATCTTTATAGCTAGTTCTACAGCTTCACCGTATTCTCCGTTAAGCATCTTCTCCTCAATATTGCTAAGATACATCAATGTACACCATAGGTTCATGGAATGGATGCTCTGCGGAATAAATCCCTTTTCTTGCCTAGGGGTATTGTTGCATCTATTCCCATTTTATCTATGATACCATTTTCGCCGCTAGGGTCAAGCGTGCTACCGCGAACACCGCTTACAATAACTAGATCCTTTGAGGCCTGGAATCTAGTAGCAATAGCCCATTCAATTTCATAAGGATCATCTATATTAATATCGTCATCAACCACTATGACGTGTTTAAGGCTTGGGTGACTAGTAAATGCAGCTAATATAACGTTCTTAGGCTCTCCATCACTTGTCTTTGATATAGATATTACTGCATGAAGCCATCCTCCACCACCAAGTGTAAGCCTCACTCCTTTCACATTAGGAGATACTCTTCTAACACTATCCCAAATCAAGGCCTCCCGTGGAAAGCCCATCAAGAATAAGTGTTCCTCAAGGCTTGGTACAATGGCGTGTATAAAGTGTTTCTCAAATATATTATTAACATATATTTTCTCAAGTTTAAATACAGGCTGCAATCTCCTTTGATCAGGAATACGTAGTATATCAACAAAGGGCCCCTCCCAATCAGTCTCTCTTAGAAGATATCCCTCCAACACAACCATTGCTGTAGATGGAACAGGTATATTATGCAATGGCGTATATACCACCTTTAATTCATTATTCAAAAGCCTATTGGCAATCCATAATTCATACACACCGAATGGCGGGCTCATAGCACATGCTAGTTCTATAACAGGATGTAGGCCTAAAGCTATTGCTACTGGTGTATCCTTGTCTTTCTCCATATATTCTTTACATATCTTATACAAGTGTCTGGGCACTATCCTAACAGTAGCTTTATGGCCATCATATCTCATGATCCTATGATATGATGCATTACATGCTTCATCAATGCAAGCTAATATGATGGAGCTTGTTAGGAAGTATCCTCCATCCTCCCTATAATATTTTATAAAAGGTATATCTAAAAGAGTGGCTTCTATGGGTGTAAAATAGTTTCCAAAGTCCTCTTCTCTAGGCTTTAATGGATTCTCAAATGCTGAAACTAGTTTCTTATATGCATCAAAATCGTTCTTAGCACTAAGGTATTTATACAATCGATCTCTAGATGTATAAAGGTTAGTGTATATGCCAATAGGGAGTCCTTTAAAGAAGGCTTTTAATGGATCTTTATATTGATATGCATATCTAGTGATCATTAATTCCGGCTTGATACAACCAAGATCTTTAGCTGATAGTATACTATTATAAAATTCTTCATAATACAAATCATATCCCTCTAATCAATTAACTGTTCTGTATAGTTCTCTGTTAATCTTATTCTAGAAAATCTTATGAATTTTGGTTTACCATTAAACAACGTCTTTATAGCCACAGTTCTATTAACGAAATCTATTCCATGGATTATGCCCGGGTACTCATCTATACCATCACTAGATACAGCTACATAAAGACCCTTTTCAAAACCAGGATTGTAGACTCTAACCTTAGAGACTCCATAGATCTCTCTAATTCTATCCATATGTAAAGCCCTAGGTTGTACTGGTGTAACTATATGGAGCATATCTGGGGTTCTTGAAGCATAATGGATCTCTGCATTAGCTATATTAGATATTTCACTAGCGTCTATTTCCTGTCCAAGGAATAATGGAAATCCACTCAATACAAGATCATCCATTTTAAATCTCTTAATAGGAGCAGTTTCTAAGAACTTACGGTATCTAACGCTTCTAAGCCTTCTTCTCTCATCCCTTGTCCTAGCCCTTGCTACCAAGGGCGATGATAACTCATATACTTTCATACCAATTTTTTCAAACCTTCTAAATATACCCCATGAATTATTTCCTAAAACAACTATGGCATCTGGAGATATTCTTTCTATAAGTCTATTCTTATATTCAATCGCGTAACTATCCTGTATCCAGCCATCAGTATCTATAACAACAATATTGACGTTATATCTAGAGAATGCATATTCGATAAGCCTATTAATTTCATATATTATTCTATCAGTATAGTGCTGAGGCCTTATATCTCCTATAAATCTCATAATAGATGGATCAAGTTCTCTCATCCATATCACAGGTTTATTATATAGAGACATTGATATGAAGCCTGGTGGGCCTATATCTGCCTGTCCAACATCAGAATCTATTATCGCTACCTTCAATCCCCTACTATAAGCTATATTAGCAAGTAGTATTGTAAATGATGACTTGCCGCAATCAACCCCTCCAAGAATTACAACTTTTCTCATTTCCCTATCTATTACTTCATTAACGACTGATAGCCAGTTACTAATTGGTTCCTCATTACCACTAGGTTCTTGTAGGCTTGCCCCATTTCCCATAGTGATTTCCAGGATACTATCTTCTAAAGCCATAACTACATAGCTCCTCATACTATGTATTATGGCCTTTTCTCCTAGGCGATAATTTTTACCAAGTATTGATATAGAGCCTTTAGAAACGACTATAGCTGCAGGACCAAATATCCTTAATAGCTTATTCTTTTTCAGTTCTATCTTCAACATAAATATCCACCGGAAAACCCTCCTTTAGAGCAATAATTATTGCTGCATATAGGTCTCTTTTTCTAGTTATGTTATTGTCTATATTATTTCTTATATTAGAAAGTATTCTCTCAATAAACGGGTTTCTATAGCCATGGGGAGTACTACCAACCTCATCAACGGCTTCAATAACCACCCCCTTTTCGACTGCCTTCCTAACGATATATGCTATCTCTAAACCTCTACCGCCAATACCTACTCTAACAACTTTCTCTTTAGCAGGGATACTGGCAAGTAGATCAGATACATATTTTCTTAGAGAATCAATATCTGATATATGGTTCCAATCAATTAATTCACCATCAGCCAATGCTATAACAGTATATTTACCGCCAGGATCAATACCTATTGATAATAGATTGTATACTTTCTTATCTTTTAATGCAAGAATAGCTTTTTCCAAAACATATCTGGTTCCTCTGGGATCATAAAACACTTTAGCAACTTTATCTTTAAATTTTCTAAATATATCTATGGAGTCAGTATATATGACATCATTAGTTAATACTTTAAAGTTTGGGGAATCAGGTACATTATACTGTATACCACGAGCTCTCAATAATTTGACAGTATTCATATACCTCTTAGGATCATATATTATGATGACTAGCCGACGTATAGTACGGTACACCTCAAATCAATATAACATATCAAGTATCCCTAATAATAGTGGTGGATAATATATTGATCAACTATACTGGATGCGAGATCATAGATAAGATACTTAAGGATAATAATTCATTACTAGTTTATGGAGAGGCTGCTACAGGTAAAACAAGTCTTCTTCTACATATAGTAAAAACTATATCAATGAATGGATTAAATGCTCTATTTATAAGTACTGAGGGCAGTTTATATCAAGCTAGAGTATCTCTTGAACCAGAGAATTATTCGAACGTTTTATTTACGGAAATATACGGCCTTGATGAACTACTTGAATATGTTTTATTATATGTTCCCTTACTTCATAAAATAAGATATATTGTTATTGATAGCATTAACGCTCTCTATAGACTATCGTCCTGGGAAGAAGGTTCTATTGAAAAATTTGGATTAATAAATGCTTTACTGAAGGAATTTGTAAATAAGAGAAACGGATTATTATTTGCATCAGCCCAAGTAAGAGCGGTTGATGATAGTAGTGAAGTCATTGCCTCAGGAATGTCTATTCTCGAGTATTGGTTTGATATCATAATACTGCTTAGAAGAGAAAATGGGAAAAGAGTTTTAAAGATTATAAAGCCTAGAGGCTATGAGAGAGAACTCATAGAGTTCAAGATTACAAGCAAGGGGATTGAATGGATTGAGTATTGATTTTGCAGTAAACTTTATCAAGTATTATGGAGCTGCAATGGTTGCAAATGCTATGCCTGTATTAATAAAGAATGGAACTCCAATGGATCGAGGCTTAATTTGGATAGATAATAAGAGATTACTAGGAAATGGGAAGACGTGGGAAGGATTTGCAGTAGGGGTCATGGGTAGCTACTTAGCATCAACGGCTATTTCAATCCTTTTCAACGATCACATGCTATTTTTCAAACTATGGCTGGCATCCATTACTGGTTTACTTGGAGACATTATTGAATCATTCTTTAAAAGAAGACTAGGAATAAAGAGAGGAGAACCTTTACCCATATTTGATCAATTAGATTTTGCTATTGCAGCAACAATATTTTATCATTTGATAGGAGAATTGAACCTATTTAAGGACTTATGGTTTATAGTTTTATCCTTTACCTTAATAGTTGCTTTACACTTGGTAACAAATTCTATAGCATACATTTTAAGATTAAAGGATAAGCCATGGTAAGATCTAAGAAGAGAATTCCTAAGCTAATCCTTCATATCCCTTAGATATGCTTAATAGGAACACCGTTGTTGAAGCTATAGTAAGTATTACTATGATGATTAATAATATCATTAAAACTGTCCTCTCATCTCTGGCTTTTCTAAAACCCTTTGGTCTAAGCGAAGGCTCTAAATGAGGCATTAGTAATGATACAGCTGCAGTCAATAGTACTAGCACCGTAATCAATACTGATAAGCCTATAGCACTAAATCCTATCGTTGTAGGAAACATTGAATAGAGTCTTAAACTATCATACCAATCACCCAAAATTATTGCAGATACTATGAATGATAATGTAACAATAAGCTTACCTATTCTCTCTATGAAATATTCGTATTCAAATATGTGGCCAATAACTGTTTTAAACCTATATTTTCTAGGCACTCTATACACCTACTAATCCACATATGTTGTTACAGTTATGTATTCATAGGTGTGGGAAATAGCTTTTATCCCTAACGATTCTATTGGATAGAGAGTAGTGTATAAGCGGCGTATAAGGTGTTTAGTAGTGAAATATAGGCATATAGTTGGCATATCCTTGCTCATAATAGCAGTTATATCATATATTTATCTAGCATATATACTACCAGCCAATGAGATAATGGATGATAGTATTGGATGGTTCCATAAACATGTTATTAGACTTATAGTTAAAGAAGAAAATTATAGTGATCATTATCTATGGTTTCCAAAATCATTTGATCTACTGAGAACACCTATACTTATTGATAAAATGGTTGTTTCACTTGGTTTAGCTAATAATCCAGGATTATTAACAATTATTTTTGGAGCAATATTAGCTATTATAGTATATATCATTGGTTATTCTATATTTAAGGAGCCAATAGCTGCAGGCATAGGTTCACTTATTGGTGTACTAACACCTACAACATTATATTGGTTTAGGATTAATATGTTTGGATCCTATATTGCTGGCGTAATAGGTATATTAACGCTCATTACAATAGGCTATGCTTTAAAGAAAAACAGTAAATTAGCTACAATACTATCTATAATATTATTCATAGCGACATGGTTACTTTGGAGCTCGGCTTGGTTCATACAGATTGTTTATAGTCTATATATTATCGCATTAATATATAGTGGTAGAATAACAAAGAATTCGCTATACATAGGATTAGCTCTTCTAGTATTCTCTCTACCAATAAACCTTATGGGAATATCATATTATATAACGATATATCATGTGTTTAGCATAATCCTTTTAGCGGTATCATTGATCCTTGCATGCGTAGAATATAGAATTGTTACAAGATTTAGAGAACCTATTAAGAGAAATATATGGAGGTTCCTAGGAGTTTTCATACCTTTTATAACAAGTATATCTCTAGCATTAATAATTAACCAAATTATAGAGTTACCAGGTATTCCTGAGTCTTATCTCAAAGCATATAAGCCATTTGCAGATTATATGGCAGTAGCTATACTAGCTCCATTCTCAATAGTATTATTTCTTAGAGCAGGATACTTTGAAGAGATCGAGAAATCATTTATAGAATTTTTGACGGTAGCAGGCTTCATGACAGGGATGATAACAGCCTTTATTGATCCTCCCCTATCAGTATATTCCAGTATATTAGTTGCATCCATAATAGCTTATGGACTAGAGAGACTTGCTACTGTAACAATAAAGGGTGTGAAATCACGATGGAAATATCTATATTTCATAGGAACTCTATGGATCATACTTTCGGCTATCATGGCTAATGCATATGCATCATACACAGTATCTACAGCAAAACCGACAATATATTATAGCCCTGTAACCAGGGATCTTGTTGAAACACCTCCAAAATCCTCGCCATTACTAGAAGTATTGAAGCATGTAGAAAATGGATCGCTTGTTATAGTTGACTGGACAAGGAGTTATTGGATTATAGGCTATAAAGATGTATTTATAATAGCTGATCCCAATGCACCTCTATATAATAAGAGACTAATATCTCAAATCTTTGTAAGCGACGAATATGTATCACTCGGTATCATCAACGATCTTGTAAGGGAACATGGAATAAGAAATGTCTACATATTAATAAGCGAAGTAATAAGTATAGAGAATACCACGGGAGAATTTAGATCAGCACATATAGGGAGACCCATTATAACAACTACGAGGGAAGGACTGCAACAGGCAAACTTTCTACCAGTAGGGGATGCAGCTAAATTCATAGACTACTTAAATCTAGCTAACTATAGCCTTACAAAATATATTGATAAGAATAAGGCTACCTATGGATTTCAAATACCATTAGCATGGAAAGAAGAAGCTAAGGGAACCGTGCTTATTAAACTTATTATAACTGCGATTGATAAACTAGGCTATCCACCAGTAAATGATGTATATAGTAAAACCGCAGTCTATTTGCTTGAGGAACAAAAGCCTAAATTCATAGAATTCATTAATGCCTCAACCACATACTTATATACTATTAGAACAGACTTCATGAGCTATAATGTATACTATATGGCTGCACTATTTAAAGTAGATCTAGAGGCATTTGCTGAGAGCGGAGATTAAGGATCGAATATAGGATTTTCATCAAGCTTGATCTGTCCACTAACCATTTTCATTCTCAATCTATACTTTAGATACTTGTCCTCGGGAGAGAACCTAGGCGGATGTGGCACAACTACTTCGGAACCACATACTGGACATTTATCACGTTTAAGAGTATATCTACCACATTTAGGACATTTCCTCATAAGCCATTTCATCTCTTTTCACGCTCAAACCTCATTTCCATACCAAGTGTCTCAGCTTCACGCTCAATATTTCTCAATATATTTGATAAAGCTTTTTCAGCTGATTTATAATCATTAGCTTCTATTTCAATAATATATCTTGGAGCACCAAGGGTATATACCTTAGCCTTTATTCCTTCTCCGGATTTTATAGCTATACTAGGTATTTGGAGAAGTACTTTCCTAATATCCTCTACACCATGAGGTTTTAGACTCCTAAGAATTAATGTGCCTCTGATCTTTACTTTCTTTACCCTAACATATCTTTTTACTTCTTCAAGTATGGGACTTATCCATTCCTCAGGTATTCCAGCTTCCCTTAATGCTTCATCACCTCGTAATACTGCTTCTTCAAGCCCATACATAGGATCTCCATAGAAGTCCTCAAGTCTCCATATAACTTGCTCATATGCTTCATCGATACTCTTTCCAATTTTTTCAGCAATTAATTCGATAATCTTTGCTGCTTTTACATACCGTTTCCACCATAGCATCTTTCTCCTACGCTCATTATCTGCAACTTTCTTTAGACTTACATCAACAGTTCTTCTTCTCCTATTAACTCGTATAACTTTAACAACGATCTTCTGTCCTTCCCTAATTACATCTCTAATATTGCGTATCCATCTTGTCGATACCTCGCTCCATGGCAGATAAGCATCCATACCCTCGTATTCGTCTAATTTAACATAAGCTCCATAATCAAAGATCTTATCGACAGTTGCTACAACAAGTTCTCCGACACCAGGTAATTCTTTCCTAGCTTTAACCATCTACAACCACCCTATCTAGAGAATTACCTCTATAAAACAAATCAAGTATAGTATCTGGTTATTAAAGGATTTGATAGAATTATAGAAGGAATAAATAGAACTAGCCTAGTTCAGCTATAATTTCTGCATTTTCCCTTATAATATAGGCTTTTCCACCAGTAGGTTTAACAAGTATGGTGCCACAGACTTTGCATCTAGCAGGAAATGTTGCGTGGCTAAAAATTATATTCTCAGCACCGCATGAGCGACAGATTACACGAATAAACTTACTACGAGGCTGGGGGATAAGGATCTTGCGGCGCTTAACCATTACCTACCAGCCTCCACAAGCTCAACCTTCTTTAGACGAATACCTCTACGGTGAAGTATGTAGCCACATTTACGGCACTTGAGTTTTAATACAATCTTCTTGGTAACCTTAGCAAAACGCTTTTGCTCAGGTTTTCTCTTACTACCATAGCCCTCCTGCTTTCTACGATATCTACGCTCACCCTCAGCTAATGCCCTTCTCTTACCTGCTTTATAGATTGTTACACTATGCTCTGTATGGGCCTTACATCTTGGGCAATACGTTACAATAACCTTTGGTACCTTCACTACCATCTACACCTCGCAGTACATGACACTCTATGATATTAGGTCTAGAAAGTAGGATAGTTTAGAGAGATATTAAAGCTTATGTTTCTATAAAGATAGGCTTGATTGAATAGGTCTTATCATATCGAGTGCGTAATAAAATGCTGCAGTAACAAGGTCCATTGAACCTATATCACCTTTTCTCCACAACCTACCCCTATACATAAGATCCTCTTGTGCTTTAACAACAATGTGAAGATCGGGCGTTACCAATAATCGTCCGGACAGATAATCTCTTAATAAGATAGTTATTTTTGCAATACCATTTAAAACACCATAATCTATAGACTCCTCATTTAGCTCGGCACCTAAGGCTGCCTTAGAAAGCCTTAATCGAGTAAGCATTTCAGCATCATCAGTGATCTTTTTAAGATATTTAAAGAAATACTCTCTGGCTAAACCTTCCTTTTTCCTAACTTCGGGAATGGCTACATGTAGTTCCCTATAAAATTCATTAATCAGATCACTGCTCATTCTTAGTAATTTTTTAGATCGAAGTTCATCATAATTAAGACTTAAGTATCTATTAATCAAGGTCTTCTAACCTCCAAATTATCGGTATTAACCACCTCTACTAAACCTTTAATAGCAAGATAAAAACCTATATATGCATCAACTCTAATTGGCTCGCCTGAATGAAGCCTATGTTCCTTATCTAAAATTCGTATCTGAGGTATTGTAAAATATGGTTTAATAGTAACTGTTCCATCAAGTATTCTAAAATCACTAAATGTATAATCAAAATCGCGATTAGGATCTAATTCATATACGGCTAGACCGGATTTACCATTTATAGAGTATATAAATCTAGATAATCTAGATGTATCCATTGTAACAACAGTATCTATGTCTATTCTCATAAGATCAGCTAATTTTAATAGATCGTTATAACTAACCTCTATATAGTGTCCATGATCAATTACATCCAGGTACTGTAAAGCATAGTCTCTAAGTCTAGCTCTTATACCATGCTCATGTTCTTTAAAGAATATTGCCTTATCTTTCTTCCTACCAATACGTGGAACTAACCGATCTATCATAATATTACTCAATGTGATGTAATCAACTATTTCTCTACGTGAATCCCTATCTAAAATAGTTAAATGTTCGTCTTCAACACGTATATGAAAGCCTCTATTACCTGAAAAAGACACTGTGATCTTTTCAGCTCCTAATTCATTTTCCAGGATATCTATTAATATTAAAGCATCGCCCCAAGCTCTTCTGAGACATTGTTCTGATAATTGAGGTATTTTTGAGATCTCTTTAGACCTACATTTAGGACATTCCTTTATATCGTCTTTAAATACTTCACCGCAAGATAGACATATTGACACCGCATCCCTACAACCACTATAATGATCGGCATCTATGTCAAACATTAGATCGGCTCTGATGAGGCCCTTAGATTCCATATCCCTACTTGAAGGATTTTCATAAAGAGCTACAGAATAATAGAGATGTAATGGTGGATTGTCATTAATATATTCATAAAGTTTGATCATTGAAGGGAATTGTAGATGGCGAACATAAGTTTTTGAATCTATAGGTTGAATAGCTATTTCACGTTTAGGTAGAAAATGAGGTTCTTTTAAGATCCTTAAACCATAGTATTTAATTATGACCTCTTTTAAAAACTTCTTACTCTGTCCTTGGCGCAACATAGAATACTAACCTGCCCTCTTGCGGTAATATGTATTCAATCTTACATGGAATAGCCGTACCAAATTCAAATACTACTTCATTAGCTGCTTGTGCTGCCCCAACAATATCTGCTAGGTAATCAACAGTATAGATCGCACGAGACTCTTCTTCAGACTCAAACTCTATCAATGCACCACTTTCCTCAGTAAGTTCAATTTCAGCCTCGGCTAAATCACCCGAGCTCCTCGCAATAAGAGATCTTGTATCTGGATTTGCAAAAAACTCTATTGCATCGCCTATGGGTTCCAGATCCTTTACAAGATCTCTAAATACTGTGCTAAGCATCTTAATTCTCGTCTTAAAAGGTATTTTTAACTCAGGTAATTGTTCCGCTAGAGTCTCTATTGATGGCATTATAAATTTTCTAGTACCTTTTCCGAGAAAAGCAACAACAAGTCTGCCTCCCTCAAGTGTTGATAGTTCTAGCCTATCTTCTTTAGTAGCTCTACGGAGAATCTTAGCTAGATCCTCTAGATTAACGCCCACTATTTCCTCTCCTTCAACATTAAATTCATCAAAACTCGTACTAGGCATATTGAAGTCAACAAGAACAACCCTAGATGCATCAATAGCCTTTAATCTAAATCCTTCGTCAGTTATACGGAAGGCTGCTTCCTCGATAATTTTGCTAACAGCATTTATAGCGTATCTCCATACCCTTGCATCAAAGAATAGTATTCTCATAACCAGATACCCTCCAAAATATTCTCAATACTACTATTTTAGTTAGAATAGTATATTAAGTGATTCCTTCAATGTGTATTAGGCTTAATTATTATTTCTTGAAAGAATATACTTATTGTATACATATGAATATAGATTACGAGATAAAACTATTATCCTCTCAATTAATGCTTTAGACTGTATATGACTGGGAGTAGAATAATAGGCTTCTCTTGCAATACTTTCAATCTTTTCTAAGCCTTTGAGTATAGCCTTCACCTCATAGTCCTCCATAACGATCACATCTAATTAGTCGTATTCTCTCCAGACATAGCCGCATTTTGTACATTTGAAAAATCTAGTGGCTGGTTCATCAGCAGCTCTTGTCTGCAAGGTCCAGTAATATGCTTCATGATTACCGCATTTAGGACATATAACATCTTTAGTTATAGGCAATCCCCTGACCCTGTCTTTTTCACTAATAACTATTGTCCTATCTTTTTCACTATGTTCAATAACTGTTGTTTGCCTATAGCTACTAACATCATGTTTACTAAGTGGCTGTTTATACCCACATCTAATGCATACTAATAGTGTTTCATTATTCAGTCTTTTAGGTACCATTATGCCTCCGCATTTTGGACAAAATTTCATCGAAATCTACCTCATGAAACTCTACTATGTAAATAGAAGATATAGAGCTACATACTTATTTAATTATCTCTAAACAGTTCTCAATTATACCATATCGTTTATGCATACATACATTATCCACGAAACTACATATTCTCTTCAAACTCTGGCTATGTCGTAGAAGAAGTTCTTGGGAAAGACTTTTAGATATAGAATATATTCCAAGGGATCCAAGAATCTGTCCTAATACTACAGAATCTGTTATAAAGTATCTGATCTCCTCAAATGTTTTTAAACAAGAGATCTCATTAATAAGGGAAAAGTAATCTACATCAGTACTACAAATAAATGAGAAATCTTCCATAAAATGTGAGCGATAAACAACAAAGATTACTGAATTATTACATGTCAATGCATATAATATTCTTGATTCTTCTTTAGGCCTCCTCAAAGCTTTTCCTCAACAAGTCTTTTAAATTCACCAAGTTTCTTCTTAATATCCCCAACAATCTCCATTAACACTTTATCAATAGGATATCCCTCTTCAACTTCAATAATGAGCTCCATTGTTTCTCTCAATGGATGTGGAATTCTATATGATGCAAAAACTACATGGGGATTAGCCATAGCCGTCTTGGCAATAAGGTTTCCCAGAGTATGTCCCTCGCCTTTGATATGAATAATTAATTCACGATCAGTTTTTCTCTTGACACTAAGCTCCATGACCCAGCCCTCCAGTAGGTTAATAGATAAACCACTCTATAAAGCTTATTATAATGTATAATTAAAGAAATCATTTACTAACAAAAGGCTCACTCATCAAATACATGTCAAGTGCTTTTTTCCATTCAAGTTTAAGCCTAGCTTTACCATCTTCATCCCTATATAAATAACCTAATTCTTCAAGTTCAGCAATGACTTGATCTATTTCTTCAACCGATCTATTAGTTAAAATAGCTGCAGCTGTAACCAAGTACTTTGCCGTAGTTCCACCTACTTTATATCTAATAGCTTGAATAATATCGGCTATTTTATCTGCTAGCCCTATTAACTCGTCTGGTTCGATGCCCACTTCTATAATATTTCCTTCATATCTCACATCATATCCCAGTTTTCTTAGAATTTCTATTAATAATATAGGTGGAAAAGTCTTTCTTATCCTAGAAACTATATAATCTATTGTGACCCTATACCCTTTTCTAGTTCTAATCATTGATCTTTTATACATACTTACTAAATGCTTAATTTTACTCCATGCATTTCTAATATCAGATTTATAGCCATAAAGCTCAACATAAATACCATGTTCTCTAAACGTTATACTAATCTCAGGTACACTGATATTCTCACGTATAAACTCAGCTAATTTATAGCATTCTTCTCCATGACACGAAATATGATAAACTCTACGTATTAATGGCATAACTTCCTAAACCCTATTTTTCTTCATATAGAAGATAATGTATTAAGTAAGTATAAAATCTACTGGATCAACTGTATAAACTACTTATATAAGTATTTTATAGAAACTTTTCTCTTCTCAATATTTCCACATATAGGGCAGATCATTGAATCATCACTCTGCCTCTTTAAAATTGCGCCACATTTACTACAAGATGCAAGTATAACCCCATGTTGTGGGCCCTTAGTAGTTAATTGAAATGGACTTCTATCATTAAGTACTTTAGCTCTAATAATATCTCCTAGCCTAAGAGCTTCATACATCGTTTTAATATATTTTTCACTGATTTGAGAAATATGAATAACCCCGCTAAAATCAATCGACCTTGAACTAACGCCTTCTATTTGAAAGATGTCTATAAATGCTATATCATCAGATACTGTTGTAACCACTCCGATAACCACATCTCCAGGTTTCGGATAATTAGGCTTACCTCTAACTTGACGTATAATTACAAGTCTCTGACCAAGATCTATTTTTAAATAGCCTACTTGACTAGCCCTAATGTATCCATCATCATATGCATAAGTACCGGGACCGGGCATAAACTCTTCGATCGTATATAGTTTATCGCCGACTATCACTAATCTCTTATTATTCATGGTCTAGCACCTCTTAATACCATATAGATCCACTTTAATTCTATAGATCTTTCTCGTGTGATGCTTATACGTCATCTTTATTGGAAACTCAATCGTCTCCTCATAAACTACACGTGAGTTAAATGCTTTAGCTATTTCCCTTATTAGTCTATGTGCACCACTACTATATTTATGCATTGTATATACAGAGTTGCCCAGAGATAATGCCTTTGATAAAAAGATCATGTCAATCCCTCTATTTCTCTTTTTAACACCGAATGGAGGATTCATAATAATTGTATCTATATTATAGAAATGAGTATTTCTTACATCTCCAAAAACAAGTAATGCCTTATGCAGTAATCTATTATTATGCAACCATCTATACATATAAGCTAATACATCATAATCTATGTCAATACCTATAATTCGGTGTGCACCTAAAAATAATGCACCAATACCTAGTCTAAGAGTCCCACAACCTAGATCAAGAATTGTTTTATCCTCAATATCTCCTCGAATAAATGCCTCCCACAAAATCTTCGATGCAACATTGGATGGAGTAATATATTGTTCAAGATGCTCCTTGGGAGAAACATAATCAGGAGTTTTCTCAAGAAATAATTCTAGTTTTTTACGATCAATCTTCATTATCTATCTACCATGGATAACGATACTCCATACTCTCATCAAGAACCATTAATGCCTCTCCTGGAGTTAAAAGCGGTTTATAGAAATCACTAAGATCGTCTATTGGAAGCCTTGGACAACTTGTCACTATATATATGTCGGAGCCTAATGCTTGATCTAAGGCAATGAGCCTATCCTTATCGAGGTAAGATACGATTGCCCTGTAAACCTTAACATCTTTTACTACTAATCTTTTATATAGCATATCAATAAGCCAAGGCCTATATTGTCCTGGTCTAGAGCCTATTATTAATGTAGCTGTCTTAAATACATTGTTTATTAAATTAGATACAATATAGTATCTTTTAGCAAGTATTTTTCTACACATATTGCCTAGGTCGATAACTTCCTCTCTTATGATATCTGCAACAAATACCTTAGCACTAGGTTTTGTTAAACAAACTCCAATACCGTGGAATAATCCACTTGTGAGAATAAGGTAAGTATTTGATGTTGTATTTTTAACAGTGTCATATATACATCCGAGAACTTGTCCCCGTAAAAGAGGTTTTACATTACTTTCCGGTATTACAACTTTATATCCATGGGCTTTAAGAATATCGTAGAGTTTATTTAATAACTTAATGTATTGTATACTTGCTAAGAGGATAATATTTTGATCCCTATGTTTACCCAATACGTCAATAATTGATTTAATCAATCTTTCAGTTATATCGCCAGTATAGAATGCTTCTATATATAGGATCGGTGTGTCTATGGAATAGCCCATATATGGATATGGATTATGGCCTACATGGATTATAGCATCTACATTTAATGCTTTAGCCTCATCTATAGGTATATCACAAGCACCATAAGAGGGAGACGCTGATAAATAAGACTCTATATTTCTATTAAGTGATTCAATATAATCTATAATGTATCTAGATAAGAACTTTAGACCGTCAGCTATTTGGATTAAGATTTTTTGTGGATTATAATTTATGATAAAAGACCTTATACGGCTAAATTCTAGTTCATAAGGTAAATTTTTTTGATTAAGCAACTGGCTTAAGCCCTGGCTTAAGAGGTTTGAATATTATTCGTGATGGTAATGGAAGTTTTGAAGCTGCTCTCCTCAATGCCTCCTTTGCTTGCTGTACATGCTCTTTCCTAATCCGGACTTCCATAACAATGGATCCTGGATAAACACGGGCTGCTACACCAATTGGTTTACCAAACGCCTGTCTCATACCATCCTGTAGACGATCTGCCCCAGCAAATGCCATCATCTTATTTTCTCTTAATACATGGTGCGGATATATACGTATTTTTAGGAAATAGTTCTGATCACCTATCTCTGTACTAAGGTACTTGTTAGCCATAATACGTGCTGCTTCTAACGCATTATGCCTTATCTGGCCTGCTTCTAGTGTAACAAGTAATGCTACATAATCGTAGTCTCCATGTATATTGCCCATTTCAAATTTTACGATCTTGGGCTGTGGTACACCAGGTATATACTCTTTTCTAGTATAGGGTGGTCCGCTGAAATGTGTATAGCATTTAGCTGGTCTTAGAGGCATCTCTACTACACCTTCTTGTATCCTAAATATCCTAGAACTAAATAACCCTATATAATGTTTGTTCTAGTTATGTACTACTATATCTTTTATACAGTAAGGCTATAACATAGCTAAAATACTAGCCTCATGAGGAGACTGGTATGAAGTACATTTTAATACATACACCAGTTGGAAAACCAGATATTAATACTATGAAAGCAGCTATTGGAATAGTTAAATCAATACTTAAAGATCCATCTAGTATAGTGCCTGGAGGAAAAGTACTTGCAGCATATAGCGCACTTGGACAATGGCTATACGTATGTGTATGGGAAGCGCCAAGTATGGAATCGCTCATACCATTAATTAATGGATTAAGAGATGCAAATGTAAATACTAAAGTAACACCTGCAGAGACCATAAACATTGATCTTATAGCTAAGTGGGAAGACTATATATCTAGAATGAAATAAGGAACTTTTAATAAGATCTCTCAAGAAGCTTATCTGGAGTTCCTTGAGAGATCTATGCATTACTCTGAGTTAATTATTTTCTACCAAGAACAATTATATGAGGATACAATTTTCCATGATAAACCGTTCTCTCATGAACCACATCTAATCCTATATATTTTATTATCCTATGTATGTAGTGGTATTCTGTAGTTATCATTGTAATCCTTCCCGTCAGTCTTAGAGATTTAATAGCTGATTCAAGGAATTTTCTATAAAGTCTTCTAACGCTATTGGGATCGCCGTATCTTATGCCATAGGGAGGATTAAGGATTATATGATCAAATTCCATACCTAATTGATCTATTTTTCTTGCATCCCATCTTTTAAAGATGATCTTGTCGTATACGCCAGCAGCTATAGAATTCATTCTGGCACCGCGAATATGTTTCTCATTAAAATCCGTGCCAACGATATATGCATCTTCATGAAGTAAAGCTGCTTCAATGGGTATGGTGCCGCCGCCGCACATAGGATCTATTATAACCTGTTTATCTTTTGTACCAGATAAATACAACATAGCAACGGCAAGAGTAGGTTTTAAGGCAGCTGGATGATCATATATTCTATAGCCTCTTCTATGCATACTCCAAGAACTTGACACTAATACTCCTATAATCAGTTCATCCTCTTTTGCAAGAGCATTGATTATGATTGATGGATTTCTCAAATTAACTAGAGGTCTTCTCTGATAATGCCTAGAAACTATATCTATAATAACATCCCCTAAAACTCTAGCAATATCCATAGAAGTATATTCATGCTCACCTAATCTCTCTACTTGCACAGCAAATGTTGTATTAGGAGTTATATATTCGATTATTTGATTAAGATCTTTTATTAAAATATCATGTAAATGAGTTAGATACGTATATTCAGGTCTTATCTTTCCTTTCCAAAGTAGTATCATGGCCTTATTTATTGTCTTTAGTCTAGATACTTTCTCATATAGATACTTCACAATACCCGCATTATAGAGGTATACACGTCCACTCATAATCTTATACTCTAATTTACCGGTAAATTCACTTCTAATTTCTTCAGCAACAACATCTTCTATGCCTGGATTAACAGTGAATACTAGATCAACCAATTTTCCTAAGCACCTTCCTCAGCAAATACATTATTTGTCTAGCTTCATATTCACTAGGCATTCCACGTCCTATAACAGTCTTAAGAACATGACTTATCCTATAAGCCTTATCTCTATGTACAACCTTAATAGCCAACTCATCTATTAGCTTATAGATCTCAATAATTTGATCTTTAGATGCCCTTGGAGGAATGTTATTTGTATATATTTCCCTAAAAATAAATAATTCATAAAGTATAATTGCAACTGCATGGCTTAGATTAAGTATTGGATATCTGGGATTAGCTGGAATAGTAAGTAGATAATCAGCCAAACTAAGTTCTTCCCTTGTCAAACCAGTACTTTCTCTACCAAACAATATAGCTATAGAACCCGGCGATCTCTGTTTGAGGAGCGATATAAAGTCTTTAAGTGAAATAGCTTGCCTAAGATAATCACCTTTACCCGAGCCTTTACCCGTTGTAGCAATAACTAGATTAACATTTTCAATAGCTTCATTAATGGAGGCCTTGATTACGGCATTCAATAGAAAATCTCTAGCCTTAGATGCATATTCTAGAGCCTCTTCAATACTAGCTTTAGGATTAACGAGGTAAAGTTCATCAACACTAAAGTTCACACAAAGTCTGGCAATAAATCCTAGATTAACGGATCCTTCCGGCTCTACAAGTACTACGCGGACAATCAATTCTCTTTAATCGCCTCAATAGCTATTATATCTTCAAAGGAGAAATGTTTACTTTTCTTCCTATATACTTTAAACCCATACTTATGTAGATAATCTATTATGATATCCTCATTAGACAAAGAAGAGTATACAAGAAATAAAGACCCCCTATTTCTCAATACCCTATTTGCTTCAATAATAAGATCCAATATAATCTCGTAGCCATGCACGCCACCATATAGATCTAGATCCTTACCTATACCCGGTAGATAAGGAGGGTTAGCTAAAACTACATCTACACTATGTTCATTTAAACATCTCAGAAGATCACATCTTAATATAAGATAATCACATAAATTAAGATGTTTTATATTAAACATTATATTGGCGATCGCCTGCTCAGATATATCAATAAAAACTATTTTCCTAGGCCTACTTATAATCCACGAATATATTCCAAGAATCCCCGTTCCAGAACATGTATCTACAACTACCTTTCCATTTATTTTACGAGGCTCTACTAATTCCATTAATAACCATGTATCATCGCTTGGCTCATAAACATTCTTAAAAACATATATAGACATACTATTGGTAATATAGATCTTCTTCAAAGAGAGTCCCTCATATAACTAGCTATTTTGACAAATATTTCAGGAGATAATTGATAGACCCTAACTTTATCGTCTATGCCTAATTCCCTAATTGCTGATTTACTCAGTCTAAGTTTTCTACTTATTACGGATAACGCTTTCTTCCTTCTTTCAGTAAATAAAACTCTTGTAATCTCTTCTAATTTATAGTATAATAATCCGTATTCATTCTTTCTTACTAAGATAATTAATTGAGTACTTACCTTTGGTTTAGGATAAAAAGAGGATGGAGAGTATATAGATCCCCTTTTTAAATCAAATACTTGCTGCATAATTATACTAAGCCTACCATATTCTTTTGTCCCAGGCTTAGCTACTATTCTTTCTACGACATCCTTTTGAAACACCAATATAGCCTTTGACACATTATTTGATCTAGCGATTTTAAGAAGTAGTTGGGAAGATATATGAAAAGGAGTATTTGATACAATTGTATTACAATTAAAAGGTATTTCTAAGGCATCTGCATTGATGAGGACGACTCTCTTAAACCTTTTAAATAGTTCATACGATGCGTTTGCTAACTTCGAATCTATCTCGATAGCCAGTACTTTGTATTCATTCGCTACTAGATAATATGTTATAATACCGATTCCGGAACCAATTTCACATATTGTTTCGTTCTTATTAACTGATAATTTTTCAAGCCAATAACCTATTTCATATAACATCTTAGGATTAATAAGAAATGATTGGCTAAGTCTATCCTTTGGCTTGATATTATATTTTCTTAAAAAAGATTTAGTCCATTGAAAAAGTCTTTTCCTAGAGTAAATAGGAGGATATTCTACGGACATAATGATTATCCTATTATAAGTAGTGAAGCTTCTCAAGATAGCCTAGGTATACTGCTCCTGATTCAAGAACAAACCTTGGTGGTTTGACAAATAAGTAGTACTTGTCATCTCCACGTAATTCAACAATTACTCGATCAACTATTGTTTTAGCAGGATCGCTTAATTTTACTCTCTCTTGTATTTCATTAAACGACTCAAAAGGCTTTTTCTTCCTTTCCTCAAGTATAAGTTTCATTGTCTTCTTACCTACACCCGGGAGGAGCTCTAATGAATGAAGCCTAATGTTTATAGGACCTGCTTTATTAAAGAATTCTACAAATATTCTCTCACTTTCCAAAACTATTTTTCTAATAATATCTTCTAAATTTACCCTAGCATTGCTGGTTAGGTCATTATAGCTTATTCTTCCAATGATTCTTCTTATCTTTGACTCTGGGCTAATATCTACTTTTTCACCAACCTCTAGATCTATGCCAGGATACGGCTCGACTTCCAATAGAGTAAAATACTTTGTACCTATGACTTGAGCTACAGGTCTATTTCTATATTCACGATACTTATCAAGCGGATTGCCGAATGGTAGATAATCGAGTACATATACTGATTGTTCTCTATGTTCTTCCCTAAACCCTCTTTCTCTATAATATCGTCTTGGCCTACCAGATCGTCTGTACACCTTCTATCCACTCCCTTATGAATATTTAAGCTATGCCCTACTTTATCTATTTATCCATTCGATTATAGAACAATTATATTTAAGAATTAATGATCTTTTCTCTATTTCGTATACTTTATACAGCCTAAATTTTAATTTAATTATTTAAATAAATATGGATTGCTCAAGTAATGGAATATACCTTATGCATTGCTTTAGTAAGAAATGAACCATTAAGGACATTATTCGAAACAATATTTCTTCACTATGTCAAGTATTTTCTCTGCTTCTTCTGTCTCAATAATTCTTTCTTCTAGGACAAGCAATGTTCTTAGTTCATCAAGCGTTTCAGGACATATATTTATAATCATTATTCTAGTTTCTGGTTTAAGATTAAATGCCTGCAACTCTCTATCAAGGGCATTTGCCCTATCAGAACTCATTTTTGAATATTTTCTTAGATAATCAAGTGTTTTATGTATAAGCATTGTAGGTGTATAGCCACTGATCTCGAGTACTCTAACAACTTTCTCTAATAATTCCTTAGCTATAGGATTTGGTATGTGCTTTTCCTCTAAAATTTCTGCATCAAGTTCTGTTGACAAGTTATACTCACCATATTATAATGAATTATTTAACTTACATAAAATAACTATTGTTTAGCAGGTCTAATATGTTCTGGGCGTACAATTATTGTCTTTCTCTTATCGCCGAGATAAACCTCTACAATATAGCATTTACCTCTTTTACCAATGATCGTTCCAGTTTTGCCATGGTATCTATGATGAGGCATTCCCTTATGTACAGCCGGGTTTATCTTAATATGAACTTTATCGCCTACTTTATATTCATGTAATAAGAGGCTTAGAGGAGGAATTGCTCCTTTCTCCCTAATATGTTTCCTCAATAACTTCCTAGTTCTATGCCTAAATCCCTTGGGTGCTTTAACCATCTTTCTAATACCTCTGCTCCCTTCACTGAATGCTACACTCTAGCTAGACATTTATCATGTTATAAATGTTTTCTCTAAATTAAGGTAGAAGAGGTACTTCTACACCAATAACGTCTAATTCTATACAATGAGTATTTACCCCTAGAATCTCAGTAAAGCTAGGTGTTGTCCTACCATCATCGCCTGAAATAAGTTCCTTAATATATAAACCTCCATCGCTTCTAATCAATGCCTCGAATAAGTGTTGATCAATATACCTAGTCTTTACCTGATAAACCTTCCTGGTTCTTAATCTCTCTTTTTTCCTATACAATATCCTCTTAGGAGTTAGTTGTCTAACTACTTTATTAGTAAAGAACTCCTCAAGATAGAGTAATTTTTCTTCACTTATAGGTTCAGAAGTATATATGAGAGCTTTATATATTTTCGATTTCTTAGATAACTCCGTTTTAAGTAATTCAATATGCTTACGTGAAGCCTGACCGATGATCTCGCCTTGAACTCTATTAGATACTATAAGGCTATTTAGTAAATCATAATCAACTAAGCGGAATCTTGGATTTTTAATCTCTAAAACCATAGGTCTGCCAGTGCCCAGCATACGTACATCAACATCCTCTCTACCGCTAGCATGTAGAACCACCCTTTCGGCATCATAGACTTCTTTTAGAGCCTCATTAAAGAATTCCTCAATAGAGTATGGATACTTTCTGATACCTCTAGTAATCCATACTACATGAGATATGTTTCTAGCAGTCTTCCAATATCTACCAAGTAACAATACTGGATTTACAATAACATCATAATTACCTGTCAGATCGAATACTACTACAATGTCTGGCCTATTAAAGTCAGGTTCTATACCTAACTTATCTCTAACAATCTTACCAGCTTCACGCTTAATCTCATTCTTAATAGACTCACTATATTCTAGACCAGATTCACTAGCTATCTCGATCTCCTTAAGCTGCAATTCTCTATCAATACTTACACCTATTAAGAAGCTTGTAGCATTGTATTCATTAATGGCTTTAATCGCTTTATCAGCTAATTCCTCAAAATATTTACGGCTAATGATGTTTTTACATAAAATACATTCCCGAGAGCTAATTGTCTCATTATATAAATGCTCATATAGTTTAGTCAGTGGCTCGCCGCCATTTTCAGCAAGCTTTCTAAGCAAGTCCTTATAGTTATCCCTATTATTTCTAATGATCCTATGAAGCTCCATGGTTAGTACAAGTTTTAAACTATAGCCTCTATCATCATTTCCTAATCCATGACCTAATTTAGCAAATAATCTACCTAGACAATGGTTACAGAGTGGATACTTTAATAAGATCTTCTTCGCGGATTCCAAGACATTATTGCTTAGCTCTATAGACAATTACTTTCCCCTTCCTCCTGACTGCTGTACCATACCAAGTATCTAAGACATAGTTTATTATCGTTATAGTGGTTCCTATTGAAGTCTCTCGCGGTATATAAATAGGTGTTTTTGGTGTATCCCTTAACAAAAGTTTCTTAAAATATCTTTCATTATTTAGGACTATTACTATTTCTTCATAAGATCCAATTGGATTATCAGCTACTGTCAATCCATTTCTGGAGGGATACAATATAGCTATTTGATCCTTTAATATGATGTTATGGTTTATGTGGACCCCTGGTAATTCTTTATTTTTACAAAAAACCGCTTTCGCAAATCCTCTTAGGCTACTTTGTTGAGGATAAAGATGCCTTAGCTCAAATCCATTGATCACATATGTTTTGTCGATAGAAAATAGACATAGAATAGTATCGATACGGATACCCTGCGATACAATAAATGTACTGAGTAATATATGTGAAGCCTTCTCAAGATCCAGACATGGATTAGCTAAATAATACAGGAATATTCTGGTTGGGGGGCTCAACGTAAAGCTCCAAGCCTTAATTTTTCTAGTAGATCCTTTCTTCTCCTTAATTGTTTTAGTAATTTTTTCATAGTATTATATTGTTTCAATAATTCTCGAACATCTTCTACATTAACTCCCGCTCCTAGAGCTATTCTCTTCATCCTCCTTCTATCAATGATTTCTGGATTGTCAAGTTCTTCATATGTCATGGAATTTATTACTGCAAGCCATTTCTTCATTTTAACTTCTGCTTGCTTAGCGCTTAGATCTATATCTAGAGGTATCTTTAGTCCAAAACCAGGGATCATTTGAAGTATTTTTCGTAAAGGACCTAGTTTGCGAATGCTTATAAGCTGTTTATATATCAGTCTCATATTTAGTTTTCCAGAAAGCATTTCTTCAAGATCCTTTTCAGTAAATTCTATACGTACCCTTCTAACTTTCTCAACAAGACCCTCTATATCGCCAATACCAAGTATTCTCGCTACAAATTTAGGAGGCTTAAATACTTCAAGCTCATCAACTTTTTCGCCAGTGCCAATAAACTTTATAACTGCACCAGTAGCTACAACAGCAGATAATGCACCACCTCCTTTAGCTGTACCATCAAGTTTAGTAATCACTATTGAACCTATAGGTGTTGATTCATGGAACTTCTTTGCAATACTATATGCTTGCTGACCAATAGCTGCATCAACTACTAGAACAACCTCGTTAGGATTAATTTGTTTGGCAATGTCTCTCATCTCCTTAAGAAGATCCTCTTCCCGATGATGGCGGCCAGCTGTATCGACAATAATTATGTCAAAACCTTTTTCCTTAAACAATTTAACACCATTCCTAGCAATAGCTACAGCATCTTTATTACTTGGTTCACCATACACAGGTACACCAATCTGATCACCAAGTTGTTTCAACTGATCATAAGCTGCAGGCCTATATGTATCAGCTGCTATAAGACCTACTCTATAACCCTCAAGCTTATAGTAATAAGCTATCTTAGCAGCAGTCGTTGTCTTTCCACTACCTTGAAGACCAACCAATAACATTATCCATGGCTTCTTTGGAGGTTTAATACTAGGTGCTTTCTCGCCACCAAAGAGTCTCGTAAGCTCTTCATAAACAATTGTTACAAGCCAATCCTTTCTGGTTATACCGGGCGGTGGCTCTTCTTCAAGGGCTCTTTCCCTAATTCTTTTTGTTAATTCAAAGACTACCTTGACATTAACATCAGCTTTTATAAGCTCTTTTTGAAGATCCTTAATAAACTGTTTAACTGCTTCTCTATATTCTCTATCGCTCCTAAGGAACTTCGATAGAGCCTTTCTAACACCTTCTAGTACCATACAAGCACCTGTCAAGAAAATATGTTTGGACCTAATTAAATCCAACTACTACATGAGTATTTTTCAAGCCAATACGATATCAAATTATTGAAAGAAAATTAAAATCTCAAATAATCAAATAGGGCCTTGTCCTCTTTAAATATAGTAAAAGTATGGAGCCGGGGGCGGGATTCGAACCCGCGGTTAAGCGGGTTTCTATGGATGGGCGGCTTGTTATTGACCCACTGCAGCCCGCCGCCTTAGACCGCTCGGCCACCCCGGCTTCTACTATTTGTCTTTGTCTTGTTTGGGGTAAATATTTATTGTTTTGACAGATCTATTTCTATCTTTTCTTCCGGAGGCTTTATCGTTGCCGTATATGTTTTTGCACCTACTTTTACTATATAGGTACCAGGAGATTCCTCTCTAACTTCTACTTCTCTCTCGCCTCCGCCTAGGGACAACTTTAACTTCGCCCTAAATACAACACCGGCTAAGGGAAATAGTTTCGCTAATATAGGTAATTGTTTTAATAATGGATTTTTCATTAACGTATTAGTCTTGTATTCTAGAAATGCTGTAACAGCTGTAGTTATTAATGCTATTTCATCTGGTTTAAGGCCCTCCTCTTTAATCTTTATCTCAATCTTCTCTCTAATAGTAGTTGGCTTAGGCTTTTCTATAGCGATCTCCGCTTTACTATGTATTAGTCTTGGGAACAAGCCAAGTATTATAGCTAGTAACGCAAGTATAGAAAATACAACAAGTACTCCAATAATTGATACAATTAGTGCATCATAGAATATAGGTATAAATAATATGATCAAACCTATACACCTCCTAGTCTAATAATGATAGGAATACGCCAGCGACTATTGCAGTACCTATTACACCTGCTACGTTAGGTCCCATAGCATGCATGAGCAAGTAGTTATCTGGATCCTCTTCACTAGCAAGTTTCTGTACAGTACGAGCACTCATAGGCACGGCACTAACTCCCGCAGCCCCAATCATTGGATTAACTTTTTCTTTCACAAATAAATTCATGATTTTTGCAAACAATACACCAGCAGCAGTAGCCGAAGCAAAAGCTAATGCACCAAGGCCTATGATCATTAGTGTAGCAGGCCTTAAGAAAAGTTCGGCCCTCATAGTACTTCCAATACCTAGTCCAAGAAATATAGTTACAATGTTCATAAGCTCCTCGCTAGCAGCCTTAGATAGTCTCTCAACAACACCGGACTCTCTAAATAAATTACCTATCATAATCATACCTATTAATGGTATAGCTGATGGTACAAGAAAGCCTACAACAACCATCGTAACTAATGGAAACATTATCTTCTCAGTCTTGCTAACTGGGCGTAGTTGCTTCATCCTAATCCTTCTCTCCTCACAACTAGTCAACGCCTTAATAACAGGGGGCTGTATTAATGGTACCAACGCCATATAGGAATATGCTGCAACAGCATTTGCGGCTAATAAATGTGGTGCTAGTTTAACTGTTAAATAGATCGTTGTAGGCCCGTCAGCCCCGCCTATGATTCCTATAGAAGCTGCTTCCTTAAGGTTAAAACCTAGTGTAATCGCTGTTATTAATGCTATAAATACACCAATCTGGGCAGCAGCACCAAGCAATAATGATTTAGGATTAGCTATCATTGGACCAAAATCTGTCATAGCTCCTAGTCCAAGGAATATAAGTAAAGGAACTACCTCAGTATCGATAAGATATGTTTTCACAAGATATAATAGTCCATGGGGAGGCTCAGTTAGTGTTTGTAGCGGTAAGTTTACAAGTATAGCCGTAGCTCCAATTGGTAAAAGTATTAATGGCTCATAATTCTTTTTGATAGCTAGATAGACAAGTAATAGTCCTATACAAATCATTACAATATTGCCAAGTGTGATATTAAATACCCCAATATTATTACTCAATATTTCCACTAATTCTGATCCATCCATTAAAATCACCTTAGCCTAAGCTATAACTATTAATGGCTGATCAGATTCAATACGCTCTCCTTCTTTAACAAGTATTTTAATTATCTTACCATCCCTAGGGGCGAGTATATCAGTAGCCATTTTCATTGACTCAAAAGTGACCAGCTTCTCACCCTTCTTCACATACTTACCTGGTTCAACATGTATTTTTAGGATCTTTCCTGCCATAGGAGCTCTTATGATCTCTCCTTCAATACTTTCTTTAACAGTTTTAGAGGCCTCATAAACTTCTGATGTACCAATGGATTGCATAACCTGCGGCGATGGTATGTAGGGAGAGGACGATAACGCTATAGCCTTTAAATCCACTCCTTCAACTCCGACCTTATATTCCCTGCCATTTACGATGATAGTAACAACTTTTCTATATACAGGAGGCCTTTCTATAACTTCAATCTTTCCTTCTTTTCTAAGTCTAAAGAATTCCTTCGCAACCTCAGGGAAAAGACAATATGTTAGAATATCTTCTTCCTTCATAAGATATCCCATGGATTCGAGATCCTCACGGCACTTCTCAAGCTTAGGTTCAAGTAGGTCTGCTGGGCGAACCGTGATTTCTTCTTCACCTTTTAAGATCATCTTTTTAATTTCATCTTTAATTGGTGCAGGGGGCCTACCATATAATCCCTTAACATAATTTACAACTTCCTTTGCAATCACCTTATATTTACCAAACAATACATTCAACACAGCTTGAGTACCAACAATTTGAGATAAAGGTGTAACTAGAGGCGGCCATCCAAGATCTTCTCGTACTCTAGGTACTTCTTCAAGAACTTGATCTAATTTATCTAATGCATCCTGTTCTCTTAATTGAGCTATGAGATTAGAAAACATTCCACCCGGGATCTGATGTACTATTACATCGGGATTAGGTAACAATATTCTAGGGTTCAATAGGTGAGCATAATTTTGTTCTATAGTTTTTCTAAGATACTTAGAAATCTCTTCAATAACCGACATATTGATCTGTGGTCTCTTATTCTGTGGAAGAGCGTGATACACAGATTGTATACCTGGCTGGGCTGTACCAAATGCTAATGGGCTTATAGCTGTATCTATGTAGTCGGCCTCAGCCTCTACAGCCATGAGATAAGTTGCTACAGCCATTCCTCCCGTCGAATGCGTATGTACATTAACAGGTACCTTAAACTCCTCTTTAATTGATTTTACAAGTTTGTAAGCAGTTATCGGATCAAGTATTCCAGCCATATCCTTTATAGTTATGATATCAACTCCTAATGCAAGAAGTTCCTCAGTAAACTTTAGATAATAGTCAATTGTATGTACTGGACTAATTGTATAACATATAGCGCCTTGCACGATAGCGCCGACCTCCTTAGCCTTCTTAATACTAACCCTCATATTACGTGGATCATTTAATGCATCGAATACACGGAATATATCGATACCATTCTTATAAGCCAGTTCTACAAATTTAATAACAACATCATCAGGATAATGCCAATATCCAACAAGGTTTTGAGCACGTAGTAGCATTTGAAGCTTGGTTTTACGGACTCTTTCTCTTATTAATCTTAATCTTTCCCAAGGATCTTCACGGAGAAACCTTATTGCTGCGTCAAATGTAGCTCCTCCCCAAACTTCTAAACTATAAAATCCCACTCTATCAATGATCTCAGCTATTGGAAGCATATCTCTTGTCCTGAACCTTGTAGCTAATAATGACTGGTGAGCATCTCTCATCGTAGTATCAATTATTTTAACAACCATAATTATTCCTCCTTTAATTTATTGACTTAAGCTAATAATACTCCAATTATTACATGTACTATCATTTTATCATAACTCTTAGTTGTAGATTATATTTTATTCCCATAAATAACCCATTAGATCCATATATTACTTCTCCCTAGCTTTAAGTTAATATATAGAAAGTAAGGCCATGTTATTAAGTAGGATCTTAAATGAGTAGAATAATACATTGGGATAAAAAGTACGATAGATTATTTAAGGATTTAGCTTAGTTTATAACTGTATTTAAAGGCTAGTAGATTTAGCTTATGGTGCATAATATGCCTTACACACTTGAAGAACTAGCTATAGTCCTTGGTAAATTGGTTGACTATGGCATTGATTTCGTAATAATAGGTGATACAGTTGTCCAATTAGCTCTGAAAAAGAAGGAGCTCAAAGGAGATGTTGATCTTTTTGTAATAAAACCCAGTGTTATAGTTGATGAACAAGTTTTCATCGATATAGCTGAGAAGGAGAAATGGCTTTATACAACTACAGAAGCAGGAACGCCAAAGCTTATAGCTAGAGTTGATGACAAAGAAATTCCTATTGAGCTATACGAAAATATATTTGATATCTATATACCAGAAGAAATCATTAGCTCTGCCAAATCAATAAATGTAAAAGGCAGGAAGATCAGAATCATTAAACCTGAAGAATACTTAGTGCTTAAAGCTAAACAAGGAGTAGATATAGATAAGCTAACTAGTTATATAAGAGATCTTAAACATATTGATCGTAAGTTATTGATAAAAACTATTAATTTAATGCCTGATGAGGAAAGAAAAGTAATAATCCATAGACTTAAGGAGGCAGGCTTAACTTTTTAATAACCTTATAATCTCTTCTCTATACTGGTAAAATTATGGTAAGTCTGTGGAAGAAGTACGTTTACGCAGTAATATATGCTGTTTCAATGGGAGAAAAGATAAAGCCCATACAAGAGAGTATTAGAAGATCTCTCAATAAATATCATTTATCAAGTTCGAAATTTGATAGAAAAGTTTCTGGATTAGTATATAATATTTTCAGGAATTTAGGATTAATTGATCAAATTATATATTCCATGACAAAGATTAATATTAAAGAATATGATTTATTCATAAGAGGCATCCTAAGAATAATAGTATATATATACCAGCTAGATAAGTTAAGTAGCTCTGAAACTAAGAAAACAATAAGAAAATATTGTATTAAATATCTATTTGAGAAATATCCACTTTATAAAGCAATTGAAATCAAGAATTATATAACAATATTAAGTTCAAATAAATGGACACCTATCACAGATGAAGAGAAGATCATGTTAAAATATAAGGTATCTCCAGAACTCTATACAGCTTTGTATAAAGCGTTTAAGTTATTAGGAGAGGACCTTGATACATTCTTGATAGAGACTTTGAAACCTTTGCCCCATGTATTTAGAGTTAACTCGCTCAAGGCATCAAGAGATGCTATCATAAAGTATCTCAGAGATTCTGGTTATAGTGTGGAAAAAAGCAAGTACAGTAATCAAGCTGTAAGAATATATGGTAGTTTGGGTAAAGAGGTTTTAAGACTTGTAGAAACAGGGATTCTAGTACCACAAGATGAATCAAGCATGGTGGCCGTTGAATTACTTGATCCACGGGAAAACATGGATATAGCCGACCTATGTGCTGCTCCTGGAGGAAAAACAACATATATTGCTGAAAGAACAAGTTTAAGATCACGAATATATTCATTTGAATTATACAAAGACCGTGTTAAAAGATTAAGGCTTCTCCTAGAGAGGACGGGGACTGAAAAAGCTGTTCAGATATATATCATGGATGCAAGAAGGGCGGTCGAAAAACTTGGAACAAATTCTATGGACAGAGTATTAGTTGATCCCCCTTGCAGTACCACAGGGGCCTTAGCCAGAAACCCGGATGTTAGATGGAGGTATAATGAAAAAGATGTCGAGAAATTAATTGAATTACAATATGAAATACTTGAGGCTGGCTGGAAAATTCTGCGGCGTGGAGGCCTCCTACTATATACTACATGTAGTGTTCTTCCATGGGAAGGAGAGTATGTTATTTCAAAGTTTTTAAAGAATAAGGGCGATGTTGAGATTATTAAATTAAGTAAACCCTTTACACGATCTAGGATCTTACCTAGTACAATGAGATCTTGGCCTCATAGACACGGAGTTATAGGTTTCTATTATGCTTTAATGAAGAAGAAATAATTAAATAGGATTCAATGCTCTATCTCCAGCATCTCCTAGTCCTGGTACAATGAAAGCCTTATCATTAAGCTCTGGATCAATAGTTAAGACATAAATATTTACATCATTAAATAGATCTAATATCTTTTTGACTCCATACTTGCTAGCAACAACCGATGCTATTATTACTTTCCCACATCCTCTCCTTCTAACTATTTCAAGTACTTTCACCATGGTGTTCCCGGTTGCCAGCATGGGATCAGCTATGATAGTGATAGTCCTCTTTAGACTCTCCGGCATTCTTTCATAATATACTTCTACGCGAATATCTTTATCCTCCTCAAATCTTCTTGCAGCAATGAATCCTAAACCTGCCCATGGAAAAGCTTCATGTATTCCTTGAGCTAATGGTACACCCGCACCAAGTATTGCAATAATCCATATATTTGTATAGGGCTCTATACCTTTTGCCTTAGACAAAGGCGTTTCAACAGTTATTTCCTTCCACATAAGCTCCCTTGAAATCTCATAAGCAAGGATGAATCCTAGCTTCCTCATAACCTCTCTAAATTTTGGTGGCAACGTATTCTTGTTCCTTAAAATAGTTAAGAGATACTTAGCTAATGGATTATCTATTATATATACCCTATTACCATTATCCATAATGCCCGGTCTAATTTATGTTTTTTATGGTTTATTAACGAATCTATGAAATTATTTGATAAAAGGAAAAATTATCAAATAATTTTCCATATAGGATATAAGCATATGGATATCACGAATTATATTCTAAGAAAGAATCATTCATGGCCAATAATACCTTTAACTATTATTTTCGGGCTTGTATATTTTCCATCAATTACTATAGTTTAATATGGTCTTAATGAAGGTAAAGGTATTTTCTTAGATATAACTAAATATATTGATTTATCTTCAGGATACAGCGCCCTAATAATTCTCTCAGGACCAATAATGTACTCAGGCCGATAAAGGAGAATACCAACTGGATGTACTATAGCATCAGCTTCAGTTATGTATTTACTAGCATCTTTTAATTCATTATACATCTC